>Ga0134101_1000072_pt1 | contig 126668 bp, 109 predicted proteins | sample 12_3_2metaG_FD_94446 | JGI IMG/M metagenome (GOLD analysis project Ga0134101, IMG submission 94446) | Switchgrass degrading microbial communities from high solid loading bioreactors in New Hampshire, USA - 12_48_3.3_201_A2 metaG | ecosystem: Engineered > Bioreactor > Semi-continuous >...
AAAGGGTATCTATGCGAAGCTCTTTGAAAAACATTATAACGACCTCATAAGACTGCCTAAGTATAATACGCTGTTTAAAGATATTGATTTAGATACCGCTGCCGAAGAAGTCCACAATGGCTACTTTTCAGTTGATAAGAAAGGTGTCTTAAAAGATACCAGCGGTTCTACGCAAGATGATGAGGATACTTATAACTTGATTATGAAAGACAAGGAACGTCTTTTATCCTTTGATACTAAACTTAGATTTATCTTCTCCCACTCGGCTTTGCGTGAAGGTTGGGATAACCCCAATGTGTTTCAGATATGTACCCTAAATGAAACACAGAGCGAGGTTAAAAAGCGTCAAGAGATTGGTCGTGGCCTGCGCCTTTGTGTAAACCAGAAAGGAGAACGTCAAAAAGATGATTCTATAAACATCCTGACTGTTATCGCTAATGAAAGCTATGAGGAATTTGCAGCTAAACTTCAGAAAGAATACGAAACTGATAGCGGCATAAGGTTTGGCATTATTGAAAGCCATTTGTTTGCCAACATTCCGGTAAAACAAGAGGATGGAAGCGTTAATTATTTGGGACAGGAAGCTTCAGAGGCCATTTTCAAAGCGTTTTTAGAAAATGGTTATATTAATGAATCAGGTGAAGTGCAGTACAAGTTGAAAAATGATATAAAAGACAACAAGCTTAATATACCGGATGAATATGAACATGTAAAAGCAGATATTATAGCACTTGCTGGAAAAGTGTGCAGTGGACTTAATATCAAGAATAATAACGATAAAAAAACTATCAAGCTTAATAAGCAGGTCTATCTTGACCCTGAGTTTAAAGAGCTATGGGATAGGATAAAATACAAGACCACCTATTCTGTGGATTTTGATAGTGAAAAGCTTATAGAGGAATGCTGCAAAGAAATGCAGAAAAGTTTGGTTATAAGCTCACCAAAGCTTATTTATACGAAAGCAGGCCTTGGTATTAGTGCCGGGGGTATTGAAGCGAAAGAATCAGACAGATGTGCTGTTGTCTTGGATAACCAACAGGAGACTCTACCTGATATTATTGCCTATCTTCAGAATGAAACCAATTTAACAAGAAAAACTATTGTGGAGATACTGATAAGAAGCAATACTCTCCACCTTTTTAAGAAGAACCCTCAAAAGTATATGGAGCAGGTGGCGCAAATTATCACTGCTAAAATAAGGTTAATGATAGTTGATGGCATTAAATACACGAAGATAGGTAACGACGAATATTACGCACAAGAACTCTTTGAAAGTGAGGAACTTATCGGCTATTTGTCTAAAAACATGATGGAAAGTAAAAAATCAGTATATGAATATGTGGTGTATGATAGTGCCAACGAAGAGAAATTTGCCAGAAGCTTTGAAAACAATAGCAAAGTTAAGTTGTATGCAAAACTTCCTGGCTGGTTTACTATTCCCACTCCATTAGGCAGCTATAATCCTGACTGGGCAGTACTGATTGATGCGGACGGCAGGGATAAACTGTACTTTGTACTGGAAACCAAAGCTGATACTATGTTTGATGCTTTGAGACCAACGGAAAGAGCTAAAATTGAATGCGGGAAGAAACACTTTGAGGCTTTAGGTACTGAAGTAACCTTTGAAGACATAGATAGTTTCGAAGAATTCATGGAGGAGAAAGTGGCAGTAAAATAGATCTAGACTGACACTGCCTTGCTTGATAAAACGTATGTGATGAATTTTTGTAGTATTGTTGAAATAAATATTATTTATTATTTATTGTAATTATGATGGAGGTTTCAATATGAAAAAACTATCTTTTCTGTTGGCAATTATTATGTTGACAACTGTTTTTGCCTCTTGTACGGCTAAAGAATATGAGAATTTTCAGGAACTTAATAGCGGTTCAAAGATACAGCGGGGGAATATAATTTATTCCTTTTATGGCGCGTTGCCGGATTATTCGCTCATAGGCAGGCAAATAGGAATAGTCGATGGTGATAAAAAGCATAAAATATTTGAGGTAAAAGGTTTTTCATCCGATGAATGGATTATTGAATATTATGATGTAATTATGTCAGTTCATACTTTATATAAAGCTGATACAGTAACTGAAATACCTGATGAATTTAAATAATACAATAAATACATATATATTTTAATGGAGCTTATACAATAACCCGCGGTAGACGTTGGTATTTCACCGTTTGCTGCGGGTTTTTTATTGAAATAAACTAATTTAACCTATGATATTTCGGCGAGGAAATTATTGATTGCTGCTTTTACTGGTTGTGTTTTAATTACACTGATATATAAGGATCTGGGATACTCTGTTTCGGAAATGTACTTTTAGCCGGGAAACGAACTATACATAGCAATAGGATTTCTGTTACAGGCGTGAGTTATGAATAGATTTCTTATTGCTATACTGGCATTATCGGTTTTCCCTTTCAATGTTTCATCTTTTCCTGTTACCAATAATCAGGACAAAATCAATATAACAGCTTCAAGGATTTCACAGGAAGATCCATTATTCTTGACTGATTTGACAACTGTGAGCACGGAAAAAGCTATGCCAGATCCATTGCCTAAAATCGAAACTATTATCCTTTCCTTTGCAGGCGACTGTACCATAGGCAGCGATGAAAGCTACAGGGGATACACTTTTCATAAAGTATACAGGGAGGTAAAAGACCCGGCTTACTTTTTCAGTGGGGCAAAAAGTATTTTTTCTAATGATGATTATACACTTGTCAATCTAGAAGGGGTTTTTACCAACGAAAACAGGAAGGCGGAAAAAGAATTCCGGTACAAGGGACCTCCCGAATACTGCGAAATTCTAAAAGCAGGCAGTATTGAAGGCGTTACCCTTGCCAATAATCATACCCTGGACTATTTGCAAAGCGGGTATGACGAAACGATAAAAACACTTAACGAATGGGGTATCGATTATACAGATGAAGATGTGTATATCATTAAGGAAATAAAGGGCGCTAAAATTGGCTTTTTGGGTTATAGAGGCTGGTCCCATGAAAAAAAGTCCAATCAGCTTTTGGTCAGGCATGTGAAACAAATGCGGGAGCAGGGGGTTAATTTTATTGTTGTAAATTACCACTGGGGAGATATGTACAGTTACAAACCCAATGCGCAGCAAAAGTCCATGGCTCATTTCGCTATTGACAACGGAGCGGATCTGGTTGTAGGTCACCATCCCCATGTCCTGCAGGGGATGGAAGTATACAAAGGAAAGAGCATTGTTTACAGCCTGGGGAACTTTTGTTACGGCGGGCATAAGAACCCCAAGGATAGAGATACGATTATATTCCAGCAATTGATCACTTTTAATGTAACTGAGAATGTTATTGTCGGTACTGAAAGCAGGATCATCCCTGCCAGCATATCATCACGAACAGATATAAACGATTTTAGACCGGTAATAGCCAAGAAAGATGAGGCAGAACGTATTTTGAAGAAATATAAAGCGTTGAGTGAAGATATAAACAGATAAAAAGTCCGGTATTCCTTAAGTATTCCGGTATTCTGAAACTCATTTATTTTCTACATAAAAACTGTCGAAATAGTGCAAACCTTTAATTGACAGGTAAAACAAATTTGGTACAATAGATGAGTGTAGAATTTAACACCGGAGGGACAAAAATGAGAGAATACTATGAAATAAATATTGCCGGATTGACAAGGAGACTTCCTCTTTGCCCAATAAATGAAGACTTGTATATAGGTGCGTTTATATTGTTTGGTGATGTAGAGCTTACTGTGGCATGCGCCAAAGAATTGCTTAAAAAGGCTCCGGAGTATGATGTGATGATTACGGCCGAAAGTAAGGGAATTCCGCTTGTTTATGAAATGACGAAACAGGCCGGTTTAAATAAATACCTTTTGGCAAGAAAGTCCGCCAAGCTCTATATGAAAGACGTTGTGAAAGTTGACGTGCAGTCTATAACAACCGCTAGACTACAATCCCTGTATATTGACAGGGAAGATGCCGAATACATGAAGGGCAAAAGGGTCCTTATCGTGGACGACGTAATAAGCACCGGCGAGTCAGTCAAGGCTGTTGAAAAGCTGGTACAGGAGTCAGGCGGCATAGTTGCCGGAAGAATGGCTATACTGGCCGAAGGCGACGCCAATAAGAGAGACGATATTATTTACCTGGAGCATCTGCCGCTGTTCGACAAAAATGGAGATATAATTGGATAATAAACGAGGCCGCATTTATGCGGCTTTTTTAATTGAATACTCATATCAGGATATGGCAATAATCTCAAACTGAGGTGATTGCTTTGTCCGCGAGAAAAGGCCCCATAGATACACAGGAGATAACAGACAGGCTTAATGATTGCCCTGATATTGACAGAAAGAAGGTTTTTATTGACGGCAAACATGAGGCCTATTTTATTTATATAACGGAACAGATCGATAAAGATATACTTCAGAGAGACTTCGTAAGCTATATATTGAAAATGGATCTTGGGCAATTATCTGATAAAACTTCTGTTCATAATATTCCCTGCTGTGAAATTCATTTGCTCTACAGCGCTGATGATGTCATAAAAAAGGTTCTAACAGGTAATATGGTTTTTGTTTCGGATGTTTTGCCCTATGGGATTTCATGCAAGAACATGAAGGAAGACAAAAGAAACATAGAAGAACCAATTTCTGAAAAAAACCTGCGGGGGTCTCATGAAGGCTTTATCGAGATTTTGGATACCAATCTTTCGATGCTGCGTAGAAGGATCCACAGTGAAAAACTGAAGTTTAAAACCGTTACCATTGGGACAACTACACGTCAAACGGTCGTTATCGCATACATCGAGGGTATTGCAAACCATGAAATCGTGGATGTTCTCTTTGATAAAATAAGCAGGGTGGAAATTGACGGTGCTCCTACTATAGGATATATTGAACAGCTTATAATATCCCACCCGAATTCAATATTTCCTCAGTATATGACAACCGAAAGGCCGGATAAGGCTGTCGGCGCTCTTTTAGAAGGCAGGATCCTCATTTTGCAGGAGGGTTCACCTATTGTTCTTATTGCGCCTGTAACTTTCATATCTTTTTTTCAAACTGTTGATGATTACAGCAAAATGTGGATCCATGGAAGCTTTTTAAGATTAATAAGGCTATTCGGAGCTCTTGTTATTGCTATTTACCTTCCGGCGCTATATATAGCACTTACCTCATTTCATTATTACGCGGTCCCCCTCAACCTTTTGATCACTCTTGCAGAATCCAGGTCTAAGGTTCCTTTTCCGCCTATAATAGAGATATTTATCCTGGAAATCACCGTAGAAATGATAAGAGAGGCAGCCATCAGGCTTCCGACCTATATCGGTACTGCAATTACCCTGTTTGCAGGTCTTATAGTCGGTGAGGCAGCCGTTCAGGCAGGGATAGTAAGCAATCTTGTTATAGTCATAGTAGGCGCTACAGCCATTGCTTCATACGTGATCCCTTCCGACGATATGTCTATGGCAATAAGGATCCTTCGCTTCGTTTTTACAATAGCCGCTGCAATATTCGGGATCGTTGGTATTGTTTCGGTCACCGGTTTAACGATCGCTCATCTTATAAGGCTGGAATCATTGGGGCAACCCTATTTTTCACCTTTTTCTCCAAAGATCATAGAAGACTTAAAAGATTCTATTCTTAGACTACCCTTAAAGTTTATGAAAAAAAGGCCCAAAACCGCCAGACCTCAGGATGATATAAGAGGTGAGAACTTTTGACAGATAATAACACAATTACAGCTAAACAAATGATGAGATTTACATTCATTTGTCAGACCGGAGTCGGTGTGATAAATCTGCCGGCATTATTGGCTAAGGAAGTAGGCCATGACGGGTGGATATCAGTGGCTGTTTCGGGTATCATAGCTATGTTTTTGGCATCTTTGATCGTAGTATTATTAAGAAGATATTTCGATAAAAGTATATTCGATATAACCAGATTGATTTTTGGAAAAATCATAGGTTTCATTATTAATGCTTTATTATGCATTTATTTTTTTCTTGTGGCTTCCTCCGGGCTCATGATGTTTTTGAATTATCTTAAAATAACATTGTTTCCGAATACTCCGTCGATAGTTATGGCGCCTTTGACCATGCTGCCTTCGGTTTACATGGTTTGGCAGGGAACGAAGACTGTTGCACGTTTTAAATCAATAGCGTTGTTTTCATATATGTTAGTCATTATATATCTAATTTTGCTTATTAAAGAAATGAGGTTTTCCTTTCTGCTGCCTGTAGGAGAATCGGGTCTTCCGGCTTTGTTTTCAAGTTTAAAAACCGCCTTTTTTGCTTATATTGGTTTAGAATTGATCGCTGTTTTTTATCCTGAGATAAGTGATAAGGAAAATGCGCTAAAATACCATGTACGTGCTACTGTTTATTCAATGCTCTTTGTTATGCTTGTAGTTGTGGCATGCATCGCTCTGTTCGGAGAGAATTTCCTTTCCGTACTCAACATACCCCTTTTCAACCTGTCAAGAGTATTCCATGCTCCCATCATCGAGCGGGTGGATGTATATTTGATTTCCGCATGGTTATTGGCTGTTGGCTGTTCAACAAGAGCTTATCTGATGGCAGCTTATTACAGCATTGAAAAGATATTTAAACTAAAAAAAACCGTATTTTTTATACTTTATTCATTTGTGCCGATATTGGCCTGAGCCAGTTAATTGTGGATATAAATAAAGCATTTATGATACTGGATATAATAGGCTGGGTGGGAATAGGAGTAATCATTTTTATTATATTATGTCTTATTTTATCAATGTTTAAGAAAAACGGAGTTGCAGAGAATGGGTAAAGTAAAGAAAATAGTTTTACTTTTGGCAGTATTGCAATGCATGATAATCTTATCGGGCTGCTGGGATCAGAAGATTTTTGAGGAAACCGGATTTATTCTTTCACTGGGATTGGAACTCAATGAGGAGGGAGAATTGATATATAGCGCGACAATGCCCGTTGTAGAAGAAGAAATAGAGCAGGATGTGGAAGTAATGTATACAACAGCTCCCCTTTTACGCGAAGCTCGGGATAAAATAAGAAATACTTCGGGTAAGAGGGTAGAGGGAGGTAAAACGCAGCAAATCCTTTTTTCCAGGGAACTGGCCGAAAAAGGATTAGATGAAATACTGGATGTGTTTCTAAGAAACCCTGAAAATCCTGTATTGGCAAATATTACTGTTGTGGAAGGCAGTCCTTTGGAAATGCTGCAACTGAGTTTGGGTTATAAGGATAAAACAAGAATTGGATTCTATATCAGTAATCTTATTGATCAAACAAGAAAAAGAACATCCACCCCTGAAACAAGAATATATGACCTTGCCGTATTACTGCATTGTAAAACCATTGACCCCATAGCAACATACATGAAATATGATGATAAAAAGGTCGAAATCCTGGGGACAGCTTTGTTTAAAGAAGATAAAATGGTAGGCGACCTTAATGTAACTGACACTGGAATATTGCATGCGCTTATGGGAAAAAAACAAACTTCAGTTACTATTACCGGGAAAACAGCAATGATGTTAAAAGCGGCATAGCCTTTTTGTTCAGGAAGCTCAAAAGAAAAGTAGAGATAGATACGTCAGCTTCGGTACCTAAAATAAATATCAAGCTGGATTTTGCAGCGACTTTGGAAGAGTATGACAGCCGCCATCACCTTGATGATCCGAAAATTAAAGAAGAGCTGGAGAAGATAGTTTCCGAGGCAATGAAAAACGAGTGTATGAGAATCCTGGCATACCTTCAGGAAGTGGGATCGGACCCCATAGGATTTGGAGAAATGTTCAGATCGAAATATAATGACTATTACAAAACGATTGATTGGAGAAAAGTATATCCGGATATTGAATTTAATGTGGAGGTAAATACGAAAATCGATTTCCAGGGCGCAATTAATTGATCATTTTGCTTTAATCATCCATGATGGGTACTGATTATCTTTACTTTGACAATTTGTGATAAAATAAATCCAAATGATTGTAAAAAATTATGTGAAAAGGGACATGGAATATGCATTTAAAAGAATTGTTGAAATACGAACAAATCGTTATTCAATGCCATGATAACCCGGATGCGGATGCTATAGGCTCAGGATTTGCTCTGTATACTTTCTTTAAAGAAGAGGGAAAGAAGGTAAGGCTGGTTTATAGCGGCAAAGCTAAGATTACAAAACCTAATCTTGTTATCCTGTTAAAGGAATTGTCAATACCTCTTGAATACATGGAAGAAACTGATATTTCCGGAGTGCTCATTACTGTGGATTGCCAGTACGGTGCCGGCAATGTAAAGAAATTTAAGGCCGACAACGTGGCAATTATAGACCATCACCGTCAGGAGATCACTAATGTTCCTCTAAGTGAAATAAGGTATTATTTGGGAAGTTGCTCCACATTAGTATGGCAGATGCTGGAGGAAGAGGGTTTTTCGGTCAATAGATACCCTGATATTGCGACAGCTCTTTACTACGGATTGTTGACTGATACTAACAACTTTACAGAGCTTAATCATCCATATGACAGAGATATGAAAGATACGCTGGCTTATGATCCTAATCTGATAAGAAAGCTAAAATACTCGAATTTAACCATAGATGAGCTCAAGATTGCGGGGATGGCCCTGTTAGGAAATTCGTACGATTCAGTCGACAGGTTTTCCCTTGTCAAAACCCAGCCGTGTGATCCCAATATTTTAGGATTCATAGGAGATTTGGCTATACAGGTTGATTCTGTTGATGTCTGCGTTGTATATTTTGAAGCCGATACAGGCATAAAGTTTTCGATTCGAAGTTGTGTACGGGAAGTAATGGCCTGTGAGCTGGCCGAGTACATATCAGAAGGAATAGGTTCAGGCGGAGGTCACAGTGACAAGGCCGGAGGCTTTATTTTCGAAAGTGAGTTAAACCATCAATATCCTGGCAAAAACGCCGACCAATATCTACTTACCCGACTGAAAGAGTATTATGAAAACTTCACGGTAATTGACTGTATAATAAACAGGCCTGATTTAACGAATATGGAAATTTACAAAAAACGTCCTTTAGTACAGGGTTATGTGAGATGTACCGATATTTTTAAGAAAGGAACGCCTGTAATAGTAAGAACGCTTAGATGCGATATGGATAATTTGATTTCAGATGATGATCTTTATATCGTAATCGGGATCAAAGGCGATGTTCATCCTATTTTCAAGGACAAGTTTCTTAAGGGATATAAAGCGACTAATGACCCTTTCAATATTGAAACTCAATATTTTCCCCATATTATTGATAAGAATACCGGAAATATTGTTGACTTAAAACCTTATGCAAAAAAATGCCTATCCACCGGAGATGTTTATATTTATGCAAAACCTTTATCAAAGACAACGAAGCTGTTCACCTTATGGGACAGAGATACGTATATGCTGGGGAAACCCGGAGATTATCTTGCAGTGCGTGAAGATGACGTGAATGATGCCTATATCATCAGCAAGGACATTTTTGAGTTGACGTATAAAAAATAGTATTGTATTATTATACATTATGATGTATAATAATACATAAGTTATGGAAAGTGACGGTGGATAATATGAAGCATTTGTTGTGTTTAAGTCAATGGACCAGTGAAGAAATTATTGAAACTTTAAAATTGGCTGAAAAGCTGAAATATGAAAATAAGCACGGTATTAGACACAATCACCTTTTGAAAGGTAAATCCCTTGGTTTGATCTTCAGCAAGTCTTCCACCAGGACCAGGGTTTCTTTTGAAGTTGCTATGTACCAGTTAGGCGGGTACACCATGTTTTTAAGCACCAACGATATCCAGCTTGGCCGGGGAGAAACTGTTTCGGATACTGCAAAGACGCTGTCCAGATATATTGACGGAATTATGATAAGGACATATAAACAAAGCGACGTGGAAGAACTGGCTGCATACGGCACTATACCCATTATAAACGGGCTGACTGACAGCCAGCATCCCTGCCAGGTCCTGGCCGATCTTCAGACAATAAAAGAATACAAGGGTAAATTCAAAGGACTGAAACTGGCTTACGTAGGCGATGGTAATAATGTGGCGAACTCACTGATGATAGGATGCGCCAAGGTCGGTATGGACATAACGGTGGCAACACCAAAAGGTTATGAATGTGATGAACAATCGGTAAATCATGCAAAAGAAGCTGCGGCCCAGACAGGAGCCACTGTAATTACCTGTCATGACCCGATTGAGGCAGTAAAAGATGCCGATGTAGTCTATACCGACACTTGGGTCAGCATGGGAATGGAAACTGAAAAAGAAGAAAGAGTCAAAGTCTTTATGCCCTATCAGGTCAATAAGGAACTCATGCAAAAGGCGAAGGAAGATGCTATTTTCATGCATTGTCTGCCTGCCTACAGAGGTTTTGAAGTATCCGCCGATGTTATAGACGGCCCGCAATCGGTTGTGTTCGATGAAGCTGAAAACAGGCTTCATGCGCAAAAGGCCGTACTTGTAAAACTTATGGGGTGATCAAAATGTCCGGTCAGTTAACTATCAGGCGCGCAACTGTTAAGGACGCGCCTTATATTTTTTCTATAATTCAAAAAGCATTTAAAGAATACAGCAAAATCACCGGTCAAACTAATCTGGAAGCTCTGGCCGAGACCGTGGAGGATATCGAGGAGGCCATTCAAACCAAGATCGTTTTTATTGCGGCTGTAAACGATAATATCGTGGGAACGGTAAGGATCAGTATTGACGGGGATCAGGCCTACATCAGCAGATTTGCCGTAGACTGCGAAAACCGGAATAATGGGATCGGGAAATCTCTTATGAATGAAGTTGATTCATATCTTAAAAAAATGAACGTAAAAAAGGTTACACTCCATACAGCATCAAAGCACGATGTTTTGATGCGATTCTATTACGGTATCGGCTTTTACGCAGAGGCCATCGAAACTGACAGAGGCTATTTAAGAGCGCGTATGGTTAAAGAATACTGAATTCTGTTAAACCAAACAAAAGCCAGTTGCGGTTAAAATAACGAAACAGTGCGATGTCTTTGGCTTACTAAAAACCTATTAAAAAATACTTCTCTAATTTATAAAATATGGTAATATAGATATACAATACCATGTAAATTTAAAGATATATTTACAAAATCAAGGAGGAGAGTATGGGTAGGATCAGTAAGCTAATAGCCGCATTGTTTGTTGTGGCATCGCTGTTACTATCAGGCTGCGGCCGGGATGTTACGAATGATAAAGAGTCAGTAAAGATCAATGAAAATCAGCAGAAGGAAAATAAGGATAAAGAAGAGCCTAAAGAACCCGATAAAAAAACTGAAAAGAATGATCCTGTAAAAGAAGAAAAAGAAGAGCCAAAAACTTCAAAAGGTGGTATTTACAAAGAACCGGGAATGGAACTGAGCGATTTTTACGATGCCTATAACGGTGCTTTGAGCCGTTTTGAACAGCCGGTCAATAAATTCGAAACATCTGATTTTGAATTTTTTGATATAGGATTTGATATGCTTGCTGCTACCATTAATGTGGTAAATATCGTCCAGTTTGATTACCTGCAGCCTGGTGATAATCCAAGAGAGACCGGTAAAAACGGCAAGTTTGATGCTGTCAGAGAGAAAACCGGCAGTATTATTGCCTTTAGCGAAAGTATGACAAGGGAAGAGGATGGGTTTGGCGATGACAATTTAAAAGGCGATGTTGTTGAAAGGCATGGATTCCTCAATACAGAAACCAATACATTGGTACTTGAAGGCACAACCAAAAGGAATGGCGAGATTATTTTAAGATTTGTGAATGAGGTCATTATACAGCCCGACGGAACTATTGTGGCACAGATTTTTGATAAACCCAAGAAACCCACAGACGACAGGATCCCGGACAAAGGAAACGCATATTTTGTATATTGCACCGAGGATAAACTTGAGATAATAAAAGCCAGTTTTGAGCCTGATGTTAATTTTAAATTTGAAACAATAGTAGGAAAATCTAATGTAACGCTGGATACCATGTCCGAAGGTTATAAAAAGGTCAGAAAACTCACAGTGGAAAATGGTGAGGCAACAGCCATGAAATACTGATAAAAAATAAAATTTGTTGTTTAAAAACAAGGTTTTCATGGTATTACTTAATTAGAAATAAACAGCCCATCCTGATTATAAAAATTAATAGTTTTATGTTTAAAAGGAAATACTACTCCTGACGCAATTATGATGTGAAAGGAGTAGTTTTTTTGGATTTATTCAGAAGTTACCAGTTGATCGAAACGAAAGACGGCTATGATCTCATTCTGTATGTTGATACCAATATGGATGATGTTGAATTTGCCGAGGAATTCGGGAAAATAGATGAGGATAATAAAAAGCGTCTTAATGACAATATAATCGACTATATCAAAGAAAAGTTCCCGGGCATTAAGATCAATATGGTAAAAATCATGGCAGGGACGGTATTACTGTCGTCCTTTATGCTGGGTGCTCCAATAAAAACGCATGCGGCCCAGACTGCGACTTCATCATTAGCATATACCCAGAGCGCTTATAACTATAATATAAAGATCTCAGTGAACGGTAAGCTGCAAAGTTTCAGTGCCCGTCCGTTTATATATGATAACACTACTTATGTGCCGCTGTATGATTTTGGTAAGGCAATAGGTGCCAGCGTATGGTGGAATGATACTTCCAATACTGTCGGAATCAATAAAAACAATAATATGATCGCGTTCGTGCGGGGTTCAAGTTTGGCAAGAGTCAACGGCATTCAGATGAAAATGCCTCCGTCCATCGTTATTGATGATATAACTTTTGCTCCGGTAAGATTCATAGCTGAAAATCTGGGCTATATTGTTGAACTTGATTCAACTACCCAGACAGTGAATATAACAAACCAGGCAGTCAAAAAGAACAATATTTATACCGTTGTTGCAGGTGACTCCCTTTGGCTGATCGCAAATAAATTCGGCACTTCTGTTGCCGCTCTGAAAAGTGCCAACGGTCTTACGGGTGATATCATTTATCCGGGGCAGACATTGGTCATTCCGGACAAAACCGCAGATACTGCACCGGCTCCATCGCAAAGTCAAACTCAGACACCCACTCAACAAGATAATACAAAATGGCCGGATGTTACCTATATTGTCAAGACCGGTGATACTGCAACATCAGTAGCTAAGAAATTCGGAGTACCGGTTTCGGATGTATTGAAATACAACTATATGGAACCCGATGAATGGCTGAGTGAAGGAGATAAAATCGCGATATCGGGCTATGCTCCCAGAGTAACGACAGTGAGACCGGGAGAAAGTTCCGCTCCGGCCAGACGCGGTACCGCTGTGGACTGGAATCTTGAAGGACAATATTTAATTAAGAGAGGCGATGTATTTACAATCGTTGATGTGGATACCGGAAAACAGTTTAAGGCCAAGATGATAGGTGGATATAACCATGCCGATATTGAACCCCTTACAACTGCTGATACAAATATAATGAAATCTCTCTTCGGAGAATGGAAATGGTCTCCCAGAGCAGTAGTTATATATCATAACGGAATGAATATCGCTGCATCTTTATCGGGAATGCCCCATGGAGTAGACACCGTAGAAAACGGAGTTAATGGGCATTTTGACTTATATTTGAAAAACAGTACTTCTCACAGCACATCCACTTCCAAAGTTTATATACAGGAACATCATAATATGGTTATGAAAGCTTCAGGTAAATGATGAAAATCCGACCTTTTGTCTGACAGGGTATCATTTGCATTTCAATGCATTTGACACCCTGTCGCTTATTCAATGCTGTTTTCACCACATCAATTTCAAAGTCATATCTTAGTGTAGGGAAACCGTTCATAAAAAACCGGTTTTTTCATTGTTATCAGAAGAGGTATTGCCATGGAAAGAAACATTTTTCCTTTAAATTATTTACCGTTAGGAAAAAAAGCGCGAGTCAGGGACTTAATTTCCAATGGAAACACCAGAAGACGAATGCTGGATCTTGGCATTATTTCCAATACCGAGGTCGAAGCTCTTCAAAAAAGCCCGTCAGGCGACCCAATAGCATATTGTATCAGAGGAGCGGTAATAGCGCTGCGTTCCGAAGAAGCATCCCAGATATTGGTGGAAGAAATATAAGAAGCCGACATACATCAAATGACATTAAAGAGGTGTGCTATTTATGGGGATAAAAAAACTGCCGATGGTACCGGCTTATTCTGAGAATCAGTTGATTATAGAAAAAAAGTGTCCGGATGATAAAATCATCGCTCTTGCCGGGAATCCCAATGTAGGCAAGAGTACGGTGTTCAATAACCTGACAGGATTAAACCAGCATACCGGCAACTGGCCCGGAAAAACCGTTACCAATGCACAGGGCAGGTTTTTACATAAAGGAAAAGGTTTTATACTGGTAGACCTTCCGGGGATATATTCACTTATGGCTAATTCGGTTGAAGAAGAAGTTGCCAGGGATTTTATATGTTTCGGTAATCCCGATGCCACAGTGATCGTAGCTGATGCCACCTGTCTTGAAAGAAATTTAAATCTGGTTTTACAAACCCTTGAAATAACTAATAACGCAATTGTCTGCGTGAATCTTCTTGATGAGGCAAAAAAGAAAAAAATAAATATAGATCTGAAAGAATTATCAAAGCAACTGGGAGTACCCGTGGTGGGAACCAGCGCCAGAGACGGCAAAGGCTTAACGGAGCTTATGGATGAGGTATATAACCTCACCATGAAAAAGACTTCAAAAACAGGTTATATAATAAAATACGACAAGCCGATTGAAGAAGCCATTTCCATATTGGAACCATGTATCAAAGAAGTTATCGGGGATTTCAACAGCCGATGGATAGCTTTAAAACTTTTGGACGGAGATAAAACTCTTATCAATTCGATTAATCAATTTTTAAATATGGATATTCTTGAAGAAGTTGAAATAGTGGAAAAAATGCAGCTGGCCCGTGAAGTTTTGATAAACTCCGGGATCGATAATAACCTTTTCCGGGACAAAGTAGTGTCCCGTATTGTAATGAAAGCCGAAGAAATAAGCAGAAAAGTTGTCTCTTATGAAAATGAATTATATAACTTAAGGGACAGAAAGATCGATAAGATCATAACCTCAAAAGGATTCGGCATACCCATTATGCTGGCTCTTCTGGGATTTGTCTTCTGGCTTACCATTATAGGAGCAAATTATCCTTCCCAAATGTTATCTGACGGGCTATTCTGGCTGGAAGACAGGTTGTACCGGTTCTTGACGGATATAAACTTTCCTGTGGTGCTAAAAAGCTTATTGGTTGAAGGAGTATACAGGACTCTTGCATGGGTGGTATCGGTCATGCTTCCGCCGATGGCTATCTTTTTTCCGCTTTTCAGCCTGTTGGAAGATTTGGGGTATTTGCCCAGAGTAGCGTTCAATCTGGATAATTTCTTTAAAAAGGCCTGCGCCCACGGCAAACAGGCATTGACTATGTGCATGGGATTCGGCTGCAACGCCGCCGGAGTAGTAGGATGCAGGATCATTGATTCGCCAAGGGAAAGACTGATAGCGATAATAACGAATACTTTCGTTCCATGTAACGGAAGATTCCCCACTCTTATAACCATCATCGCCATATTTTTCACCGGTTATTTTTCGGGGGCTTTCAGGTCATTGATATCTGCATTCATTCTAACATTGCTTATTGTTTTAAGTGTCGTAATGACGCTGTTGTTATCAAGGATACTTTCTAAAACGATACTTAAAGGGCTTCCTTCATCCTTTACCCTGGAACTTCCGCCATACAGAAAGCCTCAAATCGGCAAGGTTATTGCAAGATCCATATTCGACAGAACTTTGTTTGTTCTGGGCAGAGCTGTTGTTGTTGCAGCTCCCGCAGGACTTATTATATGGCTAATGGCCAACATAACCATTGGTAATGTTAGTATTCTGTCTCACTGCGCAAGATTTTTAAACCCGCTGGCCCAGCTTATAGGGCTGGATGGCTATATCCTGACGGCATTTATCCTGGGGTTTCCCGCCAATGAAATCGTGATCCCGATCATTATCATGAGTTATATGTCGCAGGGAAGCCTGATGGAACTGGAAAATCTGTATCAGCTTGGCGAACTTTTAAGAAACAACGGATGGACGTGGCTGACAGCCGTATGTTTCGTACTGTTCTCATTAATGCATTGGCCCTGCGGTACCACTTTCCTGACAATAAAGAAAGAAACTCAAAGCTGGAAATGGACATTTATATCGTTTCTTGTGCCGACAATAACGGGAAGCTTGATATGCTTTATTATAACGACCATAGTAAGGCTTATTGGGATCATTTAGACTGATTTATTTAATGTATATGGATCTGCCGGTTACATATTGTAACGGGCGTATTGTGGACATGCAGTCATCAATGATATGATCAGGATAATTACGGGATATAATACAAAGGATATCAAAGGATATGATATGTACAAAAACGGCAAACAACCAACCGAATAAAAGCAAAGGTGTCAGGGACAAATTGGTCGAAATATGGTAAGATGTTAAACAGTAAAAAGATTAATAAATAAAAAAGCACTTAAGAACAGCGAGGAATAATATGACCCCAGTAAAATACGAACTGATTAAGACATGTAAACAATCCGGCGCAAGGCTGGGCAGGGTGCATACACCACATGGCAGCTTTGAAACACCTGTTTTTATGCCTGTTGGGACACAGGCCACGGTCAAAGGAATGTCGCCTGACGAATTAAAAGAAATCGGCGCCAAAATTATTTTGAGCAATACCTATCATCTTTTCTTAAGACCGGGACAGGAGCTTGTAAAAGAAGCCGGAGGCCTGCACAAGTTTATGAATTGGGACCGCGCCATATTGACAGACAGCGGCGGTTTCCAGGTATTTTCGTTAAGCGATATCCGGGATATTAAAGAGGAAGGCGTTACTTTTCGTTCGCATATTGACGGCTCTAAAAAGTTTATGTCTCCGGAAATCTCAATAGGTGTTCAGAATAATCTCGGAGCAGATATAATAATGTGTTTTGACGAATGCACGCCCTATCCGTGTGAATACGATTATGCAAAAAAATCAATGGAGATGACCACAAGGTGGGCTAAAAGATGCAAAGATGCGCATGCCAGGCCGGATGAACAGGCGCTTTTCGGTATAGTTCAGGGAAGTACTTTCAAAGATTTAAGGATAGAAAGCGCAAAGCAAATAACTGAACTGGATTTTCCCGGTTATGCCATCGGAGGTTTAAGTGTAGGAGAACCGGGCAACATTATGAATGAGATGTTGGAAATAACCGTACCTTACCTGCCGGAAGATAAGCCCCGATATCTCATGGGAGTGGGAAGCCCTGATTATCTTATTGACGGTGCCATACGCGGCATTGACATGTTCGACTGTGTGCTTCCTACCAGGATAGGACGAAACGGAACAGTTTTTACTTCCAAGGGAAGAATAATAATCAGGGACGCAAAATATGCCCGTGATTATTCCCCGATGGATGAGAATTGCGATTGCTATGCGTGCAGAAACTTTTCCAGGGCTTATATAAGACACTTGTTCAAATGCGGCGAAATATTGGGACTGCGCCTTGCCACCTGGCATAATTTAAGATTTTTGATCAAGCTGATGGAGGATGTTAGGGAAGCAATCAGAAATGACAGGCTTTTGGATTTCAGAAAAGAAGTCTTTGAAAGGTTAGGATATTAAAAACTTACAATATGTCATCATGAGTGTAAGCTAAGAATCTTTACGTTAACAAAAAGATCCTTCGACTACGCTGCGCTCCGCTCAGGATGACAATTCCTGTGAGTGTAAGCGATTAATCAAAAAAGGATTTATTCACTCTGTTACGCGAACATCAGAATGACATATAGAAGTGTTGTAATATAGTCAGCATAACAGCATGACGTGATAACATTAGCGGAAATATTGATATAAAATCATTTTATAATTGATAAGCTGATGCAAATACTGTATAATGTCGTTGTATTAAGCGAGTTGAAGCATTTAACAAATATTTTGGAGGTTGTATATGAAGTTTTTATCAAGCTTATTTCTGCTTGCAGCAGAAGCGCCAGCCATAGATCCCAACGCATCGGGAGCGGATCTGAGTGGCGGAGGACAGTGGATCCAAACATTAGTTCTGATTATACCATTGGCTTTAATGTATGTTATTTTAATCGTTCCTCAGAAAAGAAAAGAAAAGAAGTTGAGAGAGACAATCGCCGGTGCTGCTGTGGGTGATCAGATTGTTACAATTGGCGGACTTGCCGGGAAGATCATAAATATCAAGGATGACGAAGTAACATTTGAAACAAGCGCAGAACGTACAAAGATCACAATAAAGAAATGGGCAATAAAAGACGTAATAAAAACTGTTGAAGGCTGATCGATTTTAACAGATAATCCCCGGAAAACCCGGGGATTTTGAATATAGATTAAGTGTTTCCCGCTTAACAAAGCAAAGTATCATATCAATAAATACGATACGAGGGAATATCTCGAGTTATTTTTCAGGTCAGGGAGCAGGATTATGAAAAACGATTATCTTGTGGTTGGGAAAGTAGTAAACACCCATGGTGTTAAAGGCGAGCTTAAGGTAATGCCGATAACATCGGATATATCGCGTTTTGATTACCTCCTTTTCGTAACGGCAAAATATGAGGGAGTTTATAAAGAATTCAGGGTTTTAGGAAGCAGGATCCATAAAGGATTTGTGCTTATAAAACTTAAAGGCATCGAAACTATGAACGACGCCGAAAAATTAAAAGGGCAGGATCTTCTGGTCCAGCGCAAACACGCCGTGGAGCTGGAGGAAGATGAATACTTCATGTGCGATTTGATTGGAATGGATGTTTACGAAGAAGATAAACTTTTGGGTAAGCTTATTGATATACTGGAAACGGGAAGTAACGATGTTTACATTGTTCAGGACGATGATAACAGGGAAATCCTTATCCCTGCATTGAAGTCAGTGGTGGAAAGTGTTGATATTGAAGGGAAACGGATGCAGGTAAAACTTCCGGAGGGTTTGATTGATGATATTTGATGTATTGACCCTCTTCCCGGAGAGTATAGACAGGTTCTTAAACGAGAGCATTATCGGAAGGGCAAGGGAAAAGGGAATAATAACGGTAAATACTATTAATATCAGAGATTTTTCTTTGGATAAACATAAAAAGGTAGACGACTACCCTTATGGCGGAGGAGCCGGAATGGTCATGACTCCGCAGCCGTTGTTCGATGCGTGGGAGTACGCGGTAAAATCAAGTCCAATCAAGCCAAAGACTGTTTATATGAGCCCTCAGGGAAAGGTTTTGACTCAGGATCTTGTGCGGGAGTTAAAAAACGAAGAAAGGCTCATAATTATTTGCGGACATTACGAGGGAGTCGATGAAAGAGTTTTAGAAGAAATAGTCGATGAGGAGATCTCCATAGGGGACTATGTCTTAACAGGCGGGGAGCTTCCGGCAATGGTACTGATTGATTCTGTAAGCCGGCTTGTTGAAGGTGTTTTAAGCTCTGATGAATCATATCTTAAAGAGTCCCATTATGATGGTCTTTTGGAATTCCCCCAATATACGAGACCTTATGAGTTCAGAGGCAAAAAAGTGCCGGATATTTTATTATCAGGCCATCATGCCAATATTGAAAAATGGCGTTACTTAAAAATGCTGGAAAGAACCAGGGACAAGCGGCCGGATATGTTCGAGAAATACGAAAAAGAAAATAAAGAGAAAGTATTGGAGGCTTTTGGTTTACTGCCGAAGAAAAAAAGAAGGAAAAAGGCTGGTGGTGAAAATGACGGGGAAAAAGGAACCTCTGGCGTATAGAATGTGTCCGCGAAACTTAGACGAGTTTGTGGGACAGGAACATATAATAGGACCAGGCAAACTGCTAAACAGAATGATCAAGGCAGATAAGATATCTTCAATCATACTTTTCGGCCCTCCGGGGACAGGCAAAACATCGATCGCAAGGATCATAGCCAATACTACCAAGGCTTCCTTTTACAAACTGAATGCCGTTACAGCAGGAGTAAAGGATATAAAACAAATAGTGGAAGACACCCAAAATACCTTTTTGAATCCTAACGGCAAGGCAGTTCTGTTTATAGATGAAATCCATCGTTTCAACAAGGCGCAGCAGGACGCGCTTCTTCCGCATGTTGAGGATGGTACGGTCGTATTGATCGGAGCCACCACCGAAAACCCGTTTTTCGAAGTCAATAAGGCTTTGATATCAAGATCCACGGTTTTCATGCTGGAACCGTTAAAAAAAGAGCATATTATAAGAATTATAAATATGGCTGTAACCGATAAGGAGAGAGGACTTGGCAACCTTAAAATAGATATTGACCAGGAGGCGGTAATGCTCCTTGCCGAAATGTCGGGCGGGGATGCGCGGATTGCGTTAAATGCGCTGGAATTGGCCGTGCTTACTACGGACATGAATGAAAACGGAGTTTACAGCATCACTCCGGATGTTATAATAGATTGTATCCAGAAAAAGGTAGTCAGATTTGATAAATCTTCAGAACAGCATTACGATAATATCAGCGCTTTTATAAAATCAATGAGAGGAAGCGACCCGGACGCAACGCTTTTGTATTTGGCCAGGGCGCTTTATGCGGGGGAAGACCCGGAATTTCTGGCAAGGCGTATTATGATTTGCGCCTCAGAGGATGTGGGCATGGCAAATCCAAATGCGCTGATTTTGGCGACTGCGGCTGCTCAGGCCATCCATATGATAGGAATGCCGGAGGCCAGGATATTATTGGCCCAGGCGGCAGTGATGGTGGCTACCAGCCCCAAATCCAATTCTACCTATAAGGCTCTTGACGATGCATTATATGATGTTGAGCATAAAAATACCGGAGAAGTTCCCATGCATCTTAGGAATGCTCCAGTCAAAGGAATGGAAGAACTGGGCTATCATGTGGGGTATAAATATGCCCATGATTATCCCGGCCATATTGTGAATGATATGGAATACATGCCTGATATCATGCGGGGTACGTTCTATTACCATCCGTCTTCCAACGGATATGAGGCAAAAATTAAGGAATGGCTGGAAAAGCGCAGAAATGCGAAGAATAAAGAGAATGGGTGATGACGTATAGACAGGAAGGAAAAACGTCAGGTAAATATCCGTAAGATTCTCTCAATAGTGCTGATAGTGGCAGGGGTACTATTGATCCTGGTTCCTGCCGTTATGACTTATTTTAATACAAAACGAAATAACGAGATCATTGATGAGTTTTTGAAACAATCAGAAGACGTGTTATCAGCAATTGATGATGAAGAAGTTGAAGACTTTTATATTCCTCCCGAATTAAGCGGAAACGCTGAACCTGTCCCAACGATGACCCCTACGCCTGAAACAACACAGGAAGATGAAAATGAAGAGTCGCAGGTGCCGGTTAAAAAGCCTAGAATGAGCAAGGAGGAAATGCTAAAGCGTACCACGGGGATTCTGATTATTCCGAAAATAGATGTACAGATGCTGATAATGGACGGAGTGGACGATGATACTTTACGGGTGGCTGTCGGAAGGCTACCGAATACCGATAATTTTGATGAGGTCGGCAATTGTGTATTGGCAGGACATCGCAGCTATACCTTCGGCAAATACCTGAATCGATTGAACGAACTGGATATCGGGGATAAAATAACTATCCGGACCAAGAACAAAACATTGAATTATACGATTTATGCGACGAAAATCATAGAACCTGATGATTTTTCAATAATTGAAAAGAACGGCACCGACAAGATATTGACAGTTTTCACCTGTCATCCGCCGGGAGTGGGTTCCCACAGACTGGTGGTACAGGCAACGCAGGATTAGCATTATGTAATAAAGAGTTATTGAAAAAAAGCTATATAAAGAAGGAGCTGTGTACTGAATGGTCAGCACACAGCTTCTTTTATTATTTCTAATTGATAACTCTTATGCAGCCAATATAATGTTCTGTGTAATAGGTGGATGTATAGTTTGAAATCGTTACCTCACCTTTTCCCGAACTTGCATGTATAAATTGGTTGTTACCAAGATATATACCTACATGGGATGGTCCGGCCTTGTAAGTTTCAAAGAAAATAAGATCACCGGGTATAAGATCGCTCTTTGATATACTTGTACCGGCTTTATATTGATCAGCAGTTACTCTTGGCAGTGTTATGCCATGCTTGTTAAAAACATATTGGATGAAGCCTGAACAGTCAAATCCGTCAGGTGTTGATCCTCCCCAAACATATGGAACTCCCAGGTAACTTTTAGCTGTATTTATTATAGCCAAAGCTTTTTGGGAAGGCTCCTTATTGGAACTTGCAGTTGGAGTGGCAGCCGGCGCCTTAGCCGAAGGCTTAGGTGTTGGTTTTGGTGTTGCCTTAGGTGTTGTCTTAGGCGTTGTTTTAGGTGTAGCCTTAGGCGTTGGTGCAGGTGTAACCTTAGGTGTTGGCTCAGGTGTCGGCGATTGTATGGGTGTTGCTGTCGGAGTTGGGGATGAGGAAGTTGATTCAGTTGATTCCGGTACTGTCAGTTGTGTGTCTTCCTCAGCTTCCGTATTTGACGCCAAAGATACAAATGTATCTGCATTTTGCATTGTATTTGTAGGTTCGGTATTAAGGCTTAAGCCAAATATCCCGGACAATATAATAAGAGCTGACGCTCCTATGATCAAATATTTTTTCATAGATATCTCCTTTCTTAAATTGCCTGCGAGGAACTTTCAGGAAAGAGGATATCTTTTGTCTTTATATTTTTAGTAAAAATAATACTTTTTTTATAAACCCCAAACGGTATTTGTATTAGTCTCTGCTTAAAGGCTAAAGGCCTTTAAGACTTTGAATTCCTGTTTCCTGTTCCCCCGCTCCATAAAATGGATCCGGCGTTTGTGGGTGCCTTTTTGGCACACCCATTGTAAACGATGATGAGGAACAGGTTCAACCAGTAAATATTGTTAATTAACATTTTAAATCATATAAATAAGTATAAAATGAGAATATAAGTAAATTTCAGACCGAAAGCAAAGTAATATTAAGGGCTGTCACAATCCGGGTTTTCATGACGTTGGCTATGGCTTGATATTTTTCATAGCAATGACAAATTCCGGATTTAATGACAGCCCTGAAAGAATTGTATATTATTATTCAATTATTATTCAGTTTTCGGCTAATGCCTTTTCCAGTCGTTCTATTCCTATTCTGATCCTTCTTAAAGTCTCGTTTTTACCTAGTATATCTGCTATTTCAATGGCACCGCCGGGGGTAACCTCCCAGCCTGTAATAGCGGTACGGATAGGCCAGAGCATCTGTCCGTTTTTGATTCCGAGGCGCTCTACCAATGCTATAAGACTGTCATGGATGGAGGTTTCGTTCCAATCCTGAAGGCTTTCCAACACAGGGACAGCTTCCTTTAAACTGGACAGTGAACTTTCCAAAGTAGTTTTCATCTTCTTATGGACATAGATATTAAGATCATAGTCGCCAAGTTCATTGAAAAAGCCTACCTTGGAAGGGATTTCTGTCAGGACCTCGGTTCTTGCCTGCAATATTTTGCTTACCTTAAATAAATCGATTTCCTTATTGGTTATACTCTCTGAAAGATAGGGCAGAGCATGCTTATGGAATTCTTCGGCGCTCATTGCCCTGATATACTGCGCATTGAACCATCTTAGCTTATCCATGTCAAAAGCCGACGGCGATTTGCTTATATTCTTGATATTAAATACCTTCTCCAGCTCTGAAAGTGTAAAGATCTCCTGATTGGTGTCGGGGGACCAACCCAACAGCGCGATATAGTTGATTATGGCTTCTACAAGATAACCCATTTTGAGCAGATCCTCAAAACCGGCATCGCCTTTGCGTTTGGAAATTTTCGATCCATCCGGTTTAACAATCAGGGGAAGGTGAACGTAAACCGGGATCTCCCAGCCGAACGCTTCATACAGAAGATTATATTTCGGTGTGGAAGTTAAATATTCGCTTCCTCTGACAACATGAGTAATATTCATAAGATGATCGTCTATGACATTGGCAAAATTATATGTGGGAAGACCATCGCTTTTTATCAGGATCTGATCCTCCAGCATACTGTTTTCTATGGTGATGGTACCGTATACAACATCTTCAAAGGTAGTTGTGCCTTCCCTCGGCATCTTCTGGCGGATGACATAGGGTTCCTTATTTCTTAACTTTTCCTCTATTTCTTCCTTTGAAAGACTCAGACAATGACGGTCATACATAAATGTCTGGTTCTTTTTCTCACATTCAGCTCTCAGTGCGTCCAGTCTTTCCTTGGAACAAAAACAATAATATGCATGTCCCTTTTCAATCAATTCCATGGCATATGGAATGTAGGTATCCTTTCTTTCACTTTGAACATACGGCGCATAAGGCCCGCCTATATCAGGACCCTCATCATGCTGCATACCGCATAGTTTCAGAGTATTATAAATAACATCAACGGCGCCTTCTACCAGACGTTCCTGATCGGTATCTTCAATACGTAAAATAAACTTGCCGTTTTGGGACTTTGCGATGAGATATTCATATAATGCAGTGCGTAAATTTCCAATGTGCATGTACCCGGTAGGGCTTGGCGCAAAACGAGTTCTAACCTGACGTTCCATAAGATCTTTCCTTCCGTATAGTGAAATTTTTATATGTAAAGTAAAACTTTATCTTTACATAATTATCAATGATATTATATACGATTATACCATAAGTTCAACCATGGCAATATATCTGCCATGAGCCGTCAATAGAGGGTATTGCCGCCTATTTATGCAAAAGATCGCTCAGTGGTTCAATGCCATCATATTACAGTAATATATCTTTAAGTAATGATACACTCGGATTCTTTATATAGTTAATAAGTCTTTCAAAGATTGTTGTATTAAAGTATAATTCTATTAATGAACCAAAAACAGATATAATTCGTCAAATAAAGCGAAGGAGGGAGCTGGAATTTTGACTCCTCCAGAAATAAACAAAGAGATAGATATAAACAAAGAGATATCCCGACTGGTCGAGGAATATGGCAATGATGTTTTACGAATAGCCACGGTTATACTAAAATCGAAAGAACTTGCGGAAGATGTGTTCCAGGAAACGTTTCTCAGGGTCGTCCGTTCTTATTCGGGTTACCGCCGTGAGAGCAGCGAAAAAACATGGATCATCAGTATTGCAGTCAACGTTTGCAGGGATTATATGAGAAGCGCCTGGAAAAGGCGTGTGGTTGTAACCGATGACTTTATTACATATTCTTCCGACAGTGATACTGAGGAAATAATTGAAAAAAGAAGAGAAAAACAGGCTCTGATAAATTCTATCATGAAACTGCCGGACAAATACCGGGAAGTGATCCTTCTTTTTTATTACCAGGAGATGGGAGTTAATGACATCGCAAAAGTTTTGAGGATTCCGGAGGGAACCGTGAAAAGTAGACTGTTCAAGGCAAGGACACTGCTTCACGACATGATTGGAGGTGAGGCTCATGGCTGAATCAAATGAAAGAAGGGTACCATTTTCTGTTTCTGATGACATGATTAAAGAGGTTTTAAAGTCCGGGCTGTCCGAAATAAAAGCCTCGGATGAGCTTATTAATATTACTTTGGAAAAATGTCAGGCAGAAATTGAGAATAAACAAAAGAAACAATCAAGAAAATTTATGTTCATGACATATAAGGTGGGGGCTCCACTGGCGGCAGGAGCGTTGGTTTTGGCTCTTATTATAAACAGCGGCGGGCTTCTTACGAAAAAGATGGAAAGCGGTATGTCAACGGCCCAGCAGGCACCTGTTCCTTCAGCTGTCGCAGTGCCGGCAGAAGTAACCACATCAAATATAAATTCGGATGATCAAGTTGCAGGTTATGACTCTGCTGCTCCGCAGGCGCCTGAAAGTCCGAAACTGTTGGGAAAAGGGAATCAAAAGTCTGAAGAAGCATCAAGCGGCTTAACGATGATGCGTTTTGGCGAAAAAGTCGATGTTCTGAATTCATTGGCCAGCCGTTCTGTCAATAAGGCGGAACCGGCTATGGATAAACTGGATAAATTATTTATGGCTGTAACCGAACTGTATAATCTGAAAAACGGGACAAAGCTGAGTCTTGTGAAAGAAGGCATTACCCGTATTTATACACTGCCCCAAAGCGGTGTTAATGCCGAAACACTTCAGAAAGCAGACGATTACCATGAAATATTAAGCGGTGAGGGTTACTGGGCTTTACCGCTGAAAAATCAGGATGGTATTATTGATACTGTTTTAACTGTTGCGGAAGATGTAGCTCCCGCAGAGACTTCCGTATCGGACAGTGATACTGTTTATTCGGTTGAAGAAAAGGAATTTATTGTTTCTTCATTGGAGAAAGGCAGTATTATAGGTTCAGAACTTTATGAACTGTTTGACAAAAGCGCAATATCAGGTTTAATAAGCAAAGCAGGCTATAAGTATGATAATGAAGCAGAAATGATCATTGCAGACATTAATTACGGTAATGATTTTATCGTGCTGACACAAGCTGGAAATGAAAAACTTGTAGTACCCCTGCTTACTGATGAAAGTTTATTCGGTGTCGTGAACAAGAAAGTATATACATGGCCTGAATTTGTAAGAATAATTAGCTCCTGCTTAGGACAGTAATATAAACTGTCCTATTTTTTTCGACAAAAAGCTAGTTTATATGAAAAATTACCAATGATAAAAAAGTTGATAAAGGGGTTGACAAGAGATACGAACCTCATGTAATATAGTTAATGCGGTTCGCGAAAGGGCCGAAGAAAAGAATATGGGAGAATTCCCGAGTGGCCAAAGGGGGCAGACTGTAAATCTGTTGTCAGTGACTTCGGTGGTTCGAATCCACCTTCTCCCACCAAAAAATCCGAACATTTTCCGATAGGAGAAAAGTTCGGATTTTTTTATTATCTTGATGAATCTATTGAATCATAACAACAGTGGATTAAAACTACGTGGAGTCCTGGAAACGATCTTCAAACACAGCCCACTTCAAATGGGTTTATACTTTTTGATGATCCAAATCTCGACAAGGACGCAGATTCCAAAGTAGACAAGCCAGAACAGCCCGTAGGTAATAAAAGGATTCACATATTTTTTCTTTATTTCAAATAGTGTCAGGAGGTTTGAATGACCAAATCCCGGCAAGTTAAGAAGAATACGATCGTATTTTTCTTAGGTATTATTATTCCAGGTATTGTGTATATGCAAAATATCATGTAAAGTGAAAATGACAGCCGCGGTTTTAAGGCCGAAAGCATGAAAATTTTCGTGAAGGATCTAAACTGTATGAAAATTCTTGTGGCGGATGATGAGACCGATATCAGAAATCTGATCAAACTCAGTCTGGAGGAAAACGGCTATACTGTTTTGACGGCACAAAACGGCAAGGAAGCATGGGATATCCTGGCCGCCAATGATGTTGGGCTGGCAATACTTGATGTGATGATGCCTGTGATGGACGGCTTTAATCTGCTTCGCAAAATCAGGGAACACAGTACCATACCCGTCATATTCCTGACTGCCAGGACCGATGATATGGACAAGGTGCTGGCGTTTGGGCTGGGCGCAGATGACTACATCTCCAAACCCTTTTCTGTTGCCGAGCTGATAGCCCGTGTCGGAGCCCACTTGCGCCGGAGCAACGAATACCTGTCGCCGAAGAATCATGATTCTGCCATCATTACATACGGGAAATTAACTATCGACAAAGTAAAATGCTGTGCGTATAAAGACTCGGTTCCCATCGAGCTTGGCGCGAAGGAGTATAAGCTGCTTTTGCACTTCATGGAAAACCCTGAGAGGGTTTTTACCAAACGACAGCTCTATCAGGCAGTCTGGGATGAATCGTTTTACTATGACGACAACACAGTTATGGTTCATATCAGCAGGATCCGAAGCCGGATCGAAGACGACCCGCAGAATCCGAAATATCTGAAAACCATCCGGGGTATCGGGTATAAGCTGCATTACACGGGAGAAGCGTAATGAAGAAAAAAATTGCTCATCAATTCTTTACCCATTATCTGGTGGTATTTGCTCTGGTTATTATTTCAACGTTCCTGGCTTTTTCATTATTGTCATTTGCAAGTAAACTGGCAGCGAATGTCTTTGCCAAAAATAAATATCCTGCAAGTTCCATCATGAAGGATGATTACCATCAAATTGACACTTCTCAGGTGGTACAAAACGGCGGCAGTGTACAGGTGGTTGACAAAAACTACCGGGTAGTTGTCTCAGAAGGAAAGGACGCTGCTTTAAAAAAACAAATGAATGCTTCCGAATTTACCGAGTTCCTGGTTTGGAGCAAATATAAAAATACGCCCTTCAACCACGATATCATGTATAATCCGAAGGGTGAATTCTGGCTTATCGTAACATTCCCGGCTTCGATACGGATCGATTTTAGTTATATAATGAATACCGATGCCGCAAAGGGAGATTTCGGTAAAGCTGTGCTTATTTTAATCGGAATAATTATTGCGTATCTTCTTTTGATGGCCGTCCTTACCATAATCTACGCAAAAATTACCGCATTGCAGATTACCGTTCCATTAAGAAAGCTCTGTGACGGTACACGCCTTTTGAGGGAAGGAGATTATTCGGCAAGGGTGGATTTGCGCCTGGAAAATGAATTTGCCGAGTTACAGGAAACTTTTAATGACATGGCCTCCCGAATAGAGCATGAGATAACTCTGCGAAAAAAAGCGGAAGAAGACAGACGTCGCCTTATCCTTGACATTTCTCACGACCTTAAGAATCCTATGGCCAGTATACAGGGGTATGCGGAGCTGCTTTGTCAAAAGCCAGATATAAGCGAACAAGCATGCCGCGAATATTTTAAAATCATTCATCAAAACAGCCAAAGGGCTAATAGGCTGTTAACCGAGCTATTTGAGCTTTCCAGGATGGACAGCCCGGAGTTTTCTTTAAAGAAAGAAAAAACAGATCTAAGCGAGACCTTGCGTCAACTGTGCGGCGAGCTGGTGCCACAGTTGGAGCAGGCGGGTTTCAAATATGAGTTTGACATTCCTGAAGAAAGTGTTTTCGTCATGCTGGACACAGACCGCTTCAGCCGGATCATTCATAACCTGGCCAGTAACGCGCTTAAGTATAATCCGAAGGGGACTACGGTCACCGTCAGCCTAAGTGTCTCAAACAATCAGGCAGTAATTGATTTTGACGACGATGGGACAGGGATCCCTGAGCATCTCGCACAGGATATTTTCAAACCATTTGTACGAGCCGATGATTCCCGTAGCTCTGAAACAGGCGGCAGCGGGTTAGGACTATCTATTGCAAAGAAAATCGCCCAGGCCCACGGCGGTGATCTGATCCTATTGGAAACCGGTAAAAAAGGCTGCAAATTCAGGATCACCATTCCTGTTATTTAAGGAAAATTTAAGGTTTGATTCAGCTGTATGAAAGATTCGATTGCTATCATAGCATTGAACCTTTCATACAGCTGATTTTTTATTCTGACGGTAATAGAAAACGAATACAAAGAGTGAGTTTAAACGAGGTGAAAAAATGGATCACGAACCGACATACTTTGAGATATTCCTAACCAAGCTGGCTTTTCGACTGTACGGTAAATCGGTATACAAGGCATTTGCCGATTGCATCCCCTTAAAAGGCGATGAGGAGGTTCTGGATTTCGGGTGCGGTCTGGGAACGGTTGCGTACTATGTTGCAAAGCGTCTGACAAACGGACGATTGTCATGCCTGGACATCTCCCGCCGCTGGCTGGATGTTTGCCGAAAAACTTTAAAGGATTATGACAATATAACCTATTTACAGGCTGAGGCCCCGAAACTTCCTGAAAACAGCTTTGATACGGTATACTGCCACTTTGTGTTGCATGACATCCCAAAAGCTGATTTGGAAACTTTGTTTCCGGCATTGATAAAGTCTATCAAACCAGATGGAGTATTTGTATTCTGTGAACCATTGAAGGAGGCTGAGAAACTGAAAATCATCAAACGCATGGCGGAACATAGCGGATTACGCCTCAAAAACAGCCGTATCACCGATGTACCACTGATGGGCAACTCTCTTATAAGTATTTATGTAAAAGAAACTCATCAAAAATACCACCATTACGAAGTAAGATGAATTTGTTTCAAGCCGTGTGCCAAGGCGGAGCTTCATGCCTGAGGAATGCTTAAAAATAAATTTTATTTAAAACAGTATGAAAAACGGAGGAATTATTATGATCCAGGTATTAATATTTTTGGTTTTAACCGTATTGACGGTTTTAGCGCTTTTGATACTGTTAATGAAGTCAATGGTTTACATCATAGCGCGGTTGAGGAAAAAAGGTAATACGAGTAACTTTATGCGTATTAAAAAAACAGCGCTGTTCTTTGTCGTTATAATGATGATCAATATAGGTTTTACAGCCTTTACCCAGTTTACAGCTTCTACTCCGCCAATTGAAGGTGAAAACAGTATTGCGGAATTGATCCAGATTGAATTAAACGGCAGAAAACAATGGATAAGCCTGCGGGGCAAGGATAAAAACAACCCTGTGCTGCTGTTCCTGGCAGGAGGTCCCGGAGGGACGCAAATGGCGGCAGTTCGCTATGAACTGATGGAACTGGAGAAACATTTTGTAGTGGTGAACTGGGATCAGCCCGGTTCCGGAAAATCTTATTACGCGGAGAGAATTAAAAATATAACCGCTGAAACCTATATCGAAGACGGCTATGCTCTCACCGAATATTTAAAGAACCGTTTCTCAAAGGATAAAATATATCTTATCGGCGAGTCCTGGGGAAGCGCGCTGGGGATTTTCCTGGTCGACAAATACCCTGAGTCATATCATGCTCTTATTGGAACGGGGCAGATGATTGATTTTGTTGAAACCGAGCGGATGGATTATGCATTGGCCTTAAAGATAGCGGAAAATGACGGGAATACTGCACTTGTGAAAAAACTGAAGGCAAACGGAGAGCCGCCTTATTACGGCAAAGATGTGACCTGGAAAAGTGCTGCTTACCTTAATTACCTAAGCATGATCATGGCAAACGATCCCAAAATACAGAATCCCGGATACAATACCTTTAGAGATATCGGTTCTTCCGAATACGGACTTCTGGATAAAATCAACTATGTCCGCGGCATTATAAATACATTCAATCATGTGTATCCCAAGCTCTATGGTATAGATCTAAGAATAGACTATACAAAGCTGAATGTTCCGGTATATTTCTTCCTGGGACGGTATGATATCAACGCGCCAACAGTATTGGCCGAGGAATATGAACAAATATTGGACGCTCCTGATAAAAAAATCGTCTGGTTTGAGCATTCAGGCCATAGTCCATGGATCAACGAAAAGGATAAATTTGTACAGGAGGTTTTGGCATGCTTTTTAAGAAGATAACCGTGGGATTTGTCATCGCTGCACTTTTTCTGCTTTCGGCTTGTGCTTTTGTTAAAGGTAATATTGTGGTTCTGAAAAATAAAGAGGAAACAGAATTGACAATGGAGCTTACAGCCTTTAATGCCGGAAAAGAGTGCCGGCTGTCCCTCAAAGAAAGAGATACATTACAAATTGATATCTCTCTTGACAGCGGCAGTATTGGGCTTGAAATAAGCGGCATAAACGGAAGCCAGCCATACACAGGCAACGATTTGGAGTCAGCTTTATTCACGGTTACCGTTTCCGAAACCGATGAATATGTATTTAGGATCACCGGGAATGGCGCAACGGGGAAGGTAATTATCACGAATTTAGGGAACAAGGAAAAATAGTATAGCTGAAAACAGCTCTTTTGTAGGATGTGGGAGTATTCGGATTTTTATTTAAAATAATTCTATTGACATCCAATAATTTGTGCCTTTAAAATAAAATCAATACAATATATTGTACTTATTTCAATGCTTTGGAGGGCTTATGTTTACAAATATACAAAAGAGAGACGGAAGGATTGTCCCCTATAATATTGAGAAAATTGCCAACGCTATTGAGAAGGCCATGAAAGCGGCCGGACGAAACGAGCATGGTGAGAGTATCAGGCTTGCGAAACTGGTTGAGGAAAGACTGATCGAAAAATTTGACGGACAGACACCGGACATTGAAAGTATCCAGGATTGCGTTGAAGAGATTCTTATGGAGAACGGCTACGCTTTTGTTGCCAGAAAATATATTCTGTACCGTTCGGAACGCAGTCTTGCCCGTGAGCGTAATACCAACCTGATGCGTATTTATGATGAGCTTACCAATAAATCGGCTAATCTTAGCGACATAAAGAGAGATAATGCAAATATTGACGGGGATACCGCCATGGGGGTCATGCTCAAATACGGTTCTGAGGGAGCGAAGGATTATTATGAAAAATTTGTACTGACTCCCCCCCAGGCTAAAGCCCATAAAGAAGGAGATATACATATCCATGATTTCGACTTCTATACTCTTACAACAACCTGTTGCCAAATAGATATAAAGAAACTGTTCAAAGGCGGGTTTTCAACAGGTCATGGTTATCTGAGGGAGCCTAACAGCATTCACAGCTATGCCGCGCTGGCGTGTATAGCCATACAGTCTAATCAAAACGACCAGCACGGAGGGCAGAGTATACCTAATTTCGATTACGGTCTAGCCCCTGGCGTTGCCAAAACCTATAAAAAACTATATATTGCAAACTTCCACAAAGCTATTGCCCTGTTGATTCCTGATACAGGAATAACAAGAGAAGATATAAAAAGAATAATATCCGAGATAGAAGAAAAATTCGGGCTTTATCCGTCCATTGAGATGTCTTTGGAATATAAAGAAAAAGAAAAAGAGGCCCTGCTTCCGATAATAGGTGATGAAAATATCTATAACAGGATACATTCTTTTGCTGCAAGTCTCGCTCTTGAAGAGACTGAGAAGGAAACGGCCCAGGCCATGGAAGGGCTGGTCCATAATTTGAATACCATGCACAGCAGAGCGGGAGCTCAAACCCCATTTTCAAGCATAAATTACGGGACCGATACATCTCCTGAGGGACGTATGATAATCCGGAATGTATTGCTGGCCACAGAAGCCGGGCTTGGAAACGGAGAAACGCCTATTTTCCCAATACATATCTTTAAGGTTAAGGAAGGCGTCAACTATAATCCCGGAGATCCCAACTATGATTTGTTCAAGCTGGCATGCCGCGTAAGCGCAAAACGGCTTTTCCCCAATTTCGCATTCCTGGATGCGCCCTTTAATAAGGCTTATTACAGAGAGGGACGCCCTGAAACTGAAGTGGCATACATGGGATGCCGTACAAGAGTACTGGGAAACGTATATGACAGAAACAATGAAATTACATATGGCAGAGGAAATCTAAGCTTCACTTCCATCAATCTGCCCCGTATAGCAATAAACAGCAAAGGCAATGTGGAATGGTTCTTTGAAGAACTGGAAAGAAAACTGGATCTGGTTACGAAACAGCTGCTGGACAGATTCCAGATACAGGCCTCAAAGACGGTAAGGAATTTTCCGTTTTTAATGGGACAAGGTATATGGATAGACTCGGACAAGCTTTCCATTGATGACAAGATTGGCGAGGTACTGAAACACGGAACTTTATCGGTTGGATTTATTGGACTTGCTGAGGCTCTTGTGGCGCTTACAGGCAGCCATCATGGCCAGACTACCGAATCCCGGAATCTTGGCCTTGAAATTGTAGGATTTATGCGGGATTACCTGGATCGCTTAAGTGCAGAGAAACGGCTTAACTTTACTCTTCTTGCCACACCGGCCGAAGGACTTTCGGGAAGATTCCTAAGACTTGACAGGAAGAAGTTTGGCATAATTCCCGGAGTTACCGACAGGGAATATTACACTAACAGCTTCCATATCCCGGTATACTTCCCGATATCGGCATATGAAAAGATCCAGATAGAGGCGCCATATCACGCCCTTACCAACGCAGGCCACATCACTTATGTAGAACTGGACGGAGATCCTGTTAAAAACCTTAAAGCTTTTGAACAGATAATACGTACCATGAAGGAATCGGGAATAGGATATGGCTCAATAAACCATCCTGTAGACAGGGATCCTGTCTGCGGTTACAACGGCATTATTGATGATGTATGCCCCAAATGTGGTAGAAAAGAAGGAGACAGCCCGTATAAATTTGAAAGGATCAGGCGTATCACAGGTTACCTGGTTGGTACTCTTGACAGGTTCAACGACGCAAAACGGGCGGAGGTGGCAGATCGTGTCAAGCACATTGTCTGATAAAATTCGGGTAGCCGGCATCGTCAATGATTCCATTACTGACGGTCCCGGCCTAAGGCTAACGTTATTTGTGCAGGGATGCGAAAGGAACTGCCCGGGATGCCATAATGAATCCGCTTTACCGATGGACGGCGGAGAACTTTATGATCCGCAGGAAATTATGGATATAATAAGGAAGAATCCCATGCTTTCAGGGGTCACTTTCAGCGGAGGAGAGCCTATGCTTCAGGCAAAGGCTCTTTTGCCTCTGGTGCGTATGATCAAAGACGCCGGACTTGACCTTGCCGTTTACACCGGATATACATTTGAAGAATTACTAGAGCAGAATGATGCTGCGGTTATGGAACTTTTGTCATATGCCGACACACTGATCGACGGTCCCTTTATACTTGAAAAAAAATCCCTCAGCCTGAATTTCAGAGGCTCAAGCAACCAGCGTATTTTAAATCTGAAAGAATCCTTAAAAAAGGGCATGGCAGTTCCGGAAACCGATCCTGACTGGACAGGAGAATATGATATGCGATAATTCATTTTATTGCGTAAAATATGCTATACTAATTCGGTACACATCGATTGTTTTGGAGGAACCTCGTGACCAAACTTTTTATTTACTTTAGAGACTATGTAAAAGAGAGTGTACTGGGTCCCCTGTTTAAACTTCTGGAAGCGACGCTTGAGCTGTTTGTGCCGTTGGTTGTAGCGGCAATAATCGATACAGGTATAAAAAACGGTGACAGAAGCTATATCATACGTATGTGTCTGGTATTGGTCCTGCTCGGTATCGCAGGACTTGTGTTTTCGGTTACCGCCCAATACTATGCTGCAAAAGCGTCGGTTGGTTTTATCAAAAAATTAAAGCAAAAGCTGTTTGATCACATACAAACCTTTTCTTTTACCCAACTGGATACGATAGGTACATCCACCCTTATTACAAGAATGACAAGCGATATGAATCAGCTGCAAACCGGAGTGAATCTCGCTCTCCGGCTTTTATTGCGTTCGCCCTTTGTTGTGTTCGGGGCAATGGTTATGGCTTTTACTGTGGATGTTAAAGCTGCATTAGTTTTTGCGGCGGCAATACCTGTTCTTTCAGTGGTCGTTTTCGGAATTATGATCTGGTGTATTCCTCTGTACAGAAAGGTCCAGGAAAAGCTTGATAATGTTTTAGGCTATGCAAGGGAAAATCTTACCGGGGTCCGTGTTATTCGTGCCTTTAGTATTGAAGAGAGTGAAATTAAAAATTTCGAAGAAAAAAATGATGAGCTTACAACAATGCAAAAGCATGTAGGCCGGATTTCCGCCCTGATGAATCCTGTAACTTACGTAATTATAAACCTGGCGGTTATCGCCCTTGTTTATACCGGAGCCGTCAGGGTGGAAGCAGGGATCATTACACAGGGCACTGTTGTGGCACTGTATAATTATATGTCCCAGATTCTTGTGGAGCTCATTAAACTTGCGAACCTTATAATCAACATTACCAGATCGGTTGCCTGCGGTAATCGTATACAGGCTGTCCTGGATATAGTTCCGGATGTCGAAGAAAACCATAGAAAACCTGAAACAATAGAAACAGATATCATTGTTGAGTTCAAAAATGTTTATCTTAGATATAAAAATGCCGGAGATTACTCTTTATCAAACATAAATTTCAAGGTCAGGCGGGGAGAAACAATAGGGATCATAGGAGGGACAGGCTCCGGAAAATCCTCCCTGGTGAATTTGATTCCCAGATTTTACGATGCCACATCGGGAGAAGTTAACATTGACGGTGTAAATGTTAAGGATTACCCCGTTGAGGAGCTGAGGAGAAAAATCGCCGTGGTGCCTCAAAAAGCAGTGCTGTTTAAGGGTACCGTCAGGGATAATATCCTCTGGGGCAAAAACGATGCTTCTGATGAAGAGATATTTGATGCTCTTACGATCGCACAGGCGAAAGAGATGGTCGAGTCCAAGGGAGGCCTGGATTTTGAAATTGAGCAGGGAGGCAGAAATCTTTCAGGAGGACAGAAACAGAGACTGACTATTGCCAGGGCATTAGTCAAAAAGCCTGAGATACTGATCCTGGATGACAGTGCCTCTGCTCTTGATTATGCGACTGATGCGGCTTTGCGTAAATCCATAAGACAGATGCCGAATACCCCTACTGTGTTTGTGGTCTCTCAAAGGACATCTTCGATCCAATATGCGGATAACATTATCGTTCTGGATGACGGACAAATAGTCGGTATCGGCAAACATGACGAGCTTATGCGATCCTGCCGGGTATACCGCGAAATATATGATTCACAGTTCAAGAAAGAGGGTGCATGATTTGAAAAATAGATTTGATACAGGCACTCTGAAAAAAGTTTTACAATATATTAAGCATTATCGTATTTTATTATTGCTTTCAATTATCCTTGCTGCCGTTACTGTAGTAATGTCACTGTATATTCCTGTTCTTGTGGGCAGAGCTATAGACTATATTGTGGGCAAAGACAATGTTGATTTCAGGGCTGTTTTAGAGATTTTAACAAGAATCGGAATTATTGCGTCATTGGGCGCTTTTTTGCAATGGGTGATGAACGCTGTTAATAACAGAATTACATTTCACGTAATCAGAGACATTCGTGACGAGGCATTTAAAAAGATCCAGATCCTGCCGCTAAAGTATTTGGATAAACACCCTCACGGAGAGATCGTAAGCCGTTTGATCTCGGATGCCGATCAATTCGCTGAAGGCTTGCTTATGGGGTTTACCCAGCTTTTTACCGGGATAACCACTATTATCGGGACCTTTTTATTCATGCTTTCCATCAACTGGTTTATAACGGCTGTTGTTGTTATACTTACACCCCTGTCTTTGTTTGTGGCAGGTTTTATAGCCAAAAGAACATATAATTTCTTTAAGGATCAGTCGGAAATCAGGGCTGAACAGACATCTTTCATAAATGAAATGATAACCAATCAAAAAGTTGTCCAGGCCTTTTCAATGCAGGATAAAACACGGGAAGATTTTGAAAAAATAAATGAGGAGCTTGAAAAAAGTTCTCTAAAAGCGATTTTCTATTCGTCTCTTACAAATCCCTGCACAAGATTTATAAATAATGTTATTTATGCAGGTGTAGGATTAACAGGCGCATTGGCTGCTGTCAGCGGCAGCGTATCGGTTGGAGGCCTTGCAAGTTTTCTCAGCTATGCCAATCAGTATACAAAACCCTTCAATGAAATTTCCGGAGTGATAGCAGAGTTACAAAACGCTCTAGCATGCGCCGCCAGGATATTTGAGCTTATTGAGGAGGAGCCGCAGATTCCTGATTCAGATGACGCTGTTATACTAAAAAACGCAACCGGGAAAATAGACCTAAAAAATGTTGAATTTTCTTATACAAAGGACAGTAAGCTTATAAAGGACCTAAATCTTAATGTAGAACCCGGCAGGAGAGTTGCTATCGTCGGGCCTACCGGAAGCGGAAAAACAACAGTAATCAATCTGTTAATGAGATTTTATGACGTGAACCACGGCAGCATTGAAATGGACGGCATTGATATACGTAATATAACAAGAAAGAGCCTTCGAAGAAGCTTTGGGATGGTCTTACAGGAAACATGGCTGAAATCCGGCACGATTCGTGATAATATCATTATAGGAAAACCGAACGCGACAGAAACAGAAATAATTGAAGCGGCGAAGGCTTCACATGCACATAGCTTTATAAAGCGGCTTCCCAATGGATATGACACCTTTATCGGCGAGGATGGCGGAAACCTCTCACAAGGAGAAAAACAGCTTTTATGCATAACTCGGGTAATGCTTTCCCTTCCGCCGGTTTTGATTCTGGACGAAGCCACATCGTCCATAGATACCCGTACTGAACTTAAAATACAGGAAGCTTTTGCAAAAATGATGAAGGGAAGGACCAGCTTTATTGTAGCTCACAGACTATCGACAATTGTGGAAGCGGATACTATACTTGTCCTGAAAAACGGTTCTGTGGTGGAACAGGGCAACCACAGAGAATTGCTCGAAAAGAACGGTTTTTATGCCCAGTTATACAACAGTCAGTTTGCGATATAAAGTTGGACAGAAAACATAAAAATCTTTAATATGGAGGAATTATGCTGTCAGTATTTAAAGAGCGGCCATCGATAGTGGTGGAAGCGCAAAAAGCGAAGTTTAAGCCTCATTTTATAATCCAGGTCATTATTTTTATTATTGTGTTTTTGGTTATACAGGTGGCAATGGCTATTCCTTTATTGGCTTATGGTTTTGTTTATCTTCTAAGTACAGGCTCAGGCGGGATAACAGCGTATGACCCGGGAGAGCTGAGAATCTTCCTGGCCCGGTTTCAGAATGAGCTGATTCTCCCTATGCTGATTTGTACTTTTTTAATGACGATGTTAACGATATTCTATTGCAGAGCTGTTGAGAAACGGAGTTTATACTCAATGGGTTTTGTAAGGAAAAAAGCATTTTCGGATTATCTTATCGGAGGCGGAATCGGTATATTGATGATTTTTACCTCCTTACTGATAGCTTTTTTATGCGGGACCATTACATATGAAGGATATGTTTTAGGAGACGGTATAGGGCTGTTGCTTTTATTTTTGCTAGGTTTCATATTTCAGGGGATGAGTGAGGAAGTTTTATTAAGAGGATATTTTATGATTTCCGTCGCAGCCAGAAACTCAATACTTTTGGCCGTTCTATCCAATTCGGTCATATTCGCGCTTTTACATATATTCAATAACGGCATTGCCGTGATCCCTCTTATAAACCTGACCCTGTTCGGAATCTTCGCGTCCCTTTATACACTTAAAACTGACAGTATATGGGGAATATGCGCTCTTCATACAAGCTGGAACTTTGCCCAGGGAAATGTCTTTGGTATCAAGGTAAGCGGTATTGACACGAAAGTTTCATTGTTTTCTTTCAAACCGAAAAATGTGGGTACCTTTATTAACGGCGGCTCATTTGGTTTGGAAGGGGGCCTTGCGGTTACCCTGGTATTGATTATTGGCATTTTTATTTTGCTGTCATTGGAAGGCAGAAAGTCAGGAATAAAACAGGAGAATAATACGGGGGACAGATATGAGGGGGAAAATATATAAATCTTTATTTACTGTTATTGCTTTCATTATAGTGTTTTTTATACTGGATCCGTCATCTTCTTATTGTGATGAAAATCTTTTGGAAGAAACGTCTGTTGTTGAAGTCAGGGGCCGGGTTACCCGTATTCTTGATTCCCGGGATGAAGACATAGAATATTCCGGTGGCAGCATACATGATTCATATCAGATAGTAGAGATAGAAATAACAACTAACGGGCCTTACAAGGGGAAGTTAGTTGAAGCTGAATATGCTTTGAGTATGTCCTTCAGCGAAAAACAGGAAGATGTATTATTAAAGCCGGGGAATGAGGTTTTAATAGTCCTGGAACTGGATGATGCGGGAGAAATCTCTCAGGCATATATTTATACGGTAGTACGGGACAAGCATATGCTACTTTTGGTGATAATCTTTTCCGTAATTATCCTGTCGGTAGGAAGGTTAAAGGGCCTTAAAGCGCTTATATCATTGGTACTGACCGTTCTTGCTATAATTTACGTATTGCTTCCTTTAATATTAAAGGGTTTTGACCCGGTATTCGTTTCATTATGGATCTGTGTGGGAATAACCGGGATAACATTGCTTTTAGTGGGCGGATACAACAAAAAAACACTGGCTGCACTCATAGGTACGTCAGGCGGCTTGATTTGCGCAGGACTTATTTCACAGATAGTAGGTAAAATGGCTATGTTAACAGGCCTTGGGGATGAAGAATCCCAAATGCTTATGTATATACCCCAGAATATTTCATTCGATTATAAAGGCTTATTATTTGCAGGGATATTGATAGGCGCGTTAGGCGCGGCAATGGACGTAGGTATGTCTCTTTCTTCCGCCATGTTTGAAATAAAAGAAATAAATCCTGATATTAAAAGAGGCGATCTAATGAAGGCTGGAATGAATATTGGCCGGGATATGATAGGAACTATGTCAAATACTTTGATCCTTGCATATACCGGCGGATCATTGCAGCTAATGCTTCTTTTAATGGCGCATGAAGTTCGTTTTGTTGATATTATAAATCAGGACGGGTATGCAACAGAGGTTTTAAGGTCCCTGGCAGGAAGTATAGGGCTTATATTGACTATTCCAATAACAGCGTTAGCAGTTTGCTTTTTATGCGAAAAGAGATATAGGGAAAAAGAAAGATACTGAAACAAAAACTGCCCTGAAACAACTATTTCAGGGCAGTTTATTATTATCCGGATTAATATGTTTCAACAAATAATTCGAAGTATCCCTGAGGATGTGCACATGATGGGCAGACCTGAGGAGCAGCATCCCCTTCATGAATATATCCGCAGTTAAGGCATTTCCAGTATACCTTGCCGTCTTTCTTAAAGACTGTTCCGTTTTCAATATTCTGCGCCAGTTTATTAAATCTGATTTCATGCTTTTCTTCGGCAGATGCGATATATCTGTATACGGCCGCTATTTCCGGGAAACCTTCTTTTTCGGCAATGTCTGCAAACTCGGGATATAGCTTGGTCCATTCTTCATTTTCACCATGAGCGGCATATTTCAGATTTTCCAGAGTATTTCCCATGGCTACGGGGTAACCGGCCTGGATATCGACATTTTGAGGTATTTCGCCTTCAAAGCCAGCAAGAAGAAATTTATAGAACCTCTTAGCATGTTCTTTTTCATTATCTGCTGTTTCAATGAAAATGTTTTTAATTTGCTTATAGCCTTCCTTATCTGCTATAGAAGCATAATAGGTATAACGCATCCTTGCCTGTGATTCACCTGCAAATGACCGCATCAGATTTACAGCGGTTTGTGTACCTTTTAAACTTTTCATAACTGTACCTCCTTATTATCAAAATATTTCCTGTTTATTTTAACAAATTAATTGATTTTTAACAATCAAAGCTAAAATTAATGGATCGTATGGCAATATTCTATAGCTTTATTGATGATTTCATACATATGCCATTCCTGAAGATGGAAAAATCATTACTGGTTTGGCTCTTTTGTATTATGTCCGGTATCATAACGGGGTCCAGTTCGGTCTTCCATATTCAGAAGCTCATTAATGATATAGAGGGGTCGTCCCTTGGCTTCTTCATATATACGACCGATATACTCTCCAATTATACCCAGCATGAGAAGGATTATACCGTTAAAAAAGAGACTTACGGCAATCAATGAAGCCCAGCCTGTTTGGGCTGTTTCAGGGAAAAACAGTTTTTGTATGACTACGATAATAAGGTACAAAAAGCTGATCGCAGATAGGATGGAACCTATATAAGAAGCCAGTTTAAGGGGTTTGTAGGAAAAAGACATAATTCCGTCCATTGCAAGCTTAAGCATTTTTTTAAGGGGATACTTGGTTTCCCCAGCAAAACGCTCTTTTCGTTCAAATTCTATAGCTGTTTGCTTAAAACCGACCCAACTTACAAGACCTCTGACATAACGGCTTCGTTCCGGAAGTTGTTTCAGTGCCTCACATACTTTTCGATCAATAAGCCTGAAGTCACCAGTGTCGACAGGTATGTCCACGTTTGTCAGACTGCGCAAGATCCTGTAGTATGCTTTTGCGGTAAATTTCTTGAAAAAAGTTTCGCCGCGGCGGGATTTTCTTTTGCCGTAAACAACATCATAACCATCACGCCATATTTTTATCATATCGGGAATCAATTCGGGAGGATCCTGCAGATCTCCGTCAATAATGACCATGCATTCTCCCCTGGCATAGTCCATTCCTGCGGTAATGGCGATTTGATGACCGAAATTTCTTGCAAAATCAATCATTTTTATTTTTTTATCTTTTTTGCATATCTCGCTTAAAATCGCCCTCGTATTATCACGGCTTCCGTCATTTATGAAGATTATTTCATAGTTTTCGCCAATGCCCTCCATTACCCCGGTCAATCTTTTATAAGTCTCTCTAACCACTTCTTCTTCATTATACATTGGCACGATTACAGAACATAAAATCTTATCCATGAGATCCTCCTATAATAACCTTTAATTAGTATACTATAAATTTTCCATTATTTCATTTGCTGCTTTCATGCCCAGTCTGACAGCATAATTCAAGCCTCTGTCCTCGGGATAGATTTGGGACATGGAAGCCAGAAAAAGCCCTTCAACAGGAGTTTTAATATTGGGGATTATTTTGCTGTATCCAGGTGTTATAACAGGCTGTGCAAATGACGCTCTGCTTAGGGTGATATTCTTTATAATGTGTTGGTTTAGATTTGGAAATACCTTTTTCAATCCATTAATGAATCCTTTTATCACTTCATCATCAGATGCGGAATACAAAGGATCTGACATATCCAGATACCTGGATAAGTATACAATATGGGAATTATAGTCTTTTAAACCCACCAGATTAGTATGTTCAATAATAAGGACAAAGGGAAGATCATCCTGCGCAATAGTTATCCAATAATACGGCGACAGGCTTTCAGACAATTCCAGTATTGCACAGATATTTGCTTTATAACGAATTCTTCTGAGGGAGTTTTTATAATCTTCATAAGGACCTTTTAATATTTTTTCCAGCAGATTAGGTGAGCCGGTGAATAAAACCTTGTCATAGTTTGCTTCATGAGTTTTTGTCACAATATCAAACGAACCGTTTTCATTTTTTATTATGCCAGCAACCTCATTATCCAAAAGAATTCTGCCGCCGGTTTTGAGAATTTTTTCTGCCATTATTTCAACAGTTTTATTAAAGGATCCTTCTAAATAACCCAACATTTCATTATTTAGATTTTTTCCTCTGGAAGAACCCCGGAGTTTCAGTTTATTCCATATCCATGTACCAGATATATTTTCACTGTCAATATCAAATTTTGATTTGATTAAAGGTTCCCATATCTTTTCCCATACTTCCCGGCCTGAATTTTTGTTGATCCATTCTTTGGCTGTAATGGTCTCAAAAGCCGAATAGTCTTTAATAAACTTTGATGCAAGCACCATTATTCCCATTCGAATTCTGGAAGTAAAGGAAAGGGGTCTGAAACGTAACAAATCAAGGGGTGAAGTAAAAGGATAGACAGAATCGTCAATATAAATCGCATTCTTAGGTTTATACCAGTTAAGGCGGTCTTTAATATCCAGCTCATCAATGAGAGCCAAAAAACTTAAATCATTGGTGAAAATATGATGATAAAAACGCTCTAAATCTTCATTGCCAACTCGTACAGAGGAGGTAAGCCCTCCTAAACAAAGTTCTTTTTCGTATACAGTAACCTTATATCCTTTCCGGGAAAGCAGGAATCCGGCTGTGATACCGGTTATACCCGCTCCTATGATCGCAATATTCATGATAACCGCCTTATTTCTACTTGTATATCACTTTTTTATAAAGAATAAAGTTCCATGATATTATAAAGAACATTATCATAATTTTCGGAAGATATAAAACAGGCCAGGATCCTTCTCCGCTCAACAGAACCAGAATATAACGAATGCCTGAAAAAAGGAATATGTTTCCCACTATAAGATTGAAAAAAAACAGGATTCCGTAAAGAAAAAGCTGCCTTTTGAAGTTTGTTGTGGATCTGAAGGAAAAAAACTTGTTCAATAAAAAATTCAGCCAGAATATCACGGTATAGACAATTATATTAACAAGTAATTCACCTATTGACAATGCATTTCTCAGAACAATAAACAAAGTGTATTCTATGGAAAAGCAAAATACTCCTACAAAAATATATCGCAGAAACTGGGCAAGGGACTCAGGATTAAACAGTTTTCTAAGTATCGGAAGGCTGCATAGCCACTCTAATAGTTTTTGCATCAGTGTTTTACCTCCAAACTACCAATCCCAGCGGGGAAGGATCCGCAATAGCTCCAAGTAAATCCTGGGAACTTCCAACCCTGATAATACCGGATAATAAAGTATGAATAAACTTAAATATGCTATAAGAAAAATATTTAGTACCTTACGTCTCAAAAGATTATTTTCTTCCAGAAATTTGAAAATAATACCAATCATCAGTATAAGAAAAGGTGTACAGGAAAAATAATGGTATATAAAGGTGACCTTTCTGGGAGCGATTACCCAGGGCAGGTACTGAGACAAATAACCGATTACCGGAAAAAGTATCAGCTTGTTTTCACCAAGAAAATTCTCTTTTATAAAAATATTTGATATCAAGGACCATAATATTATGAAAAATGAAATAAGACCGATCCAGAATAAAAGAGGATGTCCGAATCCGGCAATAGATGCTCCCCAATCAATCGGCAACAGTTCGCCCTGGTAATAAAAAATCGGGCGAATATCTAAAGGCCATTCATACCAGGGAGATGCAAAAGGATGGGACTCAGTAACACCCTTATGATAATTGAACATACTTTTAACCGATTCGATCACTGCTTCTATAAGCCCCATATTTTTATCATTGTAGTGGATGGGGATAAAAGACAGTACATAGATGGCAACCGGTATAATAATAAAAAATAATACGCAGAATAAACAAGTTAAATAGAAATATTTGCCAAGCCATTTTCCCAGCTCTTTTTCCTTAAGTTTTACCGAGACTCCTTCATTATTGATTTTAAGGTTAAGTTGGTTATTGAGGTCATTATACTCGTAGCCTCTTGACAGGAAAAAGAGGATTGCCAGGCCGAAGGCGCCATATAATGCTATCCATTTTGTTGCTCCGCCCAGGCCAAGGGAAATACCGCAAAGCAGGAGAGGGATGAGAGATTTGAAAAAGCCTCGTTCATAAGATCTTGAATCATAATAATCCAGCATGAAATAAAACATAAGCATTACGAAGAATACGGTGTAGCTGTCTATTGTAGCCAAACGTGTCTGAGTAAAGTGCATGAAGTCAAACATCATTAAATAAGCGCAGAAGAAAGCCCAAAAGGTGTCTTTAAAGAAACGCTTGGCGATGATATACATAAGGGGAATCAAAGCTGCACCGAATAATGTACCCATTATTCTCCAGCCGAAAGGAGTCATGCCGAATATACTGATTCCAAATGCAATAATGGTTTTCCCAAGCGGCGGATGAGTGTTTTCGTAAAGTATATCCCGCTTTTCAAGCTGCTCCAGGGCAGTACGTGGGAAATATATCTCGTCAAAATAAGTGCTGTTTAAAACACTTGGACGATCCGGCACCAGATCCTGTTCGTCAAACAACTTCTCAATGCCTTCGGTCTTAGGTTTGTCTGTTACGGTAAATCCTGAAATTAAACTATCACCGCTGAAAAAACCCATTTCCATGTATTCAGCCTTATAAAATTTATTCTTATCATTTTCTTTATCAGTTCTCAAATATGTGTTTGTGATCCTTAGCTTATCGGTAGTGGTAGTAACTGTTGCATAATGCCATTTGTATACGGATTTCATATCTATAAAACAATAAGTTTTAAATTCACCATCGCGATAAGCCTCTATTTCAAGGGTCCCAAAACAACCCCAACTGTGGCCGATTCCGCCAAACAGCATTATTTTATCTATTGTGACCTCTCTGCCGAAATCAACTATGAAACTTTCATTGAGGTTTTCAGGTTCCCATCCTGTTTTAGGCGCTTTAAAAGAACCAAGGTTAATAAGTGCAATAATTAAATAAATGACAGTCATTATTGCCATAATTTTAATATCTTTTTTAGTTATCTTCCCAGTCATAACTTTCTCCTAAACAGTGTTTTCCAGGTCTTATAAATGCCCTGCAGCCCTGATAAATTGACAATACATAAGCTATAAGGGTTATGAATGATATAGTCATGGCAAGACCGTCCCAGCGTTCAAGCCAATATACTTTTCCAAATGAGATTATATACAAATATAAATGATTTATAAATACTGAAAAACTAACAAGTGCAAGCAGTATCATATGTTTTTTTTCAAAAACCGACGCAAGAGCAATAAAGATTATTGCCGGCAACAGGTACCTTTCGTGCATTTTTGTCATAAGAAAGAATGCGCTGAACTGAACGAGATATGAAAAATAGGCTATTGAATAAAGTGAGGTCTTTCCTCTTATAAGACAAATAAAAGCGAATACCAAAGCTGCAGACATAAGGATATTGCCCCAGGTAAAATAGCTTAAACCAAGAAAAGGCATGTTGTCATGCTGAATTTGCCCTCCCAGGAGAAACCATAAATTGAACGCGTTAGCTGTAGCAAATGGATAATCCTTAATACTGCTAAAGTATAGATCAAAAAGCCAATAGAGGGGATCAATGAATTTAGGCAATCTGTCTGCAAGTTTTGTTGGGGTATAGAATGGTAAAACAATTGCGTAGTAAAGGATAAGACCGGAAACCAGCCCGGTTGTCAGCCGAATGAGGCACTTTTTATTCAATTTAAAATCTTTGAAATAAAGATATAAAACCACCGGAAGTAAAAGACCGCTTTGTGGTTTTGTCAAAACGGCAACAAGATACAAAAGAGCCGCAAGATTATGTTTTCTGTATTCGAATAACACTATTACACCTAACAGCATAGTTGCCGGAATTGAATCGAATTGTCCCCAGATGGAAGAATTTATATAAACTCCCGGATTTAATAAATATGCAAATGCCATTATAATTCCGGTTTCAGGTTTTTTTACTTTCTTTGACAATACATATATAAGCCATGCACCTATAAATTCAAATAAGACTGACCATAATTTTATGAGGAAAACATGTAAATCATATGAAACTGACAACCAGTTTGCAATTTTTCCGGTAAACCATAAAAAGTACTGAAAAAACGGAGCGTAAACGACGTGAAATACAGAATAAAAATGGGATGGGCCGATTACGGCTAAATATTTACTCCACATCACATAACCGGTCATATCAATGGGATAGGGTTCTTTACCTGTTATTAAGATACGAAAAATAAGAATCATCAATATGGACAGAGTTATCCTCTTATAGTAATGTTTGTTATATTTTGAATAATAGTCACTAAGGTGTGTTTCAGTCATGGTATCATCCTTTGTGTTTCAATTTAAGTACTTACAGCATAAAATTCAATTTATATATTGCATTTTATACGATTGTAAAACAAAAATGCACAAAAAAAAAGCACCACAGGCGTATATACTTATAAAATAATTGCGATTTATTGCCGTCGGTGCCGTAATTGATTCTAAAATAATATAAAATAAAATCTAAATATATAAAAGGAGGAATAAATAACTTATTTATATTATACCATTAATGCACGGATCCTAATATTACTTTTAGATTATAAAATGATTAAAAAAAGATGAACAAAAGCATTTAGAACGATGAATATTACAGTTATCGGCTGATTGCTTTTTTATACCGTATAGTTTATCATAAGTAGTGTTAATTTGTATGCGGAATTAAACAAAATTTCATATTCTATTATCGTTGGAGTGTTTTTTATGGTTTTATATGAGAGTACGAGGGGCGGCAAAGAAGGAATACCCTCAGCCGAAGCAATAAAAAGAGGTATTTCTCCCAATGGGGGATTATATGTCCCGCAACAGATAAAAGAGCTTAATCAGCAGGATATTTCCAACATGGCAAATATGTCCTATGCCCAACGGGCGGTATTTATATTAAAACAGTTCCTGGATGATTATACTGATGATGAGCTCGCTGATTGTGTCAATAATGCTTATAACACCAATAAGTTCGAAACTGCCGATATTGCACCCATAAAACCTGTAAGTGAGAATTTATGCCTTCTGGAATTATGGCATGGACCCACTTGCGCTTTCAAGGATATGGCTCTCCAGATATTGCCTCACTTTTTGGTAAAGGCAATGGAGAAAACGGGGGAAGATTGTGAAATCGTCATTCTGGTCGCAACCTCCGGCGATACGGGGAAAGCTGCGCTTGAAGGATTTGCTGATGTAAAAGGTACGCGTATCATAGTGTTTTATCCCGAAAATGGGGTAAGCGAGGTACAAAAATACCAGATGATAACTCAAACCGGTGGGAATGTAAAGGTATTCGGCGTCAACGGGAATTTTGATGATACCCAGTCGGGCGTAAAGAGAATATTTACCGATGAAAAACTTAAAGAAGAGATGGCAAAAAGAAACTTAAAGTTTTCATCGGCAAATTCCATCAACTGGGGCAGGCTTGTTCCGCAGATTATTTATTATTTCTCGGCTTATGCGGATCTTATAAAAATTGATAGAATAAAAGCAGGCGATAAAGTAAATTTTGTGGTACCGACAGGTAATTTCGGCAATATCCTGGCGGGTTACTACGCCATGCGGATGGGACTTCCTGTAAACAAGCTCATTTGCGCTTCAAATGACAATAATGTTCTGACTGATTTCATCAGGACCGGAAATTATGATAAAAGACGTAAATTTATAAAAACCGTCTCGCCTTCAATGGACATACTGATATCCAGCAATCTTGAAAGACTTTTGTATGAGCTGACAGATCATGATGATAAAAAAGTATCCGACTGGATGAAAAGGCTTAATGAAGAAGGACATTATGAAGTAGGACAGAATCTTTTAAAGGAATTACATAGGTCTTTTTGGGCAGGATGGTCCAATCAGGACGAAACATTGAAAACCATAGAATGCGTTTATAAAGAAAACAACTATGTATTAGATACGCATACTGCCGTAGCTGTAGATGTTTATGACAAATACGTGATAACCACCGGCGATTTGACCCCTTCAGTTATAGTATCAACTGCAAGCCCGTTTAAATTTAACGGCAGTGTATGCAAGGCTCTTTTTGGGGAACAGAGTATTGGAGGAAAGTCCGAGTTTGAGCTTTTGGAGCTTTTGTCGAAAGAGACAAACATGCCTATACCTGACGGGCTTAAGGATTTGGATAAAAAGTCCATATTACATAATACCGTTTGTGAAAAATATGATATGAAAACTGTCGTAATACAAAATCTCTTTTAAGGAGAGTAAAAAAATGGCATTTGAAACATCTCGTTGTGTCAAGTTATCTAAAGTAGTTGAGGAGTTAGGTTTAGAAAAACTGTACTATTTGGATGAACATGATGAAGTACGAATTGAAACAACGGATATAAACCGCCCCGGACTTCAGCTGGCAGGTTTTTATCAATATTTTGGAACCGACAGGATCCAGATTATTGGTAAGGTCGAAATGACTTATCTTGCTCAATTGGAAGATAAAAAACGTTACGAGAGTATAAGGACATTTTTTTCCAAAGGCATACCGTGTGTTGTTCTTGCAAGAGGGATGGAGCCACTTGCTGAGATGATGGAATGCGCTAGGGAGTTTAATGTCCCTTTTTTGCGCACCCAAGAGGATACCTCTCCCTTCTGCAGCAATCTGATCGCATATTTGAATGTCGAACTTGCTCCTATGGAGACCTTGCACGGTGAACTTGTCGAGGTATATGGAGAAGGGGTCTTGATCCTTGGTGAAAGCGGAGTAGGTAAAAGCGAAACTGCACTGGAACTGGTCAAACGCGGCCACAGGCTTGTGGCCGATGATTTGGTTGAGGTCAGAAGAGTTTCAAGCAAAACGCTGGTTGGTTCAGCCCCTGAAATTATACGTCATTTTATTGAAATCCGCGGAATAGGAATACTGGATGTAAAATATTTATATGGAGTAGGATCGGTAAAGGTCACTGAGTCTATTGCCCTGGTTGTCAACATGGAATTGTGGGATCCTAAAAAACAATATGAAAGACTGGGTACTGAAGAATTAACAACTGAGATACTTGGAATAAAGGTGCCATCATTAACGATTCCGGTAAAACCAGGCAGGAATCTGGCTATTATTATCGAAGTGGCTGCTATGAATAACAGGCAGAAAAAAATGGGATATAATGCTGCGCAGGTATTTACTCAGAAGCTGGCAGGCGATATGCGTAAAAATTTTAATTTTTAGTTGCCGCTTCGCTTATTATTAAATTATTCAGGTAAAAATTAATATTAATTATTACAGGGTTGATTCAAGGAGTGGAAGCTTTGAATAAAGTCGATATTTACAATAAGCTTGAGACAATATGCGGTGCGTGTACCATTCTGAAAGATGTACCGATGAAAGAGCACACCACGATGAAAGTAGGCGGAAATGCGGATATCATGATCATACCTGAATCAATTTCCTGTATTCAGAAGATCGTTAAATTATTAAAATCAACCAATACTCCCTATATGGTAATGGGTAACGGCTCTAATCTCATATTTCGCGATGAAGGATATAAAGGTGTGATAGTTAAGATAGGGAAACCGTTATCTGATATAGAGGTTTATGATGATATGATTGTGGCGATGGCAGGTGCGTCCCTGGCACAGGTTGCCAATAAAGCACTTGAGCATTCCTTAACCGGGCTGGAATTCGCGTCGGGAATTCCCGGCAGCGTAGGAGGCGCGGTTTATATGAATGCTGGAGCATATGATGGAGAAATGGGACAGGTCGTAATAGAGACCCTCTGCCTTGACAGCAGTGGAGACATGATCACTCTTAAGGGGAATGAGCATAATTTTTCTTACAGGCACAGCAGAATACAGGACGATAACCTGACATGCCTGCAAGTAAAAATAAAGCTGGAAAAGGGCGAAAAAAGCAAAATCCAAAGCAAAATGAATGAATTGAACGCCAGAAGACGCGAAAAACAGCCCCTCAACTTCCCAAGCGCAGGAAGTATTTTTAAGCGGCCTCCAAGTACTTTTGCAGGCTTGCTTGTTGACAACTGCGGCCTTAGGGGGACCAAAATAGGAGGAGCACAGGTTTCGGACAAACATTGCGGATTTATAGTTAATACAGGTAATGCAACCGCAACAGATATTATTTCACTTATTCGATATGTACAGGATACGGTATATAAAAACTCAGGCATATGGTTAGAGCTTGAGGTAAAGATAGTCGGGGGTTATTGAGAATGGAACTGCTTATCATAACAGGAATGTCAGGAGCCGGGAAAAGCCTGTGTGTGAAATTTTTTGAGGATATTGGATATTTCTGTGTAGATAATCTTCCCCCCTCATTGATTCCCAAATTTGCAGAAGTAATAATGCACGGAAAATCAAAGCTTGAAAAAATAGCGCTCATCATAGATATCCGTGGCGGAGCAATGTTTTTGGACCTTTTGCCTGCTCTTGCCACATTAACGGATATGGACATCAAATATAAGATTTTATTTTTGGATGCGTCAGATGCTGTTTTAGTCAAAAGATTCAAGGAAAGCAGGCGTATGCATCCTCTGTCAAAAGACGGACGTCTCTCGGACGGTATTGCAGAAGAAAGAAAAATCCTGCAAACAATAAAAGATAAAGCCGATGTTACCATTGATACGTCAAATCTCAGTCCGCAGCAGCTAAGAGAAGCTATAACAAATCATTTCGTTAAAGGGAAGAATTTTTCCGGATTACTAATTCACATTGTTTCTTTCGGGTTCAAATACGGTATTCCCCTTGACAGTGACCTGGTATTTGATGTCAGGTTCATACCTAATCCATATTATGTACCTGACCTTAAACCCCGGACAGGCCTGGAACGCGAGGTACTGGATTATATCATGAACTTTTCTGAAACAAGAACTTTTATCAATAAACTTTTTGATATGATAATTTTTCTTTTGCCGCAATATGTTAAAGAAGGGAAGAGGCAATTAATTATCGCTATAGGTTGCACAGGCGGAAGGCATCGATCGGTCGCCATTGCTGACAAGCTATATAAAAGACTGAAGCGAAGAGGGGCAAATGTGGTAATTCAACACAGGGATATAAACCGTGACGATACCGCCAACAAGGATAATAAAGGGGGAACACTATGAGATCACTCAGGTGGTTTCAAATAGGCTTAAGATTTAAAAGATGGCTGTTTAGCGGCATTTTAGGCATTATTCTTTTGATAGCTTCTTTGGTCGTTTTATTGATAGAAACGGATATAAGCCCGATAAGATGGGGTATTTCTTTATTGCTAGGTATTTTCGGCATATACGGTATTTTGATTTGCTTCAACAAAATATTTATTAAGTTTGTTGATGTCTATTCAAACGGAATTATAAAAAAACCTTCCAATGTCAGCGAGATAGGAGATATTATCTACCGAAGAAAAATATTATCGGCAGGTCCGCGAGTCGTTGCTGTCGGCGGCGGAACAGGAACCTCAACATTACTTAGAGGGTTGAAGTTATATACCAGCAATATCACAGCTATTGTAACGGTAGCTGATGACGGCGGTGGTTCAGGTGTACTGAGAAATGATCTGGGAATACTTCCGCCCGGTGATATTCGTAACTGCATGCTAGCCCTTGCTGAAACAGAACCTGTACTTGAAAAACTTCTGGCTTACAGGTTTACTGAAGGCACTTTAAAAGGTCAGTGTTTTGGTAATCTCTTTCTGGCAGCCATGAATGGAATTTCAGATAGTTTTGAGCAGGCTGTAAAGTACATGGGGGAAGTTCTGGCCATAACCGGAAAAATATATCCTGTTACCGAGGACAATATTCATCTTGTAGCTGAACTGGAAGACGGAACCCAGATCAGGGGTGAATCAAGAATTGGTTCTCATAATTTGACACATCCGGGTAAAATAAAAAAAGTAATGCTTAACAAACCATCGGTGACCCCTGTAAAACAGGCAATCGATGCCATATATGAAGCCGATGTGATTGTATTGGGACCGGGAAGCCTTTATACAAGCATAATTCCGAACCTGTTGGTGGAAGGAGTAGCCAAAGCTATTGCGGAATCTAAAGCCATAAAAGTATATGTTTGCAATATCATGACTCAGCCGGGAGAAACTGAAAACTATACTGTGGGAGATCATATTGACGCTATTTATTCTCACGTAGGCAGACCTTTTATAGATATTTGTATTGCAAATAACGGAAAGATCAAGCCGGATATTTTAAGGAAATATCAGAATGACGGTTCAAACCCTGTACATATCGACTACCCTGCTATTAAGAAGCTGGGCGTAAGGCTGATAGAAAAGGATTTAGTCAAAATAAGCAAAGATTTAATAAGACATGACTCAAATCTTTTGTCCAAGACCATTATGGAACTGACCAAATTTAATTAAAATACATGTGAACTGTAGGAGGGTTTGCTTTGTCTTTTTCAATGGAAATAAAAAAGGAGCTTACCAGGATTGAGACTCCTGATATTTGCTGCAGGGAATATGAACTTACCGGCATTATCAGGACCGGTATTGTTATGAGAAAGTATAAGGGAAAGTCAAGAGTTCTTTTTACTACTGAAAACGCATCCCTCTCAAGGCATTTGTATTCACGGGTAAAAGAGTTATACAGGAACAGTCCTGATATATTTATATTAAAAACGCGCCGTTTTCGCAATCATACGGTATATCGTCTGGAATTCACCCATTTGGTTGGAGAAGAAATGAAGATGATACTGAAAAAGATGGGTATTTCTATTGATGAAAATGGCGAAAAAATAACATATAAAAACATCAAGATAAAAAAAAGATGCTGCAAAAGAGCCTATTTGCGAGGTTGTTTCCTGGCAGGCGGATCAATTACCGATCCGGATCGCTCATATCACCTGGAAATAACATTTCCAAATTTACTCCTTGCCCAGGAATGTATCTCACTTTTAAGTGAATTTGATATTGAGTCCAGGTACATTGAAAGAAAAGGACATTATTTGGTATACCTGAAAGAAGGCCAGGAAATCGTTGACTTTCTTAATGTGATAGGCGCTCACAACGCCCTTATGAAGCTTGAGAATATAAGGATTTTAAAAGAGATGAGAAATCAGGTCAATCGTATTGTAAACTGCGAAACCGCCAACCTGGAAAAAACGGTAAACGCATCCTTACGTCATGTTGATAGTATAAGATACATAGCTGAAACAAAGGGGTTGGACAGCCTTCCCGATAACCTTCGTGAAATAGCGGTATTGCGGCTTGAAAACCCGGACGCAAGCTTGTCGGAACTGGGACAAATGCTGAACCCTGCATTATCAAAATCTGGTGTCAATCATCGTTTGAAAAAAATTGACAGTATTGCTGAAAGCATAAGATCAAACGGTATCTGAAACATGTCCTGACTAAAAATATAAATATTCACAAATGCCAATATATATGGAAAGAACTATAAATTAATGGTATATATGTAATATATACCATTAAGTGAGGTTATTGCCATGAAGGGAAGATATTTGGCTTTACTGCTGATTACAGCTCTTTTACTTGCTTCATTCATTTCTGGATGTGTAAGAAAAAACACCATTAGGCCAAGTTCAGAAAATGAACTCCTGGAATGCAACTGGGTTATGAAGGTGGATCAGACTATACCAAGAAAGTATTCCGACGGTACGACAGTGGAACATACATTGGTCTTCATAGCTGAAAAAGAAGGGGGTACCGATGTAACCGGTACATACCACGGGGCTTTTTGTCTGAGGTCAAAACTGGATATTTCGGAATTCTCCAATGAAGGAGTGGAGCTGACAGGCGGGTTTGATGCATATGGATTCGGCAATGATGTAACCTTTGATGTTGTTGCTTATGATGTCAGCAAATTTGCTGATTTCGGGAAAAAAGAAGGTGAAATTGGAATTCCTCATCTTATTGATTTTGAAACGATGGCTACTTTCACACAAAAAATAACAGGTACAGCCGTGCTTAATCCATATATCAGAGGAAAATACGAAGGCATGGGAAGCGGAGGGATCAATGCCACCGACTCAGGATCGGCTGACGTACCGATAAAAATCGCTGTAAAATCAGGGAAAGTATATGTATATTTTCCGACTTTGAATATCGGAAGTACATTTCAGGGCCAATTGATCGGAGTACCGTTAGGCGACAACAGCCAATATAATGAAACTATGGACAGAATAGAAGCCATGACCGAAGAAAGTAAAAATAACAGTTCTGTCGGTGAAGAAACTGATTTGGGTGGTATAGGTGGTTTTGGAGGCTTTGGAGATATACTGGGACAAATGGGAACTGGTCTTGTACTGCCGGATTCTTTCCCGACCGATGATGTCCCGGTTATGTCAGATATAAATATCATTAATGTATATGAAAATGAAGCTAAAACCAATGTCAGGATAATTTTCGGCACTGATAAGAGTTTCGATGAAGCTCTGGAATATTATCAGGATAATTTTTTAAGCAAACTGGAAAAAGAACCGATGAAAATGGAAAATGACGGATCAATAATGTTTATGTGCGAAATGGAAGGGTATCGCAATATATCCATCATAATTATGGAGGATCAATCAAATACTTATGGTTCTATAGTTACTTTGGAAGTATTGAAGGGGTAGTATAAGCCGTATAATAATCGTAAACCGGGGATAAAAAAGACATTGCGCTTTTTTGTTACCGGTTTTTTTGTGCATTTTTTTGTATAAATTTTACAATATAAAGGAAAGATGCGGGAAATAGAGAAATTGATAAATAACAGGGAATCAGAGGTGAAGCGGATGGATGTAAGGTTTAAAAGGGACGGAATGACACTTGTCGTATCAATTGAGGGAGAGATAGATCATCACACATCAAGTATACTGAAAGAAAAGATCGACAGCAGATTTATTATGGAACCAGTTAAAAATATGATAATAGATTTATCCGGAGTTACATTTTTGGACAGTGCCGGGATCGGGCTGATTATGGGAAGAATGAAAAGAGTTTCAAGTGTGGGAGGAAATTTAAGTATAAGAAATCCAAAGCCTGGAATAATAAAAATGTTAAAAATGTCTAATATATATAATTTAATAATTTAAATATGCACTATAAAATAGAAAGTCATTGTATTGAGAGGTTAAAAAGTATGCAACCAGTTAATAGGATGAGAACCGAGTTTATCAGTAAATCAGTCAACGAAGGGTTTGCCCGGGTTGTCGCGGCCAGTTTTGTAGCACAGGCCGATCCTCCGATTGATATTCTGGCCGATATACGGACTGCCGTATCAGAAGCCGTAACTAATGCCATAATTCATGGTTATGAAGAAAAAGAAGGAATCATAGTAATGGAGTGCGTTCTTTATAACGACCACGTAGAAATAACCATAGAGGATTTCGGCAAAGGAATTGAGGATATTGAAAAGGCGAAAACGCCGCTTTATACTTCAAAGCCTGAACTTGAACGTTCGGGGATGGGATTTACAATAATGGAAACCTTTATGGACAGTTTATCAGTGGAATCGGCACCGGGAAAAGGTACAAAAGTACATATGACAAAACAGTTGGAAAATAGGGCAGGCTAATATATGGATAATATAAATAACGAGTCGTGTCTGGAGCTGATTAAGAGAGCCCAGAACGGCGATGTTGAAGCACGGAATACCCTCATAGACAATAATACGGGTTTAGTCTGGAGCGTGGTAAAACGCTTCAGGAACCGCAATGTTGAAATCGACGATCTGTTCCAAATAGGTTGTATTGGGCTTATTAAGGCTGTCGATAAATTTGACCTGTCTTTTAATGTGCAATTCTCTACTTATGCGGTTCCTATGATATTAGGAGAAATTCGACGTTTTTTCAGGGACGACGGAGTTATAAAAGTCAGCAGAAGCTTAAAGGAATTATCAATTAAAGCCAGAGACGTAAGCGAAAAATTGGAGCAAAAAATGGGAAGACCCCCTAGTATAAACGAATTAGCCGAGGAACTGGGAGAAGAACCTGAAAACATTATCCATGCCATGGAAGCGTCCCGGACTCCTGATTCTTTATTCAGGGAATACGAAGACGAAGATGGGGCGGAAAATCGGTTAATAGACAGGATCATCGCACAGGACAACAACAGGGAGGCCGATACTGTCGAAAAGATATCGCTTCATAATGCTATCAAGCAGCTCCCCAGCCGTGAAAAAAAACTTATCTGGATGCGATATTATTCCGGCCAGACACAACAAAGTGTTGCCAAAAAACTAGGTATTTCGCAAGTCCAGGTTTCAAGGCTGGAGAAAAAGATATTGGAAGCATTAAGAGGAATGCTCAAATAGAGCCATTTTATTTAATGTTGGCTCCAAATCTGTAACCGATAAAACAAAAGATCACTTAATTCTTCTTGCTTCAAGATAGAAACGCTTTTCTGACGCTTCTCCCATAGAAAATGTTTTTCTGGGCAGAGCTCCATCAAGTATTACTGTTTTAAAAAGTTCGTTCTTATCTATGTTGGAAAGGAAGAAACCGATGTTTCCAGGTTGTTTGCCGAGTTTTTCGGTGATTTCCTCACCATGCACATAATCAATTGAGACTTGCTTATTGTTTTTTATATAATCATCAAGAAAACTTTGAAGCGTCCCTACATCAAGATTATACAAGGGACATTCAACAGTTATGTAACCATACCCTTCTTCGGTTATAAATTTTATTGCATGACCGGAAACATCCGGCTTTTCTGTACCATGTGTTATCCCGGCATTGCAGCCCCTGTTTCTGTAATAAGCAATAAAAGAATCCAACAAATGCCTGGGATTTGAATTAAAAACTACACGATGAATAGGCTCAAATACAAGCCCACTGTCATGAACATTTACTATCTCAACAAGAGCATAACGGGCGGGATGATCTTTTAATTCATCTTCTTTCACTGATTTTTTGATTTTTTCCCAGCAAGCTTTTGCAGTAGCAAGTGAATGGTTCCCGTCGCCGACAGCAAACAAAAGCACTCCATAATCATCGTTTACGTTATAGCGTGATTTGAAATTCTCCTTATCTGCAAGCTTCAAAAGGGCGTTTGCCACGTTTTCAATCAAGTCTTCCTGATTAATTTGCCAACCTTTTATACTTCCGCTTTGTTTCATGAGGTCAAAAGAGTATAGTTGGTTCAATGTGGCGGTTTTTTCAATCAACGGCTCAATTACTGTTCTTTCTGCGTCATCTATAAGTACCATTATATGAGGTAATTCCAACTGAGCATTTTCACGGATCCGAATACGGGGAGGAAGCCGGTCAACAATGGTCCCTTCAGTCGCGCGAATAAGACTCTGGGAACCCTTGTTATAATCATAACGCTCCAGGTCTAAAGCCATCATGAGGCCGTGTCTTTTTGCACCGCTATTGAATGTCCTCTCTACAAGTATCATTGAGTCTTTATATTCACACAACAAGTTGTTATTAAGATATGTTGTCATGCTTTCATTAATTTTGCTGATCCTGGCAGCTTTTTCATCTTCCGTTTCAATTTCAAGATAGGCTTCAGGAAAGATCAATCTTAGTGTTGACGGGCTTTCGCCGACAAAACTCTCTACATCCTTCCAATACTCCGGTTCAGATGTATATTGGTCACAGGCTACAACTGACCATTTTTGCATATCGATTTCTTTAACGGGCAGCAATATGGATGAAATATCGATACCTAAATTATCTTTCATTTTTTTGATCAAACTTGTTTTAAGCATAACAGCCTCCTGTAATGATAATAAAATTTTGTGCTCCTTAAGGGGAGAGAAGAAATATTTCAGGCGAATATTTTTTCTCCCGAGTATCATCCGCATGGGACCCGTTAAATCACTTGACCAGCCATTCGGGCCTGTAGGGAATAAAATTATGAAAAACCGGTAATGCTTATCAAGTTTTTCATGGTTAATTTTAGAGCAACAAAATATAACTGTCAAACACTTCATGGATTCAAAATTTGTTTTTTTGTAATAATAAATACAAAGAAAATCTAAGAACAGGAGGTAGCATAATGAAACCTGGTTTTGGCAGTGGTATTATAATGGGAGCGGTGATAGGCGCGGCGTTTTCGTTAATGGCCGAAGAGAATTTCAGAATGGATCGCTCTTGGAGAGCTATGAAAAGAACCGGTAGAAATATTGGCAGATGTTGTGGAAGAGCATTCATGTCTATGAGGCACATGATTTAATTTTAAAAAAAGGACTGTTGATTTTGTCAACGGTCCTTTATTTTTCACTAATTGAAGATTGAATTGAATTATTGGAAGGATTTTTAATATTTTAATTCAAAATTTTTTAATATTATATAAGTGTGCTTATTTGAACTGATAGGTAATTATTTTAAATAAATTTTTATTAATAATTGAGTATTTTAACAATATTTAGAGTAATCATTAATAATCCATTTCAGCATATTAATATTTAAAGCTATTTTAATACAGTATTTTATTTCACTTTTTTAAGTTTAATTCCCGTTGAGGTATTAACAGTTTTTATGATTAATGGACGTTTTAGGGTATTTTATCATTCTTTTTCAATAGGAATTCTAAAGATATATATGTAGTATATATTTGTTATTTTTTTCCTGTTGTAATTTACTTATTACGTGAATAAAATTTATAATTATAAATAACATAATATGTAAATAATGGCATAAAAATTACAATAATATATATGTTTAAATATATAATTAAATACAATTATAAGAAAATATAAAAAATATTTATAGGAAAATATTGAAAATTAAATTAAGTAGTGGTATAATCCCCAATAAAAGATAAATAAATCATGTTAATATTTAAAAATTTAAGTACATAAGAAAAAATCAGATAATCTTAATTTGAATCTATATATCAATTCACAAAAGCTGAAAATTAGAAATCAAATACCTTATTAACCCACAAAAAGATAAGACTGTTAACAATATAAGTTTTATAGTGTAGAGGCTGTTTATGAAAACAAAACGATTTGATGTTGTTATGCTGTTAATCATTTTTTGTTTTGGTCTTGGGGCAATATATTTGCTTGCGCAGCTGGGGCATGCTTTTGATACTGCTCTTGCATCACATGATCAACCTGACATTATTGAGATAATCAACAGTTTTGAAAGTAATCTTTCCAAACCTCATCTGATCAAGGATAATCTTTTAAGTTTGAACAAGGATACTTATTCTTTTAAGTTTACTTTCCTTGGTATTTTCGCCTGTTTGTTATGGATTCTTTATACCGTCACAACCAGGAAAAAGTACAGGAAAGGCAGGGAGTACGGCTCGGCACGTTGGGGGACGGCTAAGGAAGCTTTAAAACTGGCGGATAAGAAAAATAAAAACAATAATATTATCCTGACAAATGATGTGCAAATGAGCCTGAATACTTACCAAACGCAAAAAAATTTGAATGTATTGGTTATAGGCAGTTCCGGCTCCGGTAAGACCAGATTTTACGTTAAACCAAACTTGATGCAAATGAACACAAGTTACATAATCACTGATCCGAAAGGCGAGTTGTTAAGAAGCTGCGGTAAAATGCTTGAGAAAAACGGATATAATGTTAGGGTTTTTAACCTTATCAATATGAAACACAGCTGCAATTACAATCCTTTTGCTTATTTACAGGATGCCGAAGGCAAATACAGTGACTCCAATGTAATTAAGCTGATCAATGTTCTTATGAAAAACACTAAAAAAGAAGGGCAAGCAAACGGAGACCAGTTCTGGGAAGACAGCGCAGAAGCATTATTACTGGCCTTATCCTTTTACATAGTATATGAAGGTAAAAGGAACGAAAAAAACTTTGCTGCGGTTATGGATCTATTGCAACTGGCAATGGTCCGGGAAGATGACGAAGATTATAAATCGCCGCTTGATATCATGTTTGAGGAGTTGGAAGCGCGGGATAAGAATCATCCGGCAGTAGGGTATTATAAGATATTCAAAAAAGCTGCGGGTAAAACGGCAAAAAGTATCCTCATTTCTACGGCAGTCAGACTTAAAGCATTTTTGAATAAAGATATCATCAATCTTACCGGTAAGGATACTGTCAATATACCGGAAATCGGCGAAAAAAAGACAGCGTTGTTTGTTGTAATACCCGATAGTGACGATACTTTTAATTTCCTTGTTGCAATGCTTTATACGCAAATATTTGATGTTTTGTACGGATTGGCGGACTTTAAATACGGAGGCCGTTTACCTGTCCATGTAAGATTTCTTCTGGATGAGTTTGCCAATATCGGCACAATACCGCGTTTTGACAAGTTGATAGCTACAGTCAGAAGCAGGGAAATTTCAGTTGATATTATCCTACAGAATATGGCCCAGCTCAAGACTATTTATAAGGATAGCTGGGAGAGTATTGTCGGCAATTGTGACAGTTTACTTTTCCTCGGAGGCAAAGAGCAGACAACTCTGGAATATATTTCGAAAGCTTTAGGCAAAGAAACCATTGATACAATTAGCAGAAACAGAAGTAAAAGCAGCAGGAATAACAGCACCTCGCATAACGAAGGCATATTAGGCAGAGAACTTATGACGCCTGACGAAATTGCAGCAATGCCGGACAGTGATTGTATATTGCTTGTAAGGGGACTTCATCCTTTTTATTCAAAAAAATATGTTCTTGAGAAACATAAGAATTATGGCCTGTTGGAGGATAATGTCATAAATAATGCCTATGATTTCAGTCATCTAAGATCTGAAACTATGCTGTGGAATTGAACCCGCTTAGATCATGAAGGAAATGAAACACCGGATATAGTGTTATGACAAATTTTTACTAAACAAATATAAAATTTTACCATAAAGGAGGATGATGTTTATAGATTTTGATTTTAACAGCCTGTTTATTAATGCAGCAGATGATTACATAATTGATGAGACAAATGCAAAGTTTGATTAATTTATTAAAGGAAAGGGGAATATTGTATGATTAAATTCTTCAACTCACAAAAGAAAATTAAAAAGTTTAGCAGGATCCTCACTTGCATAAGTTTGGTACTTATGTTGGTATCTATGCTTGGTACGGTGGTTTTTGCTGCAGAAGAAACTGTTGTAGCTACAACACCAAGTGGTAATGCATGGTCGGACTTTAATAAAATCATGAAATTCATTGCCGGGTGGATCGGAAAATTGGGCATGGCAGTAGGCTTCTTAGGAGCAGTACAATTTGGGTTTGCGTTTAAAAATGATGACGCAGATGCTAAGACGAAAGGATTAAGAACGCTTATATCCGGTTTCGTTGTTTATGGTATTACGCTGACATTGAATATGTTCGGACTTACTAATTAAGAAAGGCTATACGGAAATAATTATAGCCCCTTTGAGAGAGCTTGGAGGGGCTATAATTGTCAAAAGGGAGGTTAAATCTTGAATGAGGAATGGCTTACAGGCTACATAACAGAAAAATTTGACGAACTTAATTACAGTATTCATGATGCTATTACCAAAGTGATCCAGACTCCTGCAGAATTTGCGCCATCCACTGCTTCGGTTATCAATACTGTTTTTGATGTCGTTTTAGGAACTGCTTATACCCTTATCACTTTGTTTTTTATTATTGATTTGTGCAACAAAACATTGATGCTTGAAACTTCAAATTATGAAGTTACGGTTAAGCTTTTATTAAGGTTCGTTTTTGCGAAAGTAATCGTAGAAAATTGCCGTGGAATAATGGGTATGATACTCAATGCATTTAGTGGTATTATAACCAGTCTTGAGGAGGTAGATGGTTCCCTTCTGGGCAATTCTGTCGCAAATGCATTGATAGATAAGGTTGAAGAAATGGACGGAGGTTTTTTAGGGATCAATTATATAACTTATTTTCTGCAATTGCAGCCGACCATGCTGCTTATTTGGGTGGCAAGCATCATATCAGGTGTTATAGTAATCGGACGCATGTTTGAAATAATGATTTATAGTGCGGTTGCTCCGTTGCCGTTATCAACCCTTGCCGGCGAAATGTCGCATGATACGGCTAAAAGGTTTTTACAGAGCTACATAGCCGTATGCCTGCAGGGTGTAATAATTGTCATAGCTTTTAAACTGTTTGGCGGTATTATTACAGATGCATATGCCGGTGATATTGGATTATTAAACTATTTGGTCCTGGTGGTAGTCTTTTGTTTAACGCTGTTTAAATCCGGCACCTGGGCAAGGCAAATAGTCGGCATTATGTAAGGAGGATATTAATTGATTGAAGTAAGGATACCTAAAGAAATTAGGGAATATAAAGAAAAGCTGTTTTTCGGGTTAAATATCAGACAAACTGTTACAACAGCGCTTGCTCTGGCCATTTGCGTACCTTTATATATTATGGGACAAAAATATATAAACAAAGAGATTCTTAGCTGGCTGGTCATAGCTATAGCTGCGCCACTTATTTTGATTGGTTATTTCAATTTTAACCAAATGCCTTTCGAAAAGTTCATAGTTACATGGTTTAATATGAACTTTAATCCGCAAAAAAGGAAATTTGTGTACATGCCTGTTTTTACCGTAATAAGGAAAGAAATAATAAATGATGATAAGCAGGCTATGAGACTTGAATCAGAAGCGTTAAAAAAACAAAACAAGAGAAAGCCCGGTAAAAATAGCATATCTAAAAAATGTAAGGGGGCATCATAATGCTTTTATTAAGAAACAGAAACAAAGATACAAAGCTTTTTTATGAAACGCAAATAACGTCAAAAGAAACTGTTTCAGGAGAAGATATTATTGATTCAACCGGAAAAGAACCCAAAAAAAACTTAAAGGAAGAATTTCAAAAATTAAAAAAAGAAAGTGACCAAATTAAGAAAGAACTAAAAAAGACGGCCAAGGAACTGGATAGAGAAAGATTTAAAAATAATAAGCAAATCAAAAACAATAAAAACCTTGTTGCTAAAAGGAAAGTACCAAAAACTGCGCAGCAGACCATCCCTTATTTAAGAGTTTGCGATGACAGCGTAATTGAAGTTGAAAAGAACAGATACAGCAGAACTTATGAATTTGACGATGTTAATTACCATATTGCCAAGCAGGCAGACCAGGAGGATATATTTTTAAGATATTGCAGTATTCTCAATTCCTTTGATACAACAGTGGACGTTCAAATTACCATACTTAATAACAGGATAAATATATCAGATTTTAAAGACAGAGTACTGCTAAAAATGAAAAATGACAGTTTTGATGAATATCGCCGGGAATACAATGAAATGCTTCTCGAAAAGATATCCCAGGGACAAAATGAAATCCAGAGACATAAATATTTGACTATTTCCGTTGAAGCTGAATCTCTGCAAATTGCAAGGAATAAGTTTTATTCGTTTGAAACTGAGTTATATTCAAATTTCAGAAAACTAAACAGTAATCTAAAAGAATTGTCCGGTAATGAACGCATTAAAATCTTAAAAGATATTTTCAGAGGAGTTGAAATAACCATACCCGAATTTTCTTTGAAAGATTTTATGCGGGGTGCTGACAGAGGTTATGTTTCACCGGATTATTTTGAATTCAAGAATGACTATTTCATGTTTGATGACAAATACGCAAGATGTTTGTTTATCAGGGATTTTCCTTCATATCTTTCCGATAAGCTTATTTCAGATCTTACTGATACAGGCTTCCACATGCTTTTGTCTATAAATATACAGCCTGTGGATCCACAGGTAGCAATAAAGGTCGTCAAAAGACAGCTTACTTCTATGGAGACCAATAAGCTTCAGGCACAGAGGAAGGCAGTTCAAAGCGGTTATACTTCTGAATTGATTTCACATGACTTGCAGTACAGTTTGAAAGAAGCCGAAGAATTGCTTGATGACCTCAGGAACAAGAATCAAAAAATGTTTATGGTTAATTGCATTATAATGCATATGGCAAAATCGTATGATGAACTTAATCAGGATACTGAAACTTTAAAATCAACGGCAAGAAAACATTTATGTAATTTAGGCGTACTTAAGTTCCAGCAGGAGGATGCTATGGCTTCTGTTTTACCTTTAGGCTTTAGCAGGTTGAAAATCAGAAGAACACTTACCACCGAAAGCACAGCTATTCTTATGCCGTTTAATACTCAGGAAATGATCCAGATCAATGGTATGTACTATGGACTTAATGCCGTTTCCAGAAATATGATCATGTTTAACCGCATCAATCTTAAAAATCCCAACGGGTTTATTTTAGGAAGCCCCGGAAGCGGAAAATCTTTCAGTGCCAAGCGGGAAATCATTAATATCCTGCTGAATACCGATGATGATGTTATAATAATTGATCCGGAGCGGGAATACGTAAATCTGGGCATGAATTTTAAAGGCGAGATAGTTAATATTTCGGCTGCCAGCAAGAATTATATTAATCCCCTTGATCTGAGCAGGGAATACTCTGATGAAGAAAATCCTATAGTACTAAAATCCGAATTTATATTATCCCTTTGTGAATGCCTTATCGGAGGTAATTATGGTTTGTCGGCCAAAGAAAAAGCTATCATTGACAGGTGCTTGCTGTTTACATATTTTGATTTTTTACAGGACTTCGATCCGGAGAAACAGCCGACATTAAAAGATTTTTACCGTCAATTGATAAAGCAAAATGAACCTGAAGCCAAGGCTATCGCTTTATCCCTCGAACTCTATACCCAGGGCAGTTTATCAATTTTCGCCCACAGAACCAACATAAATATAAATAACAGGTTTGTAATTTTCGATATCAAAGACCTTGGAAAGCAGCTTAAGACAATGGGTATGCTTATCGTTCTGGATAACATATGGAACAGGATAACAAGAAACAGGGAAAAAGGAAAACGTACATGGATATACATGGATGAGATATATTTATTGTTTAACAACGAATACTCTGCAAACTTTTTGTTTGAATTATATAAACGGGCCAGAAAATGGGGAGGCATACCAACAGGTATAACACAGAATGTTGAAGACTTATTGCGTTCGGAACTGGCCAGACGTATGTTGTCCAACTCAGACTTTATCATGATGCTTAATCAGGCCCCGTCCGACAGAGCTGAACTTGCCAGGCTGCTTAATATATCCGACAACCAGCTGAGTTATATCACCAACAGTGACGCCGGCCAGGGGTTGTTGTTCTGCGGTGACAGCATTATTCCTTTTATGGACAGATTCCCTAAAAACACAAAGCTTTATAAAATGATGACTACAAAAATTGAGGAACAATAAAACAGGCTAAAGGAGCGGAAAGATGGCAGAACCCAGAATAAGAACCGGAGGGTACACATACAAGATCGATATACGTACAACCGGTAAGAGTTCCGCTTATTCCAGGATTGCCGGCATTTCCACTGCAGGTATTTCAAAACATCAGGATAATTTAATCGGCAGTTTTTTGGGCGGGGTAAATTTGAACACTACTACAGACACAGGAGCAGAAGTTATCAATTCTGCTGTTTTGCCTGCCGCTTTAGCGGCGGAACATAAAATATTAAATCATTTAATTGAAATAGCGGCATATTTATCTGCTGCACCCATGCGTTACAGGGTAAAGAATAAGGAAAAGTTTGCCCGAATTCGTAACAAGGGAAATATTTCACAATCACAGGGAAATAATTCAAAATCAAAAAGGAATCTTTCGGGCGGTGATTTAGATAACAGATATAATCACAGTGCTTCCGGCATGGAGGCGTTAAACCGGAGAAGACAGACAGGGAAAGCAAGATTACGTGATGCTGTAAGAAGCGGTAAAAAGATTACATACAGAAAACCGAAAAGAATAAAGACCGGAGAAATAAAACCTGCAGCCGCTAAAATCTCCGATGCGCATATTGACAAAACAAAAGTTACTGACAGCAGCATTGAAGGAATTCAAGGAATCAGACAGACAATTAGCAATATAAATCGCGCCAGGCAGGCAGCAAGTACCACAGTAAATGCGGTTAAGGCATTAAAAATCATTGCCACCGGCAGATACATTAATGAAAATGCCAAGAGAACATTTGCCGAAAGAATATGCCAGGGAAACACTTCTTATTCAAGGTTTTACTCCACCGGTGTAAAGCTTGACAAGGAGAGTACTGCCAATACCGGAACCGAGGCTGTAAAAGCTTTGAGAATTGCAAGTGTTAAAGTCAGAAATACTGGCGTTGCTGCTAAAAGAACATACAGGGTCGGAAGAAACGTATATACAAAAGTTAAAACTGTTGTAAGGAATACCTCAAAAACTGTTAAATCCATTAAAAACGCGAAAACAAAAGCCGAGAAATTAAAAATTGCAGTAAAAGCGGCAGCCAGTAGTGTTAAGGCTGTTATTTATACCGTTAAAGCAATGTTTAACCCTGTCATACTCAAAGCTGCTGCGCTGTTTATTGGCATAATTATTATGTTCAATATGATGTCATCCATTATGGTTTTTATTTCAAATGCATATAACTCTTGTTTCGGTTGGCTTTACAATCCTTCCGAACCTGCTCAATCAAAACAAACGGTTTTTAAAAACCATAAAGACAGAGTGTTAAATTTTATTGATGATGTTAATCAAAATTATCAAGAAATTATAAACCGACATGACGGCCATGAATATGGCTTTGAAGATACAGGCAGCGATGGATGCTTAAGATCGGACATATACCGGGATGTTTTGGCAATCCTTATTGTTCAGAAGCAGAAACTTTCCGATCAATACGGTGTGGATCCCAGTGGCATTTATGATTTGATAGATTCTTTGAATCTAAAAGACAAAGAAATACAAGACGTTTTAGATAAATTTTATAATTTGTCCACCCGCAGCGGGATATATTTTTGCAGTGGCTGTTATTGCCCCGGCCATAGCAATGGAAGTAGTCGTTACCATTGTAGTGGTTGTACATGTGATGGTCATTCTGCACTGTATGTGAAGATAGTCAATATAAGCAAGGAAAATGTGATGTCAGCTTTCGGTTTTACAGCAAAAGAAAAGGAAAGAACAGAGATAATATCCGGTATCCTTGAAAAGATTGAAGATGGCCATTATTAGGGAGGATATGTTTGTGAACAATTTCTTTTCAGAATGGAAAAAGAACAGGGCTGAGGTGTATGAAAAAAGAAGCGGTTTTTCAAAAGTAACCGATTATATTGCCATAATCCTCATTGTTTTTGTCGCCGCTTCGTATCTCTATCATAATATAACCAACAAGCCTCCGATGGCTAAACAGCAGGAATTATACGGTATTAACGGCAATAACGGTGATGGTCTAATCAAAACAGCCCACAAAGAAACGTTGCCGCAGCTGGAAAAACAAAGACAGAGTGTTTTAAGTTTTTTCCACATCAGCACCATCGATATTATCATTATAATTACCGTTATTGGTGTTTACGGTGTTTTAAGATACCGTAAACGATTGAAAAGCGAGAAAGAAGGTGGTTTATGATGGCAAAAAAAGCCGGAAGAAAATCACGTATCGAAAAATTGGAAATATTGAAGGAAGAACTGCGCAAGAAAATTGCAGAAAAGGAGAAAATAAATAACGAAATCAAAGAGATCTCTTCAAAGATCGCGGAAATTGAGCAGTTCTTATTACTTCAAAAAGCGGCAAAGCTTAAGGAAACACTTGATAAAAAGGGTATTTCTATCGATGAGGTAACTAAGGCCATAGAAAGCGGCGATTTGAATTTACCCAGGGAGAAAAATGATTAAAATGGATCCATATACCGACAGCAGGAATCAGACCGGAGCTTGTCTGCTATGGTTTTGCGCAAAAAAACAATAGAAACGAAGGTGTTTTAATCAATATAATCCCAAATAGGCCATAGCACCTTAGGCCAAATATTTTAGCCTGTTCTGCTTGACGTAAATTAGTCGGTTTGGGTATACTTATCTATGTTATAGAAATGATATATAAAAAGCGGGATGTCAGTATTGTCATACCCTATGGAATAAAGGATCTGCCGTATTCTTTAGAATGGATTCTTTTCTTCCTCAGGTCAACAACAATAATGTTACATAAAAGAGAGGTCGTAATATATTATGCGAAAATACGGATTAAATGAATTAAGAGAGATGTATTTATCTTTTTTTGAGAGCAAGGGTCATTTACGGCTGCCAAGTTTTTCACTGGTTCCGCAAAATGATCCTAGTATTTTATTGATAAATGCCGGTATGACTCCTTTAAAACCATACTTTACCGGTCGTGAGGTCCCTCCCAGAAAACGCGTTACCACATGTCAGAAATGTATTCGTACACCTGATATAGAGAATGTAGGCAAGACATCACGTCATGGTACTTTCTTTGAAATGCTGGGTAATTTCTCTTTCGGCGATTATTTTAAAAAGGAAGCTATACCCTGGGCATGGGAATTCATGACAAAGGTTCTTGAGATTCCGGAAGACAGGCTTTATGTATCTGTTTACGAAGAAGATGATGAAGCTTATGACATCTGGAACAAGGATGTAGGTCTCCCGCCGGAGAAGATTTTCCGTATGGGCAAAGAAGATAATTTCTGGGAGCATGGTACAGGACCATGCGGTCCCTGTTCGGAAATATATTACGACAGAGGAGCCGATAAAGGTTGTGGAAGACCTGACTGCACGGTAGGCTGCGACTGCGATCGTTTTATTGAAGTTTGGAATAATGTATTTACCCAGTTTGATAAACAGGAAGACGGGACATATGTTGAACTGGCCAGTAAGAATATAGATACAGGAATGGGACTTGAACGTTTGGCATGCGTCATGCAGGATGTAGACAATATCTTTGAAGTGGATGCTATAAGGGCTATTCTTGACCATGTCTGTAAGATTGCAGATGTACCTTATGGCAAGGAATATAAGAAAGATGTTTCCATCCGTGTAATAACCGATCACAGCCGTAGTGTGACCATGATGGTCTCTGACGGTATCCTTCCGTCAAACGAAGGGCGCGGTTATGTTTTAAGAAGGCTTTTAAGAAGAGCTGCACGGCATGGAAGACTTCTGGGGATCAACCGTTTGTTCCTGGCTGAAATAGCGGATACCGTAATTGAGTGTTTCGGACAGGCTTATCCAAATCTTATTGAAAAACGGGATTATATTAAAAAGGTAATAAGTCTTGAAGAAGAGCGTTTTTACGCTACAGTAGATCAGGGCATGATCATCCTTGAAGAGTATATGGATCAGGTACGGGCAAACGGTTCTAATATATTGACAGGAGAAATGGTATTTAAGCTTCATGACACCTATGGATTCCCCCTGGATCTGACCAGAGAGATCGCAACTGAGAATAACATTTCCATAGATGAAGAAGGCTTCCATAATGAGATGAGGATCCAAAAAGAAAAAGCCCGTGAAGCTCATAAAAGCAAAGAAGGTTCGGCGTGGGAAAAGGACTTGTTTGCCAATACCGATAAAACACTGACAACAAAGTTCATTGGATACGAAGAGACTACCGGTGAAGGTATAGTTCAGTTTATCATACTGAATAATGAGCTATCTGAAAGCGCCCAACAGGACGATGAGGTTACGATCGTTCTGGACACAACTCCGTTTTATGCAGAAAGCGGCGGACAGGTAGGAGATACCGGAGTTATTTACAACGATAACTTCAAAATGGAGGTATATGACTGTAAAAAAACATCCGACGGTAAATACCTTCATATTGGCAAAATCATAAGCGGTGCTGTACAGGCAGGCGACAAAGTAACTGCTTCAATTGATGTTGAAAAACGTAAAGCTACCGCCAGAAACCACACTACTACCCACTTGCTCCATAAAGCGCTGAAAAACATTTTAGGGGATCATGTAAACCAGGCCGGTTCCATGGTAGGCCCGGATAGACTGCGTTTTGACTTTACGCATTTTTCTGCCATGACCCAGGACCAGATTGAGGCTGTGGAAAACGAGGTTAACTCTAAAATTTTAGCTAATCTGCCGGTTAATACAAAGTTAATGACTATAGATGAGGCAAAAAAATCAGGCGCCACAGCGCTTTTTGATGAAAAATACGGTGATGTTGTTCGGGTTGTTTCTGCGGGCGATTACAGCAGTGAATTATGCGGTGGTACACATTTAAGCTCAACAGGCGAGGCAGGGCTTATTAAAATACTGAGTGAAAGCGGAATCTCCGCCGGAGTCAGAAGAATAGAAGCCCTTACAGGTTTTAATGCAATAAATTATTATAAAGAAAAAGAAAAGTACTTAAAGAACGCAGCCGAGGCTGCCAAGTCTTCAACTGAAGATCTTGTTAAAAAAATTGAGAATCTTTTTGATGAAATAAAGGCTACCAGGAAGGAACTGGAGGAAGCCAATACCAAACTGATCAACAGCAATCTTGACAGTATTATTTCGAATGGCAGGACCGTTAAAGGTATAAAAATAATAGCCGCAAAAATGGAAGGTCTTGATATGAATGCCCTCAGAAATACATCTGACACAATAAAGAATAAAATTGGCTCAGGTGTTGTAATACTGATTTCAGATAAAGACGGAAAAGTCAATTTGATTGTTTCGGCTACGAAAGATGCTGTTGAAGCAGGAATTCACAGTGGTAAAATAATAAAGGAAGCAGCTGCGGCATGCGGCGGTGGTGGAGGAGGCCGCCCTGATATGGCTCAGGCGGGCGGAAAAGATCCGTCAGGCATGGATAAGGCTCTTGAAATAGCAGAAAAAACAGCCATTGAGATGCTATAGGGTTTATTGAGGCAGTTGTAAGAGGTGCAAGTGAGCAATGAACCCATGTCATTCTGAGGGTAAGCGAAGAATCTTATGTGTCAACATAAATGATCCTTCGGCTTCGTTGTGTTTCGCTCAGGATGACAGTGTAATGTTGTAATAAATAATTTCATTGTAGGAGTTGATATAATGGATAATTGTCTGTTCTGCCGGATAATTAAAGGCGAAATACCCTCATCCAAGGTTTACGAGGATGAATATGTTTATGCTTTTAAGGACATTAATCCGGTAACGCCGGTACATGTGCTCGTTGTTCCGAAAGTCCATATTGACAGTCTTGAAGGGTTGAATGATGAGAATATAGAAAATGTGGTCCATATTCATCGCGGAATAAAAAAAGTTGCTGAGATAACCGGAATCAATAAGGACGGATACAGAGTTATTGTCAACTGTGGAAAAGAAGCCGGCCAGACCGTTTTTCATCTTCATTACCATGTTCTTGGTGGAACAAAACTGAATGAAAAGATAATATAATTATAGGAATGAGAAAAATCTATTGACGCTGTTAAAACCACTATTATATAATAGATTACGTGCTGTAACATGGTTTACCATTCACACTGACTGGATAAATCCCCTGGCACGGCGGCATGTACGTAACAGAGGGGAGGGATAGATGTGTCTGAAGTAAAAGTTAAGGAGAACGAATCCCTTGACAGTGCGCTAAAAAGATTTAAGAGACAATGTGCGAAGGCAGGCGTTCTCGCTGAAGTGAGGAAGAGAGAACACTATGTCAAACCCAGCGTAAAGCGCAAGAAGAAGTCCGAGGCTGCGAGGAAAAGAAAGACAAAGTAAGGGTTTTATTTGTTGACCCTTAAGGATGATAGCCTTAACAACATTTTAATAAATAACAAAGCCCGGAGGCAACTTCGGGCTTTGTTATTAAGCTCTTATTAAAAATCAAGGACAAATAAGATGGAGAATTATTATTTAGGTAACGGGAGAAAATGGAAGTACATAAATGAGAAAAATAATGGAGAGATAAAAAATCAAGAAACTGATGAGCTAGTATATAATCTGCTGTATCAAAGAGGCTTATCGACCGCGGAAGATATTGAGCAATTTCTGAAACCGGATCTTAAGAATTTACATGATCCTTTTTTACTTGACGGGATGAAAGAGGCGGTCGATAGAATCCTTTCAGCAATTCAAAAGAAGGAAAGAATCTTAATTTATGGAGACTATGACGCAGATGGAGTCTCGGCAACATCAATTCTAATCAGGTTTTTCAGATCATTGAATTTATTGGTTGATTATTATATACCGGACAGAGTTGACGAAGGTTATGGAATCTCTGATGTCGCAGTCGATTTTATAACCAGTAACGACTATGACCTGGTTATTACTGTTGATTGTGGCATATCTGCCCGCAGTCAGGTGACGGAAATAGCAGAAAAATGTAAAAAACTCGGGAGAAGGATCGATATAATAATTACTGATCACCACCAGTGCAAAGATGATCTGATCCCTGACGCATTGGCAATTATTAATCCCCATCTTCCAAACAGCAATTATCCTTTTAAGAATCTATGCGGTACAGGTGTGGCATTGAAACTGATTCATGCCTTGGGAATATGTACAGGCAATGAGAGAGCTTTTGAAGATTATCTTGATATTGCGGCAGTTGCCACAATTGCGGATATCGTTGAAATTAAAGGTGAAAATCGGATAATAGCAAAATTCGGTCTGGAGAAAATACGGAACAACCCCTGTATCGGCATTAAAGCTCTTTTGAATGCAGCATTGGTAGATAAAACCCAGATAGATTCATATAGGGTTTCATTTATAATAGCACCGAGAATTAACGCTGCCGGTCGTATGGGGGATGCCGGTATAGCAGTAAAACTGTTTACAACAGATGACGAGTCTGAAGCCAATAAATATGCTTTTGCTCTAAACAGCTCAAATACAAAGAGACAGGAAATTCAGGACAAAATTTTCAATGAAGCAGTTTCAATTATTGATAGTGATCCCGGATATAACAAGGAAAAAGTTATTGTTGTTTATCATGAAGGTTGGCATCACGGTGTAATTGGTATTGTTGCTTCAAAGCTGGTGGAACGTTACCATAAGCCTGTATTTGTATTCTCAGTAGAAAATGAAAAAGCCGTAGGTTCTGCAAGAGGTATAGAAGGTTTTAACATATTCAAAGCCATGGAAAACCAATCAGATCTATTGATAAAATACGGGGGACATGAACAGGCCGGAGGACTGACTATTTCACCGTTAAATCTCGATTTATTCAGAAAGCGGATCAATATTTATGCAAACGACATAATAACTGACGAAATGCTTATTCCGGAAACAACTATTGATTTAGAAGCAAAGAGCAGAGACATCAGTTTAAATATGGCAAAACTTATTTCGAAGTTTGAACCGTTTGGGTGTGGAAATCAGGTACCGGTTTTCTGCTATAAAGGAGCAATGATCAGGGATAAGAAAATCGTGGGTAACGGCCGGCATCTTAAACTTACATTTGAAATTGACGGAAAGAATATCGAAGGAGTTTATTTCGGAAAAGGATATCTTGAAACGGGGATATTTTCCGGCGATGCTGTAGATATAGTATTTACACAGGAAGTAAATGAATTTCGGGGTATTGAAAGTTTACAAATAAAGCTTTTGGATATGAGGCTTACAGAAGAAGCTGTAAAAAAGAACAGATTATTACTTGAAGCAGCCCGGCAGGTTGAATGTCTTGATTGGGATGAAAGTTGGCTTTATAATGGGATTATTAATAAAATAATATTATTTGACGATATTGTAATAACCCGGGACATCCTTGCAGTCATATACAGGTATATAAGCCGTAAAGGAACTATATGCTTAACATCTTCGGATATGTTTGTACATGCCGGGATACTCAGAAGAGAGACAAAGCTTAACATTAACGCATATAAGTTTCTTTCAGCTTTACTGATATTTGATGAGCTGGAGCTTATGGAAGTAATACTGGATGAGAGAGGAAGTTACACAATCAGACAGCCTGATGAAGTAAGAAGAGTGAACCTGGAGGATTCAGAAATCCTGAACTGGATAAATAACATGTTGCATAGTTTTAACTGATTGGTGGATAACATGCTAGATGCCTTTAAGAGACTAAAAGACTTAATAATGAAATACAATCCCGATTCGAATGTGGCTTTGATAGAAAAGGCATATAACATTTCTACCAAGGCTCATGAGGGTCAGGAAAGAGTATCAGGAGATCCGTACATTATACATCCTGTTGAGGTCGGTTGTATTTTAGCTGAGCTGGAAATGGACGACAGTTCGATTATTGCCGGATTGCTTCATGATACCCTTGAGGACACCACCTTCACATACGATCAGATTAAAAAGGAGTTTAGTGCTGAAATAGCAGAGTTGGTTGAGGGTGTAACTAACCTTACAAAAATTCCTTATACATCCAAGCAGGAGATTCAGGCTGAAAACTTCAGAAAAATGTTCCTTGCCATGGCAAAGGACATTCGGGTGATTATTATAAAACTTGCAGACCGTCTTCATAATATGAGGACTCTGAAATTTATGACTAAAGAAAAACAGCTCCAAAAAGCAAGGGAGACAATGGAAATATACGCGCCGTTGGCTCATCGGCTTGGAATCCATAAAATCAAATGGGAATTGGAAGATTTAAGCTTCCGATATCTTGATGAGAAAAACTATTATGATTTGGTTGAAAAAATAGCCAAAAAGCGCAAAGAACGTGAGGAATATATAAATAATATCATTGAAAGCGTTAAGAAGAAAACAGCCGAGGTTGAAATTGAAACATATATAGAAGGGCGCGCCAAGCATCTGTACAGCATTTACAAAAAAATGAAAACACAGAACAAAACTCTGGATCAGATTTATGACCTTTTTGCAATACGATTGATTGTAAATTCAGTAAAGGATTGCTATGCCCTTTTAGGTATAATGCATGAAATGTTCAAACCCATGCCGGGACGTTTTAAAGACTATGTGTCAATGCCTAAACCTAATATGTATCAGTCTCTTCACTCAACTGTCATAGGTCCTGACGGAATACCTTTTGAAATACAGATAAGAACATGGGAAATGCACCGGGTTGCAGAAGTCGGTATTGCTGCCCATTGGCAATACAAAGAAGGCGGATATAGCAATAAATCCTACGCAGAAAAGCTTTCCTGGCTGCGTCAAATGATCGAATGGCAGAAGGATGCAAGAGATCCTGACGAATTTATGGAGAACCTCAAAATAGATTTGTTTACCGATGAGGTTTTTGTTTTCACCCCTAAAGGAGATGTTAAAAACCTCAGAGCCGGATCGACTCCTATTGACTTTGCTTATTCGATACACAGCGCTATCGGCAACAGAATGATAGGCGCCAAAGTAAACGGCAGGATCGTACCCCTTGAATATGAGCTTAAGAATGGCGATATTGTTGAGATCATCACATCAGGGGCAAGTAACGGCCCAAGCAGGGACTGGCTTAAGATCGCCAAGACATCTCAGGCAAGAAATAAAATCAATCAGTGGTTCAAAAAAGAAAAAAGGGAAGAAAACGTTGAACAGGGCAGGATCGCTTTTGAAAAAGAATTAAAGAAACATGGCCTTACCATGAACCAGGCCTTAAAAAGCGAATATATTGATACATTATTGAAAAAGTATAATTTTAATAATATTGAAGATATTTTCGCGGCTATCACACTGGGCGGGATCACTGCCCAGAAAGTTGTCTCCAGGCTGAAGGAAGAGTACAGAAAGAGCCTTCCGCCTGAAGAGCAGACCAGCATGCTCCTTGATCAGGTTGAAAAAGAAAGTAAACGGAAAGTTAAGACCATACCCGAAAGCGGCGTGGTAGTCAAGGGTATTGATAATTGTCTGGTGAGACTTTCCCGATGTTGTAATCCTGTTCCCGGAGACGAAATAATAGGATATATTACCAGGGGGCGTGGTGTGTCGGTTCACAGAAAGGATTGCTCGAATATTCGAAATACCATAATTGACGGGGATGCCAGACTGATTGAAGTATACTGGTACAAGCATGTTTCACATAATGTCTCTTATTTAGCCGAAATTACCTTAAAAGCCCGTGATAGAACCGGTCTTATCGTTGATGTTACGAATGCTATCGGAGAGTCCCGGATCCCGTTAAGAGCAATCAATGCAAGAACTGCCAAGGATATGTCGGTTCTGATGCAAATGACTCTTGAAATAAATGATACCGAACAATTGGACAGGATAATAAATAAGATGAGTCGTATTAAGGATGTAATAGAAATATCACGTAACAAATGAGGAGATTTTTATGCGTGCTGTTGTGCAACGGGTAAAACGCGCCGAGGTAAGAGTTGAAGGGAGTATAACAGGTAAAATTGAAAAAGGTATACTGGTACTGCTGGGCGTGGGTGAAGACGATGAAAATAAAGACATGGAATACATGGCCGACAAAATTATGAATTTACGTATTTTTGAAGACGATAATGATAAAATGAATCTGTCGGTACTTGATGTGGGAGGAAATGTTCTGGTGGTTTCCCAGTTCACTCTTTACGGAGACTGCAGAAAAGGAAACCGACCCAGCTATTCGACAGCGGCAAGACCAGAAAAGGCAAAAGCTTATTATGACAAATTTATAGAATATATCAGCAATAAATACGGAATTAAGGTGGAATCCGGCGTATTTCAGGCCAGTATGGAAGTAGACTTTATAAACGACGGTCCGGTAACTCTCATGCTTGACAGTAAAAAGACATTTTGAAGGATGAAGAATAATGGAACCCATTATTTTGACAAACGGAATATTTGGATCAAACACATATATTATAGAAAGCAAAAATCAATGTGCCATAATAGACTGCGGCAATAAGCCTGAAAATATAAAAAGAATAATTGATTACCGAGGTCTTGAGCCCAAATATATAATACTGACTCATGGCCATGTCGACCATATTTTTTATACTGGAAGAATCAAGAATATTACCGGCGCTCTTGTTTGTCTTCATAAGGATGAGCTGCCTGTTTATTCGGATTTTGAAAATAGCGGGTATAACTTTTTTGGGTTTATTACCGATATTGCCAATCCTTATCCCGACATTCTGTTAAATCATGGGGACAAGTTGACGTTGGGAGATGTGGATTTGGAAATCATCCACACGCCGGGACATACTCCCGGAGGGATATGTATTTTATGTGAGGATATGCTGTTCAGCGGGGATACCCTTTTTCAATTAAGCGTGGGCAGGACCGATTTGTACGGGGGCAGCCAAAAGCAGCTTGAAGAATCTATCAGAACACGATTATATACATTGGAAGGCTCAGTGAAAGTTTATCCCGGACACGGGATGTCTACTACAATTGACTACGAGAAAAGGAATAATCCTTATGTCTGATAATAAAAAACTATGGGTTAAAATAACCGGTATAGATATGGATTTGGAGGCGTGGCAGCTGATACGCCTCTTTTTTGACGAAGATTCTTTTGCTTTAATAGATGAAGGATTAAGAGAAGAAATGTTTATCCCAGGCGGTCTTCTGGATGTTACCGTAATTAACGGAGAAGAGTGGGTTTGCAAGGTTGATTATTTTAGTAATATCAAAAGATTGGAATCCATTAATAATTTAGGATCTTCAGGTATAAAACCTCAATACTCCTGTAAAAGGCAGGTTTCAGCCGATGACATAAGAAAGCCCGGCGGAAGACTGCTTAAAAGCAAAAAAATACTTGCCGGGGCCTGTATCGTGGACGTATTGACCAAGGTAACCGGTAAACAATTGCCTTATGGCTCATTGACCGGCATAAGACCAGTTAAGCTGGCAATGCAGTGTATAGATGATGGCCTTGATAAAACAGCAGCTGTAAAACATTTGGTGAAAACAACTTCTATGAACGAAGAGAAAGCGGCCTTTCTTTATGATATTGCAGTTGTGGAAAGACCGTTTATCAACATTGATCCCAAAAGTGTACATCTGTATATAGGGATTCCGTTTTGCAGAAGCCGTTGTCTATACTGCTCTTTTACTTCTTATCCTGTTGAACGGCACAGAAGCCTTATACCGGCTTTTATGGATGCGCTTGAAAAGGAAATCAGATTTGTAAAGAAGATGGTGGACGAAAATAAGCTGAGAATCAAATCGGTTTATATCGGCGGAGGCACTCCTACCGCCCTTGACAATTCAAGTCTTGACCGTGTTTTACAGCTTGTTAATGAGTCATTTGATATAAAAAACGCGGAGTTTACCGTTGAGGCGGGAAGACCTGATACTATCACTTATGAAAAGCTGAATACAATGAAAATGAACAATATCACCAGAATCAGCATAAATCCGCAAACCATGAACGCTTCAACATTAAAAGCAATAGGAAGAAACCATACTCCTGAGGAAGTCGTTGAAAAATTTAAAATATCAAGGGATATGGGTTTTGACAATATCAACATGGATATAATTGCCGGGCTTCCCAATGAAGATGAAAATATGTTCAGACATACCTTGGAATGGATTGAAAGAATGGCTCCGGAGAGCCTGACAGTGCATACGATGGCAATAAAAAGAGCTTCCCAACTGTATGAGAATATAGAAAGCTGTAATTATCATTTCCATCTTACTTCCGACAAAACAGTCGAAACAATGATCAAAGATGCAAGACAGACTGCCATGAACATGGGTATGAGACCTTATTATTTATACAGGCAGAAGAATATCCTGGCAAATCTTGAGAACACAGGCTTTGCCAAAATCGGGTACGAATGCGTATATAATATCCATACAATGGAGGAAGTTCAGAGCATTATCGCGATGGGACCAGGTTCGATCTCAAAATTTGTATCCCCGGACGGCAAAAAAATCAAGCGAATATGCAATGTAAAAGAGGTCTCTCAATATATTGACCGCATAGATGAAATGATCGAAAGAAAAAGGACCGAATTTAAGAATTATTGATATCGTTTGCAACCATCAGACAAATATTGACAAATAAACCAGCATAATATACCATAAATTCAGACATCCTGTGTCGATACAAAAAGACGCCGGATGTTTTTTTATAAAAAAAGTTGTGAGGTATGCGGATATGAAAAATATAATAATTGGTATTATTAATACTGATTATATCTATATTATTCGGAGCATTTCCTTCAAACAATAACGTTTCGGCACACTTGGGGTATTACGAAGCATATACGGACTGGACAAGATTGAAATTACGGTAAAAGGTTCAATATATTACGATGTAAACTGGGTAAACAGGAGAAAAAGTCTATGTCAATATATATAGATCCCGACAAAATCGAAGAAATGGCATACGAGATTAAGAGCTTCAGCCGGTATACAGAGGGAATGGAGACCTATATCCGTGATATGGCCCTTAGTTTTGTCAACGAAGTCGATGTGGAATATCCTGAGCCATATGTAAGGGAAGTAACAAGGGAGATAAGGCAAGAAATAGAAGAGGCCCGACAATTGGCGGCAGAAATAACCGAATCCCTTGACAGCTTATCCAGGTTGGCGTCAAATGCCGCATCGGAATATCGATATAATGCGCAGAAGCAAGCTCAGACGATAATGCAAAGTACAGTATCTTTTACGCTTAACATGTCTTTAATGAAGGATTTAAAAGGTGTGTACCAGATATCAAAAACGGGTATGGAGAAAAAGATATCAATAACTCAGCCCTTTAATCCGGAAGAAAACTACGCGGCACGGATTAAGGAAGCAATCAAGAATGAAAATTACACTGATCTGCAGAAATATGTGGATGAGAGAGACGCAAAAATAGCCTCGGATAAGGAAAAATACAAAGATGTACAATCGACGGGAGAATACTTGCTGTCTCTTGGGTATACAGGAGTAAGAACATACCTGAACATCCTGGGATTTACCGAAGGACAGATTACATATGAGAACGGAAAGGTTTGTATAACTGTAGACGGCAAGAAATATCCACTTGATATTGAAGGTATAGTATTGACAGGCCATACTAATTATGCCAGTGTGGAGAATATTGAGAAAGCTTTGGAGAAAGCAAAAGTTCAAATTAACTATAAAGCAGTAAATGCAATCGATCTTGATTCGTGGACAGTTGGAGAGATTGAAATAGCCAAAAAAGCTCTGGTTTCAATTGGATATAGAAACATAACTTTGGATCATAGAATAGAAGATAATCTAGTTAAAGATTTAATTGACTTTATGAGAGGTTATGGAAAAATAAGCGAGTTTTACTCGTCAAATCAGGATAAGAAAATGCTTTTTAACTGGTTGAAAGAGGCAATTGATGGGGAAATAAAGCCACTTGCCATATTTTCGGTGACATTCGAAAATTCGAAGCGCCTTACAGAGTTAGGGTATAAGGACGTATTTTTATTTAATGAGAGTGCGCAAGAGTATGAATATGCTGTATCAGCTTTTCTTAAAAAATATGGATTGACTAAAAGAATGGAGTTGGCTGAAAACAAAAGAAAAGCACTGAATGACTGGTTGAACCAAGCGGTAAAAGAAATTGATGAAAAAGAAATTCATATACTGGACCCAATAATTAAGGATTACACAGATTGGGGAGAAAATACAAAGTCCAATGGTCAAGCAGCCATACAGAAAAGTATAAAAATATTGGGTATTAAACAGGCCAGTAAGGATGTGTTCACGAATTACGGTGGCATTATTGATACTGATATGTTTGTAAAAGCGACATGGGGCGATGGTTATAAAATGAAAGAAGAAAAAACCATCGAAGGAATAAGTAATATAACACAAGAAGTATTGGAAAGCAGAGCGGGAAACTGCGCATTAACATCAATAACGAAGGTTTTGAAATATTTTGGCGATTATTTAGGATACACTAATATTCCTCCGAGTTTGGTAAATGTATATAAAGATGTGAGGGAAATTGCCGAAAAAGAAGGATACAGACCAGATGGCAAAGGTTTAATATATGATCTTGTTGATTTTCCTGCTGGGGATATCCCTATAGTAATCAATAAATCATGGGAAAAATTCGGTTATGCCGGGGAAATTGCAGCCAACAGCGATATTTTATTCACAACAGATGATAATAATTTTAATATTATAAAAAACGAAATTGATAAAAAAAGACCGATGTTATTGAATATAGCATTTGGCGATTACCCTGGGCATACGGTAACTGTGGTCGGATATAAAACATATGAAAACAGCGAAACCAATGTTGAAAAAAAATACATCAAGATTTATGACAATTGGAGCGATCAATACAGATATATTGACTGGGATTTATTAAAACGTTATAGTCCTATGTCAGTAGTATTGACCACTTTTAATCTGCCTGAATAAAAGGGGTTTAGGGAAGTATTTTTAGGGGGTATAAAATGAAGAAAAAGAAATTCAAGAATATAATTATTATTATAATAGTTACCGCAGCGATTTGTTGTTATCTGTTTACAAAAAATGAGGAAGGTATCAGACGTATAGAGTTTATTCCAAAGGATGGATTCCAGAATAATCTATTGAATAACAATGTTCCGGAAATTAATTCCAATATTTTTGGGTATATTGTAAGACAAGGTGACTGGTATTATTACTTAAACGTATATGACGACGAAAAACTCTACAGAATTAGAACTGACGGAAAGATGAGGAAACGGCTGAACAATAGCCAATCCTCAATTGTAGGTATATCTGATGATTGGATATGCTACATAAATTATTCAGATAATCGTACGCTTTATAAAATCAAAACAGATGGCACAGGGGAAACCAAACTTGTGGATGAGAGGATTATAAAAGCGACAGTTAGTGGAGAATGGGTTTATTATATTGGTTATCAAGAGGATTTTAGTTGCCTTATCAGAATAAGGATAGACGGTACAGACAAAGTTGTAATAAGCAGTGATTGTAATGGGTTGGTTTCAAATGGAGACTGGGTATATTTTTCCAATAAAGGAATTTATAAAATTAGAAATGATGGATCCGAGATATATAAGTTAAATGATGATTTTGAGTCCCGTCCGTTAATAATTGATGGAGAATGGATATATTTTACTACTTTTATTAGAGGAACTAATTGGTTATTACATAGAATTAAAACAGATGGTTCGCACTTGTCTGAGGTTATAGAAATGGGTTCACCCCATTATGCGGTTAAAGATGGATGGGTTTATTATGATGAACCCAACACGGAAGATGGAGTAGAAGTACCGGGGCTATGGAGACAAAGAATAGAAGGTTCAGAAAAAATTTTAGTTTATAAGGGAGGGGTTGATAACATAATTGTTGATGGAGACTGGGTATATGCTTATACTAGCCCACCGGAGATTGGATTTTTAGCAGATATTGTTAGAATAAAAAAAGATGGAAGCGCACCAGAAGAATACATTCGGATAAATTAGCAGATTTATTCATTGAACGGATTTCAAGATTCCGTTAAAAATTACTATCTTAAATCATCAGCGAACATTACGTGCGGTGTCAGGGTAGGTCGGCTGCTCAATTAACGAGCAGCCTCCTGCCCGATTAAGAAAAGGTGTTAAAATTCATATCAATTGTTTATTTTGCACTTATTCTCAGTATTTCCCCGATATACATACGGTGATAATTACTGCCGTTATAATTCTTTTCAATAGAAGGATCAAGGAATTGCGCCGGATTAAAGTCCTGGTAATATATCTTTTTGCATTCAATTACTAATCTGGCTTGTTCAAACACAGTGGTCTGATGATCCCCCGGTATGGGTTTTAAACCGGTTTCTTTTGCTTTGTCAATATCACGTCCGGATTTAGTACCGCAAACGTTTAAGGCTTTGCGCCATTCTTCTGAGAAAAAGCAAAGGGAGAAAGTATCATTTTTTTCCATGAATTCGTAGGTATATCGGCTGGGCCTTACGAAAACGAAGCAAACATTTTTGTTCCAGAGATGACCAAGTCCGCCCCAGCTGGCGGTCATTGTATTGTAGTTATCTACAGTTCCTGCGGTGATAAGCATCCAGTCCTTACCTATTAATGAAAACACGTTATCGGTCATGTTGCTGGCCTCTATTGGCTTAAATTCATTACTCAGATCAATCCCTCCTTTGTAGATTTATATTTAGTATAGCATATGCTTGGATTCTATGAGCAATAAATCGAATATGATGTTTATTATGTTTGAGAAATTATGCAGAAAGGGAAATAGGGTTTGGATTTATGGTATAATATCCTCACCCGTTACTGAAATCGAAGATTTCGAACGGGTACCCGAGTTATTGATACTTCGTATGAATAACCTCACCTGTTACCGAAGATGTCATCCTGATCGAAGCGTAGCGGAGTCGAAGGATCTTATATGTGGACACAAAAGATTCTTCGCTTACGCTCAGAATGACAAAGACGATTTAAATAATGATGTACCCGAGTTATTGATACTGCGTATGGATTATTTTGAGGTGTATTATGTTTAAATTAAATAGAAAGAAATATTACATTATAGCTTTAATATTAATATTGATAATAGCCTTTTATTATTGGGAAAATCATACTCTTCAGGTAACCCGTTATGAACTTGTTTATGATAAATTACCCAAAAGCTTTGATGGGTACAGGATCGTCCAGATAAGCGATATGCATGGAAAAACATTTGGAAAAGGAAACATCGGCCTTGCAAAAAGGATAATATCCCTTAAACCTGATATTCTCTTAATAACGGGCGATATGATGAGTTCTACTATAATTGATGAGGGTGTTTTTTTTGATTTTCTGGATCATTTTGATAAAGCCTGCCCTATTTATATGTGCCTGGGAAATCATGAACAAATCGCAAGTCAGCTTACAGGTGATAGCAGCAGATACTCAAATTTTATCAATAAAATCAAAGAGAAAGGTGTAATATTGCTGGATAATGAAAAAATCACAGTAGAAAAAGGAGGAGACTCGATAACGATATCGGGTTTGACTCTGGAGTTATATCACTATTCCAGAAGAGACACTGAGCATTATGATGAAAATATGTCCCTGACGGTATCTTATATGGAGACCGTTTTGGGTAAATCTCCGGAAGAGTTTAATATATTAATAGCGCATAACCCTGCTTATTTTAAAGAATATGTGGCATGGGGAGCCGATTTGATACTTTCAGGCCATATACACGGTGGAGTTATCCGGATCCCTTTTATGGGAGGGGTCTTTTCTCCTGAGAAGGTATTCTTTCCTGAATATGATGCAGGGCTGTTTGAAAGCGGAACTTCCAGAATGATTGTAAACAGAGGACTGGGATATTCAAAAATCAATATCAGGCTCTTTAACAGACCTGAAATCAGTTCTATAGTCTTAAAAAGCAGGCAATAATAAAAAATAGTTATCTTAACTATTATATTCATTTACTTATGGTATTATGTTTGTATTTTTTCAAAAAGCATTATATAGTATCTATAGGGGGTATAATTAGTTTTGTTGGATAATTTGTAGAGGAGGACTTTTATGAAAAGGTTCCTGCCGTTTATGATTATTCTCTTATTTATCCTTGTAATAATTGTTAGTTGCGGCATTTCAGGAAACACTTACGAATTGGTGCTTATTACCAATTATGACATATTAGATGACAGCTCTTTTAACTATGGGGCCTGGGAAGGTCTGAAACAATATGCCGAAGAGCATAATAAATCATATCAGTACTATCAGCCGGAGGAAGGGACAAAAACAGCTTATCTGGAAGCGATAGAACTCGCTGTGAAAAACGGTGCCAAACTTGTAGTAGCCCCCAGTTCTGTTTTTGAAGTTACTATATATGAAGCACAGGTAAAATATCCCGAAGTAAATTTTATTCTGCTTGACGGCGAGCCTCACACCGAAGACTATAAAACATATCACACTGAGAAAAATGTCACGCCCATACTATATGCTGAGGAAGAAGCAGGTTTTATGGCGGGATATGCAGCTGTAAAAGACGGTTTTACCAAACTTGGTTTTCAGGGTGGTATGGCCGTTCCGGAAGTGATCCGCTACGGTCATGGTTTTGCGCAGGGAGCAGAAATTGCGGCTAAGGAAATGGGCCTTGCTGAGGGATCAGTTTCCCTGATGTATAACTACTCCGGCGACTTTGCGGCATCTGAAGAAAACCAGGAAAGAGCTGCCGGATGGTATCAGGCAGGGACAGAGATTATATTTGCCTGCGGAGGTGCTGTTGGAGACTCGGTGATAGCAGCTGCCGAAGCTTTCGATGGAAAATATGTCATCGGCGTTGATACCGATCGATCTGCAGAATCAGAAACAGTGATTTCGTCAGCCGTAAAGATGCTGGCAAACTCGGTTTATCAAGCCCTTGAAGCGTATTATGATAATAAATGGGAAGGCGGAAAAACTTTGATTCTAAACGCTGCCAATGACGGTGTCGGCCTTGCCATGGAGAATTCAAAATGGCGCAAATTTAATGATAATGATTACAATGTTCTGCTTAATGCTGTAAAGGATAAAAAATACAATATTAACAGGAAAACCGATATTAGGGTTACCGAACTTGGGCTTAAATATGTAAATATTACAGAGGTCAAGGACTGATAGCTCTTGGGAAATAACCGTTTTACATGGTTCTGATAAAATGGTAAAATTATATCATAAAATCAGTCGGAGGTAAAATAATATGAGTGATGTAAAATACTGCTTTTCATGCGGAGCCAGTCTTTCATTGAATGATCAGTTCTGTTATAAATGCGGGCAGAAGCAAGTTGTTACAAGTGAAAGCGAATCGTCGGCATCAAGTGAGAATGTTAATCAAGAACCCATAAATGATTCAACAATGAATAACACAAAACCCGAGACTGAGAAAACTGAAATATCCGATGAGAATGATTCTTCCGGAAATATACCTCAAACAGAGGCTGATGAAGAGAAAAATGTCATTAATAATGATAAACCTGAGGTAGAATCTAAAGAAAATGTTGTAGAAGCAAAAGTTAATGAGCCTGTTAATACATATGCCAACGATGTTAATCAGCAACAGAAATTTGAAGTTCCGCAACAACCCATTACAAATCAGGCTCCGATTACTCAGCAGGTTTCCTCTGATCAGCAGGCACCTTCTACTCAGCAGGTTCCTTCTTCACAACAAGTGCCTTCTACGCAGCAAGTTCCTTCTGCTCAGCAGGCCGCTCCTGCTGCAGCACCGAAAAAGAAAAAGTTCCCATGGTTCTTCACCGTATTATGGCTGATCATGCTTGGGGCTGTCGGTATTTGGGGTTATTTGTACTTTATTCATCCCGACTATGATTACCCCATATTAACCGAGGATGCGCAAAGATTCGTTCTTTTTACGGTAGCCGTTGCATCGCTTATTTACACATTAAGCCTTAAGTTATCCATGAAGAAGTTTAGAGCCATTCCCACTATTCTGATGGTTCTTTTTGGAATCGTGATATTTGTGTTTTTCTGTTTGATAGAATTGCAGGATGGAGATTTGCTCCACGATATGGTGAGCGATCTTGTTGAAAATGTCATACCGACATTTGGGGAGTAAATGCAAAGAACCTTTCTGTGATCCAGTAACAGTAAGCAAACTCAGGCTCACCTTCCGGTGAGTCCTTTTTCTATCAGACAAAATTTGATATTTTCAGTATTAATAAATGGATTTAAAATCAGTTAGGAGAAGACGAAGAATGAAGAAGATTTTATGCTGCATTTTGTCTATTAGTATGATATTAACTGTTTTAGCTTTTCCGGTTAATATGGTATTTGCGGATTCCACCCAGGAAACAGAAAGCATGAAAAGGCTGATGGACTTGGGGATATTTTCAAAAACCGATACTGATAAAATGAATCTTTCCGAACCAATTACCCGTGAACAGCTTGCAGTTGTGTTGGTACTGATTGCGGGACAAAAGGATAAGCTCGATCTTTACAAAAACACCAGCTCATTTATTGATGTTCCGGTATCAAGATGGTCGAATCCATACGTCAATGTAGCCGTAAGATCCGGTTACATGGATGCAAAGTCCGGCAGTATCTTTTCGCCTACTGAAAAGGTTACATTTGATTCTGTTGCAAAAATACTGTGCAAAATGCTCAGATATGATGACGAATACATTCCGGGAAACACTAATGATAAGTTTTTGAGAAAGCTTGACGGTTTAGGTATCCTTGATGAGATAAATTACAGTCCATCTGCTTTCGTTACAAGAGGTCAGATAGCTCTGATGCTGGACAGACTGCTTTCAACCAAAGTTTTCGGTACCGATAAAAAATTTATTGATACGGTCCCGGTTTTCAAATCAGCTATTGTGCTTGAAAACAGCGTAATAAACAAAAATGCAGACGACAGACAAATATTGACCGATAAGGGTTTCTTCTATCTAAAGGATGGCATCAGTGTTCCGGAGGCCGGAAAACAGTATTATTTCGGATTTAAGGATAATGATATAGAATATGCGGCATTAACCGGATACAAATATAAAGAATACTCAGTATCTTCATTCGCATCAGGACTATTGACCGCCAACAACGGTGAAAAAGTTAAGCTACCGGGAGGCATCCAGTATTATTATAAAGGCGGCACTGTTACATATAATGATTTGAGTTCAATATTAGAAATGAATTCATCGGTAATAATTGCGTATGACAAGGATAAACCTGTATACGGCGCGGTATTTGATCCTGTAAAGTCTGATCCTGAGGTAATTACCGCGAGTATGGCGGGTGTTTCCCTTGAGGTTAAGTATAAAGGCCACATGATCGATAAGGGAGGCAAATATATTTCAGCTTCCCAAATCGAGATCAATGATGTTGTATATAAAGTGACCGATATATGGAACCAAAACGCGTATTTTATCATATATGACAATGTGGTTTCAGGAAAAATAACAGCATTCCTTCCCAATAAAATATCTCCGGTATCCATAGAAATAGACAACAAGCCATATACTCTTGCTGATACCTTCCCTAAAGAGAAGATCAACAGAGCCGAGGCCACGCAAGTGGGAGAAACGGCTAAACTGATAATCGGAGCTGATGGCAAAGCTGTTGATATCATAACGGAAACCATACCCGGAACTAACCATTTTGCGTTCGTTTTGAACGCGTATACTGAGAATTCGGTCAAGTCTGAGGACTTCGGCACTCCATATTACTATGTGACCCTTTTACATTCAGACGGAGGGAAGAAAACTTACCAGACCCATAGATCAATGTCAACCATGCGGGGCAAGCTGGTAACCTATGAGATTGTTGCCACCGGCAAGGATTATGATACGGTGAAGCTGATCAGTATAGATAACAATGTGAACGGTAGCTTCAGGGTCAATAAAGAAGAGAGAATGATAGGCGACAGTTACGTAGCAAACGGAGCCGTTCTGTTCAATATCCTGAATACAGCTCCTGCCGAAATTGAGGCAGAGGTGATCTCATTCAGTGATCTTCCTGACGGATATCTGATGAACGGAAGAGTCAAGTACATCCATAGATCAGGCGATTTTATGGATATCGATGTTATGCTTCTGGATGACGCTCTTGAAGATAACGTTGCCTATGGGCTTGTAACATCAAAAACGTCGAATGTTTTTATGGTTGGTGATGAAATTCAAACGATAGAAACTGTTACACTGTTGGTCAACGGTATGCCCATGGTTTATACCGGGGGGGAAACAGGGCTGTATGTCAACTCTGTTGCCAGAGTTAAACTTAACGGTAATACGATTCGTTCTATCCAGAATAATATAACTGCAGAAGCCAGTTCAAAAGAGATACAGGCAATTGATGCATCCCGTATCCGGATAAACGGCAAAGTATATACTTACCATAAGAATATTGCAGTATATAAAATGGTTGGTCCCTCCAACTGGAAAACCATAAAGGTATCAGACCTTAAAAAAGGGACTGATAATGGGAATGTAACACTGTTCCTTGATAAACCTGCAAGCTATGGAGGAAAAGTGGTGGCAATTATTGTAAGATAGCAGGATATAAAAACGGCGCTCTGCTTCAATTATTGCCGCAGAGCGCCCTGGATGCGAAAGAACAGAACGGAGAAACTATTAATAAATAAAATAGGCTCCCTTCTCCGGGAGCCTTGGTGCGAAAGGCGGGATTTGAACCCGCACGTCCTTGCGGACACTAGAACCTGAATCTAGCGAGTCTGCCAATTCCACCACTTTCGCAAGTTCATCAAGCAAGGATTAGTATACATTAAAACTGAATTTATGACAAGTGGTAATTAAAAAATTATTTATCCATTTGTTGTTTGAACAATCAAAGAAATCAGACCTAAGTTTAAGGAGCAGAAAAATGAAGAAGAAGAGAAGAATTATAACTGTGATAATCATTGTAGCAATACTGATTCTAACCATAGTAATCGTCAACAGCCAAAGCAAAGCCAAGCCTTTTCCTGTTAAAGTCGCCGAAGTTACAAAAGGCGATATACAAACAGTATTATCTACCAATGCATTGATAAAATCGAAAAAAACTAAAGAATACATGGGTAAGGCTCAATATACCGTAAAAACAGTGCATGTTGAAGTCGGCGATAAGGTTAAGGCAGGCGACGTATTATTGTCCTATGACATCAAAGACTATGAAAATGCCGTTAAGCAAGCCCAGATACAGTATGATAACGCTGTTTTGAATAAGGCCGAACTGTTGGAACAGAAGCAGAAAATAGAAGATCAAATCAAAGAAATGGATGAAAAAATATTTATTCTGGACGGCAGCAGCAATCCTGAAGATATAGCTAATCTTCAGGCATTGATACAAGCCAGGAAGAATATACAGGAGATCAGTGACGAAAAAATCAAGCTTATGGATAATTCAATAGCTCTTGCTAAAATGCAGCTGGATATATGCATCGATAATTTGAATGAAGCAAAGCAGGGAATCGTAGCTGAGTTTGACGGAGTGGTAACGCAGGTCAATGCCAAGGAAGATCTGCCTTTAAGCATGGCGCAGCCGGCTTTCGTAGTACAGCAGCTGGACAATCTTAAAGGAGTCGTAAACCTTGGAAAATACGATGCCGCAAAAATTAAAACGGGTCAGAAAGTTACACTGAAATACGAATCATATGTTTACGACGGGAGGATCTCTTTTATTGAGCCGGTGGCATCAAAAGATATTGCAATGGGTTCAGCCGATGCGACCATTCTGGCCGAAATAGATATTTTAAATCCTGATGACCACTTAAAGATCAATTTTGACGTTAATGCAGATATTCTGGTAGCAAGTGCCAGTCAGGTACTGAAGCTCCCTACAGAATGCCTTAAATACGGCAAGGACGGCGATGTCAGCGTATTTGTGGTTAAAGACGGTTTTGCGGTCTTAACTCCCGTAAAAATAGGAATTCAATCAGATACTGAAGTTGAAATAATTGATGGGCTGTCAGAAGGAGATAAGGTGATTTCAACACCGTCAGATAACATTACCGACGGAGCGGCAGTAGTACCGCAGGGGAGATAAAATGATAAAGTTAGAGAATGTTGTAAAAGTTTATGCGACCGGAGAGATAAGTCTGACAGCCTTAAAAGGAATATCAATGGATATAAAGCCGGGAGAGTTTGTATCAATAATGGGGCCATCCGGCTGCGGCAAATCAACACTAATGAATATACTAGGCTGCCTTGACAGGATGACATCTGGCAAATATATTCTGAACGGCAAAGATATATCAGGCCTGTCTGATAATGAACTGGCAGAAATCAGATGCAGGGAAATAGGCTTTGTTTTTCAGTCATTCAATCTTCTTCCGCGTATGACCATCCTTGAAAATGTCGAGCTTCCGATGGTTTACGCTGGGATACCCAGAAAGGAAAGAAGAGAAAGGGCACTGGCTGCATTGGAAAGAGTTGATTTAAGCAACCGTATCAAACACCGGCCCAATGAAATATCAGGTGGTCAAAAGCAAAGAGTGGCTATTGCCAGGGCGATCGTAAACAACCCGTCCATTATTTTGGCTGATGAGCCTACCGGAAATCTAGATACAAAGGTAACCAGGGAAATCATGAAGATAATCCAACAGTTGAATGATGACGGGGCTACCGTTCTTTTGGTTACTCACGAACCGGATGTGGCACAGTATTCCAAGCGTATAATACAAATGCTGGACGGCGAAATAATTGACGATTATATGGTTAAAAATCGTACAGTATTCTGAAAGGACAAAGTATATGAATCTGATTGAAAATATAAAGATGGCTATAGACAGCATCATGTCCAATAAAATGCGTTCCTTCCTGACCATGCTGGGGATTATTATAGGAATCAGTTCGGTAATTTCCATAGTTTCACTCGGCGTGGGCGGACAAAATACGATTACCGGCGAATTTGAAAAAATCGGTGTGTCTACAATAAGAATCACCGTTAAAACAGCAGAGGCTGAAACCAGCGATTATATAACGTATAAGGATATCGAACAATTAAAAGAAAAAATAGACTATATCAAGTACGCTTCTCCTATTAAATATCAAACAGGAGTAGCCAGCTCAGAAAGAAAGTCCAGGACTGCAATGGTATACGGTACCAATGAAGACATGATATATATAGATAATACTGAAATATTGTACGGACGTTTCTTTAACAAAATTGAGTTTGAGGAAGGCCGTGCTTTAGCTGTAATTGACGAAACGGCGGCCAGGAGTTTTTTCGGCACCAGCGATGCTGTGGGGCAAACTTTAAATATTGGGTCGAGTTCCAGTACAAAAAAGGCGACGATCGTAGGTGTCACCAAAAGCCAGTTTGAAATGTTCGGGAGTATGATCGATGAAGAGGAAATGCCTGTGATTATTTATGTACCGGCAACATTTCTGGATAGACTTTATTCTAAAGAAAGCAGGATAAGCGAATTATATATAATGGCTGACTCTAAGGAAAATACCGAAGCCGCAGGAATCCTGGCAACAAATATGTTGATGAACAGGCATGGAAACAGGGACAGAGATGTTTATAAAGCCGAAAACTTAATGAAACAATTGGATCAAATCAATACAGTATTAGGGATCTTTACGGCATTTATCGCGGCTGTTGCCGCCATATCCCTTTTAGTGGGAGGAGTAGGCGTTATGAATATCATGTTGGTTTCGGTAACCGAACGAACTCGTGAGATCGGTATAAGAAAGGCTATCGGAGCCAAGACCTCCAATATCATGTTTCAGTTTCTTACTGAATCCGTAATAATTTCTTGTTTAGGCGGAATTATTGGATTGATTCTCGGGATTGCAGGCGCGTATTTATTAGGACAGCTGGCGGGGATAACACCAACTGTAACGCCGCAGATAATCATAGTTTCTATTGCATTTTCCTCCGCAGTCGGTATCTTTTTCGGCATCTATCCCGCAAGAAAGGCTGCAAAGCTTGATCCCATAGAAGCTTTGAGATACGAATAAAAAAGAAAAAAGTGCTGTCTCTTAAAATTAACTTAAAAGATTCCAAAGACAGCACTTTCATTTTGAAAACCACTGTATTAAAAATTTGGAATTTGAACATTCTGCACTGTCATACTGCGAGGAGGAATTATGGGTACGCCAGCTTCTTCAAATAACTTTATTATTTTAAGATTTACGTCTTCGGTAACTTTAAGATAGTCAACATAAGATGTACTTTTTGTAAAATAATAGATCAATACCTGAAGGGAAGCTTCGCCAAAACCATTTAAATTGACTACTATAAGATCTTTATTGATATCATCACGATTAACAAGCATTTCCTTGATCCTTGTAAGTAAAGAATTTATTTTTTCTGCAGGAGTATCCAGAGGGATATTGAGGTTAAAACTTACTCTTCTTTTGCCCATTTTAGACCAGTTGGTAACGGGTTCATTACTCATAATGGAATTAGGCACACTAATGAGGGAATTTGCAAAAGTTCTTATTTTTGTACTTCTGAATCCAATTTCTTCTACAGTACCCTCGATATCGCCGGATTGGATCCAGTCTCCGACACTATATGTTTTGTCTGTCATAATGGTAATACTGCCTAAAAGATTTGATGCCGCATCTTTTGCCGCAAGGGAAAATGCAAGACCACCTATACCGAGACCGGCAACCAGACCGCTTATATCATATCCCCATTCTTTTAAGATCATAAATATTTCAAGCAATATAATTATGAATTTAAGGCTTTTTCTGAACAGGCCGTTGAGGACGGGAGTAATTTTTTGATCCTTTTTATTTATATACAGTGCAAACGTGCCGACTATACCATCGGAAGCTCTATATAAGAACCAGAAGAAAACAGCTATAATGAATGTTCGTAAAACCCGGGTCAGGAAGCCTAATAATACGACCGGAAGAATAAAAAGATTAATTGCAGCCCAAAAACCAAGACCGATGATCAGAGCTTTTGCGGGCTTGTCCAGCGCTTCTATCATAATATCATCAATATTGCTTTTTGTTCTGTCGGCAATCTTTTTCAGCAGCTTGATAATATATTTTGCGAATATATGGCTTAGAATGAATCCTAAAACAATAATCAGTACAGCAAATATTATACGAAGAATAAGTGGCTCAACACGAATATAATCACTGATGGCAGTAAACAAATCTTTCATAGAATATCCTCCTGATTGATTATTTGCAGCAGGGAATGCAATGATTCATATTAATACTATCAAATAAGAGAGGAAGATAAAACCTAATTAATATTATCATACATATAAAAATATCGGCAAATCCATTCTGCAATGAATTATTAATTTGATATATTCCATGAATTATTATATACTGAACAGGAATACATAATTTTGGGTACCATAATTTAAGTATAATTCTATTTTTTATATAGAACAAACAATAATATAAAGGAGACCGTTCCCATGACAAATACTCTGCAACTAATAAATATCACCGAAGGAAAAGCATATTATGATGTTCCTGAAATAAATACTCTTAAAGAATTGCTTAAAATGTGTACAGTTAGATATTCTTCAGACATTGCTTTTAATTTTCGCAATAAACCGCGCACTGATACCATTACAAAAACCTACTCTGAGTTCAGTTATGACGTGAATGCTTTTGGCAGTTCTTTGATTAAACTGGGACTTAAAAACTCAAGAATCGCGATCATCGGCGAAAACCGCTATGAGTGGATTGTTTCCTATCTGGCCACAACAAACGGGGTTGGTGTAGCCGTACCTCTTGACAAAATGCTTCCTTCCAATGAAATAGAATTGATGCTTGAAAGGGGAGAGATAGACGTTTTAGTTTATTCTCAGTCATTCCGGCAGATAGTTGAAAGTATTTCTAAAACGAATTCAAATCTTAAAGCACTAATATGTATGAACCCGGAAGAAACAGATTATTTTGACAATTCCAGGTTCTATTCCTTCAAATATTTGCTTGATAAAGGGAAAGAGCTGTTGGAGGCCGATTATAGGGAATATTTGGACATAGATCTCGACCCTGATGTTCTTAGCGTATTGTTGTTTACGTCCGGCACTTCAGCCAGCTCTAAGGCTGTTATGTTAAGCCATAAGAATATTTGCTCAGATATTATGTCTTTAGGCGGAGTTGTTCATTTTAAACCAGGAGATTCAGTCCTTTCCATCCTTCCTTTACATCATACATTCGAGAATACAGCCGGACTATTGTTTCCGCTGTTTTTAGGAATGACGGTATCCATTAGCGACGGATTAAAATATCTGTCAGGCAACCTTATTGAATATCAGCCTGATTGCCTTATAGGGGTTCCATTGATTTTCGATAAGTTCAAGGGGAAGATTTCAGATGAGATAAAGAAAAAAGGCATGGAAAAAAAGGTTAAAGCATTAATGAAAGTTATAAATCTTCTTTCTTATATGGGGATCGATTTAAAACGAAAGGCATTTAAAAAGCTTCTTGAGCCATTTGGAGGAAAGCTGAGAGTTATAGTAACCGGCGGAGCGGCAATGGAAAGAAGCACTATAAAGTTCTATGAAAATATAGGTGTTAAGGTTTATCAGGGATATGGTCTTACCGAAACTTCACCGGTGGTGGCAGGCGGAAATGATTTTGTGCGGAAAACAGGTACCTGCGGAAATCCTTTGCCAGGTGTTAAAATCGCAATTGCAAATCCTGACAGCAGCGGTACCGGCGAACTTGTTGTAAAAGGGAACAATGTGATGCTGGGATACTGGAAAGACGAAGAAGCAACAAAAGAGGCCATAGTGGACGGATGGTTCCATACTGGTGATTTAGGACGCATTGATAAAAGAGGTTTGATAACGGTAACCGGAAGAGTTAAATCAATGATCGTGTTGAATAACGGCAAGAAAGTCTTCCCGGAAGAGCTGGAGAATTATATCAATAAAGTCCCGTATGTAAAAGAATCCTTGGTATGGGGAGAAACCACCAGGGAGGGGACAGTGGAGATCTGTGCAAAGATAGTTCTGGATAAAGATAATATAACAGAAGTAGTAAAATGTCCCGATGATGAGAATGCCATAAAAAAATTGCTTGACAGCGCCGTAAAGGAGATCAATAAGCTGATGCCTGTATATAAAACCATCCGGTATTATGTTTACAGCTATGAGGAATTGATAAAAACAACCACCCTGAAAATAAAGCGATATGTGGAAACTGATAAAATCAGAACATTATTTAAGAATATGGCCACTTCAATAAAAAATGCAGCGGGTAAAAATATAGACAAATTACAAGAAATGTTTGCAAAAAGCGTAGAAAATTACTAGATTTATGAAAAAGGATAGAGGAATCTATCCTTTTTTTTATTATCCACTTAATTTTTGTGCTATAAACTTGTATACAAAAAACATTTGTATTATAATTTTATAGGCATCTAAATCAACATGTAAATAATGCAAACATTATGATTTATAAATTTTTGTTTATTGATCCTGAGACACTAAGGATATCAACATATTTGAAAGGAGCATTAAAATGAGTCAATTTTTGGACAGAATCACACAAAGGGCCAGGGAGAATAAAAAAACCATCGTTCTTCCTGAAAGTACTGATATTCGTACTATCAAAGCCGCAGCTATGGTGCTTGAGAAAGGTTTTGCCGACATTATTTTAGTAGGAGATGAAGACAATATCAATGCCCTTAAAGGAGACTTAAACATTGATGGGGCCAAAATCGTAAATCCCTTAAAATCGGATAAATTTGATGATTATGTCAATACTTTTTATGAGTTGCGTAAAAATAAGGGGATAACAATCGAACAGGCAAGAGAAACAATGAAAAATCCACTTTACTGGGGAGTTATGATGGTAAAAAAAGGAGAGGCTGACGGAATGGTTGCCGGCGCGATTAATTCAACAGCCAATACGCTTCGTCCGGCACTTCAAATTCTGAAAACCGCTCCCAATGTAAAGATGGTATCTGCATTCTTTATTATGTGTGTACCGGATTGCGAATTTGGGCATAATGGTACATTTTTATATGCCGACAGCGGTCTTGTGGAAAACCCGACAGCTGAGGAACTTTCTGAGATTGCGGTTTGCTCGGCAAAATCATTCAGAAATCTCGTAGAGGCCGAGCCAAAAGTTGCAATGCTTTCCTATTCCAGTTACGGAAGCGCAAAAAGTGAATTAGTCGACAAAGTTGTGGAAGCAACCAGACTGGCGAAGGAAAAGGCGCCGGATATCCTGATAGACGGAGAGCTTCAGGTAGATGCCGCAATCGTACCCGAGGTAGCAAAATCCAAAGCAAAGGACAGTCCTTTGCAGGGACAAGCCAATGTTTTGATTTTCCCGGATCTTAACGTAGGGAATATAGCTTATAAATTAACCCAGAGATTAGCCAAAGCCGAGGCATACGGCCCTATTACCCAGGGAATAGCAAAGCCTGTAAACGATCTTTCAAGGGGTTGTTCGGCGGAGGACATCGCAGGAGTTGTTGCAATAACAGCAGTACAGGCTCAAGACTTATGATTGACTTAATAGGGGGTAAGATTTTATGAAAATTTTGGTTGTCAACGCAGGCAGTTCATCATTAAAATACCAATTGATAAATATGAAGGAAGAAAAAGTTTTGGCAAAGGGACTCTGTGATCGTATCGGATTGCCTGGTTCCCTGATAAAGCATAAAACTCATGACGACAGATCTGTTACAAAAGAAATAGAAATGAAAGATCATAAAGATGCCATCGCTTCTCTTATAAAAGTACTGACCCATGAAGAATGGGGTGTTATAGAATCACTGGAAGAAATAAAAGCGGTCGGTCACAGAGTTGTTCATGGCGGAGAAAAGTTCTTTAAATCGGTAATTATAGACGAAAATGTTATAAAAACTCTTGAAGAATGTATTGAACTGGCTCCGCTACATAACCCGCCCAATATTACAGGAATTAGGGCCTGCGCGCATAATATGCCCAATGTTCCGCAGGTAGCGGTATTTGATACGGCTTTCCATCAGACAATGCCTAAAAAAGCTTATATTTATGCATTGCCATATGAGTATTATGAGAAATATAGCGTTCGTAAGTTTGGTTTCCATGGAACCAGCCATAAATATGTTGCGGAACGCGCCGCACATATGCTTGGAAAACCCATTGAACAGCTGAAAATAGTAACATGCCATTTAGGAAATGGCTCCAGTATAGCTGCCGTTGATGGCGGCAAAACCGTGGATACATCCATGGGATTTACTCCCCTTGACGGTTTAGCTATGGGTACCCGCTGCGGAACTATTGATCCTGCAGTTGTTACGTTTATAATGCAAAAGGAAGGTCTTACCCCCGAACAGATGGATGCCGTTATGAATAAAAAATCAGGAGTTTTGGGTATATCCGGAGTAAGTAGCGATTTCAGAGATTTGGATGAGGCTGTAAAACAGGGTAATGACAGGGCAGCTCTTGCGCTTGAAGTATTTGCATACCAGGTCAAGAAATTTATAGGTTCTTATGCCTGTGCGATGGGCGGCCTGGATGCGGTAGTATTTACTGCAGGTATTGGTGAGAATAATAATGTAATGCGTTCAATGATTTGTGAAGGCCTTGAATTCTTAGGGATTTCAATAGATAATGATAAGAATAATACCAGAGGCATTGAAATCGATATAAGTAAAGAAGATGCTAAAGTAAGGACTCTTGTTATTCCAACCAATGAAGAGCTGGCAATCGCCAAAGAAACGTTGAAATTGATCAGCTAATGTTGACAAGGTTTGGTGTACAATATAAAATTGAAAGGTAAAGGGCGAGCCCTTTACCTTTTTTTATATTATTATATTATTGGTCAGGTAATACATAAAGCAAATGACCTTTGGAGGAAAGTATGAAGGTATGTAAATTCGGCGGTACATCTATGGCAAACAGCCAGCAGATTAAAAAGGTTTGTTCTATCGTTACAAGCGACAAGGACAGGCGCGTAGTGGTGGTATCGGCACCGGGAAAAAGATATGATGATGACATTAAGGTTACCGATATGCTTATAGACTGCGCAAACAAATATCTTTCAAACGGCGACTATGAATCGGTCCTTAATGCAATAATCGCACGGTATGCCGAGATAGCTGAAGACTTAAACCTTGGGCAGCAAATCGTTACAGATATTGAGAACAATCTAAAGACGAGAATTTCAATGAGCTATACTTCAGCCGAGAAATTTATGGACTGCATGAAGGCGGCAGGAGAAGATAATGCCGCACGGCTTATCGCATACTATATGAACAGCCAGGGTATACCCGCAAAATATATGAATCCGAAAGAAGCCGGACTGTTTTTGAGCGATGAATACGGAAATGCAAGGGTTCTGCCGCAATCTTTCAAAAACCTTGCAAAACTGAAAGATATAGAAGGTATTATTATTTTCCCCGGTTTTTTTGGTTACTCACTGTCGGGAGAGGTTGTAACCTTCCCCAGAGGAGGTTCTGATATAACAGGGTCCATTCTGGCGGCAGCGTTAGAAGTTGATGTATATGAGAACTTTACTGACGTAGACTCTGTATTTGTCGCAAGCCCGAAACTGATAAAAAATCCTAAAGCCATATCAGAGCTGACATACAGAGAAATGCGGGAGTTGTCGTATGCAGGTTTCTCGGTGCTGCACGAAGAAACACTGGAGCCGGTATATCAAAGAGGTATCCCCGTAAATATCAGGAATACCAATAATCCGTCTTCTCCAGGTACCATGATAACCCCCACCCGCAAATTAAATGATTGTCCGGTTGCAGGGATTGCCGGCGATAAAGGCTTTTGTTCAATAAATATACATAAATACATGATGAACAGAGAAATCGGATTCGGGCGAAAAGTTCTGCAGATCCTTGAGGAGGACTGCATTCCTTTCGAGCATATGCCTTCAGGAATTGACGATATTTCAATCATTGTACGGGAAAAGTATATGAATGACGAGAAAAAGAGCCGTATAATGGAAAGGATAGCCAAAGAACTGCGGGTAGATAGTGTGGTTATAGAATACGGTCTGGCGCTCATCATGGTAGTCGGCGAGGGAATGATAAGTACTGTGGGTGTAATGAGCCGCATTACAAAGGCTTTAGCAAATAATAAGATCAATATACGAATGATAAATCAGGGTTCATCTGAAGTAAGCATTATGCTTGGCGTCAACGAAGCTGATGCTGATAATGCTGTTGTCAGTATATATAATGAGTTCTTTAATCATTAGTATTACTGTAAGTATATTAAATTGTAGTATGGTAGGTAGGAGATGTTAGTATGATTCTAGTTTTGAAACCCGGCGCTCCCCAGGAACAGGTGGAGGAGCTTATTGGCCGGATAAAATCAATGGGATTGGATGTCCATATATCGGTTGGTGTTGATACAACCATTGTTGGGCTAGTGGGTGATACCACCAAGCTTGACCGATTGCATTTTTCTTCATATGATATCGTACAAAATGTTTTAAAAGTGACAGAACCTTTTAAACAAGCCAATAGAATGTTTCATCCCGATGATACCGTAATTGACGTAAACGGAAGAAAAATCGGCGAAGGACATTTTGTTGTCATTTCAGGGCCGTGTTCTGTTGAAAGCGAAGAACAAATAGTATCCATTGCCAAAGAATTAAAGAAAATAGGAGCGTCATTTCTAAGAGGCGGAGCATATAAACCCAGGACATCGCCTTACAGCTTCCAGGGGTTAGGTCTTGAAGGCCTGGAATTTTTGAAGATAGCCAGAGCTGAAACCGGTTTGCCCATCGTATCGGAGATTATGTCTACCGATCTTTTGGACAGGTTTGTGGAGGATGTTGATATCATACAGGTCGGTGCCCGAAACATGCAAAACTTCGTTTTGCTGAGGGAACTGGGAAGGACAAATAAGCCAATATTATTAAAACGCGGATTATCAGCTACCCTGGAAGAATGGCTAATGTCAGCCGAATATATTTTAAACGAAGGTAATGATAAAGTCATACTTTGCGAGCGGGGTATAAGAACATTTGAAACCTATACCCGCAATACATTGGATCTAAGTGCTGTACCTGCGGTCAAAAAGCTGAGCCATTTACCGGTTATAGTTGACCCCAGCCACGGCACCGGAAAATCGTGGATGGTGGGAACCATGTCCAAAGCAGCATTAGTGTCCGGAGCAGATGGTGTTGTCATTGAGGTGCATAATGATCCCAAACACGCCTTAAGTGACGGCGAACAATCCATAACGCCTTCCGAATACGCATCTATCATACCTAAGTTAAAGAAACTGGCTGAGATAGAGGAAAAACAACTGGAGGTTTAGCCCGTGAAAGAAGTGATTGTTAAAACAGGCGGCAAAACCTATTCTATTCATATAGAATCCGGTATTTTCAAAAGATTACCGGATATTTTTAAAGAAAAATATTCCGGTAAAAAGCTTGCCGTTGTATCAGACAATAATGTTTATAATATTTATGGAAATAGATTTGTTAAAAACCTTCAACAAAAAGGCTTTTTTGTTATTCCCATAATTTTTGAGGCAGGAGAAAAGAGCAAGAATTTGTCTACCCTTAATATGATCTACAATGCTCTGGCTGACCATGCGTTTACCAGAAGTGATATTGTGGTGGCGTTAGGCGGCGGTGTAACCGGAGATATGGCCGGCCTGGCTGCAGCTACCTTTTTAAGGGGAATGGGATATATTCAAATCCCAACTACCCTTTTGGCAATGGTAGACTCCAGTATAGGAGGAAAGGTAGCTGTTGATCTGCCCCAGGGAAAGAATTTGATAGGAGCTTTTTATCAGCCGGATGCGGTATATACCGACCCAAGCCTTTTGGAGACCTTAAGTGACAGATGTTTTTCAGATGGTATGGCTGAACTTATAAAGCATGGAATAATAAGAGATGAGGACCTCTATTATCAGCTTGCTGACTTTAACGGGTATGACAGAAAATCCATCTCCAAGAATCTTGATGACCATATTTTTAAAAGCTGCAATATAAAAAGGATCATTGTCGAAGAGGATGAAAAGGATAACGGCATAAGACAGCTGTTAAATTTCGGGCATACCATCGGCCACGCAATAGAAAGAGTTCAGAATTATTGCGGGTTATCACATGGGGAAGCGATTTCCATCGGAATGGTTTATATCACCAGGCTTACGGAAAGTATGGGACTTACCCAAAGAGGAGAAGCCGAAAAGATTATTGAGGTTTTAAAAAAGTACAGGCTTCCTGCAAAATGGCCGGATCTTGATGTTTCAGCTGTAATAAAGGCTATTTCCCTTGATAAGAAGAATCGTTCCGGTAAAATTACTATAGCCTGTATAGAAAAAATCGGATATGGAAGGCTTCTTGAAATGGATCTTGCTGTACTGGAGGAAAAAATCCATGGCATACTTAAGGATTAAATCCAAGCCCTTATATGGAACAATAATGGCTCAACCATCAAAGAGCATGGCTCATAGAGCTATTATTTGCGCGTCTTTGGCCACCGGTACAACCACAATAGACAATGTGGTTTTGTCCGATGACATTAGCGCCACGATAGGAGCCGTATCCCAGTTAGGCGCTGAAATAAAAATACAGGACAGTTTAAAATACAGCGGCAGAAAACTTATAACAATTGATTCCAAAGGTAAGATTTCATCGAAAGAAAAAGTTATAGATTGTAAAGAATCCGGTTCTACGGCCCGTTTCATGATGCCGATAACCAGGCTTGACAGCTCTTCTTCTACCTTTACCGGATGCGGCAGGCTGGTTGAAAGACCCTTTGAAATTTATAAAAACCTTTTTACCGAAAAAGGGATAACTTATATGGACAATGGAGGCAAAATGCCGATTGTTCTTTCAGGCAGGCTTACTTCGGGAACGTATAATCTTTCGGGCGATATAAGCTCGCAGTTCGTGTCAGGATTATTGTTTGCATTGCCGCTGCTTGAGGATGATTCTGAAATCAATATCACCGGCGATTTGCAATCATTGCCGTATATTCGAATGACGATAGAAGTGCTTAAAGAATTTGGTATAAACATTAAGCACCAATCCGACTACAAAAAGATGATAATACCCGGCAACCAGCAATATAAACCACTTAGTTTGTATGTGGTGGAGGGGGACTGGTCTCAGGCTGCATTTTTTTGCGTTATGGGAGCCATATCGGGTCAGATAACTTTAACAGGTTTGAACCTTGATTCCTGCCAGGGAGACAAAGTTATAATCGATATATTGAGAGAAATGGGAGCAATACCTGAAATAAGCCAAGAAGGAATCAAATTCAGTAAATCCAAATTAAGGGGTATTACAGTTGATGTATCACAATGTCCTGATTTGGTCCCGGCTGTTTCCGCAGTAGCCTCGGTTGCTGAAGGAACGACATCGATAATTAACGGTGCCCGCCTTCGTATAAAGGAATCCGACAGGCTTATGACAACATGCCGGGAGCTTAATAATCTGGGTGCCGATATCATTGAGAAATCTGATGGGCTTATTATAAAAGGTAAGCCGTGTTTGACCGGCGGAAAAGCTTTCGGTTCAGGGGATCATCGAATAGTGATGGCCGTAGCCGCCGCTTCTGTTATTTGTAGGCAAGATGTTGAGATTGAAGGATACGATGCCGTTAAAAAATCATATCCGGAATTCTGGAAGGATTTTGTTTCGCTTGGAGGAGAGGTTGAGTTTTATGGGTAGTGTTTTCGGAAAGAACATAAAAATATCAGTATTTGGAGAGTCTCACGGGCCTGGTATCGGAGTGGTTATTGACGGCCTTCCTTCAGGTTTTGATATGGACCTTGAGATTATTTCCAAGGAAATGGGCAGGAGGAAACCCACAGCAGGAGTGTATTCCACAAGTAGAAATGAAGCCGACGAGGTGGAGATTTTAAGCGGGATCAATAACGGAAAAACTACCGGAACGCCTGTTGCCGCAATAATGAGGAATACTGACTGCAAAAGCCGCGATTACGATGATTTGGAAAGGCTTATACGGCCGGGGCATGCAGATTATTCCGGTTTGATAAGATATAACGGCTATAATGATAAAAGAGGCGGCGGCCACTTTTCTGGCAGGCTGACTGCTCCTATAGTGTTTGCCGGCGCCATTGCGGCTCAAATATTAAGCGTGTATGATATAACCATCGGCTCACATATCGACTCTATATATGATGCTCACGATTTAAGATTTGACGGTACCCAAATAACAAAAGACCAGCTGCTTATGCTCAGAAGCATGGATATCCCCGTAAATGACAGATCCTGCAGGGAAGTGTACCTTCAGATAATTGAGGAAGCAAGAAAGAATTCAGATTCGGTAGGAGGAATTGTCGAAACAGCCATTATAGGAATTCCTGCAGGCATAGGCTCTCCTATTTTCGATAATGTTGAGACAAAGCTTTCATCGATCCTTTTTTCTATTCCGGCAGTTAAAGGTGTTGAATTCGGAGAGGGTTTCGGTATAACGAGGCTGTACGGAAGTCAGGCCAACGACAGCTTCTATATCAATAACGGTAATATTTATACAAGAACTAACCATAACGGCGGGATAAACGGCGGTATAACCAATGGAATGCCTGTTGTATTCCGTACGGCTGTCAAACCCACATCTTCCATAGCAAAAGAACAGGATACAGTGGACATTAAGGAAGGTATTAACGCTAAATTAAAGGTAAAAGGACGCCATGATGCCTGTATCGTCCCCAGAGTCGTGCCGGTAATCGATGCAGCGGCGGCTGTTGCCGTACTGGACATACTTATGGACCATTATGGTCTTGAAGGATTAAATAAAGGAAGGAAACATAATGAATAACAAGAGCCTTGATACGATACGCAAAGAGATCGATAAAGTTGACAGGGAACTTTCAGTATTAATACAAAAGCGCATAGATTTGGTGTCGGAGATAGCCGAAATAAAAGCTCAAACCGGAAAAGAAATTTTGGATAATTCCCGGGAAGAAGAAGTCATTCAAAACGTACTTTCGTTGGTCATAAACCGGGAGTATAAAGACAGCGTTCAAAAAATATTTGAATATATAATGCAATGTTCCAGGGAATATCAGAAAAAACGCATAGAAAGCCGGGATAAAAAAGTGCGATATGGATTGATAGGCGAAAAACTATCACACAGTATATCTCCGCAGCTCCACAATGAAATTTTTAAAAAAGTTAATATCGATGCTTCCTACCGAAGTATAGAAGTTCCGAAGACAGAGATCCCGGGTGTTTTAGACCGGTTAAAAAGTGAAGGATATAAAGGTGTTAATGTTACAATTCCTTATAAAACCGAAATTATGGATTATTTAAATACAGTATCGGATATCGCCGCCAGGATAGGGGCAGTGAATACTGTAAAAATAGGTGATTTATACGAAGGCCACAATACTGATTATTTCGGTTTTGGAAAAGCTCTTGATTATTATGGATTTGATTGTAAGAAAAAGGTATGCGCCGTTTTAGGCAGCGGCGGCGCCACAAAAGCCGTAGTTGCTTATCTTGAAGATAAAAATGCTTCAAAAATAACTATAGTAAGCAGGGACCCTGAGACAGCATCGCTTAAATTTCCAAAACTTGAATGTACTGAGATAAGCAATTTTAAAGCCTCAGGTTATGATTTGATCGTTAATGCCACTCCGGTGGGAATGTATCCGAAAAACGATTTTTCGCCATTAAATAAAGAACAGCTAAAGGGTACGTCATTTGTTATGGATCTTATCTATAATCCGGCTGAAACACTTTTGCTTAAGTATGCAAGAGAACTATCCATACCCTGTGCCAATGGACTGTACATGCTTGTCGCACAGGCCGTATGCGCAGATGAAATATGGCAGGGAGCAACTTATCAACAAGACATATTAAATGAAATATACGAAATATTCAAGAAGCAAATGTTAACCTGAAATTAATAATATCGAAGGGATCGGCTATGAAAACCAATATCGTATTGATCGGGCTCATGGGAGCAGGCAAGACCACAATCGGCAAAAGGCTTGCCGCGCTTTTGGACATGCCTTTTACAGATAGTGATGAAAATATCGAAAAAAGTTACGGTAGCATCAACGATCTTTTTAAAACAGGCGAGGAGCATTTTCGCGATATTGAAAGCAAAATGATCAAAAGCATGGCTGCTCTTGACGGCGTTATTATGTCAACCGGCGGAGGAGTGGTCCTAAGATCGGAAAATATGGAAGCGCTGAAAGAAAAGGGTGTAATATTCTATATAAAACGTCCGGTCGAAGAAATATTAAAGTCTGCTGAAACAGCTACACGACCTTTAATAAAAAATAATCCCGAAGCTTTATATAAGATTTCAGAAGAAAGGGAACCTCTATATCGAAAGTACTGTGATTATGTTATTGACGGTACTGATATGGAAAAAGCGGTCAAAACTATCTGCTCAATTTGGTCTAAAATATCATAGTCAGAAGTTTATAACAATATATTTGACACAGGGTACTAATTTCATGGTGAGCAGGCTTTGAATAAAAAGGATATCCTGTATCTTCTGCTGTTGATGCTGATTGTCTATATTATTTTCCTCATATTTGGGAATAAACCAAATACAAAGATACCTGCGTTAAATGTACCTTTAATTGACAGCGATACGCAGTATTCCCTGGACTGGTCCAATGAAAAAGAACAGTATTATGATGATTCATACCATGATACGATAGAAGTCAGCAGTGATCCGGTTATCAACGCACGTTCGGCAATGGTTATGGACTTTGAAACAGGGACAATACTTTATGAGAAAAACGCGTATGTAAAAAGACCTATGGCCAGTATAACCAAGATTATGACCGCAATAGTCGCACTGGAGAACAGCAGCTTGGACGATGATGTAATGATCAGCGGCAAAGCTGCAGGTATGGGAGGCTCTGTAATGGGGCTGAAAAAGGACAGTATCGTTAAGATGTACGATCTTCTTAACGGTATGCTTATTTGCTCAGGGAATGACGCGGCTGTGGCAATAGCCGAGCATGTAGGGGGAACAGTGGAAAACTTTTGTGAGATGATGAACAACAAAGCAAAAGAAATAGGGGCATTTTCAACGAGTTTTTCAAATCCCCACGGCCTGGATGCTGAAAATCATTATTCCACCGCATATGACCTTGCGAAAATAACCAGATATGCGTTAAAGAATCCTGTTTTTAATGAGATCGTCAAAAAGAAGGAATATTACTTTAATGGCAGAGTCCTTAACAATACGAATGAAATGCTCACAGTATATGAAGGGGCAGATGGGGTAAAGACCGGATATACAAGTCTTGCAGGAAGATGCCTGGTAACCAGCGCTACCAGGAATAACATGAGATTCATTTCTGTTGTTTTATTTTGCGATACAAAAAATTTGCGTACTTCCAGCAGCCGAAAAATCCTGGATTATTCATTTAACGAATATGGGAAAGTGTTTCTCCTGGAAAAGGGACGTATTGCGGGTTCGGTCAAAGTTGACCGTTCAAAATCATTACAGGAGGTCATGGTTGCAGTCTCGGAAGACTTAATTGCGGTATTGAAACATTCACAAAGGGATAATCTATATACACGTGTTTCCTTGCCGGAGAAGGTGATGGCGCCGGTAAGACAGGGTGCGATTATGGGAACTGTTTCGATATTTCAGGGAGACAGAATTATTGCCGAAACTTCTTTAATAACCGTAGAAAGCGCTCAAAAAATGGAATTATGGGATTATTTCCAAAATGTTATAAAGAAATGGCTTATCATAATACATTAATTAATAATTTAATTTGCAATTTTAAGATTAGAAACTTGCAAAATCTCTTTTTATGTCATACAATATGAAAAATGATGTTTATTACATTACATATACATGGAGGGTAATGATGCAGGCTTTTGAGAATATCAACAGAGATGAATTAATTAAGAGAAAAAATGAACTTGCAGAGGAATACGAAAACTATAAAAAACAAGGTTTAAAACTGGATATGTCGAGAGGAAAACCTTGTACCGAACAATTAGACTTGTCCAATGATCTTTTTAAATACGCTCAAAATCTGTATTCGGAAGACGGCATCGATTGCCGTAACTATGGAGTTCTTGACGGTATAACGGAAACTAAAAAATTGTTCGCTGAATTATTTGATGTAAAGATCGACGAAATTTTTATCGCAGGCAATTCAAGCCTGAGTCTCATGTATGATTTAATGGCAAAAGCATTTAATCATGGTTTGAACGGATTTGAAAAACCTTGGAGCAAACTTGAAAAAATAAAATTTCTTTGTCCCAGTCCCGGTTATGATCGGCATTTTGCCATTACCCAGCTTTTCGGAGTTGAAATGATTATTATACCAATGAAGGATGACGGTCCTGACATTGATATGATAGAAGATCTTGTATCACAGGATGAAAACATTAAAGGCATGTGGGCAATTCCCATGTACAGCAATCCCACCGGGATAACATATTCGGATGAAATAGTGCGAAGACTGGCGCATATGAAGACAAAGGCTCCGGACTTTACAATATTCTGGGATAACGCTTATGGTCTTCATCATCTCTACGATACTCCTGACAGACTGTTGAACTTAATCGAAGAATGCCGTAAGGCAGGAAATCCAAACCGGACATATATGTTCGGTTCTACCTCGAAAGTGACATTTCCGGGCGCCGGCGTTGCTTTTATGGCTTCAAGTAAAGAGAATATCGATCATATTAAGAAGCAGATCGCTATACAAACGATTGGTTATAATAAAATCAATATGCTTTTGCACACTCGTTTTTTAAAGAATGCTGCAAATGTGCAGGAACATATGAAAAAACATGCAGAAATTATAAGACCGAAATTTGAAGCTGTACTTGAAATACTGGATAAACGTCTTTCCGGTAAAGGAATTGCATCATGGAATAAACCAAGGGGAGGTTATTTTATCAGTTTAAATGTATTGAACGGTTGTGCAAAAAGAACAGTAAGCCTGGCCAAAGAAGCAGGGGTAGTTTTTACCAGTGCAGGCGCTACTTTCCCGTATGGTATAGATCCACAGGACAGCAATATTCGAATTGCTCCCACATTTCCTCCGCTATCAGAGCTTAGAACAGCGATAGAAGTATTAGCTGTTTGTGTTGAGTTGGCAGCATTGGAAAAAGTTCTTGCCGAGTAGATTATACTTAAGATATATAAAGATATATATTTGGGAATAATAAGAAAAACAAGCTCACTTCAAAAGGTGAGCTTGTTTTGATTGAATCAAGATTATAAATTCTTTTTTTGCGATTGATTATTATTTAAATAAATTAGAGATCAAATCAAATATGTTGTACTTGCTGAATATACTTACAGCAACAAGTGATACGGTTGACATGATCTTGATAAATATATCCAGACAAGGTCCAACAGTATCTTTAAGAGGATCTCCGACTGTATCGCCTACAACAGCGGCATCATGTGCAGATGAACCTTTTCCATGCCCTTCGATCGCGCCGGTCTCAATATATTTTTTCCCGTTATCCCAGGCACCGCCGGCATTACCGGTGAAGATGGCTATCATTATAGCACTTATTGTACATCCAATAAGGAGACCGCCCACAAATTTAGGTCCGAATAAAAATCCGCATATTACAGGAACAGCTATAGCCAATAGAGAAGGTACCTTCATTTCACTGATAGCGCCCTTTGATGAAATTTCGATACATGTTTTATAATCGGGTTTTGCTGTACCCTCAAGGAGTCCTTTAATTTCCCTGAACTGACGCCGTACTTCGTCAACCATCTTTCTGGCTGCTTTTGCAACTGCTTCGATCAGCATACCGGAGAAGAGGAACGGTAACGCGCCACCAGCAATGGCACCGGCCAGAATCATAGGATCAATTATGTTCAGGATTAAATCCGTACCAATTTCATTGTATGAATAGAGGTATGAGATCATCAACGATAAGGCAGCCAAAGCGCCGGACCCGATAGCAAAGCCTTTACCGATGGCTGCTGTGGTATTACCGACAGAGTCTAATGTATCGGTGATGCGGCGTACTTCTGGTTCCAGCCCTGACATTTCGGAGATACCGCCTGCATTGTCTGAAATAGGTCCATAGGTGTCTACAGAAACTGTTGCAGCAACAAATGACAGCATTCCTACAGCAGCCATAGCTACACCATACATACCGGAAACATAATAAGAAATAATAATGCCAGCAGCTAATACTATACATGGAGCCATCGTTGATTTCATACCAAGAGCCAAACCTTGGGTAATTGTAAGTGCCGAACCTTCCAATGATGCGCTTGCTAGGTTCTTGGTCGGCTTATAATCAGCTGATGTATAGTACTCGGCAATAGCACCGATAATAACACCGGACGCTACACCAATTGCAGCTGCGATCCAGGGTGAAGCCCAGCCTACGGAGAAATTGACAACGCTGAGGTCTGAAAAACCACCAAAGAGTACCCTTGCCATAATCAATCCTGTTACAATGGTAAGACCTGAGGATACATAGGTGACAAAGTTTAAATCTTTATGAGGATCATGTGACATCCTGGATTTAAACAGAAGTGATGCAATTCCTATACAGCAGGCTATCAAACCGCCCGATACAAATAGCATAGGGAACACTATAAGTTTGGAAAGCAAGTTTTCAGGAACATTAGCCCCGTGTGCCTGTGCGGCAATAACCATGTGGTAACCCAAAATGATACAGGATACAATGGATCCCATAAAACTCTCAAGAAGATCGGATCCCAGTCCGGCTACATCGCCTACATTATCGCCTACGTTATCTGCTATTGTAGCAGGGTTACGCGGGTCATCTTCAGGGATATGGGCTTCTGTTTTACCTACGAGATCAGCGCCCATATCAGCAGCTTTTGTGTAAATACCGCCGCCTACACGGTTAAACATTGCCACCATGGAGCAACCTAGGGCATAACCGGAAAGAGACATGGTAAATGGTATAAAAGAGACACCCAGCCAGTTTGTTACTGTTTCCAAATTATTTAATTGGCCCATAATTACGCCAAAAATAATATAAACAATAAACAAGCCGAAGAGTGCAAATCCCGCTACACACAGTCCCATAACGGATCCGCCCCGGAAAGCAACTTTAACAGTTTTTCCGATATCTTTTGTTTTACGGGCTTCGTTAGATACACGGACATTGGCATAGGTAGCGATCTTCATACCTACCATACCGGCGGCTCCGCTCATAATAGAGCCAATAATAAGTGAAACGGCTGCATACCAGCTGGTAAGCAGAACCATGAGTAAAGCAACTACAGCAACAACGGTATAAAGAACCCTGTATTCGTAGTTAATGAAAGCATTTGCACCAATGCGAATTGCACGGGCAATTTCTTTCATCTTGTCAGTTCCTTCGTCCATTTTCTTCACAGTTGCAAAGTTAAATGCGGCAAAAGAGATTGCCAAGATGGAAGCAATAATGACCAGAATAGTGATTGACATTTAAGTCCCTCCCTTGTTTGCTATGCGAACGCCAAATTTCGCTCATTATATCATAGGGTAATATAAAGCAATAATCAATATTTTTTTCAACAATTATTGCTGGATTTTATAGGATAACCAAAAAAATGATAAAATAATTAGGATATTATGTTTATATTAGTGAATATTAACATTGTATTTCTAAGATTTTGGGAAATTATATCCGGATAATAATCGCCGTTTTAAACAAAATGGCGAATTATAAATAATATAAGTACTAAATCTAAAACATATAATATTCTTTCATTTATGTCTGGATTTTTACCCTGTTTAGATATATAATTATCATTGCATTAATTATGTAAGCAATAAGTTATGATAACATCATATTACGTTGTCAACATAATATGTTGACAATACAATGTACCCGGAGGTTACCAAGTTGCGCGATATATACGAAAGCCCATTCAGTAAGCGTTATGCCAGCAAAGAAATGCTGGAAATTTTTTCGCCCCATAAGAAGTTTAAAACCTGGAGAACATTATGGATCGCACTTGCGGAAGCAGAGAAGGAACTTGGACTGGGCATTACCGACGAACAAATTGATGAGCTTAAACTTCACAGAGATGATATAAATTACGAATTAGCTGAACAAATTGAAAAAGAAACACGACATGATGTAATGTCTCATGTACGTGCCTATGGCGCTCAATGCGAAAAGGCAAAAGGTATTATCCATTTAGGCGCCACTTCCTGTTATGTTGGTGATAATACGGATATTATACTTTATTCAGAAGGCTTAAAGCTTATCAGGCAAAAAGTATTATCTGTTATATCCAAACTTTCACGCTTTGCAGAAAAATATAAAGACCTGCCTGCATTAGGCTACACTCATTATCAGCCTGCACAGCTTGTAACTGTCGGTAAAAGGGCATGCTTATGGATCATGGATCTTTTGTTGGACATTGAAGAGCTTGATTTTGTTATTGACAATCTTAGACTCCTGGGCTGCAAAGGTACGACCGGAACTCAGGCCAGCTTTTTAGCGCTTTTTAATGGAGATCACGAAAAAGTAAAGAAACTTGACAGTCTTATTGCTGAAAAGTTAGGGTTTACAAATGTTATGCCGGTATCCGGACAAACATATTCCAGAAAACAGGATTCCCGTATTTTGAACGTATTGAGCTCCGTTGCGCAAAGCGCTTATAAATTCAGCAACGATATGCGATTACTGGCCAATCTTAAAGAAATGGAAGAACCTTTCGAAAAGAATCAAATAGGTTCTTCGGCAATGGCATACAAAAGAAATCCCATGCGGAGCGAACGAATTTCATCTTTGGCGAGATATGTTATTGTTAACGCGCTTAATCCGGCAATCACAGCTTCGACCCAGTGGTTTGAAAGAACGCTTGATGACTCGGCCAATAAACGAATTTGTCTTCCTGAGGCATTCTTAGCCGTAGATTCGATATTAAACATCTATAATAATATTGCGGACGGTATTGTTGTATACCCGATGATTATAAGAAAAAGAGTCATCGAAGAACTGCCTTTTATGGCTACAGAGAATATTCTTATGGAAGCGGTAAAGAAAGGCGGAGACAGACAGGTACTGCATGAACGCATACGAGTTCATTCAATGGCAGCTTCAAGAATTGTCAAAGAAGAGGGCAAATCAAATGACCTGCTTGAGAGAATTGCCAATGATCCTCTCTTTGATATCAGTTTAGAAGAGTTAAATAATGTTCTTAAACCTGAAAACTACATCGGGCGCAGCAAGGAACAGGTTGAAGAGTTCTTGACACAACATGTTTATCCTCTACTGAAAAAAAATAACGCGCAGGAAATCAATGTTGAATTAAAGGCTTGAAATTATAACAATGAATCATAAGTCCTATTGCTAATTGCCTTTTTTTAATGTAATATTGTCATATCGTCTTATTGTATTTAATAAATAACCGGAGGTCATACGTTATGGTTGCAATTAATAAGTATAGTAATGTACCATTATATTGCCAGCTAAAAAACATAATAATCGAGAAAATCGAAAGTGGAGAATTTGAGGCTGACAAAAAAATACCATCTGAACAGGACTTTTGCGATCAATACGATATTTCCAGACCTACCGTAAGACAAGCAATCAATGAATTAACCGCCGCCGGTCAGTTATATAAACTGAAGGGCAAGGGTACTTTTGTTGCTGCACAAAAGAATAATGTGAATATTAAAGACTATACCGGTTTTACTGATTCGATACTGGACAGCAAGGATCCATCTGAAAAAAATATAGTTTCAATTGATATCGTGGCAGGACAAGACCATCCTAAGGTTTTAGAGGCATTCGGCATGAAAAAGGAAGGTACTAATGAGTTTGCCGCAATTACATATACCAATTCAATGAGAAATGAAGTTGTATCGTTAAGCGTTTCCTATATTCCACTGGCTTTATTTCCTGAAATTGTTGAGGATATTAAGTCCAATAAGGATGTTCTTAGAGGAAAATACCCTTTGATACCCAATAGTTCAAAAAGTACACTGGATGTTGTAAATACTGATCAGAAAGATGCTGTTTATTTGCAGTTGCAACCAGGACAGCCTCTCATTCGGATTCACAATATTCTTTATTCAAAGAGCGGGCAGCCGGTAGAATATATTATAACGAAATATCGTGCAGATAAGACCAGGCTGCAGTTTGAAAATCGTAAATAACCGCAATTTTTGCAATAATTATTTGAATAAATACTTATATAATTAAAGCCGGCTTATTGCCGGCTTATATTATTGCATCATATTCTGCTGAATGTTCTGAAATTTCTGGGCTGCTGTCTGAACATCGTTTAAATTGGCATTCTTCACATTATACCAACCTTTTTGTTTCATTGTATCAAATATTTCATATTGTATCTGCTGCTTATCATTTATAATCTTTGACAATTGCTGACGCAGGTTTTCACAGGTCGATTCCGCCAGAAAAGTACCATATGCGGCTATCATTTGCTTCTCACTGCTCAAAGCATCATTCATCATTTCCTGTTCGGTTAGGTTTACTTGTTGCTGCATTGATTTACCTCCTTATTGTTGCTGTGCGGGTTTATTGTGAGAATTCAAATAGTTGAATAGCATATCAAAATGCTGCTTATGAAGCTGAGCAGCTTTATTGCAAACATTCTTAAGCTGGGGGTCATTACAGGTCCTGGCATACATATCCAGCTTTTTATAGTTGAGGGATTCATAGTTTAGCATGTCTTCCAGTATAGTCAGATTTTTGCTTGTGAGCATGGCTTGCCCTTGCTGTGCTTGTTGATTATTTTGCTGCATTTGTTGCATATATTGAATCGGCACCTCCATTATTAATATTGTATATAAATAGTCTGCTCAGAGATTTGATGTTTTATAACTTTTTCAATTGGAACAAAAAATATTAATTTTTTTGAATATCTTTACAAAACGTCCAATATACTTATATTGACCGAATTGGTCATGCATATTGCATGTACCGACTGATACTGAAGGGGGATTGGCTGTGGAAAGTTTGTACAGCGTTTATAATGATATTGCAGAAAGGACAAAGGGAGACATATACATAGGAGTCGTAGGTCCGGTCAGAACCGGCAAATCAACCTTTATCAAAAAGTTTATGGAAACTCTTGTTGTACCTAATATCAAGGATCCATACGATAAAGGACGGGCAATTGATGAAACGCCTCAGAGCGCATCAGGACGAATGATAATGACTACGGAGCCAAAATTTGTCCCTAATGAAGCGGTCACTATCACAATGGATGACAATATCAGTTTAAATGTCAGATTGGTTGACTGTGTTGGTTTTATGGTCAAGAATGCGATAGGACATATGGAGGATGAAATACCCAGAATGGTAAAAACCCCATGGTCCGATTATGAGATTCCTTTTGAAGAGGCTGCTGCCATAGGTACCAGAAAGGTAATCAAAGATCATTCAACCATAGGGGTAATGATTACAGCTGACGGTTCATTTACTCAGTTTACGAGAAATGATTATCAGGAAGCTGAAGAAAATGTAATCAGGGAGCTTAAAGCTACCGGCAAGCCATTTGTTATAATTCTCAATACTGCAGTGCCTGATGCGCCGGAAACCAAAGAATTGGTCAAAGAGCTAAGTGAAAAGTATTCTAAGACTGTTTTGCCGATAGACTGTTTAAATCTTAATGTCCAGTCTATCAACAAGATTATGAACGGTATTTTGATGGACTTCCCTGTAAGCGAAATTTGTTTCAATCTTCCTGAATGGATACTGTCTCTTGACAACGAGCACTGGTTAAGAAAAGAAGTATTTAATGCCATAAATGATTCCTTTACCGACGGAACTACTATAAAATCAACTTATGATGCTGCAAACAGGCTTAGTTCATATGAGTTTTTAAGTAAGGCCACTCTTAATGATATACGGATGGGAACAGGTGAGTTGACAATAGACATAAAACCTGCAGATGGCTTATTCTATCGTATCGTCAGAGAGGAAACAGGACTTGAAATTGACGGAGAACAGCGGTTGTTCGCAGTGCTTAAAGAGCTGTCAGAAATTAGGAATGAATATCTTAAGGTTGAAGACGCTTTGGCGGAGGTTAGAAAAAAAGGCTACGGTGTTGTAACTCCTAAGCTTGAAGAATTAACGCTGGAGCCTCCGGAAATTGTAAGACAGGGAAGCCGGTTCGGAATAAAACTTAGAGCCAGCGCTCCGTCTATACATATGATAAGAGCTGATATTGAGACGGAAATTGCGCCTTTGGTAGGGTCCGAAAAGCAATCCGAGGAACTGGTAAATTATCTGTTAAAAGAATTTGAAGGTAAGCCTGAGAAGCTATGGGAATCTAATATTTTCGGTAAATCGCTCCATGAGCTGATCACGGAGGGTCTCCAGAATAAGCTTTATAAAATGCCTGAGGACGCTCAGTTGAAACTTCAGGAGACATTGCAAAAAATAATAAATGAAGGAAGCGGTGGCCTTATCTGCATCATTCTGTAAAGAATTTGATGGATCCACAGCCGAATGAACAAAAATGTAATCCTGAACTAACGCAGCATCCCCACTGTTATAGGAGCGCAGTATGCCTGCCGAGGATAGCGAAGTGAAAATATAGGATCTTTATAAAATCCATGCAAATATCCCTAGCTGACGCATAAGATGGCAGCTTTCTGTCTCCAAACTGAACCAGGTTTTAAAAGCCCTAATTGGGGCTTTTATTCTTATTGAGAAAGTATAATATTTTTATTGGCAATTGGATTTTTTTATGAAAAACAGTGATATAATACTTATATTACAATACACCGAAAGGAGCTTTAATATGTCAGAAATGACCGGTGAAAAAAGAAGGAGAGGCAGACCAAAGAAAAACACCGTGGCAGCCGATACCCCAATCCTTCAGGAAGTAAAAACCGTTCAGGAAGTAAAAAGGGGACGCGGTAGACCAAGAAAGGCGCAGCCTTCTTTAAAAGAGGATAATAAACCGGCTGAAAGAACAGGTTCAAAGGAGCTGAATTATAAAGCAATAAATGCGTGGGATAATCCTAATTTTAATCGAGACAGTATAATGTCTTTTTGTGAAGATTATAAATCCTTCATGAATAAGGCAAAAACCGAGCGGGAATTTATCAAAGAAAGCGTTACTCTAGCCAGGCAAAATGATTTCATAAACCTTGACGAAGTCGATGACATCAAGCTGAAGCCCGGCGACAAGGTATATCGTGTTATTAAAGAGAGATTAATGATCCTTGCAGTAATAGGGAAAAAACCTCTGAAGGAAGGTACGAGAATAGTAGGCGCTCATGTGGATTCTCCTCGAATTGATATCAAACAGAATCCTTTATATGAATCCACTGATATGGTTTTTTTTAAAACCCATTATTACGGCGGAATAAAAAAATACCAGTGGCTTGCCATACCTCTTGCTTTGCACGGAATCATCGTCAAAGCCGATGGAACCAGCGTTGAAGTCAATATAGGAGAAGACGAAAACGATCCTGTATTTACTATTACAGACTTATTGCCCCATCTTGCCAAGGACCAAATGGAGAAGAAGGTAACCGAAGCTTTCAAAGGCGAGAATATGAATGTTTTGATTGGCTCTGAGCCTGTTCCTGATAAAGAGAATAAGGAGCGTTTCAAGAGCAATATTCTTAATCTCCTGCATGAGAAATACGGGATCGTTGAAGAAGATCTTATATCATCCGAACTCCAGGTGGTCCCTGCATTTAAGGCCAGGGATGTCGGCATCGACAGGAGTATGATAGGCGCTTATGCTCATGATGACAGAATTTGTGCTTATCCGGCTCTTATATCGATTTTGGAGACTAAGAAACCCGAATATACAGCAATTTGTTTCCTTACCGACAAAGAAGAAATAGGCAGTGTAGGCAATACCGGCGCCGAATCAAGAGCGTTGGAAAACTTTATTGCCGATTTATGCGCCTTGACTTCTGATTCCGGTTATACTGACCGGCTTGTAAGGGCTTGCCTGAACAGATCAAAAATGCTTTCGGCAGATGTGAATGCAGCGCTGGATCCGAATTATGAAGGAACGCACGATAAGCTGAATGCAGGTTATTTAGGCAAAGGAATCGCAATAATGAAATATAGCGGTTCAAGAGGAAAATCGGGAGCCAGCGATGCCAGCGCAGAGTATTTGGGTGAAATCAGAAGACTCTTTAACGAGAATAATATACCCTGGCATATAACCGAACTGGGAGCTGTAGATAAAGGAGGTGGGGGAACTATCGCAATGATGATCGCCAATCTTGGCGTAGACGTTATTGATGTTGGAGTTCCCATCCTGTCCATGCACGCTCCGTTTGAGGTAGCCAGCAAAGTTGATATTTATTCGGTATATAAAGGATATTATGTATTCATGAATAAATAACCTGAAACTGCCTATATGATTTTAGGGACGGTACTTCTGGTACAGTTTGATCCAAAATGATAATATAAAAATCATAAAGTACCGTCCTAATGGTAATATTCAGGATTTATTAGGGATACCTACAAGTTTTTCATTGAGATCAGTCAGTATTTTTATTCTTTTTGTTATTGAGAGAAACAGAGGAGAGGGGATTGCTGTTAACAGCATCCCTTAATTTCTGGTCATCTATATGAGTATAGATTTCCGTCGTAGCAATGCTTTCATGGCCCAAAATGGCTTGCAGAGCACGTATATCAACATTTCCGTGTTTATACATCAACGTTGCCGCAGTATGTCGAAGTTTATGAGGTGAGTATTTATCCGGATCCAATCCGGCAGCCTGAATATACTTTTTCACCAAATACTGAACGGTTTTTGGACTTATACGAACTTTGCGTTCGCTTAAGAACAGAGCTTTCGGATCTTTGATTCCTTTGAGTTTGGCCCGCTCAACCATATAAGCCGCTATGGCATCCTGGCAGGCTTTATTTAAATAAACGGTACGTTCTTTGTTGCCTTTGCCAATTACTGTAAGCGTATCGCCGCGGATACTGTTTACATTTATTCCCACAAGTTCAGATAATCGCAGACCGCAGTTCATAAACAATACCAATATGGCATAATCACGGGCGACATTTTTCTTTCCGTTGACATTTTGAAGCAGGTTAACGCTTTCTTCCAGGCTTAAATATTTTGGAAGCCTTTTGACAGTCTTCGGAGAATCCAGTTCTGCGGCAGGATTGTAATCTATAAGCTTAACCTTGGTATGTAAATATTTATAGAAGGATCTGAGACATGCAACTTTACGGGCTCTTGTAACGGCCGTATTGTTAAGTTCACGGCTTGTATAAGCTAAAAAGCTATATAGATCGGTTAAATCGATTTTTTTGATATCATCCAGAGTTATGTCGTTAACAGGCAGTTCTCTGAATTTATTTTCATCAGCGTTATGTTTTGTGACTTTAATATAACGCATAAAGGTTCGTAAATCATAATGATATTCGGAAACGGTCTTTTTTGAAATATTTCTTACAGTCAGCATGTAGTTTAAAAACTCAATAGCAATGTCCGGCATATCATTAAAATCAAGAGCCATTTTAAGCACCTCACAAGCAATTCTTACTAAATATTATACCACACTTCTTCCTTATTAAACAAAATTTTTATTTTGTCTAATGTAAGATTTATTATTTAGCATTACTCTTTGGAAAACCAGCTTATTTTAAGGCTTCTTCTCTTTTAACTATAATAATTATGTTGCTGCATTACACTCCATGATGCATCACAACAACATAGACAATTTTAAACGCTAAAGAATCTCCTAAACTGATCGGGATAGTTTTAAAGCGCATCAACTCTTTTTAGCTCTGTTTTTGACTGAAATTAAATGATAAATAATCTGATTTAATATTTAATCTGAAACCTGTATTTTAAGCAAGCCATTGTCAATGGGCTTCAACAATGCGTCGATTTTATCATTTTCAGTATTCTCGCTTAACCATATTTCTTTATATTCATCTTTTATAATAACCGGCATTCGATTATGGATCATTTTTATATCTTCATTTGCTTCAGTTGTAAGTATGGTAAAATATGGACTTAATACGCCGTTATTATCCTTGAAAAACCAGTAGATACCCGCCAAATAAATCATGCTTAGATCAGTAAAAGAAATATAATGCTTGATCCGTTTTTTACTGTTTTCAGCATCTTTCCATTCAAAAAAACCTCTTGCCGGGATTAAACAGCGTCTTTTTGCAAAAGGAAGCTTAAACATAGGCTTTTCCCTGACTGTTTCACTCCGGGCGTTTATTAAAGGTTTTCCCTTATTAACTGGAAATCCCCATTTTACGACATGAACAGGATAACCGATACCGTTTGACAAAAAATCCGCATCTGTATCGACATTTTGTCTCGGCGTGATTATCGGAGCGTAATCACCCGGAAATATCTCTCCTGCTTTCTTTAATAATTCTTTTTCTATTTTATTAACCAGGCCTGCAAAATCATCAATGTCCTTTTCCGGAATATAAAACCTGCCGCACATATTTAATCCCTCATATCACGATGTAAACACAACATTACGTATATATGTAATAATATTCTAATATAACCATACAATAAGGACTAAACGTTGATCCGATTAGTCCTTAATTATTATACTATACTTCCATTATTTCCTTAATTTTCGCTTCGACTATTTTATCAACCTTTTCTATATATTCATCGGTAAACTTTTGGATATCTTTTTCTGCAATCTTAAGATCGTCTTCGGTGATTTCCTTTGCTTTCTCCTTCTTTTTGAAGCTCTCTACCGCATCACGACGAATCTGTCTTATTGCAACTTTATTGCTTTCTCCAAGTTTTTTTACTTCCTTGGTCAGTTCTATTCTTCTTTCTTCGGTAAGCGGAGGAAATACCAGACGTATTACCTTACCGTCATTATTGGGGTTTATTCCGAGATCGGACATTTGTATAGCTTTTACAATATCATTAAGTATATTGCCGTCCCAGGGCTGAATAGTGATCTGTCTGGCTTCAGGCACCTGGATATTGGCTAATTGAGATATAGGCGTAGCTGTTCCATAATAATTAACAGAAATCTTGTCCAAAAGACGAGGATTTGCTCTGCCAGCCCGAATAGTTGCCAATTCTTCTTTTAAGAAGTTGATGGATTTTTCCATCTTTCTGGTAAATTCATCATAATTCTTAACCATATCATTAGACCTCCTTAGCAACAAATGTACCAACTTTATCGCCGTTTAAAACTTTTAAAATGTTTTCAGGCTCATTAATACTGAATACATGCAATGGGATATTATTATCCATGCAAAGAGATGTTGCTGTTGAATCCATAACCCCCAATTGACGCTGCAATACTTCAAAAAAAGTTATAGTATCATATTTTTTAGCATTCGGATTAAGTTTTGGATCACTGTCATATACGCCGTCAACGTTTTTAGCCAACAGAATGACATCGGCGTCTATTTCAGCAGCTCTTAAAACTGCTGCGGTATCAGTTGAAAAATATGGATTTCCGGTCCCGCAGGCAAATATAACAACCCTTTTTTTCTCAAGATGTCTGACTGCTCTCCGCCTGATATACGGCTCAGCAATTCTTGGCATGTCAAGAGCAGTTTGAACCCTGGTGGGAACTCCCCTGGATTCCAGAGCGTCCTGTAAGGCTAATGAATTCATAACGGTTGCCAGCATTCCCATGTGGTCCGCCGTAGTTCTGTCCATACCCTTGCTGCTTCTTCCGCGCCAAAAGTTTCCCCCACCAACGACTATGCCTATCTCAACCCCCATTTCCCATGCAGTTTTAATTTTTTCACTAATATTGTTCAGGATGGTTGAGTCAATACCAAAACAATTTGAGCTGGATAATGCTTCGCCGCTAATTTTCAGCATAATTCGCTTAAACTTTAACGCCATAAATCCTCCAATAATATCGATATTATTTATTAAAAAATACTGAGTTTAAGACTGCCCTGATAAAAAAAGAAGGTATATGACGGTTAAATCATTATACCTCCTCCTTTTTATTACTTACTTGATTTGTTTCATTACTTCTTCCGCAAAATTATCTTCTTTTTTCTCTAAGCCCTCGCCCATTTCAAAGCGAACAAATCTTCTGATATTGATGTTTTCACCAATAGTAGCGATTTTTTCCTGAAGAACCTGTTGAACGGTCTTATCATTGTCTTTAATAAATGGCTGCTCCAGCAGACAAACATCATTAAAGAACTTTTCTATTCTGCCGGTTACCATTTTTTCAGCGATATGGGCAGGCTTACCTTCGTTAATAGCCTGAGCCTTCAGTATTTCTTTTTCTTTTTCTATAACATCTGCAGGCACGTCTTCTCTCTTAACGTAGGTAGGATTCATAGCTGCTATCTGCATTGCGATATCCTTTACGAATGAACGGAATTCTTCATTCTTTGCTGCAAAGTCAGTTTCAATATTAACCTCTACCAAAACACCTATGCGGCCGCCGCCGTGAATGTATGCGTCGACAATACCTTCAGAAGCAAGTCTTCCTGCTTTTTTGGCAGCTTTTGCTATACCTTTTTCGCGGAGATACTCGATTGCTTTTTCCATATCACCGTTAGTCTCAATAAGAGCCTTTTTGCAATCCATCATACCGGCACCGGTACGTTCACGTAAATCCTTTACCATACTAGCACTAATTTCCATTATATTATCCTCCTAAACCATGTTAAGTACTATTATTAGTTTTCTGCTTCTTCAGATATTTCTTCTGAATCAGGTTTTTCATCTGCGTTTTCTACAGGTATATTTTCGAGGTCGATTTCAGAGTCTTCATCGGCAGCTGTTTCTACTGCAGCTGAACCCATCTCGCCCTGCTTAGCTTCAATAATAGCATCGGCAATTTTTGCGCTGATGAGCTTGACAGCTCTGATAGCGTCATCATTACCCGGGATAACATAATCAACTTCATCGGGGTCACAGTTTGTATCGACTATTGCTACAATAGGAATACCCAATATCCTTGCTTCCAGGATAGCATTTCTTTCCTTCTTGGGATCAACGACAAATATCGCAACCGGCAGTTTTTTCATACCGACTATACCGCCGAGATTCTTCTCCAATTTTTCCATTTCAAGTCTTAACTTACTGACTTCTTTCTTGGGAAGAACATCAAAAACACCTTCAGATTCCATCTTCTTGAGTTCAAGAAGCCTATCGATACTCTTACGGATGGTCTTGAAGTTTGTCAGCATACCGCCTAACCATCTGTTGTTTACATAGAATTGTCCGCAACGTTCTGCTTCTTCTTTAATTGCGTCCTGAGCTTGCTTTTTGGTTCCGACAAAAAGAATATTGCCGCCTTCCATAGCAAGATCCCTGATGAAGAAATATGCTTCGTCGATTTTCTTTACTGTTTTCTGAAGATCAATGATATAGATACCATTTCTCTCTGTGAAGATGTATTCCGCCATCTTGGGATTCCATCTTCTTGTTTGGTGACCGAAGTGTACGCCTGCTTCCAGCAGTTGTTTCATTGAAATTACTGACATAAAATAATCCTCCTTGTTATTTCCTCCGTTATCTTCTTCTTTACAAAGGACACAAAAAAAATAATGTGCACACCTTTGTAAATCTGATAACGTGTGTATTAAAAAACACCCGTAATATTATAGCATACGGGCGGTTTAATTGGCAAGTATTTGATTTTTATTTCCTAAACAGAACAGGCTGATCAATCAAAAATATCTTTGTTATCATGTTTTGGATTTCTTTTGACAAGAATCGCCGCCTTGGTTATTGCAGAAATAACATCTACTTCAAATTGAGCTTTCAGATTGTTTATTTTTGAGTAAATCTCGCCTTTCTTTGTGACGATATACTGAGGAGGTAAATCATTCAAGGCTTTTGCAGCAATATCATATCTGCAACGTTCACAAGTGCAGACATTGATATCTCTCAAAATATCATCCATAGCACTTAAAACGATTTCTTCCATATAGTTTTTCATTTGATGCATACAAATAGCCCTCCTGTATGGTTATAACAAAATTTTAGCATAATCGTCAAAAAAAATATACCATACTTTACTAAAATATATCATTTTATTCGATTTTTTTTAAGAAAGGCTTTTCAAAAATACGCTTGATTTTTATAAATAATGGTTCGTCCGGGTCCATGGGTTTTACAAGTATTGTATGAATGCCAATCAAATTCCCGCCCAATACATCTGTAAACAACTGATCACCCAGGATAGCGACTTTATCATATGGAAGTCCCATCATTTCAATAGCTTTTTTTAAGGCACCTCCCAAAGGCTTATGAGCCTTATACATAAACTCTATCCCCAACGGCTTGCAGAAAAGTTCTACACGTTTCTTTTTTCCGTTGGAAACAATAACGGCTTTTATTCCGTTTTCTTTAAGTGATTTTATAAAGTTTGCAGCCTTTTCGTCCGCTTTCTTTATATAGGTGGCAACCAGGGTATTATCGATATCAAGTATAAGTCCGTATATTCCTTTATTTTTCAGCATTTCCGGCGTTATGTCAAAAATCGAATCTATATAAATGTCAGGAGTTAAAAGTTTTTTCATTTGATCCTCCGAGGCAAGGTGTTTTTGCGTTTATGATTTAATAGCTTTAGCTTACACCAGATAAATTAATCATGCAACAGCATAAACTGCAAGGAATAATAAGGAAATAACAACATAAATAGTTATAGTAATTATTGTATATATAGAAAATATATGATATATTGTTAACAAACCATAATAATATCGAGGAGGTCGCTCTAAATGAAGCCATCTGCAATTATTGTCAAAACGTTTCCCTTTATGCTGATCCGTTTAATTGCTTATTTAGTATTTTTCATTGGTATTTGCATTTATACTGCCATAGTGATCTGGATTCTCGGTATAATTAAACCTGAGGGTTTTTTTGCTCTTGTCAGCTTTGCCATATTTGGCGGCGGAGGCTGGGCTATCTATAGGTTTGTAAGGGATTATATAAATTATATGATCAAAGCCGCCCATGTCGCCGTAATTGCAGATATGGCCATAAAAGGCGGGGTGCCTGAGGGATTCAATATGTATAATTACGGTGTCAGCAAAGTAAAAAAATTCTTTGTGGCATCTAATGTCCTTTTTGCAGTTGACAGATTGGTTAGCGGCAGCGTCAAGCAAATACAGCGTGTTTTCGGAGGGATTGGAGAGTTATTGAAATTCGTACCCGGAGTAAAAGCTCTGACTCAAATTATCAATATGTTTGTAGACATTATCTTAAATTATTTGGATGAATGTATCATGGGGTACATATTCCTCAATGAGGGGCAAAATGTATGGAAGAGTGCGGCAGATGGCGTAGTGTTATATGCACAGAACTGGAAAACCATCCTCAAAACCGGTGGAAAGATTCTGGCGTTTCTTATCGTTTTCTTCATAATTTCCTTTTTGATTTTCAGCGGAGTATTCGCAGGCATATTTAATGGGATCGACAGCCTGGAGAACGGTCTTGCCATGCCGATAGCCTGGGCCCTTACTGTTGCGTTTGTACTTGTTTTGAAATGGGCTATACTTGACTCGATCATTATGATCTATATGATGACCAATTATCTCAAGGTGGCTTACGGTGCTGAACCCAGCTATGATTTGTATGGAAAGCTGCAAGGAATGAGCAAGAAATTCAAAGAGCTTTTCGGAAAGTCCCAGGAAGCTCAAAATACAGCAGCAAGCACGGCTGCCGGTACACCGGTATGATTGAATCTATAGTTAATAACTAAACAATAAAAATACGGAGGCCTTTCTCGGCCTCTGTATTTTTTCTAAGCCAGGGATAACCTTTTATAACATTACTTCTTTAAAAGTTGTATAATCCGTTATCGGAGCTTTGCATGAATGCTTTTCACAAACATATACCGCTGTTTTTCCCGGCTCAGTATTGTAAGATTTTATAAACGGAGCTATTTCAGCCAAAGTTTCATCACCGTGGGTATAAACCATGGAAACCGAAAAGGGACTGAATTTTTCATTAATAATTTCAATATAAGGATTTGCGTTTTCTCTTGTATCGGTTGATATTATTATCTCTTGTCCCCCGGAACAATTAAAAAGCAACGCCAATAAGCAAAATGAATGACTGAAGGGTTGAAGTTTGATACTGCCGGAAAATGTTCTGAATATTTGATTGGCTATTTCTTCATACTCAAACTTTCCCGTAAGACGGCTCAATCTCAGGAAATTCAGTGCGGCAACAGAATTACCCGAAGGAACGGCACCGTCATAAACCTCCTTTGGCCTTGTAAGCAATTGTTCGCCGTCATTCCCGTATATAAAAAATCCTCCGTCTTTTTCATCCCAAAACAGTTCCAATAATTCGTCAGAAAGTGAAACAGCTCTTTTTAAAAAATCCGGTTTATATGTTGTTTCATAAAGTTCAATCAAGCCAAATATGAAAAATGCGTAATCCTCAAGATATGCAAGGTGTTTTGCCTCTCCGTCGCGGTATCTGGAAAGCAATCTTCCGTCTTCCCTGACCAATTTGTTTAATACGAAATTAACAGCATTGATGGCTGCCTGAATGTATTTATTTTCATTAAGTACCCTCCCGGCTATCGCAAATGCCGATATCATAAGTCCGTTCCATGAGGTAAGGATCTTGTCATCCTTAAGGGGATGAATTCTTTTTTCTCTATGAATGAAAAGCTTTTCCCTCGAAGTTTTAAAAGCGCTTATATTCTCATAGGGCAAATTATTGTTGATCAGATTAGGAATGTTTTTCCCCTTGAAATTCCCTTTTGAGGTTATGTTATAAAAACTGGCGAATGCTCTCCCCTCTTCTTCTCCCAGAACCGAATAAATCTCTTCAATATCCCAAAGATAAAACTTGCCTTCTATTCCTTCAGAATCGGCATCTTCGGCGCAATAGAAACCACCTTCCTGTGAAGTCATGTCTCTGAGCACATATTCCAAAATATCACGGGCAATTAATCCGTACTTCTCTTTTTTTGTTGCCTGATAGGTTTCAAGATAAGCAATGACTAAAAGGGCATTGTCATACAACATTTTTTCAAAATGGGGAACCAGCCATTTATTATCGGTTGAATACCTGCAAAATCCAAAACCTATATGGTCATATATACCCCCTCTATACATCGAATCAAGGGTTTTTTCCACCATCTGAAGCGCGGCAGGATTATTTGTCCTTTTCCAATATCTTAAGAGAAACATAAGATTA
>Ga0134101_1000078_pt1 | contig 123829 bp, 111 predicted proteins | sample 12_3_2metaG_FD_94446 | JGI IMG/M metagenome (GOLD analysis project Ga0134101, IMG submission 94446) | Switchgrass degrading microbial communities from high solid loading bioreactors in New Hampshire, USA - 12_48_3.3_201_A2 metaG | ecosystem: Engineered > Bioreactor > Semi-continuous >...
AAGGGAACCTTCTTTCTTATGTAGTATTTATTGTGGGCACTTTAAATTCTACAAGAAGTTGGTTCCCTTTTCTAGTATTAACTAGAGAACCGAGTTTACACAAAATATTTTATACTACCTAATATTTGTATAAAATACTTATTATTTATATTAAAGTCAGACTTTAAATTTATATATATATCTGATATGATAAAATTATCATATTTTGTTGAAGAAAGTAGGAGGGATACTATGGGGGTAAAACTAAAAAGCAATAAACCTAAGATAAAAAAGAATATTAGGATCAGAAACAAAATAAGAGGAAATTGGTTTAACAACTTGAAAATCAGAACCAGAATCATCTTATTGATTGCAGTAATTATTAGTTTTATGACAGCCTTATCTTTCATATCTCTTAACTACATGGATAGAATTTCTCATAACATGAACAATCTTTTTGTCAACAGAATGATTCCTAATGACAAAATATCCAGCATTGAAACTTTATCACAAAAATCCATTAATAATATTTCAGAGGGACTCCTACAATATAGTAAAGATCGTGACAGTAATATCATAAAGTCAATAAAAGAAGAAAATGAGAATTATTATAATGAAATTCATGAGTTATTAAATTACATTAACAGCATGGAACTGGTTCCGCTGGAAAAGAAATTAGCAGATAGCTTTACAAGTTTTTATGAGAGATTGTATACAGCGCAGAAGGAAGTTATTGATGCGTTAGAAAAAGGGGATTTAGAAACTGCACTGGAAGTCAATCAAAAGAGCAAGAGAATAAGAAGTGTTATTGAATCAGATATTGCTGAGTTAAAGGAAATGAATTTTATTGTTGCCAACTCTTTAAATGAAGCAGGGAAAGACTATGTACAGGCTTCAAAGCAGATTGTTCTGATATTTATCATAACCACTCTGATACTGTCTATATTTATGACCTTCCTGATTACTTTATCTATTAACAGAGGTTTAAGCAGGTGTATCAGACAAGCCAAACTTCTGGCAGAGTATGATTTAAACTCAGATATATTAAAAAGCGATATCAATCGTAAGGATGAAATTGGACAATTGGCAAAGGCCTTTGAAGATATGAGAAATTTGTTGAAAAATATGATCAAGGATATTCAAATCAGCAGTATGGAAGTAACTGCTTCCAGTGAAGAATTGGCGGCAACGGTGGACGGGATTAATGATAAAAGCAAAATGATAAATACCAGTGCCAAGGAAATAGCAGAGGGCGTGGAAAGTACCGTAGAAATCATTGATGCCCTTTCTAAAGCCAATGATGAAATACTTTCATATTCTACTCAATTAAGAGAAAAAGCCAGAAATAGCGTAGATATAATTAAAGAAGTAAAGTTCCGTGCGTTAAATATGAAGGAAAATGCCAATAGATCCAAAGCACAAGCCATTGGCACTTATCAGGAAAAACAGAAAAACATTGTTCGAGCTATTGAACAAGGTCATGTAGTAGAAGAAATCGCAAAAATGTCCGATGCCATATCCAGGATTTCTGAACAGACGAATTTATTGGCTCTTAATGCTGCCATAGAAGCTGCCAGAGCAGGAGAATACGGACGGGGATTTGCAGTGGTTGCAGATGAAGTAAAAGCCCTGGCTGAGGGAACCAAAACTCTGGTAGACAAGATAAAAGTTTCGATCACGGAAGTACAATTGGCATTTCAGGACTTATCCCATAATGCCAATGATCTCATTCATTTTATTGAAGAAGATGTTACCAAAGATTATGACCAGTTAGTAGATACAAGCATTCAATATGAAAATGATGCTACAGTAATCAGTGATATTTTCACAGAATTTGAAAACGGTTCTGATACCATAGGAGAGCTCATAGGTGGCATGAATCAGCATATCGATCATGTGGTAAGCAACATTGATAAAGCCAATATCAGTGCTAAGGATATCTCAAGCAACATTGACGTAACGACATATTCCATTGAAGAGATTGCAAAAGCAACTCAAGGACAGGCAGAAGTTGCTGAAGCACTGTCTAATATGATTATGAAGTTTAAACTGTAATTCAATCACATAGAATAATAGAGCAAAATAGCATAATACAAGGAAAAAAGATGCATTGAATTTAATAATTGAAATAATACAAAATAGGAAATTTGAAACAATTTCCTATGCAATAAAAAAGAGTAGGCCATGGGTCTACTCTTTTAAAACATCGGAAGATTGTCCAGATTATCGCTTTCTTCACCATTTGGATTGCTTCTTAAATATTCTCGCCCATTTTTGGCTTTTTTCCTACATTCACTCCATCGATCAAATCATTTTTAGCCATTGTAATGGCTTCATCAATAGCATGAACACTTCCATTATCGAGCATTACATCGGTAATATCTCCCTCACTGTTTTTCTTTACTTTTACGATTTTAGATTTTTCCTCCACAGGGGAACCTCCTTTTATACCCGAATAAATTTAAGATATATTATTTGAAAAAACGAAAAAATTATACGGAACAAGTATATAAAGCTTGGGCGGTAATTCGCACAATAATATGTTATAATAGGAGTATATATATGTAGTTTTACGGAAGGGAGTTTATTATGGAGACAGCAGTTCAACCTATTCCCTTTACCCATCTTCATGTCCATACAGAGTACAGTCTGCTTGACGGTTCTTCTAAGATCAAAGAGCTCATAGCGAGAGCAAAAGAGTTGGGGATGGATAGTATTGCTATAACAGATCATGGCTCTATGTATGGGGTCATTGATTTTTATAAAGAAGCTAAAAAACAGGGAATAAAACCTATTATCGGCTGTGAGGTATATGTTGCCCCCAGAAGCCGTTTTGATAAAGAAAAACAGGATGCCAACTATTTTCATCTTGTACTTTTGGCAGAAAATATGGATGGCTATAAAAATCTCATTAAGCTGGTTTCCTACGGATTTATAGAGGGTTTTTATCATAAGCCCAGAATTGACCTGGAACTTTTAAGGCAACATTCAAAAGGGCTTATTGGGCTTAGCGCCTGCCTTGCAGGGCCAGTTGCCAAAACAATCAGAGAGGTTTCCTATGAAAAAGCAGTTGAAATAGCTCTTCAGTACGAAAGTATCTTAGGTAAAGGGAATTTCTATCTTGAACTTCAGGACCATGGCATGCGGGAACAGGGAGAAGTGAATCAGTATTTAATCCGCATGAGCAAAGAAACAGGTATCCCTTTAGTGGTTACGAATGATGTGCACTATACTTATAAAGAAGATAATAAGGCCCATGAGATCCTTCTCTGTATTCAAACAGGAAAAACCATGGATGACGAGGACAGAATGATTTATCCCGGAGGAGAATTTTACTTAAAATCTCCGGAAGAAATGCAGGAGAGATTTCCCTATGCCAGGGAGGCAATAGAGAATACTTATAAAATTGCCAAGAGATGTAATGTAGAATTTACTTTCCATGAATTAAAGCTTCCAAAATACGATGTACCTGAAGGGTATACTGCCAGCGAATATCTTAGAAAATTGTGTTTGGAAGGCTTTAAGCAAAGATATCCCAATCCTACCCCGGAACTTAAGGAAAGACTGGAATATGAACTTTCTACCATTGAACAGATGGGGTATGTGGACTATTTTCTCATAGTATGGGATTTTATTAAATATGCCAAGGACAATGGCATTATGGTTGGTCCGGGAAGAGGTTCAGCGGCAGGAAGCATGGTTTCTTACTGCCTGCAGATTACCAATATCGACCCGATACAGTACCAGCTTCTCTTTGAAAGATTTTTAAATCCTGAGAGAATCAGCATGCCTGATATAGATATAGACTTTTGTTATGAAAGAAGGCAGGAAGTCATAGACTATGTCATAAGAAAATATGGGGAAGACAGAGTGGCACAGATCATAACCTTTGGAACCATGTCCGCAAGGGCTGTTATTCGGGATGTAGGCCGTGCGCTTAATATGCCATATGCAGAAGTGGATAAAGTGGCAAAGATGATTCCGGCAGAACTAGGCATTACGATTGACAGGGCCCTGGAAATTAACGGAGAACTCAGGAATTTGTATGAGAACGATGACAGAATTCATTATCTCATCGATATGTCAAAAAGGCTGGAAGGTCTTCCAAGGCACTCTTCAACCCATGCAGCAGGGGTTGTTATATCCAAAGAACCGGTTGTGGAGTACGTGCCCCTTAATTCCAATGACGGTGTCATTACAACCCAGTTTACCATGACCACTTTAGAAGAATTAGGCCTTCTTAAAATGGACTTTTTAGGCCTTAGAACCTTGACAGTCATTCGCAGCGCTCTGGAACAGATCGAAGCAAACCACAATATTAAGATAGACATTGATAAAATAGATTTTAATGACCAGAAAGTATATGATTTGATTTCTGCAGCGCAGACAGAAGGAGTCTTCCAGCTGGAAAGTACCGGTATGAAAAACTTCTTAAAAGAACTTCAGCCAAGAAATCTGGAAGACATTATTGCAGGAAACGCCCTCTATCGGCCAGGCCCCATGGATTTTATACCAAAATACATTAAAGGGAAAAGAAATCCAGAGGCCATTGAATATACCTGTGATGTCCTGGAGCCAATTTTAAAAACGACTTATGGCTGTATTGTGTATCAGGAGCAGGTAATGCAGATTGTAAGGGATCTGGCAGGCTATAGTCTTGGACGAAGTGATTTGGTAAGAAGAGCTATGTCTAAGAAAAAAGCAGATGTGATGGCAGAAGAGAGAAAAGTTTTCGTTTATGGAAATGGCAAAGATATTCCGGGATGTGTTAACAGAGGGATACCCGCAGAGACGGCAGAAAAAATATTTGATGAAATGACAGACTTTGCAAAATATGCTTTTAATAAATCCCATGCTGCAGCATATGCGGTGGTGGCCTATCAGACGGCGTGGCTAAAAACCCATTATCCTGTAGAATTTATGGCGGCGCTTATGACTTCAGTGATGGACAGTACCGATAAAATCAAAGAATACATTTATGCCTGCAAAAAAATGGGCATAGAGTTAATGCCGCCGGATATCAACGAAGGATTTTGTGATTTTTCCGTGTCTCAGGGAAAAATCAGATATGGTTTGGCTGCCATTAAAAATGTGGGCCGAAATATGATTCACGCTATAGTAAAAGAAAGAAAAGAGAATGGTAAATTTACCAGTTTGACAGATTTCTTTGAACGAATGGACAGTGGTGACTTAAATAAGAGAAGCGTCGAAAGTTTAATCAAAGCCGGTGTTTTTGATTCGCTAGGAGGAAAAAGAAGTCAGTATTTAGCTGTTTATAAGCAAATTTTAGACCAGATTGCTCAGCAGAAAAAGAAAAATATAGAAGGGCAAATTAATCTGTTTGACTTGGGTACCCCTGAAAGAGTTAAACACGACATCCTTCCGGATATAGAAGAATACCCACACAAAGTACTTTTGGCAATGGAAAAAGAAGTACTTGGCATGTATTTAAGCGGACATCCCCTGGATGAGTATGAAGAAGAACTGAAAAAGCATACGGATGCCACCAGTTTAGATTTTATGAAAAGAGAAGAGGACCACGGTACTAGTTCCATATATGATGGTCAGATCGTGACCATAGGAGGCATGATTACTGGAAAAAGTATTAAAACAACCAGAAGCAATCAAATTATGGCATTTATTACACTGGAAGATTTGTATGGAAGCGTGGAAGTCATCGTATTTCCTAATATATATGAAAGCAGCGCAGAGTATTTAAGAGAAGATGAAATTTTGTATATAAAGGGAAGGGCGGCTATACGAGAAGATGAAGATGCGAAATTAATATGCGAGGCCATTACCCCCTTCGAGAAAATGCGAGATTTAAAAGAAGAAAGCAACATCAAACTATATTTAAAAATTCCAAAAGATAAAGGTAATATGGAAGTTGTAGAAGGCATTAAACCTCTTTTGCAGATGAACAAAGGAAATGTTCCGGTCATAATACACATTGAAGGGCTTCAAAAGACTATGAGAGCATCTCAAAGCTTGTGGATACATCCAAATGAGGCATTAATGTCTAAATTAAGGGGACTTTTAGGAGATAAAAATGTCGTAATTAGATAAAATAAGAAAGTGGAAGAGATTTTTATTGCAATGAAAAAATAAATTTATTACAATGATATGTGGTAATATGGGAATAGTAGTACTTATACAGTATAACTGAAAGAAAAAGATTTAATAAATATAATGGAGGGAAAAGAATGAGCAAAGAGATCAAAACCATAGGTGTACTGACAAGTGGAGGAGACGCCCCAGGTATGAATGCAACAATTCGTTCCGTTGTGCGAACAGCAGTTGCAAGAGGCCTTAAGGTAATGGGAATAAGAAAGGGATACAATGGTCTGATCCATGGAGATATTTTCGAAATGAGTCCAAGAAGTGTATCAGATACCATTCAAAGAGGGGGAACCATCCTTCAAACAGCAAGATGTCCCGAATTTATAACTGAAGAAGGACAAAAGAAAGGCGCTCAGATTTGTAAAGTGTTCGGTATAGATGGTCTTATCGTTATCGGCGGAGACGGATCCTTCCAGGGGGCAGAAAAATTAGCGAATTTAGGAATCAATACAATAGGCATTCCCGGAACAATTGATTTAGATATTGCATGTACAGATTATACTATTGGCTTTGATACCGCAGTAAACACAGCTATGGAAGCAATCAATAAAATCAGAGATACATCAACCTCCCATGAAAGATGCAGTATTGTAGAAGTAATGGGAAGAAATGCTGGATATATTGCACTTTGGTGCGGCATTACCAATGGGGCTGAAATGGTTCTGATCCCTGAAAAAGAAAGACCCAGCGATGAAGAGATTATAAGAGAAATACTCCAAAACAAGCAACGCGGTAAAAAGCATTTCCTTATTATTGTTGCAGAAGGGGTAGGAGGCTCTCAAGAATTAGCAGTTAAAATAGAAAAAGTAACAGGAATAGAAACCAGAGCAACGATTTTAGGATACCTTCAAAGAGGAGGAAGTCCTTCAGCAGTTGACCGCCTTCATGCTTCAATGATGGGAGCATTGGCAGTAGATCTCCTTTGTGAAGGAAAAAGCAATCGCGTTATAGCGTATAAAGATGGAAAATATGTAGATTATGATATTAATGAAGCATTAAAGATGACAAAAACAGTTGATGAAAGAATGTATGAAGTGGCTAAAATTCTTTCTATTTAGGAGAGATATAAAATGAGAAAAACAAAAATCGTATGTACTTTAGGGCCTGCATCTGGTGATATCGAAACGATTAAAAAACTTATTCTAAATGGAATGGATGCTGCAAGAATTAATTTTTCCCATGGAACTTATGAATCCCATGGAGAAATCATTAAAAATCTTATTGCCGCAAGAGAAGAGCTTAATGTTCCTATACCATTGGTCCTGGATACAAAGGGACCAGAAATTCGCATTAAAGAATTTTCTAAAGAAGTTGTTTACTTAAAACAAGGGCAAACGTTTACACTGACGACAGAAGATATAGAAGGGGACGAAAGCAGAGTCAGCGTTACTTATAAAAACCTTCCTTACGATTTAAGACGGGGAAGCAGAGTACTTTTAGATGATGGACTCATTGAGCTTCGGGTGAAAAATATAACCGATACAGAAGTTGAATGCGAAGTAATTAATGGTGGACCTTTAAGTTCAAAAAAAGGAGTTAACATACCGGATGTGTATGTAAATCTGCCGTCTTTAACAGATAAAGATATTGAAGACATCAAATTTGGCATTAAGATGGGATTTGACTACATTGCAGCTTCTTTTGTCCGCTCTGCCAATGATGTTATTAAAATTAGAAAAATCTTGGAAGAGAATGGCGGCAATAATATTTCAATTATTGCAAAAATCGAGAATAGAGATGGTGTAAATAATATTGATGAAATTTTGGAAGTAGCTGACGGGATCATGGTGGCAAGAGGAGACTTAGGAGTTGAAATTGCCACAGAAGAAGTACCTCTTGTTCAAAAAATGCTTATTCAAAAGGCAAATCAAGTAGGAAAACCCGTTATTACAGCTACTCAGATGTTGGATTCTATGGTTAGAAATCCAAGGCCTACAAGAGCGGAGGCCAATGACGTTGCCAATGCTATTTTCGATGGCACAGATGCGATCATGCTTTCTGGGGAAACTGCGAAAGGTTCTTATCCTGTAGAAAGTGTAATTATGATGTCAACAATTGCAAAAAGAACAGAAAACTCTATTGATTACATTAAAAATATGAATGAATATCATAGAACCATTAAGACCGACATTACGAATGCCATAAGCCACGCAACCTGTACTACAGCAGCAGATTTAAATGCCGCTTGTATTGTAACGGTTACAAAGTCAGGAGATACCGCAAGAATGGTATCTAAGTTCAGACCTTCAGCGCCTGTTCTGGGTTGTACGGTTGAAGAGCAAACCTGGAGGCAGCTTAATTTGGTTTGGGGCTGTATACCGGTTAAAACTGAATTAAAATCTACAACAGATGAACTTTTTAATTTGGCAGTAGATAAATCTGTAGAAATTGGGGTTGCAAAAACTGGAGACATTATCGTTATTACAGCCGGTGTACCTGTTGGCATATCTGGTACAACGAACATTCTGAAGGTTCATATTGTAGGAAATGTATTGGCAAAAGGAGAAGGAATTGGAAGCAAGGTTGTTTCAGGCACAGCAAGTGTGATTAAAGTTGTTGAAGAAGCCGAAAAGTATTTCAAAAAAGGAGATATATTAATTACTCATAGAACAAACAATGATTTTCTCCCATATATGAAAAAAGCTTCTGCAATTGTTGTAGAAGATGGAGAAGAAGGAGAGAACAGTCACGCAGCGATCGTGGCAAGAGCATTAGATATTCCTGTTATTATAGGTGCCAAAAATGCAGTAACCTTAATCAGAAGTGGTACTTTAATAACCGTAGACAGCAAAAATGGCTTCATTTACAACGGCATACCTGAAAAAAAGACAAATTCTAAATAATATTATTAGTTAATAAATATTATTTGACAAGAGGAATATAATGGTGGTATATTATGCATAAGAGATAGGCATATTTAATATAGCATAGATTTTGGATTCTAGAAATCTGTGCTATATACATAAATACTATCATAGAAAAGAGGTATGCGTATGAGTAAATGGGTTTGTTTAGTATGTGGATATGTTTATGATCCTGAAGAAGGTGACCCAGATAACGGAGTTCAACCAGGAACAGCTTTCGAAGATCTTCCTGAAGACTGGGTTTGTCCTGTATGCGGTGTAGGCAAGGATGAATTTGAAGAACAATAAGAATGAGTAGGGTAACCCCCTACTTATTTTTTAATTTAATAAATCAAAGACGGAGTGATATTATGGGGCAAAACACATATAATTCTAAGGAAATTTTAAAACTAGCGATCAGCATGGAAGAAGAAGGCGTCCAATTCTATGAAGCCTTAGCACAAAAAACTAAAGGGGAAGTTAAGGAAGGGTTGCTTTCTCTGGCTGAAGATGAAAAAAGACATAAAAAGATTTTTACAAAATGGTATGAAGATTTTGATAAAGAAGAAGACGATTATCTCTTTGAAGAAAGTGTGGATTTATTCTTTCACAATTATGCAAAAGCAAAGGGATTTGAGAAAAGAGCCTCTGTTCCGGATTCTTTGGAAGAAGCCATTGATACAGGAATGGAAACAGAAAAAATTACGATTGAATATTATAAAAGTTTATTGGACCATGTAAAATCTCCAGCTGACGAGATTTTGAAGAAATTAATTGCTGAAGAAGAAGGACATTATAATAAATTAAAATCTTATAAATCCAATTTAAAAAAGTAGGGTAAAGACCCTACTTTTTCTTTGTGTCTGAGGAACATTTTTTGAAAAAAGAACAACTCTTACATTCTTCGCATTTTTTGTACGGATAAGCAACGATGGTATTGCACCTGGGACATCTAGGGGTTAATTTTACATCGACTTCATTGCCGCAAGTGGGGCATTTCATTCAATCACCTTCTGAATTTTAAATATATAATCTTTTTATACCAATACAAATGCTAATAGTCCTCCTACCAAAAATGCGATCAACATACTGCCAAACCAAATGATCAGGGCTTCTTTTAAGCTGCGTTCTTTAAATATAACCAGGATAGCAGCGATACATGGTACGAACAAAGTAATGACCACAAGAGAAATTAAAATCTGTACAGTACTAAGCAGGCCTTCCTCAGCCAGCTTAAAAAGACCTGCAGCTCCAAAATCCCGTCTTACAATCCCCATGATAAAAGCAGTGGCAACTTCTTTAGGAAGTTTTAAGAATCCTTCTGTTAAAGGTGCAATTGCATTCTGGATAGCAAGAAGAATTCCAAAGTGATCCATAAAGGTTATGAGCACCGCTCCAATGACAAATAAGGGAGAAGCTTCTTTTAAAAATGCTACAGATTTAGAATAAGTTTTGGATAAAACATTTTTAATTCGTGGCATTCTAAGGGGTGGAATATCAATTAAAAGGTCCGTAGATTCCCCAGGCACCACGAGATTTAAAAGAGTTCCGGCAAGTACAAAAACAATCATAATGGTTGCTAAATAAATCAGGAAATACACCGGTCCTATGGCACTGGTCATACCTGCGATAACGCCCAATTGAGCAGAACAGGGAATAGCAAGTCCAAGAAGCATTGTAGCAATAAAACGTTCCCGTTTTGAACCTAAAATTCTGGTCGTAATCGTTGCCATCGTTACACAACCAAAGCCCAGAATAATAGGAATAATCGCCCGACCATTTAATCCTAATTTGGTCAGGACCCTGTCCATCAATGCTGCAATACGTGGAAGATATCCTGAGTCTTCTAATATGGATAAAAGAAAATAAAAACCGATAACCAGAGGAAGCAAAAGCCCAACGATATAAACAGGAACCATGGTTAATACACCAAATTCACCAATTAAAAACTTTTCTAAAAAGTCATAGCCCTTTACCAAAGGACTAAATACATTCATAATGAAGTTATTATAGTAAGTGCCCATAACCACTTCTTCTGTAAAGCCTACAACTATTTGGGCAATTAATACCCCAAGAAATTGATACATAATAAAAAGGGTTATAAGCAATATTGGAATTCCTATAATGGGCTTTAGCATCCATTGACTTAAACGTGTCTTAAAGGAAGCACCTTTTGAAGTTTCGGTCACCACAGAATTCACAATTTCATTAACCCTTTTACGTCTTTGAAGATAGATTTTTTCTCTAAAAGGATATTTTTCATCTATATGGTTTCTTTCTATGACATTTTCATCTTCTTCCAACACAAGAAGAGCTTCAGCAGGATTGGATACTTTTGGTATCACAGATTGCATAAGATTTTTAATGCCGCTTATGGTATTACCTGTAGAGGCTGTTTCGAGCTTACTTTTAAGTTTTTCCATTCCCTGTTTGCTGACTGCGATTGTTGGAATCACAGGAACGCCAAGTAATTCTGACAGCTTTTTAACATCTATTTGCAGTCCGTTACGCTCTACATCATCCATCATATTCAGGGCAACGATTACTCTTTTGCCCATATCGATAAGCTGCTGGGTAAGAAACAAATCCCGGTCCATATGGACAGCATCCACAACGTTTAAAATAATATCTCCATTAAGAATCACATCTCTTGCAACTCTTTCTTCATCATTAAAAGATGAAACCCCATATACTCCCGGGGTATCCAGAACAACATAATTTTTATACACGCCTTGACTGATATCTACAGTTGTACCGGGGAAATTGGATACATCCACATACATCCCTGTTAAAGCGTTAAAAAATACCGATTTACCGACATTAGGATTTCCAGCTAAAACAAGCTTAGTTTTATCCTTATGATTTTTAAGATCAACTTCGGTATTAGTATGACACGAACTCATTATGGTACCTCCCATAAGCTATGAAACAGCTTTGATTTGAATTTTTTCAGCTAATCTATGACCAATGGCAATTTCTTGCATACGATTTTGTAGAATAACTGGACCTGAATGAATCACATAAGAACATTTAACCTGAGCACCTTCATAAATACCAAAACGAATAGCCTGGGCTCTGATAGAAGGGTCAGGGATAGATATAATTTCGATCATTTGGCCAGGGCTTGCATCTGACAGAAGCATGAAAATCCTCCTTGTTTAAAATGATAATTATTTTCAGTAATTGTTAATAAAATGTCCATCGACAGTATATTACAAATGATAATAAAAGTCAATGTAACTTGATAAGAGTTCGTAGAGTTATAATTTATTGACAAGTGTCTATTGGAATATTATTATGGTCTTAGCAATATTTCATAATAGTAGGAGAAAAGTATGGTAGCACATAGGAATATAGGCATTATAAGGATTATGTTATTTCTTGTGAATTTTATAACCGTAATTTTTTTAGCAGGAATCATTTACCGCAGTACCAAACTGATTATATGGGATTTTCATGCTAGAGATTTTTTGGAGAGCATTCAGTATATTCCTGTTATTCCTTGGAAAGTCCCTGCCTATTCTATCCTACTATTACTTATATTTCTACTGAGTATTGAACTTAGGGAACGATTGCTTAAAGAAAGCAGCACAATGCAAATTCTATGGTGTATATTTGACCTTTTCATATGTATTGTTATCATTTATTTATTAAATATGGGGCATAAAGGTCTTTTGCTTTTACCTCTTACGAATATCATTGTTTATATTGACAGTAAGAAAAGCAGATCTCTTTTTATTGCATTTACCTTGGCTCTATACAGCATTTTCGATTATGACATTTTATCTGTAAAGTTTAATATGGTCTCTATTAATGAATACATCCAATATTTTAATCCTGCCCAAAGATTGTATTTGCAAGGCATAAAAAGTATTCTCTTTTCTGCTAATCAAATGCTTTTCATTATATTCATGATTTTTACTGTGCAAAAACAAATTGACGAGAATGAAAAAATTAGAGAGTTGTATAATAAATTAGTCAGAACTACTGAAGAACTCAGAGTTGTTAACATTCAATTGGAGGATTATGCAAAGAAGTCCGAAGAGATGGCGAAGATAAAAGAGAGAAACAGGCTTGCCAGAGAAATTCATGATATTATTGGACATACTTTAACGAGTATTTCTACCGGATTGGATGCATGCTTGGAATTGATTGATATTGATAGCGCAAGAACCAAACATCAACTGACAAAGATTGCAGATCTGGCGAGGCAGGGATTATTGGATGTAAGAAAATCAGTAAAGCAGCTTAGACCCGATGCTCTTGAAAGATATTCCTTAGTTTCAGCAATACAAAAATTGGCTGACAATATTAATGAATGTACCAGTACCAAGGTAGAAGCTCAAATCAGCGGAGAGGAAATCCGACTCAGTGGTGATGAGGAAGAAGCCGTATATAGAGTGGTGCAAGAAAGCATTACCAATGCGGTTCGTCATGGCCAGGCCAAAAATATAAACATATCTCTTAGATTTGATACAGATAAAGTTGAAATAAAGGTTATAGATGATGGAGTTGGCTGCAGTAATATCCATCAGGGATTTGGACTAAAACACATTACAGAAAGAGTCCTTATGCTTCAAGGCAATGCAAGGTTTAGAAGTGAGGAAGGCAAGGGCTTTCAGGTTATAGTGGATATTCCTGTCAGGAATAGAGCTGTATAGTTGGAAGTTCAGTTGGAATAATGGGGGAAAGTGTATGATCAAAGTGATGATAGCAGAAGATCAGGAATTGATTCGTCAAAGTCTGGAATTTGTGATTTCCAATAAAGAAGATATGAAAATTGTAGGTCTGGCAGCAACCGGCAAGGAAGCAGTGGAGCTGGCAAAGGATAAGAAGCCGGATGTCATATTAATGGATATAAGGATGCCAGAGATGGATGGAGTAGAGGCAACCAAGGTTATTAAGAAAATGAATCCAGACATTAAAATCATTATATTGACTACTTTTGATGATGATGAATATGTTTTTGATGCACTAAAAAATGGGGCCAGTGGATATCTCTTAAAAGGGATATCATTAAATGAATTGGTTGAATCCATTCGGATTGTAATGAATGGCGGCTCATTAATTAATCCTTCAGTGGCTACTAAAGTATGCAAGTTTTTTTCTCAAATGGCTGAAGCGGATTATACAAGTAAAATCCAAAATGATGCACTTTCGTCTTTAAATAAAAACGAACTTAAAATTATGAAACTTATTGGGATGGGGCTTTCAAATAAGGAGATTACAAAAGAGCTTAATTTCAGCGAAGGAACAGTGAGAAATTATATCAGCAATATATTAAGTAAATTAAATTTAAGAGACAGGACTCAAATTGCTATTTTGGCAGTGCAGAGTGGAATTACCATGGGAAATAACATAGATAGTGATTGAACAGGACCCTTAAATATAGTTCATATATTTAAGGGTTTTATTTTATATTAAATCAAAAATGCTGTAAGAAACTTGTACATATTTTAGAAAGCAGACAAACAGATATTGTGAAAATACACAAATGTAATTTAGATGATGACAAATGTAATTATAATTAAATGACATAATACACATGATGTATTTTGCATTTAGCTGTATAATTTGCACATATAAAATTCAATTTTAACTTTTAGGAGGGGTTTTGATGAAAAAGAGAGTTTTCCCAATTCTAATGGTGCTTACCATGGCATTTTCCTTGTTTGCAGGGTGTGGTACAAGCAATCAAAAGTCGACAGTCAGTGAGCCTGAATCTACATCTGCTGAAATTGAGGCATCCAAAGCGTCAAAAGATGAAAACAAGCAAAGAAGATTTGGTGCAACATTTATGACCTTAAACAATCCATTCTTTGTAACTTTAAACGAAGGATTAAAACAAGCTATTGAAGCCAACGGAGATAAATTAATCACCCTTGACCCACAGTTAGATCTTAACAAACAAATAGCAGGAGTAGAAGATTTGATTGCACAAGGTGTTGATGGAATCTTCTTAAACCCTGTTGACTGGAAAGGAATTAAGCCAGCATTAGAAGCAGCCAATAAGGCAGGTGTGCCTGTATTCGTAGTGGATGCCCCCGTATTTGATGATGATTTGGTAGTCACAACAGTAGCATCGAATAACTGGGAAGCAGGAGTATTGGCTGCTAAACACTTAACAGAAACCTTAGGGATTACAGAAGGTAATGTGGTTATTCTGGAGCATCCAACAGCAAAATCTGCTATAGAGAGAACAGACAGCTTTATTGAAACGATTAAGCAATATCCGGGACTTAAAATTGTAGCACAACAATCTTCGGAGGGACAATTAGAACAAGCAATGCCTGTCATGGAAAACATCATTCAGGCAAATCCGGACATTACAGTGGTTATGGCGTTGAATGATCCAACGGCCTTGGGAGCCATTGCAGCTTTAGAAGCGGCTGGAAAATTAGATGATGTAAAAGCAATCTATGGAGTAGATGGCTCAGAAGATGGAAAGAAGATGGTTAAAGAAGGAAAATTGACTGCAACAGCTGCACAATATCCTTCAGAAATAGGAAGGATAGCAGTAGAAGCAGCATACAAACACCTCAATGGAGAAACGGTAGACCACGAAATTAAGGTGCCTGTAAAACTATTAACGAAGGAAAATGTAGATACAGATGGAAATAACGGTTTCTAATCAGGATGTATGAAAAATGCTTGTGGATTTACTGTGGGTAAGTCCACAAGCATTTCTAAGAGGAGGGGTGAAATGGACGAAGTCATTTTAAGCATGAGAAATATTCATAAACGATTTCCGGGAGTATATGCACTAAAAGATGCTAAATTAGAATTGAAACAGGGTGAAGTTCATGCATTGCTTGGAGAAAATGGAGCTGGGAAGTCCACGTTGATGAAAATTTTAGGCGGCATCTATCAGGCAGATGAAGGAGATATTTATATAAAGGGAAGAAAAGTAGAAATAACAGGTGTTCACAGTGCTCACGCCAATGGAATCAGCATTATTCATCAGGAGTTGTGTCTGGCGCCTAATATGACTGTAGCAGAAAATATCTTTTTAGGAAGAGAAGAGATTAAAAAAGGGTTAGGATTTGTAAACTTCTCTGAGATGAATAAAAAAGCTCGTAATTTAATGGATTCTCTAGGATTAAGTATTGAGCCTACAGAGATTGTTGGCACTTTAAGTGTAGCAAAGCAGCAAATGATAGAAATTGTAAAAGCACTTTCTGTGGGGGCAAATATTCTTGTGATGGATGAACCGACAGCATCCCTTTCTAAAAAAGAAGTAGAAATGTTGTTTAAAACTATTGAGGAGTTAAAGAAAAAAGGCATTTCGATTATTTATATCTCTCACAGAATGGAAGAACTCTTTAGAATTACTGATAGAATTACTGTCATGAGAGATGGGCAGTATATCGGCACCAAAATAACGAAAGAAACCTCAAGAGATGAGCTTATTACCATGATGGTAGGCCGTGAATTAAAAGATTTATATGTAAAATCAGACCATGAAATAGGAGAGATTGTTCTTGAGGTCAGAAATCTTAATAGAAAAGGCGTTTTAAATAATATCAGTTTTTCCCTTCGTAAAGGGGAGATTTTAGGCATTTCCGGCCTTGTAGGAGCGGGAAGAACAGAATTAGCCAGAGCAATCTTTGGGATAGATAAATATGATTCAGGTACCATTATGATTGAAGGGAAGGAAGTTAAAATAAATTGTCCGTTAGATGCGATGAACAATGGGATTGGTCTGGTACCGGAGGACAGAAAGAAACAAGGTTTAGTATTAATTAGGAGTATAGGATATAATGTTACACTTCCGGTATTAAGCAAATTCATTAAAGGACCACGGGTGAATAAAGCATTAGAAGAAGAAATTGCTCAAGACTTTATTTCAAAACTATCTATAAAAACTCCCTCTATGAATCAAGCTGCCAAAAACTTAAGCGGTGGCAATCAGCAAAAAGTGGTTATTGCTAAATGGCTGGCGACCAACCCTAAAGTATTGATTCTGGATGAACCAACAAGAGGTGTTGACGTAGGAGCGAAAGCAGAGATTTATGGGATTATGAGCATGTTGGCAAAACAAGGGGTTGGAATTATTATGATTTCTTCTGAATTACCGGAAGTCATTAACATGAGTGACAGGGTTTTGGTTATGTACCAAGGAAACATAACAGGAGAATTAAGGAGGGAACAGTTAAATCAAGAGTGCATTATGCATTATGCTACAGGAGGGATGAAAAATGTCGGCTAAAACAGATGCAGCAATTGGGAATCATAACTTAAATAATAAGATTCTCGATAAACTTCAACAGGGTATTATGGGCTATGTTAAAAGATATGGAGGCATATTGATTGGGTTTATTACAATGTGTATTGCATTGAGTATATTGTCGCCAGTATTTTTAACAGCCAGTAATATTTTAAATGTATTAAGACAAATTTCAACCAATGCCATATTAGCTTTTGGGATGACATTTGCAATTATTATCTGTGGAATTGATTTATCTGTCGGTTCGGTATTGGCATTATCAGGAACATTATCAGCAGGATTGATTACATTATCGGGAATACCTACGCCGATCGCTGTTTTAATTGGGTTAACTTTAGGGACACTGATTGGATTACTAAATGGAGTCATTATTGCAAAGACTGGGCTTCCGGCATTTATTGTAACATTATGTACAATGCTTATGGCCAGAGGGGCAGCTTATGTGTATACAGACGGAATGCCTGTCCGTACCATTGAAGAAAGTTTTAATTTCATAGGTAACGGCTATTTAGGCCCTATACCTTTACCCATTATCTATATGGCTGCTTTTTTTGTATTTACAACGATTTTATTAAATAAAACAAAATTCGGCAGACATGTATACGCTGTAGGAGGTAATGTGGATGCTGCAAAATTCTCGGGGATAGATATTCAGAAAGTCCAAATAGGCGTATTCACTCTTCTTGGATTCTCATCGGCTTTTGCAGGAATTGTATTATGTGCCAGAATGTATTCAGGACAGCCGACAGTAGGTCAGGGCTTTGAGATGGATGCCATCGCAGCCTCTGTACTGGGTGGAACCAGCATGTCCGGTGGAATTGGTACCATTGGTGGAACCATGATCGGAGCACTGATTATAGGGGTATTAAATAATGGGCTTAATATCTTAAATGTTTCATCTTTTTGGCAATCTATTATAAAAGGAGCGGTTATATTAACTGCTGTATATGTTGATTCTGTTAAAAAGAGAAAAGAAATAAAGTAAAATATTAGGTATATTTTACTAATAAAGTTATTGAACAGGCTGATATTTTATAGTATAATTAATAAAAATTATACTTTTGGTAATATTCAATCAATTTTGTTTCTTCTTATTAATTTCATTTGATGGAGTGAAAAAAATGTATGACGTTGTGGCACTTGGAGAGTTATTAATCGATTTTACTCCTGCAGGATTATCTTCAGACAAATGTTTTTTATTCGAGCAAAATCCTGGAGGTGCACCGGCGAATGTATTGGGTGTTCTGGCTAAACTCAATATGAAAACTGAATTTATCGGAAAAGTAGGTAAAGACCAATTCGGATACTTTTTAAAGGGTGTACTGGAAAACATTCGAGTTGGAACTAAAAATCTTATATTTAGCGATGAAGCGAATACGACATTGGCTTTCGTGCACTTAGATGAGAATGGAGATAGAAAGTTTAGTTTTTACCGTAATCCAGGAGCAGATATGTTGCTTAGGGAAGAGGAGATAAATTTTAGCATTATTGAAAATGCAAGAGTGTTTCATTTTGGCTCTGTTTCAATGACACATGAACTTTCCAGAAATGCTACGTTAAAAGCAGTAGAATATGCTAAAGAAAAAAAGGTCCTTATATCATATGATCCCAATTACAGACCTTTGCTTTGGAAAACGGCCGATGAAGCTAAGAAATACATGGAAAAGGGACTGGCGTATGCTGACGTTTTAAAAGTATCGGAAGAAGAGCTGCAGCTTTTAACGGGTATGACTGCAATAGAAGAGGCTGCAGGATATTTGGAAAAAAAGTATAGCATACCTCTTATTGTTGTGACATTAGGAGAGAGAGGAAGTTATTTTAGAAAATCCGGTTATGAAGCCTATATACCTTCCTATAAAGTTAAAGCGGTGGATACAACCGGAGCCGGAGATGGATTTTTAGGAGGCTTATTGTATCAAATATTGGCCAGCGGAAAAGATTTCTGCGATATAGAAGGAATGGAATTTGAAAAAATGCTGAAATTCGCCAATGCAGTGGGAGCCTTCATAACAACAAAAAGAGGAGCAATCCCTGCCATTCCTGAATTGAAAGAAATTGAGGAATTCATAAATAATCACATCAATAAATAATTGCTAAAGACGGGGAGAGAGCAATGAAAGTGTTTGATATTCGTTCCATAGGAAGAAAGATAAAGTTAGGATTAATAGTAGCTATTCTTCCATTGCTATTTGCAATTATAATTTCGCTTATAGTATCTATTCAAAATAATAGGGCTTATAATGAAGTTTGTCAGACAATTTTGATAACAAATCATATAGAAAATGTCATTAATGAACATATCCCCACTTTAGTAAGACAGCTGGCGATAGAGAGAGAAAATATACATGAAAATTCAAAAGAAGTACATGAAATTTTAGAAAGAGACCTGAAATTTTTAAGCCAAAGTATCACTGAAGAAAATAAAGAAAGCAGAAAATATTTAGAAGGCATAGAGGGATTGATTGGCACTTATTTTGGTCATATAAAAGCAATTGCAGAAAACAAACAGATGTCAATGGCAGAAGTAAGTGCAAAGTATGATGAGATTAAGAAAACGGCAGAATTTATAAATAACCAAGTGGATAATCTCATCAACAGCCAATTAACCTATAGTGAATATATTATGGAACACATTAATAAAAAGTTTCAAATGATGATTATAATATTCACGAGCATTATTATAGGGGCTATATCCATTTCTGTTATATATTCTATTTATTTATCCAATAAAATCACCCAATCTTTTAAGAAGCTGACTAAAGGGGCTATAACTATTGGCACAGGAGATTTGACAGGAGACGATATTATAATTGATTCTGATGATGAGTTAAAGATACTGGCAGATTCTTTTAATCAGATGAAAAACAATATAAAAAATATCGGTATGAGAGTTCATGAAGTTTGCTCTAATCTTGCGGTACTTGCAGAACAGTTAAACAAGAGCATAGAGCAATTTGCCAATGGAAGCAGGCAAATTGCAGAAGCAACAGAGGAAACTGCCAAAGGGGCAGAAGATCAAGTTATACATGCAAATATCTCTACAAAGATAGCAGAATCTGTCCATAAAGAACTTCGAAAAATTGCCGCAAGGTCTCAACAGATTATTAAATTATCTGATTGCTCCAATGTGCTAACTCAAGAAGGGATGGCCTCCATACATAATTTTATTCAAAAAATTGATGGCATTAATGTTGTAATGAAAAGAATAGCGTTGCAAATGGATGGGCTTAATAAAAAATCCTGTGAAATAGAAACGAGTATCCAATCCATTGGGCAAATTGCTGAACAGACGAATTTATTAGCTTTAAATGCCTCTATAGAAGCGGTAAGAGCTGGAGAAGCAGGGAAAGGGTTTTCTGTAGTAGCCAGTGAGGTAAAAAAACTTGCAGAAGAAACTGAAAAGGTAACCAAAGGAGTAATCTATGCAATTAGTGGAATTCGGTCCGAAACCATGAGCATTTCAGAGACTATTGCAGAAGGAATGAAAGAAGTATCAAATGCTGTATGCTTTATAAAAGATGCAGATGACAGCTTTAAAAATATTGAAGCCTCCAATGAAACGGTCTACAAAGAAGTTAAAGAAATTTCAAAGAGTATTGACGATTTGCTGCAGAATGTAGATAAGCTTAGTAAAGCCAGCAAAGAAATTACCCATATAGCAGAATTGGTTGCGGCCAGCAGTGAAGAAGTAGCAGCATCAACCCAGGAACAGAGTGAAAGCTTACGGGAAATGGTGCTGAATTCTAATACTCTGACCAAACAGGCAGAAGCCTTGGAAGAAACAATCAAATATTTAAAAATAGTTTGAAATTTAAACAATATAAAATCATCAATAAAAGACTTAAGGTGATTACTTTGCAGAAAGCTAAAAAGATATCAGTAAAAATTGCTTTGATTATAGCCGTACTAATAATTATAGGCTCAATTGGAAATTATAAGAAAAACCAAGAAATAGTTCTGGAGTTTGGGATATTTTCGGGAAATGCATATGATGTTCCAAATACCAACATAAACAGCTACCAAATTGTAGATGAGGCAATAGAAGAATTTCAAAAACTACATCCCGGAATAAAAGTAAAATACAGCAGGGTAGGAATTTTAAAAAATGATTACCCTGAATGGTTATCGGGAAAAATAATAGAAGGTAAAGAACCCGATGTATTTGTAGTTCAGGAAGGAGATTTTAATACTTTTGCATCCATCGGCATTATGAAAGATTTAGGCCCTTTAATAAGTAAGGACAAAGATTTTGATATCAGCAGAATGTATGAAAATGCTGTCCGATCAGGACAACTTGACGGAATTCAGTATGCTTTGCCCAGAGAAGTGGAACCTACATTAATGTTTGTGAATAAAACCCTTCTGGAAAAAGAGAATATAGAAATGCCTAAGAATGATTGGACCTGGAATGATTTTTATGAAATATGTAAAAAAGTAACAAAAGATACGGATGGTGATGGAAAAATCGATCAATTTGGGGCGGTAGATTTTACCTGGGAAGATGGTGTTTATACCAATGGACAGCAATTGTTTACTACCGACGGGAAAAAAGCCTTATTTACGCAGCCGGAGGTATTGGAAGCCATTCAATTTGTTAAGAAAATTAATGACTTAAACCAGAATATGAAAGTTACGATTGATGATTTTGATAAAGGGAATGTTGCTTTTCGTCCTTTTCCATTTTCCTGGTACAGAGTTTATAAATCTTATCCTTACCGAATTATCAGATATGACGATTTTGAATGGGAATGTGTCAAACTTCCCAAAGGGCCCAATGGAAACAATGCTTCGGAGCTTCACAGTTTTTTAATAGGCATTAGTTCAAGATCAAAACATGAAAAAGAAGCATGGGAATTTTTGAAGTTTATGGTCTGCCATCCTCAAAGTCAAAGGAATGTATTCAAATATTCCCAGGGCGTACCTGTCCTTAGGGAAGTAACAGAGTCAAAGGATGCCGATGAGGAATTGAGAAGGTACAATCCTGATGAAGAGCTTGCGGTGGATACCAGAGTTCTGGGTGAGGTGATTGAGCATTCTATTGTGACGCCTCGTTTTCATAAATACGAGAAGGCAATGGATATGGCAGATAAAGCAATTTATCAGATTATCAATGGAGGCGCTGAAATAGAAAAAACTTTAAAAAAATTAGACGATGATTTAAATGAATTTCTAAAGTAAGGCACAGGAAGAGGAGGAAAACAATGTTAATTAATAAAAATCTGATTACGCTTCATCTTGATTCTCGTACAAAAGAAGAAACTATCCGAAAGATGGCTCAAATGGCTGCTGATGAAGGCAGAGTGGTGAATATTGAGGACTATGTTAAAGCTGTATTAAGAAGGGAGGAAGAATACAGTACGGCAGTTGGTTTTGGCGTTGCCATACCCCATGGAAAAACGGATGCGGTTAAGGAGCCTTTATTGGCCTTTGCAAGAGTTAATAATATTGAATGGGGGGCTCCTGATGGAAAACCTGTCAATATGGTTTTTCTTATAGGTGTTCCGGAAAGTCAGGCTGGAACAGAACATCTAAAAATACTGGCTAATATTTCAAGAAAGCTTATGAAGCAGGAATTCAGGGATTCTTTAAACAATGCAAAAACCCCGGAGGACATTCTGAATGTTTTGGGAGAGGTCTAAAAACATAATATATAAAAGTTTGAAAGATGCCACAGGAATATATTTGGGGCAACTGCCTCATATATATAAAAATTTAATATGGGGGTTGAGAATATGAAGATTTTGGCAGTTACATCATGTCCAACAGGAATTGCCCATACCTATATGGCAGCAGAAGCCATTATGGATGCGGCAAAGGCTAAAGGTTATGAAGCAAAAGTTGAAACCAGAGGATCAGTAGGCGTTGAAAACGAATTAACGGACGATGAAATCAAACAAGCAGACGCCATTATCGTAGCAGCAGACACAGATGTTCCTATGGATCGCTTTGCCGGTAAAAAAGTTTTACAAGTTTCTGTAGGAGATGCTATAAAAGATCCAGCTGGCTTGATTGAAAAATCTCTAAAGGCACCAGTGTATGGAAAGAGCAGAGATGCATTTGATGAAGTAGAGAAAATCAAAGCTCAAAGAGCTCAGGAAAGAAAAGGTGCATATAAGCATTTGATGAATGGAGTTTCCTTTATGATCCCCTTTGTAGTAGCCGGAGGAATCGCTATCGCAATCAGCTTTATTTTTGGATATGATGCAGCAAGCAATGCAGGAACTTTGCCGGCTTACTTGAATGCAATTGGTGGTGGCAGTGCCTTTGCATTAATGGTCCCGATATTGGCTGGATATATCGCTTATTCTATTGCTGACAGACCGGGCTTAGCTCCAGGTATGGTTGGAGGAATGATCGCCAATACAATGGGCGCAGGATTTCTAGGCGGAATTATTGCAGGTTTTCTTGCAGGCTATATCGTTGTAGCTATTAAAAAATACATTAGATTGCCAAAGACTTTGCAAGGAATCATGCCTGTACTTGTTATTCCGGTATTGGGAGTTATATCCACAGGCCTTATATTATTTTATATAGTAGGAACTCCTGTAGCAGCCATAAATACGGCAATGAATAACTTTTTGGCAAATATGCAGGGTGCTAATGCAGTTGTTTTAGGAATCATTTTAGGCTTAATGATGGCGTTTGATATGGGAGGACCGGTCAATAAAGCGGCATATGCATTTGCAACCGGAACTTTAACAGCTGCAGCAGGTACAGGCTCTATGGTTATGGCAGCAGTCATGGCAGCGGGTATGGTGCCTCCTTTAGGTTTGGCTTTGGCAACTGTATTATTTAAAGACAAATTTACTCCGGCAGAAAAAGAGGCAGGAAAAGCTGCATGGGTACTTGGAATCAGTTTCATTACAGAAGGGGCAATTCCATTTGCAGCAGCAGATCCGATTAGAGTTATTCCATCCATTATGCTGGGTTCAGCTGTAACTGGTGCATTATCTATGCTGTTAGGTTGTACTTTGTCAGTACCCCATGGTGGAATATTCGTTACATTTGCAGTAACTAATATTTTGGGCTACGTTATAGCTCTTGCAGCAGGAACTGTTGTAACTGCTTTCGTTGTAGGATTTTTAAAGAAATCACAATGAATGAGACGATAGAATAAATGAGGAACGCAAAACAGCGTTCCTCATTTTGGACTGTTTTTTCAGTAAAGGAGGAGAAGGTTTTGAAACGAATTTTAGACTTAAATGCTTCCGACTTAGCTTCCATGACTAAAGAAGAAAAGCTTTTAAGCATCAAGGCAGCAGAAGGAAGAACTCTTGTTAGTGAAATTATTGGGGTATTTCCACCGATTCTTTATGATGTCAGTAACGTTGAAGTAGCGTGTGCTTTTGGCGCAGATATTATTCTTTTGAATTTTTATGATGTGGACAATCCTATGGTTTTGGGGCTTCCAACAGAAAAGGGAGAATCGGTGATCAAAGAAATCAAGCGTCTTACAGGGAGAATGGTAGGGATCAATCTGGAACCTGTGGATGAAAATGCTGTGGTGATTGATGAAAGAGTCAATCTTTCAAAAGGAAGGATGGCTTCTGCCGAAAATGTTCAAAAAGCTATTGAACAGGGAGTGGATATGGTAGTGCTCACTGGTAACCCCAAAACAGGTGTGACCAATGAAGCGATCGTAAAGAAGATTAATGAAATTTCCAGTGTTGCGGGTGATAAAATAATTATAGCTGCAGGGAAAATGCATGCTGCAGGCAGCAGAAATGAAAGCGGAAAAGGGATTATTGATCAGGAAACGGTCCTTCAATTTATTAAAGCGGGGACGGATATATTGCTTTTACCAGCGCCGGGCACAGTTCCGGGAATGACGGTAGAATACGTAAAGAGTTTAGTTGATTTTGCCCATGAGCATCATTGTATGGCCATGACAACCATAGGTACATCACAGGAGGGTGCAGACCCCGATACCATTAAGTCCATAGCATTATACAGTAAAATGACAGGAACGGATATGCATCATATTGGTGACTGTGGTATGTCTCCGGGAATTGCAACGCCGGAAAATATTATGACATATTCCATTGTTATTAAGGGGAAAAGACATACTTACAGACGCATGGCCAGGTCTGTTAACCGTTAGAAAGATTATAAGAGTTAATGCTTAAGATTAAAAATATCGAATGCTACATCCTGATATTGTACAAAAAATCAATAAAAGAGTGGGGAGATGATACCCTGCTTTTTTATTGTATAAGAATTCTTTTGGATTTCTTATGCAATAAAAAGTCCTCCGCGGGATGCGTAGCCGTATGCGTTGTATTTGGTCCACTTTGCCGACCACGCTCGGTGCAAGAGATGTGTTTGTGAAACTCTTTTTGTGTTATATGAATCTTTTAAGCATTCATTCCATTGTTTTGAAAGAGTTTATTCAATATAATAACTCTAGAGTGATAAGTTTTGAAGGAGGACATTTAATTATGGTTACGATCAAGGAATTGGCACAAAGAGCAGGGGTGTCTCCTACAACGGTGTCGAATGTACTGCATGGAAGAACCAATAAGGTTTCTGTAGAAACACTGCAAAGAGTAGAGAAAGTGATTAAAGAAGCAAATTACGTTTCAAATATGGGAGCCAGATTGTTAGCCAATAATGGTTCCAAGATTATTGGCGTTCTTATTAATTACGGCAGAGAGGATCTTAGCAGCCCTGTACAAGATCCTTTTTTCAGTGAATTGGTAGGTGCATTGGAAGGAGAAATCAGAACTCAGGGTTATTATATGATGTTATACATGGCAAGAAATGTTGAAGAAAATTTAAAAATGGCACTGGCCTGGAATGTTGAGGGTTTAATTGCGGTGGGGTTTGATGCAGATGCTTGTGCAAAAATGAAGCAAAATACCCAAAAACCCATTGTATTTATTGATTGTTACTTCCATGAAGATGATCTTCTTTATACCAATGTGGGTCTTCAAGATAAAGAAGGCGGCTATGAAATGACAAAGTATCTATTGGATAACGGACATCGAAAAATTGCTTTTTTGGCAGACAGAAGAAATCCGATTGGAGTAGATGGAGAACGATTGGCAGGGTACAAACTTGCATTGAAAGAAAGAGGTATTGAGTTTCAAAAAGAAGATTTTATATTTATTGGTCATAACAAAGAGGAAAGAACAAAAGTTTTAGATGGAATTGTTAAAAATGTCATAGGAAAATATACTGCTCTGTTTTTTGCTTCTGATTTTTACGCTGCCAATGCAATTTACTATTTTAATGATCATAACATAAATGTTCCGGAGGATATTTCAGTTGTTGGATTTGACGATAATGTCTATGCAACTTTATGCCGCCCTATGCTGACTACAATGCACCAGGATGTGACACAGAAAGCCACCATTGCAATCCAGTATATCAGAGATTTAATCGCAGGGAAAAAGATCGAAATTCATGATATTAAACTGCCAACGAGATTGGTTATAAGAAACAGCGTAAAAACCATTTAAAAATATAAATGTTTTAAGGCTTATCAACAAATAATATTATTATAATCACTATTGAAATATATTTTTTGTTGTGATAATATCAAGTTATCATCATAGGTGTTTCGAAACACCTATAAAAATCACTGAAAAAATAAGCAGTGATTTAATAATGGTGTAAAAACTTCAATTAATAGGAGTGAGTTTAATGGATAAGAAGTGGTGGAAAGAAAGCGTCGTATATCAGATTTATCCCAGAAGTTTTAAGGATAGTAATGGAGACGGCATAGGTGATTTAAAAGGTATTATAGAAAAGCTGGATTATTTAAAAGAGCTGGGCATAGATGTGATCTGGCTTTCTCCGATCTATAAATCTCCTAATGATGATAATGGGTATGATATTAGCGATTATCGTGATATTATGGATGAGTTCGGAACTTTGGAAGACTTTGATACTTTACTGGAAGAAGCCCATAAAAGAGGTATTAAAATCGTTATGGATTTAGTTGTCAACCATACTTCGGATGAACATAAATGGTTTATAGAAAGCAGAAAATCCAAAGATAATCCTTACAGAGACTATTACATATGGAGAGAGAAATCAGCGGATGGAGGTCCTCCGAACAACTGGGGTTCTGTATTTGGAGGGTCAGCATGGGAATATGATGCAAATACCGATATGTACTACCTGCATTTGTTCTCCAGAAAGCAGCCGGATCTGAACTGGGATAATCCTAAAGTTCGTGAAGAAGTATTTGATATGATGACATGGTGGCTGGATAAAGGTATTGACGGATTCAGAATGGATGTAATCAGTATGATTTCAAAGACCCCTGAAATGCCTGACGGCGAAGTAAAAAACGGACTTTATGGAGATCCATTCCCTTATTGTGTTCATGGCCCGCATGTTCATGAATATTTGCAGGAAATGAATAAAAGAGTACTTTCAAAATATGATATTATGACTGTTGGGGAAACTGCCGGAGTAACTGTAGAGGAAGCAAAAAAATATGCCGGCTATGACCGCTCTGAATTAAACATGGTTTTCCATTTCGAACACATGGATTTAACCCATGGAGAACACGGCAAATGGAGCAATAAACGATTCAAACTGACAGATTTAAAAGAAGTAATGAATCGATGGCAAAAGGGTCTTGCCGGAAAGGCCTGGAACAGTTTGTATCTGAGTAATCACGATCAGCCGAGGGCTGTTTCACGCTTTGGAAATGACTCTGAAGAGTATAGAGAAGTATCTGCTAAGATGTTGGCAACCTTTCTTCATATGCATCAGGGAACACCTTATGTCTATCAGGGAGAAGAACTTGGTATGACCAATGTAAGTTTTGACTCCATAGAAGATTACAGAGATATTGAGACTCTTAATGCTTATGATGAGTTAATCAATAAGAAAGGTTTGGACAAAGATTTGGTGATGGATTATATCCATCATGTCAGCAGAGATAATGCAAGAACACCAATGCAGTGGGATGACAGCACCAATGCCGGATTTACTGCAGGCACTCCCTGGATTAATGTAAATCCAAATTATAAGTGGATCAATGCTAAGTCCCAGGTCCATGACCCAAATTCAGTATTCAATTATTATAAAAGGCTTATTGAGTTAAGAAAACAGCATGACATTATTGTTTATGGAGATTTTGAGCTTTTATTGCCTGATAGCGAAGAAATTTATGCTTTTGTCAGAACCCTGGGCGATGAAAAATTATTGATTGTATGCAACTTTACAGACAAACATGTAGAATTTGAAATACCAGAAGCGATGAAAGGAAGCAAAAAAGAAATCTTAATTTCAAACTATGATGCGGACAGTATTGACACAACAGAAGAAAAAGCAACTTTAAGGGCATATGAGGCCAGAGTATATAAAATGTAGGAAAGCACAGCTTTCCTACATTTTATATTTTACTAATGGTTTAATCTAATCTCATTTCGTTCTAGTTCTTGGTTTTTGAAGTTTTATGAGATCAATAATATTTTCTTAATCAAAGGTTTAAATTTTTAAATAAATATGTTATGATTATTTGGTATTATTGCATAATTGAGTATAATGATTATTTAAAAACTATACTTTACTCTGCAATCATAGATTGTATAAGAGTTTGCGGCGAATGAATCAAGGCTGAAAGAGTGAAATATGCCTAAACTACTTGTACAATAATCTTTCTTATGAATTTTGATATCTGTAATGCTTAGGTGAAACACCATAAACCTGCTTAAACATCTTGGAAAATGTAAGAGGATTTTCATATCCAACTTTTACAGCGATGTCCTGGATGGACATATTGGTTGTACGAATCAATTCTGCAGCCTTTTTCAGCCGGTAGTTGAGTAAATATTTCTGTGGTGAAATATTGAGATTTTTTTTGAATATGTGGGTTAAATAAGAGCGGTTAATGCCTATATACTTTGCTATGTCGCTGACTTTAATATGGTCATAATTTAAAGAGATATACTGCATGGCATAATCAATATAAGCATCGCTAGAATAATCATATTGATTTTTATTACGATTCAGGGCACTTTGAGCTTCTATTAAAATCCCCAATATTTCAAACAAATATCCAACCCGTTTGATTTCATTGGCGTAAGTCAGTTCATTGGCATCCAGGATTTTTTGAACCAGCGGCAAATATACTTTGGTGGGAATAGCAGAGGTAATCACAGGATTACTGTCTGAAAGCCCGGCATAGGACAAATAATTGGATGCAACTGTACCGTCAAAGGTTACCCAGATATATTCCCATGGGTCTTCACTGTCCGCAAAGTATTGGATCGGAACCCCTTTAGGGATAATGAATATATCATCTTTTTTAATATGATGGACTTTATTATGAACAATCAATACCCCTTTTCCGTCCAGTACAAAATGCAAGTGGTGTTCGTTGGGAATTTTATGGTCATAAGTATATCCAGGAGGACATTTTTGTTGACCGCAGTGCACCAGGTATAAATCATTGGTTTGCTTCTTTATATTTCTTAAACAACGCAAACCCACCACATTTTTATATGTTGTTTGCTTATTCACAAAATAGTCCCCCCTATTCCTTTTATAGTTACTTTCATTATATAAAAGAAAAAGGGGGAATGCAAATAGTGCTTATTTCAGGTGAAAATGCTTCATATAATCTCCGTGAGCTTCAATTAATTCATCACACATTTTTACGATATCGTCAATGCTTAGCTCTGAAGAGGTATGGGGATCCAACATAGCTGCTTGATAAATGTATTGGCGATCTTTGGTTACTGCAGCTTCTATGGTGAGCAATTGAACATTGATATTTGTCATATTCATAGCTGCCAACTGTACAGGTAATCTTCCCACATGACAAGGGGTTATTCCTCTGCCATCCACAAGACAAGGTACTTCTACGCAGGCATCTGAAGGAAGATTATCAATAAGGCCTGTATTTAATACATTTCCGCCTATTTTATAAGGTTTATTCGTAAGGATTGATTCCATGATATAAGAAGCATATTCAACAGAACGAGTATGGGTGATTTGGCCATTATTCAAAATCGCTGCTTTGTCTTTTTCCCAGTTTTCAATCTGCTCGATGCATCTTCTGGGATATTCATCCAAAGGAATATTATAAGCATCGATCAATTCAGGGTATTTTGATTTTATATAAAATGGGTTATACTCAGCATTATGTTCGCTGGATTCTGTACAGTAATATCCCAGATGCTTTATGTATTCAAAACGCACCATGTCTGAATGTTTTTCTGTGGCATTCTTAGCAGCAGCGCGTTTTTTGATTTCAGGATAAAGATCATTACCGTATTTGTCTTTGATTTCAAGAAGCCAGCCCATATGATTGATACCTGCGATTAATTCCTTTCGGCCTTCCAGTTTATCTTCCATGCCAAGGGATTTTAATAATGTTTCAGAACATATCTGGACACTGTGGCACAATCCGATAGTTTTGACATTTGTATAACGCTGCATATATCCTGTCAACATTGCCATGGGATTGGTATAGTTTAAGAACAATGCATCGGGACATACTTCTTCTATGTCGTGAGCAAATTCTTCCATCACAGGGATCGTGCGAAGGGCTCTCATAATGCCGCCAATGCCTAAAGTATCTCCTATGGTTTGTCTTAAACCATATTTTTTCGGAATTTCAAAATCAATAATGGTGCAAGGATCATATCCACCCACTTGAATGGCATTGACTACAAAAGTTGCACCTCTTAGGGCCTCTTTACGGTTTTCAACCCCGAGATAGGTTTTTATTTTTGCCCTTCCCTGATTAACGTTTTTGTTGATTGCAGAAAGAATGATTTCAGAATCCTTTAAACGATTTTCATCAATATCGTAGAGTGCGATTTCAGCGTCGCAAAGTGATGGTGTACACATACAGTCACCTAATACATTCTTTGCAAAAACAGTACTTCCGGCTCCCATAAAAGTAATCTTTACCATAGCAATCCTCCTTGAATGATTGTGATTTAGATAGATTTATTTTAAAATGTACAGGGGGTATAAGATATAAAATTTGTTTCAAAATAATTGTCGTTTTGTTGCATAGTTGGGGAGAGGGGAAATTATGGGATATAAGAAAAACTTAAGTATCTATTATTGCGGTATGGAAGAGTGCAAACCAGGACACTCCTTCGGACCGGCCATAAGACCTCATTATTTGATGCATTTTGTTTTAAGGGGAAAAGGCATTTATCAGGTGAAAGGTAAAGAATTTAAAGTTAATAAGGGAGAAGCCTTTTTGATTAGGCCCCAGGATGTTACATATTATGAAGCCGATCTGGAGGACCCGTGGGAATATGTGTGGATTGCATTTGATGGAGAAGAAGCAGATGCTATTTTAGAGGAATATCAGTTATTAGAAGACAAATTTATATGCCAGATCGACGAATCTAAAGATTCGGCGCTTTACTTGAGAAAAATTGCAGAGGCCTTTTTAAACCGATATGATGAAAGAGAACTCATGGGATATTTTTATTTAATTATTTCTTCAATTAAGAAAGAAAAATCCGAGCAAAAAAGAGATTATGACAAAAGTTACCTGGATAAAGCCATATCTTATATTCGGTATAATTACAGTTATAACATTAATGTAAGTGATATCGCCCGACATGTAGGGATCGAGCGAACTTACTTATATAAAATCTTTATGCGCTATCAGAAGATGTCCCCAAAGCAGTATCTGACCAGATACCGGCTGCTGGCAGCCAAAGATATGCTCGGCAATACAAAATATACGATTACTGAGATTGCTTTATCCTGTGGTTTTCATAACAGTTCCATGTTCAGTAAAAGCTTTCAGAAGGAGGAGAAGATTTCACCATCACAGTTTCGGAAGCAGTTACTGGAAGCTGATCAGTGAAAAAGACAAAATGACCACACTATGCCATATTTTATAGCTTTATGTGGGCAATTTGCGTAAAAAAACAACATTATTCCATAAAAACAGAACATTACTCCATGTTATTTGTGAATTTTGTATAGTATAATAAAATTGACTTCAGAGGAAATAGTCAAAATGACGTAAAGAACCATCATGAAATGAGAGGGAGGAGAAAAAATGGTATTTAAAAAATTAATGGCGGGGCTCTTAAGTTTGGCAATGGTATTTTCATTGACTGCATGCGGTGGAGGAAGCAGCAAGAATACATCGACACAAGAGCAAGGAACTACAACTCAAGATACCACAAAAGAAAGCAGCGCTTCATCTGGAAAAACACTTACAGTGGCAATTTGGGATACAAACCAAGAACCAGGATTAACACAGATTATTAATGATTTTACTGCAGAAACCGGAATTAAAGCTCAGATTCAAGTTACCCCATGGGATCAATACTGGACCATGCTTGAAGCAGGGGCTACAGGTGGTTCACTTCCAGATGTCTTTTGGATGCACTCCAATGAAATAGCAAAATATAGTCAATATGAAATGCTACTGGACTTAACAGATAGAATTAAATCCAGCGATAAAGTTGACTTAAGTAAATTTCCTCAAGATATTGTAGAAATATATAATTGGGATGGTAAGCAGTATGCCGTGCCAAAAGATATCGATACAATAGCTCTTTGGTATAATAAGACCATGTTTGATGAAGCAGGTCTGGAATATCCAAATGAAAACTGGACCTGGGATGATTTTAGGGAAGCTTGCAAAAAACTGACAAAGCCTGATGGCAGTCAATATGGATATGCTATCGATCCATCCAATAACCAGGACGGATGGTACAACATGGTTTATGCTATGGGTGGAGAAATTATTTCAGCCGACAAAAAGAGTTCAGGATTTGATAAAGAAGGAACCATCAAGGCAATTGAATTTGTTACAGATCTTGTAAAACAAGGCTACACACCAAATTATGAAACAATGACAGAAAACAGTGCCAATGCTTTATTTGAAGCAGGAAAAGTGGCAATGATTACAATGGGATCCTGGATGCTTCCAGAACTTTGCAACAATGATTATGTAAAAGAACATGGAGATATTGCAGTTTTACCTAAAGATGCAGCAACAGGAAGAAGAATTTCCATTTACAATGGCCTTGGATGGGCTGCATCCGCTAATACCAGCATGCCTGAAGAAGCATGGAAATTAATCGAATACTTTGGTTCTAAAGAAGCACAGCAAAAACAGTCTGACTTAGGAATAGTAATTTCTGCATACGAAGGAACTACAAGCAATTGGATCAATGCGTATCCTAATTTTAACCTTCAGGCTTATTTGGATATGATGGGAGACCTGGTAATCAGACCTTATTCCAGATCTACAGTAGTATGGGAAAACATGAGTAAAGAAAAATTAATATCAGCTTGGACAGGAGAAAAAGAAGCAAGAGACGTTTGTCTGGAAATTGCCCAGGAAATGAATGCATATTTAGCACAGGAATAATTCAATAGTATTTTAAAGGCAGGCTGAATCTATAAGGGAAAGTCTGCCTTTAAAATTATAACAGGTCTTTTGCTGATCTGAGAATGGGGGATCTGTATGGGAGGGAAAAAATTTAGATCAAAAGAAGCGAAGAAAACGGACTTTTGGCTTAATCCGTTACAAAATATAAGTATTGCTCAAAAGCTCATAGTCTCTTTTATATTGTTAAGCACGATACCGCTCTTTTTGATTGCAGGATTTTCCTATATAAAAGCAGAGAAGACGGTCAGAGATAAGGTGGGATTTTATTCAAAGAAAATGGTAGAGCAGACAGCTGCCAATATTGATTTGAAATTAAAAGAAATCGAAAACATTTCGATGATCATTACTTCCAATACTGAGATCATGGATGCTATAGAAAAAGATATGTATACGAGTATTTCGGAAAAAGTCAGTGATGAGAAAAAGATAGAGAATACCTTATTTTCCATTATAAATTCTAATAAATATATTAAAACTGCCAATATTTACAAAGAAAATGGAACAGTATACGGTTCTGACTTATCCGTAACATCTGGAGAAAGTAAATTTGTGCTTCAAAAAGAAATGGGGAATCAATTTATAGAGATGGTAAAAGCTTCGAATGGGAAGCCTATGTGGATTACAGGGTTTAATGACTCTTATGAAAACATTTATTTGGTAAGGCCTGTGAAAAAGTCCATTACTTCTGAACAGACGGCAGCATTAGTCCTTTCTATTAACAGCAAAGAAATCAACTCAACCTTTGGAGAATCAGAATCTGGTTATTCTGCGGATATTATACTGTTGAACGAGAATGAGCAGATTATTGCTCATACGGATGCAGAGAAATTAGGAACTAAGTTATCAGATATCGATTTTGATGCCATCTATAGTAATAATATCTCCGGTAATTTAATGGACCAGAGCCATGTAATCAGTTATGCAACGACACAAACTGGGTGGAAGGTAGTAACAGTAGAACTTATTGAGTCGCTAATGGAAGAAATGACAGCAGTCCAGCGCGGCATTATTTTGATGGTAATCTCATGTACATTGATTTCTGTTGTTGTGGGAGTAACTATCTCGATTGGTATATCCAGGCCTTTAAAAAGTATTATGAAGCTTATGTCAAGAGTAGAGCAGGGAGATTTAACTGCCCAATCCCCTATTAAAGGCAATAATGAAATCGGGAAATTATCCTATAGCTTTAATAAAATGATCCAAAATGTGAGAAATTTAATCATCGCAGCAGATCATGTTACAAAAAATGTAGAGAAAGATGCTGGTACAATCAAAAATGTTTCTGCCCAATCAGCCATTGCAGCAGGAGAGGTTACCAATGCAATCAATGAACTGGCAGAAGGAGCCCAGAGTCAGGCTAAAGAAGCAGAAGAGACAAATGCTTTAATGGATCGATTAGCAAGCAATATCAATAGTGTTGTAAAAAAGATTGAAGATATGATGAAGGTCATTACATACATTGAAGAAGCCATAAGTGATTCAAGCCATACGATGGTTAGTCTAAATGATAAAACAATCCGTACCATAGAGTCCTTTACTCAAGTAAACCATCACATACAAGAATTAAGTCAGGAAACAAAAGAAATCATTAATGTTGTAAAGGTGATCAATCAAATCAGCGAGCAGATCAACCTTCTTTCGCTAAACGCAGCTATAGAAGCAGCCCGGGCCGGAGAAGCCGGAAGGGGTTTTGCAGTAGTTGCTGAAGAAATTCGTAAATTAGCTGTAGAAACCAATCAATCTACTGAAATGATCAGTAAGATTGTATCCAATATCCAGCAAAAAACCAATAATACTGTATCGGTTGTTAATGTTTCAGGAGAGACCCTGGAAGAAGAAAAGCAAATCGTATTTCAGACAGAGCATGCTTTCCATAAAACTGCAGATTATATAAAGGATTTAATCGGGCAAATAGAAGAAATCAGAATGAAAATGAAACATATGGAGTCTCAGAAAGAACAGGCAGTAGAAGCCATTGAACGCATAACTGCCATCGTCCAAGAGTCTTCAGCATCTATAGAAGAAGTCAATGCCACCAGTGAGGAACAGAATACATTATCAGAACAATTGGCAAACCTGGCAAGTGATTTAGGAGATGCGGTTACGGGACTCAATCAGTCGTTGTCTATTTTCAAGGTTTAGGGATAAAGATTTTGCATTAGGTCATATTGCATAAACTTACATTAGGAAAGAAGTAATATAAACAACATTATTCCATATTACTGCAACATTAGGCTATTTAAGTAGTTTATTTTGTATAGTACTATTGAATTAGATTGAAGATACTTTTGTCTATTTTGTGAGGAGGGGTAGTTTATGGGTCATTCAACGTTAAATCAAAATCAGCCGAAACTCGCTCGAAAAGGAAAATGGTCTGGAAAGAAGCTAAATGAAGCGCTTTGGGGCTGGATGTTTATTTTACCCACGGTGATCGGACTAATTATATTGAACATCATACCTATTTTTCGGACATTATATCAAAGTTTTTTTAAAACAGGAGCCTTTGGGAAGGGTAATATCTTTGTAGGATTAGAAAATTATCGAAAGATGTTTAATGATGAAGCGGTATGGCAGGCATTAATCAATACTTTTAAATATGCAATTGTAGAAGTTCCTTTTTCAATTGCCATAGCTTTGGTTCTGGCAGTTCTTCTTAATCGCGAAATAAAAGGACGAACTATTTATCGAACCATATACTTTTTACCTATGGTAGCAGCACCAGCAGCAATTGCTATGGTCTGGCGATGGCTGTATAATTCAGAGTTTGGATTAATAAATCATATCCTGAATTCATTAGGATTACCTTCTGTAAACTGGATTTCTGATCCTAAGATTGCATACATCTCTATTGCTATTGTGGGCATATGGTCTGTTATCGGGTACAATATGATACTTTTCCTGGCAGGACTACAGGAGATTCCAACGGATTACTATGAAGCAGCAGAGATAGATGGAGCCAGTGCGGTAAAGCAATTCTTTTCAATTACAATACCACTGATTTCTCCAACCATGTTTTTTGTTACGGTTACTAGAGTCATAGCAGCTCTGCAGGTATTTGATTCAATTTATATGATGATTGGTATTACCAATCCGGCGCTTTATAAGACACAGAGTCTGGTGTATTTATTCTATAAATATTCCTTTGTTGAATATAACAGGGGCTATGGTTCAGCAATCGTAATGTTACTTCTGGCGATTATTATGATTATTACAGCCATTCAAGTCATCTGCCAGAAAAAATGGGTTAACTATAATTAGAAGGGAGATGTGCAGGGGATGAAAAAGGAAAATATATATACTTATTTGGTCCATCTGGTTTTAATTATTGGAGCCATTATTATGATTGTTCCGTTTATCTGGATGGCGTTAACATCCTTTAAGACGATATCAGAAGCGACTCAAATGAATCCGTTTGTGATCTTTCCTTCCAAATGGAGACTGGATGCTTTTAAGTCAGTAATTCGTAAAATGAATTTCTTAAGATTGTATTGGAATACACTGGTTTTAATTGCAGGACGGGTAATTTGTGCCGTATTAACTGCTACGATGGCAGGATATGCTCTGGGACGCCTGAAATTTCCGGGGAAAGATTTAGCTTTTGGTATCGTGTTGTTTCAAATGATGGTACCAGCCCAGATCTTTATCATACCTCAATATTTAATGGTGAGCAAAATGGGGCTTTTAAACACTTCCTTTGCGCTTATATTTCCCGGTCTTGTTACAGCTTTTGGTACTTTCCTTTTAAGGCAGGCGTATATGGGCCTTCCAAAAGACCTGGAAGAAGCAGCAATACTTGATGGATGTAATATTGGACAAATATTCTTGCATGTTATGCTGCCTCTTACCAAATCATCCATGGTTGCCCTGGGAATCTTTACGGCGTTATTTGCTTTTAAAGATTTGATGTGGCCTTTGGTTGTTAATACAGAGCAAACCACCATGCCACTCTCAGCAGCCCTGGCAAAACTGCAGGGACAGTTTGTAACCAACTTCCCAGAATTAATGGCAGCTTCATTGCTTGCATGTATTCCGATGATCATCATATATATCTTGTTCCAGAGACAGTTCGTTGAAGGAATAGCAACATCAGGAAGCAAACTATAATATATATAGAAAAGGGAGATGACTATGCCAGTTATTTATCATGAAACATCACAGGAATTCCACATCTTTAACAATGAAGTAAGTTACATTATTGAAATCATGGAAAACAAGCAATTGGGCAACTTATATTATGGAAAAAGAATCCATGATAAAGAATCCTTTCATTATCTCCACGAGGAAATGCCTCGTCCTCATGCAGCTTTTAGTTGCCCACCCCCTTCAACTTTATGCCTGCAATATACCAAACAGGAATATCCGTCATACGGCATAGGGGATTTTCGTTATGGTGCCTTTACTATAAAACAGGAAAACGGAAGTCATATTACAGATTTTAAATATGTTTCCCACTCCATATACAGTGGAAAGAAAAAAATTGAACCTTTGCCGGCGACTTATACAGAGAAAGACGAAGAAGCAACCAGCCTTGAAATTGTTTTATACGATCAAGTAATTGATACACATTTAATTCTTACTTATACGATTTATGAAGAATTGCCGGTGATTACCCGCCATGCGAAATTCATTCACAATGGGGAAGAAAAGATTGTTTTAACCAATGCTATGAGTGGATGTGTTGATTTACCGGATGCAGATTTTGATATGATCCATTTGTCAGGAGCATGGTCAAGGGAACGCTATGTAAAAGTAAGAAGTCTGGAACAAGGTGTTCAGTCGATTTATAGTATGCGTGGGATAAGCAGTACAGAGCACAATCCTTTTCTTGCATTAAAGAGAAAAGAAACCACGGAATTATTAGGGGAAGTATATGGATTCAGTCTGGTATACAGTGGAAACTTCCTGGCACAGGCAGAAGTATGTACCCATGATACAACCAGGGTTCTCATGGGCATTCATCCAAATAATTTTGAATGGGTGCTTCATAAGGGAGAATCTTTCCAGACGCCGGAACTGGTTATGGTTTATTCCAATGAAGGTTTAAATAAAATGAGTCAGACCTATCATAAGCTCTACCGCACAAGATTGGCAAGGGGAGTATGGCGAGACAAAGAAAGACCAATCCTTCTTAACAACTGGGAAGCAACTTATATGGACTTTAACGAAGAAAAAATCTTAAACCTTGCGGCGAAAGCCAAAGAAGTAGGAGTAGAATTATTTGTATTGGACGATGGTTGGTTTGGAACAAGAAATGATGACCATCAGGCCCTGGGGGACTGGTACCCAAATCTTGATAAATTGCCCAATGGTATTGCAGGTTTATCGAGAAAAATTGAAGAAATGGGCATGAAATTTGGACTTTGGATTGAACCGGAAATGGTGAATAAGAACAGTGACTTATACAGGAAACATCCTGACTGGATTCTCTCTACTCCGGAACGCTTTGAAAGCCCAAGCCGTCAACAGCATGTATTGGATTTCTCCAGAAAAGAAGTTGTGGATTATATCTATGAAATGATCTCAAAGGTGATCAGAGAATCTAAAATTTCTTATATCAAATGGGATATGAACCGCTATATCACAGAATGCTATTCCAGAGGAGCAAAACCTGAAGAACAGGGTATGGTGATGCATAAATATATCCTGGGTGTATATGATTTATATACCAGACTTACTACTGAGTTTCCTCATATTCTATTTGAATCCTGTGCCAGCGGAGGAGCAAGATTCGATCCTGGAATGCTCTATTTTGCGCCACAGACCTGGTGCAGTGATGATACCGATGCAGCTGAGCGTATGAAAATTCAGTATGGTACCAGTTTTGTATATCCTGTTTCCAGTATTGGTGCCCATGTATCTGCTGTGCCCAACCATCAGGTAAACAGAATTACTCCATTGGACACAAGAGCAAATGTAGCGTATTTTGGAGCTTTTGGATATGAGTTGGATTTGAATAAACTCACTGATGAAGAATTAGAACAGATTAAAGAGCAAATTAAATATTATAAAAAATATAGAAAGCTATTCCAGCAAGGCGTCTTCTATCGCTTAAAGAGTCCTTTTGAAGGCAATGATACGGCTTGGATGGTGGTATCAGAAGATAAAACCCAAGCCATCGCAGCATATTATCAAAAATTGAATAAAGTCAATGCAAGCTGGCTGCGATATAAACTTACAGGCCTCAATCCAGATATGCTTTATAAGGTTACTGCTTTTGGAAAAGCAGATACTTATTACGGCAGTGAACTGATGAATGCAGGGCTTGTAATAGACAGAAGAAAATTTGAAGACATTGGTGATTTTGCATCTGTTTTATTTAATATTGAAAAGGCATAATGTTTATAAACATCTTAAAAAATATAGAGCAGAACAGTTTCTGCTTTTGTGACCCGGTATTAATGTCATAACCCCTGTATATACAGGGGTTATTTTTCTTCCAAGATTGCTTGACCAAATTTTTGTCCGAACTCATAAGCTTGCTTTAATTGGTCTTTTGAAGGATTGAAGTTGATCTTAAGTCCCGGTACAGGTATTTTAAATCTTAATTGCTTTAATCGTCCTTCTATATTGGATACTGCTTCTCCGCTCCAGCCGTAAGATCCAAAAGCTCCGGCCAGTTTTCCCTTATGAATCACCGGATTTAGAGAAGTAAGAAGGTTCCAGATCGGGGGAAGAGTATCGCCAACAATCGTAGGGGAACCAAAGAGTAATCCTTTTGCACTTTGCATTTCCCCTATTACCTTTGAAGGGTTTTCGTAAACCATATCAAATATGAATACGTCCACGTCTCCAGCTGAGGAAACGCCTTTGGCGATTTCTTCAGCCATTTTTTTCGTATAGCCGTAAGCTGAAACATAGGCAATGACGACGCTTGGCTTTTCTCTTTCTTTTACAGAGGACCATTCTCTGTATAGATCCAGGTATTTTTGAATGTCATTTCTAAGAATTAAGCCGTGTCCCGGGCAGACAATCTTGATATCCAAATCTTTAATTTTATCCAATGCCTGAGTGACATAAGACTTAAAAGGACCCATAATCATATCAAAGTAATACTTATATGCATCCAGAATATCTGCTCCTTTTTCCTTTTCCATCACATCATTAAATACCCTTTCGTCACAATAATGAGCTCCGAAGGAATCACAAGTAATTAATACTTTGTCTTCTTCAACATATGAATACATGGTATCTGGCCAATGGAGGAAAGGGGTCATGATAAATCGAATGGTTCTGTCCCCTATATTAAGTGTATCTCCATCGGAAACAGGAAGGCTATTAAAAGGGCGGTTGGTAATTTCTTTTAAAAACCTCAAGGCTGGGCCGGTTCCCACGATGGTTGCATCGGGACAGTAATCCAGCAAAGTGGCAACAGAGCCCACATGATCCGGTTCTGTGTGATTGACTACGATATAGTCAATTTCTTTAATATCGATGACGTCCTTGATTCTGTCTATAAATTGATTTGCGAATTTATCTTTGGCAGTTTCAAATAATACGGTTTTTTGGCTGCCTTTTAATATATATGAATTGTAGGTTGTTCCGTATTTCGTTTCCATAACAATATCGAATATCTTAAGGTCTGGGTCCAAAGCACCAACCCAATATAAGTTATCTAATATTTTTATTGATTTATACATACTTTCACCCTCCTGAAGACTAAAATAGAATTTATATTAAAAAATAATTATTATCTTCAAATAAAGATATTAGCAAATGTTTGTTTGCCTGTCAACGGCTCAAATACGCCTTTTGTTTGCGTAATAATTATATTGTGGTATAATTGTTAAGAAAATATTACAAAGAGAGGATTAAATTTATGAAATAAAGTTAATACTAAAAAATGGCAGACCTAGAAATGCAGAATGAAAGAAGTGAAGATATGATTGAAAGCATGCAAAACAGACATATTAAAAGGCTTGTGGGATTGCAAAAAAGTAAAAAGAACAGAAATAAGGAAAAAGCCTTTGTTGTAGAAGGGATTAAAATAGTAGAGGAAATACCAAAGGACTGGGAGATCGATTCTATTTTTGTTGCTTCTTCTTTTAAAAAAGAAAATCCGTCTTTTTTGGATCGAATCTCAGTACATAGGCATTTATCTGAAAATGAAGTTATTGAAGTCAGTGATAAAATTTTCAATGCCATATCGGATACGATGACCCCTCAGGGGGTTTTGGCCATCTGCAGGCAGAAGAGTTTTTCGCTGGAAAAAGTATTGACCAATGAAAATGGATTCTATATCATCCTGGAAGATCTTCAGGACCCGGGGAATTTAGGAACTATTATCAGAACAGGAGATGCCCTGGGGGCGGATGGAATTATTTTAACTAAAGGCAGTGTGGATTTATACAATCCGAAAGTGATCCGTTCCACCATGGGTTCGATTTTTCATCTTCCAATCTTAACAGATGCAGATATAAATGACCTTCTTAACGAACTAAGGATAAGAAATATATCCACACTGTCTGCCCATTTAAAAGGTGAAAAGTATCCCTATCAGTGCGACTTAAGAAAGAATATTGCCCTAATTATAGGCAATGAAGCCAATGGCATTAAAGATTCAACAGCCCAAAAGACGGATCTTTTGGTCAAGATCCCTATGCCGGGGAAAGCTGAATCTCTCAATGCTGCCATGGCAGCAGGGATATTGATGTATGAAGTGCTAAGACAAAGAAGTAATGTTTAAGCCTTAAGAATACCATTAAAAAGGAGTGTGTGTATGAAGAGGCTCAGCAGAGTAAGTTTTCTTTTTATTCTTATGCTTATCATGGTTATTATGAGCATGTACAGGTTTAATCCTGTCCATGCCCAAATGAACATTGAAGAAATCTCTTCATCAGAGCAAAAAGCAGTAAAAAAAGTGATAGAAAATCTGGTTGAAGCCATAAGAACATATGACCCCGACCAGTATATTGCCTTATTTCACAAAAAAAGTCCGATCTATGTTTTACATTATTCTGACTTGAAAGAAACTTTTCGTATTTTATCTTCTTATGATTTGGTTTACGAAATTGAGAACATAAGGTTTATCCAAAAAAAGGATGAAGATGTGACTGTTGAAGTAGATATCATTGTAAAGTCTCATAATAGTGAAGAGTATACAGACCGCAGAAATACTTTCCAGTATATTTTAAAATCAGAAGAGAATCAGTATAAAATTTACGATATGAGTGTAAAAAGTATAGAGGCTTTGGGCCAAAAAGACCAGTCCAATACGATTTTAGCAAAGAAAAGATTATATTATGCAGATGGTTCCCTGGCTTATGAGGGAGTTATGGAGAATGGAAAGCCTCACGGACGGGGCATCAGATATTATAAAGATGGAAAGATTATGTACGAAGGTACCTTTAAAGACGGAAAAATATCAGGAACAGGTATCTTTTATGATGCATCTGGTAAAAAAGTTTATGAAGGAGAAGTAGAAAACGGACGCCTTTCCGGCCATGGAAATTCTTATTATCCTAATGGAAGAATTTTTTATTCGGGATATTGGAAGGATGGCGTTTTTGACGGAAGAGGCAAGATTTATTATGAAAACGGAAAAGTGATGTACATGGGAGAGTTTGTGGAAGGAAGAGCTACCGGCCAAGGCAAAGCCTATTATGATAATGGAATAATTCAGTATGAAGGAGAAATGAAAGACGATTATTCCCATGGAAAAGGAATAGAATACTATAAAAATGGGCAAATCATGTATGAAGGCGAATTTGCCAATGGTGTTCCTCATGGAGAAGGAACCAAATACGATGAAGAAGGCAAAATCATTTTTAAAGGCCAATGGGAAAAGGGAGAACCAGTTCAACCCGAAAAATAAATGGAGCGGCGTAAGCCGCTCCTATTTTGTTCTGTTTTTCATCATTTCATGTTCTTTGATCAGTTCATTAATTAATGTTTTAAAAGGCCAATTCTTTGAAACAGGGGTTACGGTAGCAAATATGGGGCGCTCAAGACCGGTATCCTTAAAACCTTTTAAGAAAGCTTGCAGGTCACTTCCTGAAAAGCCGTTCATAATAACTGCTTTTGCCGGAATCAAATAAGAAGAAGCCTCTTTTGTCTGATCAAGTTTAAGGAGCTCCTCCAAAGTCATATCAATAACCGAATCGTTGACCAGGATGAAATGGTCGACAGAGAGTGTATCGCAATAGCTTTTTAAGATCTTTATTTCATTTTTATCGTAACCATAAGCCATCACAGATATTTTGTCTTCTGATCTGGTTTTGTCTTCTAAATCCACTTTCTGAAAAGACATATTTTCACCTCTTTAATTGATTTTATTTTTGTAAGTATATCATATTTGCAGGTTAGGAGAAAGGGTTCTGCTTGCGGAACCCTCATGTCGAGTATGGTCGATAAAGCCGACAAGGCTCAATATGTGCGATTATTTTAAGGTATTCCACAGAAAACATGATAAAAAGACAAGCGTGTATATAAATTAACAAAAAATTTAATTTTAAATAGAATGAACAGGATAATCGTGGTATAATAACCTGTGGGGATAATAGATATAACATTCATAGGATTATTGCCAATTATTAAATTTACATTTAAAGAGGAAGGGGATAAGAATGAATTACACACATGAAGTAGAAAGAATGACTTGTGTAGCTAAAGGACCTAACCATGGACCAGCACCTATACCACAAGAAGGACAATGGACAAAAGCAAAAGAAATAAAGGATATTTCCGGTTTAACTCACGGGGTTGGCTGGTGCGCACCTCAACAAGGAGCATGTAAGCTGACTCTTAACGTTAAGGATGGTGTGATCCAGGAAGCATTAGTAGAAACTATCGGATGCTCTGGAATGACACACTCTGCTGCTATGGCTGCAGAAATCTTAGCTGGAAAAACAATTCTTGAAGCACTTAATACAGACTTAGTTTGTGATGCCATTAACACAGCTATGAGAGAATTATTCCTTCAAATCGTATACGGTAGAAGCCAAACTGCTTTCTCTGAAGGTGGACTTCCAGTAGGAGCAGGCCTTGAAGACTTAGGAAAAGGATTAAGAAGCCAGGTAGGTACAATGTACAGTACTGTGGCTAAGGGACCAAGATACTTAGAAATGGCAGAAGGATATGTTACAAGAACTGGTTTAGATGAAAATGGCGAAATCATCGGATATGAATTCATTCATCTTGGAAAAATGATGGAAATGATTAAAAAAGGTACTGATCCTGCTGAAGCAATCAAGAAAGCTACAGGAACTTACGGAAGATTCGCTGAAGCTGTAAAAGTAATCGACCCAAGAGAAGAATAATAGATTAGGAGGATGAGAAAATGGCGTTATTTGAAGGATATGAAAGAAGAATCAATCAGATTAATTCTGTTCTAAATACATATGGAATTGCTTCTATCGAAGATGCTAAGAAACTTTGTGACGATAAAGGCATAGATGTTTATAAAATCGTAAAAGATATTCAACCCATCTGCTTTGAAAATGCATGTTGGGCATATATCACCGGAGCAGCTATCGCAATTAAAAAAGGATGCACCACTGCTTCTGAAGCAGCTAAAGCAATTGGCGAAGGACTTCAGGCTTTTTGTATCCCAGGTTCTGTTGCTGACGACAGAAAAGTAGGACTTGGACACGGTAACCTTGGAGCAATGCTTCTTGATGAAAACACAAAATGTTTTGCTTTCCTTGCAGGACATGAATCCTTTGCTGCAGCTGAAGGTGCTATTGGTATCGCTAAATCAGCAAACAGAGTAAGAAAAGAACCTTTAAGAGTAATCTTAAACGGTCTTGGAAAAGATGCAGCTCAGATTATTTCAAGAATTAACGGATTTACATATGTTCAAACCACTTTTGATTATGCTACTGGAAAATTAAACATTGTAAAAGAAACAGCTTATTCTAATGGTGAACGTTCAAAAGTAAAATGTTATGGTGCAGATGATGTAAGAGAAGGTGTTGCAATTATGCATCACGAAGGTGTAGATGTATCCATTACAGGAAACTCTACAAACCCAACCAGATTCCAACATCCTGTAGCAGGAACTTACAAAAAAGAATGTACAGAATTAGGCAAGAAATATTTCTCTGTTGCATCCGGTGGAGGAACAGGAAGAACCTTACACCCAGACAACATGGCAGCAGGACCAGCTTCCTATGGTATGACAGATACAATGGGAAGAATGCATTCTGATGCTCAATTTGCTGGATCATCCTCCGTACCTGCCCATGTAGAAATGATGGGACTGATCGGAATGGGTAACAATCCGATGGTTGGTGCTACCGTTGCAGTAGCAGTTGCCATTGAAGAAGCAGCTAAGGCTGGCAAGTTTTAATAAAACACTTACTATAGAGGATTTCTCAAGTCGTAAGATTTGAGAAGTCCTTTTTTATTGTATAGGAAATCCCTTCGGATTTCCTATACAATAAAAAGCCTTTCGGGCAGGATGGAAACTTGCGCGTATTGCGTTTTGTCTGCTTTTACTATTAAACTTAAACTGATGGTATTTTTTGAAGCCTGCTAAAAGTTTAAAACAATTTTTTATGAAATCCGTAATATTATATGTAGAGCGGATCATGAACAATAAGAGAGAATGCTTAAGAATAATACATGCTCCAGAAGGAGGACAGATAGAATGCTGGATATAATATTCGATATGGTTGATGTAATTTTAAATTTAATCATTGATGATACGGTTGAACAAGCAACTCAAAAGAAGGCAAAGAAAAATATAAGATATATACTATTTTCTGCTTTATGTGGGGTTCTAATCATTATTTTTTCGCTTATGATTGTGCATACTTTTAATGCAGGTAATTTTGCTGTTTCTATTTTGCTTTTTGTATTAACTGTTATTGTAGCAGCAAGCTGGCTCAGATTGAGGTTTTTAAAAAAGAAAAAGTGAGTTATAATTTTCTTTTTGCATGCAAATCTTAAAATATAAGAGGTATGAATTTGAAAAAAGGAGCATCCTAATGAAGATTTTTCTTAATATCATCATAATCATTGCACTTGTAGCTGTGACTTTTTTTGGTTTAGGTCCTGTTTTACTGGCAGACGGATCCAAAACAGAAAGACTGCTTACATTATTGGTGGTGCTGGCTCTGTATTTTTTATTAGTCTTGGCTTTAAAATGGGTTAAGAAAAGGTATAGGTAAAGCTTAATAATAAAAGCAGCTCAATACTGAGCTGCTTTTATACATTTAAAGAGGGGGAATAAGATGTTCTAAGTATACTAACTTTTTGTCATGTGCTAATATAGAAATAATACTACAACTTCATGAAAATGTCAATAACAATTATCAATTAAAAAATATAATCATTATCAATACGATTAATACTAACGAAAAGACCAGGTTTAACTGTTTAATTTTATAAAAGGAGGATCAAGAATGAACAATGAAACATTATCAGAACCTAAAATAAGTTCTAACCTTGATACGAATTTTTTAAAAATCATTGCTATCATCACCATGTTGATTGATCATATTGGATATGTATTTTTCCCGGACAGGATCGAGCTGCGTATTATTGGAAGAATATCTTTCCCTTTATTTGCTTATTGTATAGCAGTAGGGTTCCTGTACACCAGTAACATTAAAAAATATATCTTAAGACTGGCTGCTTTTAGCATACTCTCTCAGCCTTTTTATGTTCTGGCTTTTGATTTGCCATGGTATGAGCTGAATATCTTTCCTACCTTACTTATGGGATTACTGATCCTTTATTTTTTAAAAGAAAAGAAATGGATTGCAGCGATCTTATTAATGATGATTACATCCATCGGAAATTTCAGCTATGGTTTATCAGGCATTCTGCTTATAATTATGTTTTATTATTTTAGAAATCATAGAGAACTTTCTGCAATGATAGCAGGGATGTTCTTAAGCATTCCTTTTTTCTCTGATGGAATGTATCGTATTCAGGGCTTTGCGGTATTTAGCATTCCCTTGATCTATTTACGTACAAATTTCCGTATCAGGATCAATAAATATATTTTCTATATTTTTTATCCCTTGCATTTGCTGATCATATTTCTGATAAAAATTATAATTCATTAATAAGAAATGCCTTCTTGCAGAAAACTGCTTAAAGCTGTATAAAACAGATTTACTGAATAACATGAAGGACAGATATACTGAATAAATATTCTGTAAATATATTGACACAAGGAATTCAGAAGTATATTATTAAAGTATGAAACAGATAATCATTATCATTTTAAGAAGTTTGTCATTATATGACAGAATATTTTTTTGACCTCATCAATATAGTAAGTTACTCTACAGTACACAGAGAACGACAATTTATATGATTTGATGGGAGGTGTTTGAATGGATATTTTATTAAGGGCAAAAAACTTAAGAAAGCAGTATCAGATGGGAGAAGTAACGGTAGATGCTTTAAAGGATGCCAGTTTTGAAATATATGAGGGAGAGTTTATTGTTGTCCTTGGACCCAGTGGCTCTGGAAAAAGTACGATGTTAAACTTAATTGGAGGCATGGATACTATTACTTCAGGAGAATTGTACTATAGAGATCAGAGTCTTCATGGAGCCTCAGAAAAAGAACTTACCTTTTATAGAAGAAATACCGTTGGCTTTGTTTTTCAGTTCTATAACCTGATGCCTAATTTAACTGCCTATGAGAATGTAAAATTATCCGTAGAGATTGCTAAAAATCCTCTAAAAGTGGAAGATGTCTTAAGAGAAGTAGGGTTAGAAGACAGAGCCGATCATTTTCCTTCTCAAATGTCAGGAGGTCAACAACAGAGAGTATCTTTAGCCCGGGCTATTGCTAAAAATCCAGAAATTCTCCTATGTGACGAGCCTACAGGAGCATTAGACCTGGCAACGGGTCTTCAGGTATTGAAGCTGCTCCGTAAATTCAATAAAGAGTACAAAAAAACAGTAATCATCATAACCCACAACGGGGAAATTGCAAAGATGGCAGACAGGGTATTTTATATCAAGGATGGAAAGCTTAGCCGCATTGAAAAAAATGAGAAGCCATTGCCTCCTGAGGAGGTGGCATGGTGATTTTATGGAAAAAATTGTTTCGTGATTTAAAGGAAAATAAGATGGCATACATTGCCTGCCTGATTGTTATTAGTGTTGGATTGATGTCTTATACAGCTATGTCTATTGCTATGGATAATCTTAACCGGGCAAAGGATGAATTTTATGAGGAAAAACATTTTGCAGAAGGATTTGCGAAAGTAAAATCTATTCCATTATCAAAAGTTAAAATCCTTTCCAGAATAGAAGGGATTAAAGAAGTAGAAGGCCGTCTGGTTAAAGATGTGAGAGTGCTTCTTCCGGGACGGGAAGAGGACAATGTATATCTTAGATTAGTAGCCATAGATCCTACAGATCCAACCCACTTAAACGGAGTTCAGAAGCTGGAAGGCAGGGAATTGGATACTGATAAAGCGAATATTTGGATTGGTCCTAAATTTTTTGAGGTTAATGGACTTAAGATGGAGGAGAAAATATCTGTAATCATCAACGGAAAAAAGACAGAATTAGTGATTGCAGGAATAGCTCAAAGTCCGGAATTTGTTTATCCCATGCAAAACGAGCAAAGTATCATGCCCACACCGGAAACTTTCGATATTGCCTATCTTCCTTATGAAGTTATGGATTCTTTATTTGGTTTAAGCGGAAACATTAATGACATTATTTTTACTTTAGAAGAAGGCTATGGTTTTAGAGATGTAGAAGAGGAATTAAAGGAGAAATTAAAAAAATACGGTTTTGAAACTGCCTTTGAAAGAAAGGATCAATTAAGTCATGCCATGCTTCAGCAGGAATTGGATAGTCTTGACTCCATGGCTAAAAGTGTTCCACTTATATTTATTGGTATATCGGCTATCATTTTATACATCATGCTCAAGCGGCTGGTAGAACAGCAAAGAGGTTTGATTGGAACATTAAAAGCTTTTGGTTATACACAAAAAGAGATTCTCTTGCACTATTTATCCTATAGCTGGGTTATTGGACTTGGTGGAGGGATCATAGGGGGACTATTAGGAACACTTTTGTCTGGCTATATAACAGAAATGTATAAGGAATTCTTCCAGCTGCCTGATTTAAAAAATCAGTTTTCCTGGGAGTATTTTATCATAGGAATTATTTTATCCGTTCTTGGATGTCTCTTTGCCGGATTTCAAGGGGTTAAAGGAGTGATGAAGCTTCATCCTGCACAGGCAATGAGACCAGAGGCCCCGCCTGCGGGTAAAAAGATTTTAATCGAAAGAATAAGAATTTTATGGAGTAGTTTAACGGTTCAAGGACGTATGGCCATGAGGAATATTTTTCGCAGCAAAGGAAGAAGTTTTTTCACTCTTATTGGAGTGGTCTTTACCTTTGCAATGATGGCAACTATGATTTCTTTTTATGAAACGATGGATATTATGATGATTGATCAGTTTGAAAAGATCCAAACTTATAATATAAAAATGAATTTCGAATCTCCAATTTATGCGAAAGAGGTTGTCAGAGAACTTAAAAATAGAAAGGGCATTATAGAACTGGAGACGATGCTGGAGGTTCCAGCTACTTTTAAAAATTCGTATCATAAAAAGAACTTGGTGATTCTGGGCCTTAATAGAGAATCCAATTTATATAATATTGTGGATTTTGACGGTAATAAAGTCAAAGTCCCTGCAGAAGGAATTCTTTTATCTGAATCCATAGCCAAATCTCTCCACGTAAAAGTTGGAGATAAAGTTCGAATTGAGAGTCCTTGGGCAAAAGAAGATAAGCTTTATGTCTATGTATCTGGAATCATACCTCAATATATAGGGGGGAATGCCTATATGGAGGAAAAAAGTTTAGGAAGGCTTTTAGGATATGGGGATATTTCGACCAGTGCAATTTTAAAGATTCAACCAGAGGATATTGCTTTACTAAAAGATGATTATAATGCTTCAAGCAAAATTCAATCTATCGAAGAAAGTGGTACAACAGTAAAAAAGTATAAAGAACTTCTTGATACTTATGACTATATGATCTGGGTTATGGTTTTAATTGCGGTAGTTACAGGCTTTGCCATTATATATAATTCCAGTATTATTTCATTGGCGGAGAGAAAAAGAGAACTGGCTTCGTTAAGAGTTTTAGGAATGACAGTCAGAGAAGTGCTGGAAATCATATCTTTTGAGCAATGCACGATAGGAATTGTAGGAATGCTGTTTGGAATACCTATGACTTTTCTTCTAAAACAGATGGTAGCAGATGCTATTAATAATGATGTATTCACTTTGCCTACTTATACGGCGCCATCCTCATTTTTGACGGCTTTTATGGGGACGGTTCTTGCAATTACTTTGGCACAGCTTAATATTGCACGGAATATTAAAAAACTGGATTTAGTGGAAGTGTTAAAAGAAAGAGAATAAAGAAAGAGGGTGCATTGAATGAAAAAATCACTTAAATGGCTTTTTCTCATTTCAGGGGTTGGACTGATTATTTTACTTGCTATTTATTATACACTAAAGCCTTTAAAGGCAGAAGTTATTCAAGTTGATCCCAAAACTGTAGAAGTTTCCTTCAGGGAAGAAGGAACTGTAACGGCACAGCAGGAAGAGACGATTTATCCAGTGGTTCAAGGTTTGATTGAAGAAGTTTATGTGAAAGAAGGAGATAGAGTTAAAAAGGGAGACGTACTCTTAAAAATAGATACCAAAGATTTAACTTATCAACTGGCTCAGCTGGAAGAACAGAAAGTCAGTATACAGGGGCAGGAACAGAAGACCTACGATGAAATGAATCAGCAGCTCATTAGTTTAAGAGCACAACTGCAAGGCCTGGAGGGCCAAAAGGTGGAGGCCAATACTGCTCCCTATAAATCTCAAATCAAACAGCAGCAAGTAAGGATTGAAGAAGCTAAAAGGCAACTTGAACTGGCAGAAGACGACTATAAAAGAATGAATGCCTTGTTTGAAGAAGGGGCAGTTAGTCAAAAAGAAAGGGATGCAGCTGAGGAAGCCCTGAACCAGGTTAAAGACAATCTCAAAATTCAGGAAGAAGTTCTTGCATTACTTAAAGAGCAAACTGAAGGCAGTGATCTTTATTATGAAGCACAAAAGAAAGCAACCAAAAGTCAAATAGCTCTGTTGGAGGCTCAACTTGGTCAAGACTCTGATAAGTCCGGAACCGTTCAATATTATAAAGGAATGATAGAATCTCTGAATGCCCAAATTGAACAAGTAAAATATCAGATCGAAAGGTCGGAAATCAAAGCACCTTTTGATGGAATCGTGAAAGATTTAGAGGCAGAAAAAGGACTCCCAGCATTCCCTCAATCCCCGTTACTAACGGTATTCCAGCCTGATTCTTATGAGGTAGAAGTCTTTGTTTTAACAGAAGATATTGTAGAATTAAAAGAAGGGATGGCTGTAGAACTGATTCAGGAGAGAAAAGATCAGGATGTTGTATTTGAAGGCATTATTGATAAAATTGCGCCATCTGCTGAAGAAAAAATTTCTTCTTTAGGATTAACAGAGCAGCGTGTAAAAGTTACAATCAGACCAAACGACAATGAAAAGGCAGAATTACGCCCAGGATATGCCTTGGATGTAAAATTCGTAACCCATAAAGAAGACAATAGACTTGCAGTACCTAAAGCGGTACTTTTCCCCTATGAAGATAGGGATGCCCTTTGGGTAGTGAGAAATGGTAAGGCAATAATCCAACCTGTTGTCAAAGGATTGGAAAATGATCAGGAAGTAGTTATTTTAGAAGGATTGAAAGATGGAGATACCGTGATCAGAAATCCTCAACTGGAAGGATTAAAACAAGGAAAACGGATTAGCCTGCAATAAATATGAGATAAAATATTTGGATAGTCAAATGTTTCAGTTCGCTAATAAAGTTTAATGAGCAATAGAATAAAAAATACAAATCCCCAAGCTTCTAACTTGGGGATTTGCCATTCGTTTAAACAGTTTACTTATTGAACTGTTTCATATACTTAAAGAGGAGAATAAGACGTTTTAAGTACATTAATTTGTTGTCATGTGCTAATGTAAATATACTATAGATTTTAGAAAAAGTCAAGAATAATTCTCAAATAAAAAATATAATCATTTTCAATTCTGCCACCATTAAAACTGTTGACGTTAAATGGATTTAAAGGTATTCTAAATAAGATAAAAGCTTGTGTTTCAGTAAATAGGTTAAAATAATATTATAAGATGCGAAAAAGAAATACTAAAAAAGATATTAAAATGCAATGCATTTGAACAGCCAACAGTATAATATATCGAAAGGATGATCCATATGTTATATCCTTTAAAACTTGATCCTGTATATAAAGAACCCATATGGGGCGGAAAAAAGTTAAGAGAGATATTTGATAAAGATATTCCTTCGGACACAACCGGAGAAAGTTGGGAAATAGCCTGCCATGAAAATGGTACAAGCATTGTTGCCAATGGACCATTAAAAGGCAAGTCCTTAAAAGAAGTGATTGACGATTATGGCGTAGAGGCATTGGGAACGAAGATCGGAGAAGAAGGAAAAAAGAAATTCCCACTTCTTGTTAAAATCATCGATGCTTCCGACAGACTTTCAGTTCAAGTTCATCCTGAAGATGAATATGCTAAAGAACATGAAGGTGAATTAGGCAAAACAGAAATGTGGATTGTACTGGATGCAAAGCCAGGTGCACAGCTTGTATACGGTGTTAAACCTGGCGTTACTAGGGAAATGTTTGAAGAAAATATTAAGAAAGGAACCCTTGAAAATCTACTGAATTTCGTGGATGTCAAAAAAGGCGATGTGTTTTTCATTCCTGCTGGAACCCTTCATGCCATAGGAGAAGGGCTTCTTATAGCAGAAATCCAGCAGAACTCTGATACAACATATAGAGTTTACGATTGGAACAGGGTGGACAGCAGCGGAAAACCAAGAGAGCTTCATATACAAAAAGCTTTGGATGTAACCAATTTATCTGACTGTATAGGGCATGAAAAAGTGGAAGGCACGGTCACTAAAGAAGGTGAAAACATAAGGCATCATCTTGTTTCCTGCAAGTATTTTATTACAGAGATCCTGGAAATTCAAAAAGAAAGCAAAGAACCTTTAAATGGAGACAAATTTGACTTGCTTATGGCTATTGAAGGGAATGGAGTCATTGAGTACAGGGAAGGTGCGGTTCCCTTTAAAGCAGGGGATTCCTTCTTTATGCCTGCAAGTATTGGAGATTATAGTATTGCAGGGCAGTGCAAAGTGATTAAGACTTATGTGCCTGTACGCTAAAGCTGTCAAAATAAATTATTTGTGCAGAAGATAAAGGCTTCAGAAGATTTGGTTTTGTTTTATAAAACCTAAATCTTTGGAGGCCTGTTTTGTTTACCGAAATCTTCGATTTTAACATCGTATTTTACAGTGATTTTTGCATTTTTATATTTCTCAGACCAATTATAGTCTCTAAAGTCTTTATAAAGCCAAAATTTTTTCCTTGCTACTTGGGACCATAAAAAAGGCTCAGCACCGAATTCTTCCTGAGTTTTTTTAATTAATTCCATAGTGACTGTTTCAAGGCGTTTTTCAATAGCAGCGATAAGAAGTTTTTGGTTTGACTGGTTTTTCACGTAGTCTATATTGCTTGGAATAGATGCTATGCTTAATGTTAAAGGTATTTTTACATCAATAATGGGATAGTCATCGGTAATTGTAATTTTAATTTTGTTTTTTCCCCTTACGAGTTTTGCAGATATTTTTTCTCCTTCTTTTAAGGGATCGGGAAAAGTTGCAAGAATATTATTGGTTTGCACAGTTGGCCGCAATATCAGAGCTAATCTGGTTTCATCCCCGGTCAGTTTGCCGATCATTTTCCCTTCTTTAAACACTGCTGAACCCATCATTTGCATTGGATTTTCATCTATTTTATCCAGTTGCCCTGCAATAATATCTCCTTCACTGTCAAGATGTATTTTGGGATGCTCCGGCTTTGTGGTAGCATAGGTTACAAGAAATAAGCCCATGTCATCCAAAGTCCTGAGAGAAAATTTATGAAGGGTAGAAAGGGGAACAAAGCCCACATCTTCCCACCTTGATGTAAGGAATTCATAATATTTTGATGCTCTTATATCAAAAGGAGGACGATTGTTTCTAATAAAGTCAGCAGCATCTTCTTTGCATACGATGAGATTTAGCTCTCTTCTGATGTCTCTGTCCCTTTGGGTTGCTTCAATGATTGGGTAGAATTTATCCGACTTTGCTAAATCTTCGCTTACAATAAACGCTTTAGCATGGGAAAAGGTTAAACGTCTCGCGATAGAAGTACTTGCTAAATCCCTGGATGCAACAAGGTCTTCCGACAAGAATGTGATGATATCGCTGGGTGGTTCGTCTACCTGAACCTTGGTGGAGGTACCGATCTGAGGATTTGTGATCTGAAAGGTAATTCTAAGCATACCATCCTCCCCTTCATCAAGCCCAATAACTGAAACAAATGCGAATTCCTCGATTTCTATTCTGTCCCAGCAGCCAGTAAGAAAAAGGGTAACCAATAATATAAAAATGAGTTTTAATCTCTTTTTTGATTTTTTCAAGATTTAAATTCTCCTTTCAGTTTTGCAACTACCCATAAAAATGGAGAGAGAAAAGTGAAAAAAATCCATAATACCATAAGCCCAACTTTCCGGATGGAAAACACATATTGTGTATAATTTTCAGGAAGTCTTGCAAGGATATAGACCACCACGGCGATATAGGGAAGCAGAGTATTTGGACTTTTTACTTTTATAAGGGAGGTACCTAATGTAGCAAGGGTATAAAAATAAATACTAAAGCGTATTGCAATAGCAATGGACCAAAAACCTAAGAAGAAGGATTCCAGATTTTTTGCAAACCGTCCCAGTCCAACCAGCCTTGTAAGATGGTGATGCGGATAGTTCAGTGTAGACAAGACAGTATATCCATAAGAAGAGATATAAATAACCATAAATACAGTAATTAAAAGAATAGAAAGTCCAAGGCCTAGAAGACTGGCATTTTTAAATTCTTTATAGGATCTTACTTGTGTGAAAAAGATGGATAATGAAATAACTTCACTGACTACAGAGGTATGGAGGATACCTAATTTTAATAAAGTTTTTACACCTGGTCCGCCTAAGGGGAATAAATAACTAAAATCCAGATCTTTCAGTGCCAATGGTATTAATAACAGGACTACCCCTTGCATGAGAGGATATGTAAGCCAGCATAGACTGCCAATAATATTAATTCCTTTATGAGATACATAAAAAGCTGTAACAATAAGCATTAACAGCAGGTATTTTAAAGGCGTTCTTAAGTAAAACATCGTGCTTAATATGTCTGCATAATCCCTTATGGATACAACCAAGTATTCGAGCAGAATTAAAAATAACATGAGGATAATTACAAATCCAAAGAACTTGCCGGTAAGATGATAGATGATATCTGTTAAATCTTTGTTTTTATATAATTTAAACAAGGATAAAAGAAACAAAAAAGAAAGATAACCAACCCAGACAGAATAGGGATTGCCCAGGCTGCGTTTAAGCCTTCATCCAGCAGTAAGAGAGGCGTTGTATCTGATAATTTAAGGGCAATACAAAAAAATATAATAGCCAGCAACTCTCTAAAACCGATTTTTCCATCATATTTCTTGATCACTTTTTCACTACTTTCTTTTAGGGTTTCTTTTTATAGAATCAGACTTAGAGATATTAGTCGGTCTAAGCCATTGCTTAAAGATCACAGATCGTGTATAACTATCGTTTGTTGAAGGGAAATGGGGAGCTACCGGAGACATAAAAGGAACACCGAAGGAAGTAATACTGAGGATATAGGCAAGGCCTATAACAATGCAAAAGGAAATTCCTAAAAAGCCCATAGTAGCTCCTGCTAGCAGCAGAATGAATCTGGAGATCCGAATGGTATAGCTTAAAGTGGTTTCTGGTATTGCGAAGGAAGAAAGTCCTGTAATCGCTACGACTATTACTAAAATAGGGCTTACGATATTGGCTTCTACGGCAGCCTGTCCCAGAATCAGTGCACCGACGATACCAATGGTTGGGCCAATGGTGGTAGGTACTCTTACCCCGGCTTCCCGGATTAATTCGAAGGATACTTCCATCAGAAGGATTTCGGTGATAACGGGAAAAGGAAGCACTTCCCTGGATGCAGCAATCGATACAGCCAGATCGGTAGGAATCATTTCACCATGAAAATTCACTACGGCAATATATAAAGCAGGAGTTAACCATGAAATCACTACTGCCAAAAGACGAATCATCCTGATAAAATTACCATACCACCACCGTTGATACTGATCTTCTGCAGCATGAAAGAAAGCCCAGAAGGTTACCGGGACAATCAGACAGGCGGGAGAACCGTCCGTAATCAGTATGATGTGTCCTTCGTTCAAAAAGGCAGCCGCTCTGTCAGGTCGTTCTGAGTAGAGTACAGTAGAAATAAGAGAATAACTTCTGTCTTCTATAAACTGCTCAAGTGTAGAAAGATTGGGAAGGAAATCGGTTCTGATGCTTTTGATTTTTTCTTTGACGGCGTTGACTAAGTCGGGATCAGCGATGCCTTTGATATACATGATATATACTTCATTTTTAGATTTTTCGCCGACTTCAATACTCTCAGAAATGAGATTTTCGTATTTAAGATACTTTCTTATAAGAGAACGATTGACATCAGCCGATTCCACAAAAGATTCTTTTGGCCCTTTGATAACGTTTTCGTTGACTGGCTTTTCCACAGAACGGTGTTCAAATTCTGCAGTGGAAACAGAAAGTGCTTCAGTAGAATTGTGAATCAGCAGTATCGTATTGCCTTTAACGATATCTTTGGTGATATCCGAGATTTTGGAGATACGTTGAGCATCTTTAGGAGTAATAATATTATTGATAATATAATCTATAGGATTATTTTCTGCATTTTCAGGAGAACCTTCCATTAAAGGCCTGATAATATCCTCAGTAAGGGTATGGATGGAGGAGGAGCCGTCCAAATAGAGGATGCATCCATCTACATCAAAGCCTTTTAACCGTATGTTGCGTATAACAAAGTCTTTATTTTGGGGGAAGAAAAAGATTTTTTTAAAAGTATCTAAATCGGTTTGCAGATCACCAGTAAGCGTATCGCTATTATTTGTGGGAGAAATAGAAGTATTGCCGGTATTATTATTTTTATTATTTTTTCTGATTGTATAAGAAGGAATATTATCACTCCCAATTCACTTTATATAGAGTATGTTATCTTTTTTATGAGATTTTATGTATTCACCATTAATTTTTAAGGACAGCTTAAATGCAATCAAAAGGTCTTTCTTTTTATTCAGTTTAGATGTAAAATCAAATGTATAATACATAGTGAATGAACGTATATGAAAGGTGATAGACTTGAAAGTACTTATAGTAGGCATAGGGAAGCTTGGATACAGACTGGCAGAATCCCTGATCAACGAAGATATTGATGTAACTTTAATGGATCAAAACCCAAAAGTGTTGGAGAGGATCAATGACTATTTAGATGTATTGACTATTAGAGCCAATGGTATTGAAATCGAAGTACTAAAAGAAATTAACATTAAATCCTATGATTTTCTAATAGCTACAACTTATAGTGATGAGACCAACGCCATGATTTGCAGCATAGCAAAAAAATTAGGTTGTAAAAAGACTATTGCAAGGATAAGAAATCCTGAATATACGAAGCAAATAGATTTTATTAAAGAAGAAATGGGCATTGATCATATTATCAATCCGGAACTGGCTACTTCCAATGAAATAGTGAGGTATCTTCTTAAAAGCTATAACTTTTATTCTGAAGATTTTGCTAAGGGAAAGGTTTCAATTCTGGATTTTAATATAAAAAACTTATCCGATTTTGTAGGAAAAAATATTGTTGAATTGGGTGACATGGAAGATTTACTGATTGCAGCCATAACTAGAAATGATGAGATTATTATTCCCCATGGATATACACAGCTTATTGAAAATGATATTATCCATGTTATTGGAAGCACTGAAAAAATTGATCGATTTGGTGAAAGATTTAATATCTACGCTGATAGAGGCAAAATTAAAAGAGTAATGATTTTAGGCGGAGGGAATATTGCATACTATTTGGCCCAGAAGCTTAAAGCTTTCAATATAAAGGTTAGTATCATTGAACAGGACAGAGAAAGGTGCAGGTACCTTTCTGAAAGATTAAGCGATGCCTTAATCATTAGAGGAGATGGAACAGATATTAATCTTTTGGAAGAAGAAGGATTAGAGTCCATGGATGCCTTTATCGGAGCAACTGGTTTTGACGAGCAAAATCTTCTGATGACCCTCATGGCCAATCAGGCTGGAGTAAATAAAACCATTGCTAAAATAAGCAGACCCAATTATATAAAAATCATTGACAATCTGGGGATAGATGTTGCCCTAAACCCAACCAATATTGCAGTCAGCAGTGTTCTTAAGTTTATAAGAGGCGGAAAAGTTGTATCGGTTTCACTTCTATTGGGAGGACAGGCGGAAGTTACTGAAGTTATTGCAATCAAAGGTTCTCGTATTGTTGGGAAACCTATTTCAGAGCTGGGATTGCCTAAAGGAATTATCATTGGTGCCATAGTGCATCAAGGGAAGGTAGCAATACCTAGTGGGAATACTGTAATAGAGCCTGATGACAGGTTGATTATTTTTTGTTTATCATCCAATGTGCCGGATTTAGAAATGTTCATTAAGCCAGCGAAGGGTGGACTATTCAAATGAACTATAGAATTATAGGAAAGACATTGGGGATCATACTGATGACAGAGGCTTTACTTATGATTCCATCTTTTCTTATATCAATATACCATAATCAAGAAGACAAATATCCTTTTCTTTTTTGTATTTTATTAACCGGTGCAGTTGGTTTTATTTTGTATAAGTTAAAAACTGAAAAAAAAGCAATCAGGATTAAAGAAGGATTGGCTATAGCATCTTTTGGATGGATTGCTCTTTCTATATTTGGTGCACTTCCTTTTGTATTTTCAGGGAGTATACCTTCTTATATAGATGCATTATTTGAGACAATTTCTGGCTTTACGACTACTGGAGCTACTTTAGTAAACAATGTTGAGGCTTTGCCCAAGGGGATTCTATTTTGGCGTTCTTTTACCCACTGGATTGGTGGGATGGGGATTTTAGTTTTTACAGTTGCATTTTTGCCTGTTGTAGGAGGCTTCCAAATGTTTAAAGCAGAAAGCCCGGGACCTACAGCAGACAGGTTTGTACCGAGAATAAAAGATACGGCAAAGATCTTGTATATCACTTATATTGCCCTTACACTCATGCAAATGGCTTTACTTTTATTAGGAGGGATGAGTCTTTTTGAATCAGCTGTTCATACCTTTGGAACCGTAGGAACTGGAGGGCTTTCAACCAGAAGCGCCAGCATAGGTGCTTTTAACAGTACTTATATTCATATGGTGATAGCTGTATTCATGGTATTGTCGGGGATAAATTTTTCGCTGTATTATGCCTTGCTGAAAAGAAAATGGAGAGATGTATTAAGAGACCAGGAACTTATCTTTTATTTGGCGATTATTTTCGTCTCAACTTTATTAATTGCATTTAATCTAAAATCTACTCTATATAGAAATTTTGGATTAGCCTTAAAAGATGCATTTTTCCAGGTAAGTTCTATTATTACCACTACGGGATATGCTACGGTGGATTTTGATCTGTGGCCGTCTTTTAGCAAAGCGTTGTTATTCTTGCTTATGTTTGTTGGGGGCTGTGCTGGCTCTACTGCCGGTGGGGTAAAAGTCATTAGAATTTTAGTTTTATTCAAACTGATTAAAAAAGAAATTAAAAAGATTTTTCATCCCAGAGCCATCATTCCTATCAGAGCCGGTGAAGATAAGGTGATTCATAATGATACGATCACGGGAATTACCAGTTTTGTGGCTTTATATTTCTTCATCTTTATGCTATCAACAGTTCTTATTTCTCTTGAAGGAATTGATTTAGAAAGCACGATCACTGCCGTAGCTGCAACCCTTGGAAATATAGGTCCGGGCTTTGGACTCGTAGGTCCAGCAAGGTCATTCAGTCCGTTTAGTCCCCTGAGTAAAATACTCTTTTCAATCTTGATGCTGCTTGGAAGACTTGAACTGTTTACCATGGTAGCCCTGTTTGCGCCGAAGTCCTGGAGAAATGAAATATAAGTGAAAGAAAACATCCTCAGAGGATCTGAGGATGTTTTAATATTCTTCTTCATATTTGTCCCAATCTTTTAATACCCCTTGGTAATCTATGAGCTTCGTAATCTCTGCAAACACCAGATCATACAGAAGATCATAACCCTTTTCACTGAGATGCAGACCGTCATCTGCTAACAATTCATAGTAATTTTCATGGCTTATTACCTGTTCAAAAAAGTCAATCAAGGGGCAGTGATATTCTTTGGCCAATGTTTTAACGATATACCCGTACTGCTTTAGCCGATTATTGGTTCGAACAGGCGCACATACTTCTTCCCGAACAGGGGGAGGCGTAATTAATACAGGAATAGGGATGCAGCCGTTTAATCCCGTACGGTTATTATGATTCTTGATTTTTACGATGATTTCTTTTGAATTATTTTCATATTCTTCGAGAGATCTGAATTGCTTTTCGTTCATAGCAGAGTCATTTGATCCGAACAGAATAAATACGATATTCGGATGAAAGGAAAGAACATTCTTTTCTAATCTCATTAAACCTTCTCTGGTGGTATCTCCCGAAGTGCCGCTATTGCATATATGCCATGAGATATTGGGAAAGTACTGGGGCATAAATTTTTCTAGCCTTTCAACATATCCAGCATTTCGTGGAACCCCATATCCATAAGTAAGACTGTCTCCAAAGCCGACGATAGTAGTTTTGATCATTTTTTCACCCTCCAATAATTCATCATGGCATGTTCAATTCATGGATATATTATATTCGAATCTTTAAAATTGTGCAATCAGGCTTTTAAGACAGAATCAAACTTAAAGCTTTTCAAGATAAGAAAAGAAGTCTGGGAAAGAAATGTTTACGCAGTCACTGTTATGGATCCTTGTTTCACCTTTTGCTCTTAAGGCAGCAATGGCAAGAGACATAGCAACCCTGTGGTCATGATAGCTTTCTACTTCTGAACCTCTTAAAGAATGACTTCCTTCTATAATCATTCCGTCATCTGTTTCTGTAATGGATGCTCCCATCTTCTTAAGTTCCGATACCATAGTTTGAATTCTGTTGGATTCTTTTACTTTTAATTCCTGTGCATCTTTTATAATGGTTATACCTTGAGCATAACATGCAGCTGCAGCAATGACAGGAATTTCATCAATCAGTTTGGGAATTAAACTTCCTCCAATTTCTGTGCCATGAAGATCGGAAGAACGAACCAAAATGTCCGCTACCGGTTCACCGCATTGAGTGCGCTGATTAAGAAGTTCAATATCGGCGCCCATTTGCTTAAATACGGTAATAATTCCATCCCGGGTGGGATTAACACCGACATTTTTAATTAATAGCTCTGAATTTGGAAGGATCAGTGCAGCGGCAATAAAGTAGGCGGCTGAAGAGATGTCTCCGGGAACCTCTATGTATTGTCCGGTAAGCTTTTTTACCGGGGAACTTATGATGACATTGTCTTTTTGGACGATTTTTCCGCCAAAAAAATTTACCATAATCTCTGTATGATTTCTGGAAGGAGCAGGTTCTATAATTATAGTTTCTCCTTCAGCATATAAAGAAGCAAGGAGTATGGCAGATTTTACCTGAGCGCTGGCTACAGGAAGATTATAATGGATCCCTTTTAAGGGTTGGCCTTCAATATGCAGAGGGCAGTATTTGCCGCCTTCTTTTCCATCTATTTTGGCTCCCATTTCTCTTAGCGGCGCCACTATTCTCAGCATTGGCCTTTTTTGAATGGAAGCATCTCCTGTAAGATCCGATGAGAAAGACTGAGCGGAGAGAATTCCTGACATAAGTCTTATCGTTGTGCCACTATTGCCCACATCTAAGGTCTTTGCTGGTGCCGCAAGTCCCAGAAGTCCTTTCCCGTGGATGGTGACCTTCTTGTCATTTACTTCAATAGGAATACCAAGTGTTCTAAAGCATTCAATGGTAGAAAGACAATCTGCGCCCATTAGAAATCCTGTAACTTCAGTTATGCCCTCAGCAATGGAACCAAGCATAACGGCTCTGTGAGAGATGGATTTATCTCCTGGAACAGTAATTTCTCCATTGATTCGATCCTTAGGATTGACGATCATAATGGGCCTCCTTTTTACTTTTTATAGATCACATAATTCATTTCCTGAAGTAGTCTAATGCTTTTCTCCTGACTTGTTTCATCGTCAAATATAATCTGGAGAACGCCATTTTCATATTCTCTGCTGTTGATGATGCCTATATTTTTAATATTGATACCATGATTGCTTAATAAAGTAGCGATGCTTGCAATGCTTCCCGGTTGGTCTATAATATCCACTATAATTTCGTAAGTTTTCATAAATGGTACGGGACTTCTGTTGGAGAAGGTATCCCGATACTGTTTGGCGCTGTTAAAAAAGTTCCAGATATAATCATCTTCTTTGTTTCTGACAGCAGATGAGAATTGCATGAGGATTTCTATTAAGTAATTGATCACATATAAGATTTCTTTTTGGTTGGTCATGCAAATATTATGCCACATTTCAGGAGAAGAGGAAGCTATACGGGTAATGTCTTTAAATCCTCCGGCAGCCAATTTATGCATGTATTTGTCCTTGCCGTCCAAAGATTTTACCATGTTGACCAAAGCTGAAGCCAGAATATGTGGCACATGGCTTATGGATGCAGTTACTAAATCGTGATCCTGGGGAGAGAGAATAACCGGTATAGCTCCTATGGAAACAATGATGTTTTTTAATTGTTCCACTTTGTTCTCAGGGGTTGAAGGTTGGGGCGTAAGAATGTAATAGGCATTTTCAAACAAGTGTCCCTTAGAGGCACCATAACCGGCTTTTTCAGAGCCAGTCATAGGATGCCCTCCAATAAAGTGAATGTTCGTATTGTCCAGGATGACATTTAATTCATTTAAAATAACAGACTTTGTACTTCCCACATCTGTAAGGATACAGTCATCTTTTATAAAAGGAAGCAACTTTTTTACATAAGAGGAAATCTGCTTAACCGGTGTACATATAAATATGAGATCACAGTCAGAAAAATGTTCGTCTACAACTGTTGTAAAATCATTAATAACTTTTTCCTCCAGTGCTTTTTTTAGGGCACTGTTTTCTATATCCATTGCAATGATATTATTGATGTTGCATTTTTGCTTCAGGGCTTTTGCCAAAGAGCCTCCAATCAGTCCAAGACCAATGATTCCAACCTTATTCATGGCCGTTAAAGCTTCTTCCTATAACCTCAGCAAGAGGTTTTAATTCGGAACATAATTTAAAGAAGTCATCGGGATTAAGGGATTGAGGCCCATCTGACAGAGCGCAGGAAGGATTGGGATGTACTTCGATCATAAGACCATCAGCCCCTGCAGCAACAGCAGCTTTTGCCAAAGAAGGAACGTAGGCACGAACTCCAGTAGCATGGCTTGGGTCTACGATGATTGGAAGATGGCTTTTTGATTTAATAACTGGTACGGCACTGATATCCAGTGTATTTCTTGTAGCAGTTTCATAAGTTCTGATGCCTCTTTCGCACAGTACAACATTGGTGTTTCCTTCACTCATGATATACTCTGCAGCGTTGAGCCATTCTTCAATAGTGGCGCAAAGACCTCTTTTTAACAGGACAGGGATATTCGTTTTGCCCACTTCTTTAAGCAGTTGGAAATTCTGCATATTTCTTGCGCCAATCTGCAACATATCCACATATTTGACAGCAGTTTCTACAGCCTGTATACTGGTTACTTCGCAAACGATAGCAAGACCGGTTTCTTCCCTTGCTTCAGCCATATATTTAAGGCCTTCTTCTTCAAGCCCTTGGAAAGCATAGGGAGATGTTCGGGGTTTATAAGCTCCGCCTCTTAAGATCTGTGCGCCTGCTTTTTTAACTGCATGGGCGGTTTCTAAGAGTTGCTCCTTGCTTTCAACTGCACAGGGACCAGCCATAATAACAATTTCATTTCCGCCAATTTCACAGTTACCAACTTTTATGACAGAAGAACCTACATGGAATTTCTTATTTGCCAATTTATATGATTCTGTTACGGGCACGAGTTTTTCTACTCCGGGCAACAGATCAAGGTTGATTTTACTTAATTTTGATTTGTCTCCTATAACACCGACGATTGTAATTTCAGAACCTTTTGATAGATGAGTTGTTAATCCACACTGTTCGATTGCCTGAACAACGTTTCTAATATTCTCCTCCGTAGCATCATGACGCATTACAACAATCATTTTAAAGCCTCCTTGTATAATTAAAAACATTTCTTATAAATACTAGAATGTTTTTAACATTTTACACTTATAAAGTATGTGTGTCAATTATGAGAGAATATAAAAAAATATGTACAATATTATTAGAAGCAAATACATAAAAATAAGATGAATGGAATAAAGGATTTGGATAAAAATATTAAAATCAAGAAGGAAATCTTGCTTTCGCGTAGAATATAATAAATATACTGAAAATGAAGTCTATTGTGAAGACTTTGTAAAAATATAACGGGGGAGGAAACTTCAATGAAAACCTATACCATGGATCAAATTCGAAATGTTGTACTTTTGGGTCACGGGGGATGTGGAAAGACTACTATAGCAGAAGCAATGTTATATGTTACAGGGCAAATTAAAAGACAGGGAAAAGTTGATGAAGGCAATACCGTAAGTGATTATGACCCTGAAGAAATAAGAAGAAAGTTTAGTATTAATACATCTATTATTCCTGTTGAGTGGAAAGATGCCAAAATTAATATTTTAGATACACCGGGATATTTTGATTTTGTAGGAGAAGTAAAGCAGGCAGTCCGTGCTGCAGATTCAGCCATTATCGTTGTGTCTGCCAAATCCGGCATAGAAGTAGGAACAGAGAAAGCTTGGGAATACGCAGAAGAAGCAAATCTTCCCAGAATGATTTTTGTGAATGCTATGGATGATGAACATGCTAATTTACCTAAAATATTGGAAGAGCTGAAAGAAAAATTTGGAAAATGTATCGCGCCCTTCCAGGTACCCTTTAAAGAAAATGAGCGATTTGCAGGCTTTGTAAATGTGGTTAAGATGGAAGGAAGAAGATTTGCCAATGGTACAGTTGTTCCTTGTGATATTCCTGAAGGCATGGAAGATGAAATTGATCCTGTCAGAAATATGATCCTGGAAGCAGTGGCAGAAACTTCAGAAGAATTGATGGAGAAATATTTTAATGAAGAAGAATTCACTTTGGAAGAAATCCAGGAAGCCCTGCATAAAGGAGTGTTGGATGGAAGCATCGTACCTGTATTATGTGGTACAGCACTGAACAATACAGGAATTCGTGTTCTGCTTAACTCGATCATTGAGTACATGCCAAATCCATCAGAAGTTCATGCTGTTCTAAAAGGAAAAAATCCAAAGACAGAAAAAGACGAAGAGAGAAAATGTGCTGTGGATGAACCAACTTCTGTATTCGTTTTCAAGACCATTGTAGACCCTTATATTGGAAGGCTCTCTATATTCAAAGTGTACTCAGGAAAACTGAAGGCAGATTCCGTTTTATATAATGGAAATAAAGACGTTGAAGAAAAAATCTCCCACATTTACGTACTTAAAGGTAAAGAGCAAATTGAAGTATCAGAGCTTAATTCAGGAGACATAGGGGCAGTTGCAAAACTTCATGATACGATGACAGGAGATACTTTATCCGATCCTAGTAAACCGATCATTTATCCTCCAATAGAGTTTCCTGAATCCCTCATGCAGATGGCTGTATTTCCGAAAGGAAAAGGTGACGAAGAAAAAATGTCTTCAGGGCTTCAGAGACTTATGGAAGAAGATCCGACTTTCCACATCTTCTTAGATAAAGAAACCCATGAAGAAATCATCTATGGTATAGGCGAACAGCATCTGGATGTGATTATTAACAAACTTAAATCTAAATTTAAGATAGAAGTTGAATTACTACCTCCTACTATTCCTTACAGAGAAACTATTAAAGGTAAAGTTAAAGTTCAAGGAAAACATAAAAAGCAGTCCGGTGGGCATGGTCAATACGGAGATGTTTGGATGGAGTTTGAGCCTTCAGGTAATCTGGAAGTTCCGTATATTTTTGAAGAAAAGATTTTTGGTGGAGCTGTTCCAAAGCAATATTTCCCCGCAGTAGAAAAAGGTCTTCAGGAAAGTGTTAAACATGGAGTACTGGCAGGATATCCAGTGGTTGGGCTAAAGGCTACTTTGGTTGATGGTTCTTATCACCCTGTAGATTCTTCCGAAATGGCATTCAAGATTGCTACTTCCATTGCTTTTAAAGAAGGGCTTTTAAAAGCTAAACCTGTGATTTTAGAGCCCATTGTAAAAGTTACTGTAACTGTTCCGGATGAATATACAGGGGACATTATGGGAGATCTTAATAAACGAAGAGGAAGAATCTTAGGGATGGCGCCAAAAGGCAAATATCAACAGATTGATGCAGAAGTGCCTATGGCCGAAATGTTTAAATATGCAACGGACCTTCGTTCCATGACCCAGGCAAGAGGAAGCTTCACCATGAAGTTTGACAGATACGAAGAAGCACCTCACGATGTACAGCAAAAGGTGATCGAAGCAAGAAAGAAAGAAGCTTAATATACCTTGCATTTTTCAATTCAATATGATACAATTGCCTCAAAAAATATCAGTAAAGACAATGAAAAGGATTAGTAGGTATTTCAGAGATTTTAGAGAGCTGTTGGGTGGTGCAAAACAGTATCGAGAAATACTGAACTCCCCTTGGAGTCTCCCGCTGAAATTGGAGTAGGTGGCGACGGTATCCCCGTTAAAGGAAAGATATGTATGTCAAATACATATCATAAGTGTATTCTCGTATAGAGAATAAACTAGAGTGGTACCGCGGAGTAACCTTTCGTCTCTAACTAAGACGAAAGGTTTTTTTAATTATATGCGAAAGTTTCGCAAGTGAAACTCTTTTAATTACATGCGAGAGTTTCGCAAGCAAATTCTTTTATTATGATGTTACATAATTTGCATTATTAGGAGGAATGGATTTTGAGTAACATACGCTACGATCATAAAGCTATTGAAAAAAAATGGCGTGAAAGATGGGAAAAGAATCCCATTAATCAAGATGGACCTGATAAGAAGAAATATTATTGCTTAGACATGTTTCCTTATCCTTCAGGAAACGGACTTCATGTAGGACACTGGAGAGGCTATGTGCTTAGTGATGTATGGAGTCGCTATAAAGTATTGCAAAATTACTATGTGCTTCATCCTATGGGCTGGGATGCTTTTGGGTTACCGGCAGAAAATGATGCCATCAAAAAAGGTATCCATCCTAAAGTAGGAACTGCCAGAAACATAGCGAACTTCAAAAGACAACTCCATGAAATCAGTGCTATTTATGATTGGGACAGAGAAGTGAACACAACAGATCCAGATTACTATAAATGGACCCAATGGATTTTTGTAAAAATGTTTGAAAAAGGGCTGGCTTATGAAAAGGAAATGCCAATTAACTGGTGCCCCAGTTGTAAAACAGGTCTTGCCAACGAAGAAGTTGTAGGCGGCACCTGTGAACGTTGCGGTTCTTTAGTCACTAAGAAGAATCTGCGTCAATGGATGTTAAAGATTACGGCTTATGCAGAAAGACTGCTCAATGATTTGCAGGACTTGGACTGGCCAGAGAAAGTAAAGAAAATGCAGACTGACTGGATTGGAAAAAGTTATGGCGCAGAGATTGATTTCAAAGTAGATGGTTTAGACAAACAGATTAAAGTCTTTACCACAAGACCGGATACACTCTATGGAGCGACATTTATGGTTTTAGCGCCTGAACATGAAAGTGTACCTGAAATCACCACTGAAGAGCAAAAGCAAGCAGTGGAAGAATATGTGTTCCAGGCTTCAACCAAATCTTCCGTAGACCGTATGGCGGACAAAGAGAAAACAGGAGTATTTACCGGAAGATATGCAATTAATCCTCTTAACGGGGCTAAAATTCCAATTTGGATTTCTGATTATGTATTAGCAGATTATGGTACAGGCGCAATTATGTGTGTACCCGCCCATGACGAAAGAGACTTTGCTTTTGCTAAGAAATTCAACCTTCCTATTATTCAGGTCATTAAAAAGGAAGGAGGAGAAGCCGTAGAACTTATAGAACCCTATACAGAAGATGGAGTGATGATTAATTCCGGAATATTTGACGGTATTTCTTCCAAAGAAGCTAAGGAAGTTATAGCAAATTACCTTCAGGAACATGGCATAGGCAAGAAAACAGTAAATTATAAATTAAGAGACTGGGTATTTTCAAGACAAAGATATTGGGGAGAACCTATTCCTATCGTTCATTGTGAAAAATGTGGTGCAGTAGCAGTACCCGAAGATCAGCTTCCAGTTACCCTTCCGGAAGTAGAATCCTATGAACCTACAGGAACAGGAGAATCACCATTGGCAGCGATTGAAGAATGGGTGAACACCACTTGTCCAAAATGCGGTGGCCCTGCTAAGAGAGAAACCAATACAATGCCTCAGTGTGCAGGTTCTTCATGGTATTTCTTAAGATATGCCGATCCTCATAATGATAAAGAATTGGTAAGTAAAGAAATGATGCAAAAATGGCTGCCTGTAGATATTTATGTAGGTGGTATCGAGCATGCGGTACTTCATCTTCTCTATGCACGATTCTATACAAAATTCTTATACGATATCGGTGTAGTAGATTTTGAAGAACCCTTTAAACGCCTGTTTAACCAGGGAATGATTACGAAAAATGGGGCGAAAATGAGTAAATCCAAAGGAAATGTCGTATCTCCGGATGAATTGGTAGAAAGATACGGTGCCGATTCTCTTCGTATGTATGAATTATTCGTAGGGCCTCCTGAATTGGATTCCGAATGGGATGACAGAGGAATTGACGGAGTATATCGTTTTATTAACAAAGTTTGGAAGCTGATTACAGAAAACAAAGATGCTTATGTAGAACCTACCAGAGAAATGGAAAGAACAAGACATAAACTGGTTTATGAAATTACAACCAGAATGGAAGACTTCCATCTGAATACCGTAGTCAGCGGATTTATGGAATATACCAATAAATTGGCAAATATCGCCAAAGCATCTAATGGACTGGATCAAGAAACTATAGAAACCCTCATCGTTTTACTGGCTCCATTTATTCCTCATGTTGCAGAAGAATTATGGGAGATGACCGGTCATACAGAATCTGTGTTTAAAGAAACATGGCCAACCTATGACGAACAGAAGATGAAAGAAGACACTATTGAAATTGCTGTTCAGGTGAATGGCAAATTAAGAAGCACCATCGAAGTGGATCTTAATGAATCCAAAGAATCGGTACTAGAAAAAGCAAAAGCTTTGGTAGAAGGCAAACTGGACGGCAAAAACATCGTAAAAGAAATCTATGTGCCAGGAAAGATTGTAAACTTAGTTGTAAAATAAAAGGGCTTTTGCATCAGCAAATGAAATTTGCTGGTGCAAGGCTCTTTTTTTAATGAAAAAAAATTAAATTTAGTTTATACATATTTTACAATGACATTGCCCAAAATAATAAAGAAATCATTATTATGGAGGGACAATGATGAAAGTTAGAGATATAATGACTCAGAATATACTTGCTGTAGACGAAGAAGAATCTGTTTTAAAAGCTTCTCAGATTATGAGGGATGCTAACGTAGGTGCTGTTCCTGTACGTAGTGGAGATGAAATCGTCGGTATTATTACAGACCGAGATATCGTCCTTCGCAATGTTGCAGAAGGCCAGGATGTAAATAATACATTATGTAAAGATGTGATGACTGATAATGTGGTGACCTGTACTCCGGATATGGATGTAGACGAGGTAGCCCGTTTAATGGCAGAAAATCAAATCAGAAGAATTCCAGTAGTAGAAGATGGCAAAATTGTTGGAATGGTTTCTTTAGGGGACTTGGCAACACAAAGGCAGCTCCAGGATGAAGCCGAAGATGCCTTAAAAAACATTTCAACACCCAGTATGCCTGATTTTCAATAAATAAAAGGTATGGTGAACGCCATACCTTTTGTTATAAAGGAGACTAGCTATGGATGTGCGAAAAATAAACTGGTTTCTAATCCTGTTTACCATTATTGGCATACCCTTTCTATATTATCTCAGTGAAAACAGCGGTCTTTTGCCTGGAATGCTTATGAACAGTACGGTAGGTGGTATATTCAATCCTCCTCAAAAGGTAGTATATGACCTAAATATTCGTCTGGAAAATCATCTGATTAGCCGTATGAAGACCTATGAAGTTCGGGGTATAGAAAAGACTTTAGAAGATGCGGAATTTTACAGAGAAAAATTAGATATAAAGAATCCTGTTAAAGAAAATCCAACAGAGTATATCATCGAAGATGCTGAAAAACGGCTTATCGTTTCCAAAAATGAAGGCGTCATAAAATATAATAGGTTGAGAAAAAACGAAAATGTGGTTGCTAAAATTTCAAAAGAAAAAGCCATAGAAGGCGTAATGGAATTTATAGAATCCTTAAATCTGGCTTGCCATCATCAAAAAAGCATTATAGAAGATATACCGGATCAAAATATGTATCACCTACGGTTTGTGAATACTTTAGAAGGGATTTTAAATTATGGCTATTGTACACAGGCAAATATAAGCTATAGCGGAGAAATATTAGAACTTCAGTGTTACCAGCTCATTTATAAATCCAATGAAACTGTGTCTGTTAAATCCATAAAAGAAGCTTATAATGAATTAGAAAAGGTACCGATTGACGGAGAGAATCTCATAGTAGATATTCGCCAGGCAGAACTGGTCTATACAAAATCCAAAGATCAAAACTTTCTTGTAGAACCAGCTTATCGCTTTTTTGGTGAAATCAATCAGGGAGGGACTTTCGAATATTTTATTCCTGCAGCTTACAGATAATATTTTAAATGTAAAATAATAGAAAAAATTTGAGGATTTTTCTTTTGGATATTGACAGGACTCCTATTTATGAATAATAATATAATAGTATTGTTTTAATCATTAATAGGAGGAGAATAGTAGTGTCAAAGAAAGAAACAGAATTTGATCGCTATGAGAGAATGAAGAGACTTCAGAAGGAAGCAGAGGCGCAGAAGAGAAAAGAAATGGAACTGGAAGCTGGAAGGAATAAAAAGAAGGGAAGAGTGAAGTTATCGAATAGTACTGCTCGAAAGAAAGATTGGACCAGAGACTACGAATCAGGATTCGATGAAGATGAATTTTATGAAGTATATTAACCAATTCAATAATCTTATTGTGATATAAAAAGCTATAGGGACATTCCTATAGCTTTTACTACATATTCATCATTTGCATCATTTGAAGTAAGGCTTCGAATTTTTTTCTTTGATTTGGAGGAAGAGCTTCTTTCATTGCTTGAAGAATCGCTGTACTTTGCTCTTTTGTGAGCTTTTTATTGGATTTCCTTTTTTGTGCTGCCAGTTTAACAAGGCTTTCTAATATTTCCTGTTCTGATTTGCCTTTAAGGCTCTCCATCACTTCTTTTACTTCCTTGACCATATCAGGATCCAATTCATTTAAAATATCCTTTCCCATGATCAAACCTCCTTTAATTCAGATCATATTTACGCAGGTCCCATGAAAGTAGTCAGTAAATCCAGCATTTGCTTTTGCTTCTCGTTTAACATAGGAGACAGAGCTTGAATAAGTGCTTGCCTTTGATTGGATTGCTGAATATTTGCTTGAGGATTGTCTGCTTGAGTATACTTTAAGGAATGCATTTTTTTCATAAGTTCTTCTATATCGATGACCTTCATCACCATATCTACCATGCATTGCTTTTCTTCAGTACAGTGAGGACGGATGGAATTTAACATATCTATTTTCCAATTGGGATTTTCTTCGAGGCTTTTTATGGATAAAGGACTGTTATTATGTTTATATAGATCCACTGCTTTTTTAAATTCCAAGAATTTGACAAAAACCCCAAGAACCCTTTGATGATGGAGTTTCAGATAGGGAATAGCAGCCTTTATTACTTTCATTTGAGGGGTATGCAGGGTTTCATCAAACAAAATAGCAGAGGAAGGGTATACTATAGGAGCTGTACCAGGTATTTGAGACGGTGAATTTTGCACCGTGTTATTCCCCATTAGTTTTGAGAAGAGTTTTGCCATTTCCAATAGTTGAAAGATGTTGTTTGGCTCTGACTTTGCATTGGTTTCAGTATCTTGATTAACTTTAACTTCATCCTTGTTTTCATCTTTGCTATTAACTTCATCCTCCTCTTTATCATTAGCCATGAGCGCTGAAAAAAGTTTTGCCATCTCAAGGAGTTTAGAAACATCTAATTCATCATTACTTTGATCTTCAGAAACATCGGTAGGTTCTTGGTTCTCCTCTTTCATAGGGCTGCCTCCTCTGTTTAGTATATTAAAGTCCATTTGTTACTTTACAGTTATAATATGCTTATGTCCAAACCAGCAAAAACATGACAGTCTTTACGTATTTGATTTTACATTTCCTTTACGTAATTTAGCATTTGCTTGTTGGGACAGATCGATTACGAATAAGACGTAAAATACGATAAGAGCAAAGAAGAGCTTTTCATCAGCCAATGTTTTATCCTTATCAAATAAAAGCAGGAAAAAGAACAAAAAGATCATTTCGTTCAGAAGCAGCAATTTTTCTTTTTCATATTCTTTTTTCATATCAACACCTACCTCATAGAACTTCTAAAATTATTATATGATTAACGAAATGGAACGGTTCATATAATAATACAACAGACAATTAACAGATTTTTCCTTTTTGTCATACATTGGTATATGAAGAGTTTAATGAATGATCTAGGAGGGGGAAAATGTCAAATAACCAATTGCTTCAAAATCTTGGCGGAGTATTAGGTACAAACATAGACTTGCAGCAAGATCTCAACGAAATCAGAGAAATGATTCGAAATAAATTTAAAGAAAAATATATTAATAAAATTGAATCCCTTATTCAAGGGAACAGAATCCAGGCGCAGGAAAATCCTACAAAAGAAATTGCTCTGCTGCAAGCCATAAAACCTTTTATCAATCCCGATATACATGTGCAAATTGATAAGTGCATAGATGTTATGAATACCTATAGGACTTTTCAGAATATTAGCCAGCAGGTAAAAGCCGTGCAGTTTCAAAGCAATGAAAGCGGTGAAAACAATGGAAATAATGGAAACAAGAAAGATCGTCTTCTGATTCAGGATGATGGGGTTTACGAAATTGATGAACAGTGTTTGAACAGCAAATCTGCAGGAATAGGTTTAGGAAACGGAGAATTTCTCATTTTCATCCTTCTTCTTTTGTTTTTAAGCAACTCCAAATTTAATATTTAATATAAAAAAGCAGAGGATTTTTCCTCTGCTTTTTTAATAAGTAATAGCGGTGGTTATTCCTGTTCTTTTTAGCAAACGCCGCCGCCGAATCCGCCAAACAGAAGTAAGAAGATGATCAGGAAGAAGAATAAGGAATTGTCAAATCCGCCGAACCCCTGGTCTTTTGTTTCATAGCCGAAAATTCCGCCATTATTGAAAAGCAACAAGAAGAAGAACAAGAATAAGATACTAAAGTTTCCTCCATAGAAAGATTTAGATTCTGCCATAAAAAAGCCTCCCTTATTTTTTTTATTTATTTCTCACGTTTATATTCTATGCACTAGAAATATATAAATGACACAATAATGATAAAATTGATGAAACTTGGGACAAACTCATATATTACAATAGTTTTCTTTAATAAAATGAGAAAAATGTAAACTAAAGGCAAATGATTTAATACATTATTTATATAGCAATACATCGATTAAGGAATATCAAGAAAGGAGTAACGATATGGATCAATCTCTTTTACTGCTTTTATTAGGCATGATGAGTCAAAAAGGTAAAATGCATTCACACAATACTTCCGTTCATTCCGCTGATTCATCAAGGGAAACTGTTCAAGTAATTGTAGAATGCAGCATGAATGATGAAGAAGAATGTGAAATATGCAATCTGGGAAAGGTAAAGTACAGACTTCCTATGATTAATTCATACGTAGTAGAAATACCTAAGGAGAATCTTGGGAAATTGCAGCAATTAAAAGGAGTGAGAAAGGTACAGCAGGATTCCCATATAACAGCGCAGATGAATATTGCCCGGGAAGTAATTCATGCAGATTGGGCTCATCAAAGAGGGTACTCGGGCAGAGGAATAGGTGTTGCAGTCTTGGATTCAGGAATTTATCCCCATGAGGATTTTATGCATCCAAGAAACAGAATTATAGCTTTTAAAGACTTTGTAAACGGATATGAAAAACCTTATGATGATAATGGACATGGGACCCATGTGGCAGGAATTATTGGGGGAGACGGCACCAAATCCAATGGTCAGTATAAAGGTATTGCGCCGGCATGCAATTTAATAGGTATTAAAATATTGGATGAAAAAGGAAATGGAAGCACGTCCAACGTATTGGCGGGTATTCAATGGATGATTGACAATAAGGATCGGTACAATATAAGAGTAGCGAATTTATCTATAGGAAGTCCTGACAGAGAAGGAGAAAACGATCCCTTGGTAAAGGCTGTCAATGCAGCATGGGATGCAGGAATTGTTACGCTCGTTGCAGCAGGAAATGACGGACCCAGAAAGCAAAGCATTACCTCACCCGGAGTCAGCAGAAAAGTCATTACAGTCGGTGCATCAGATGACCAGAAAAGTGTGGATATTCATGGAGACATTATATCGGATTATTCTGGCAGAGGTCCTACAAAAGCTTGTATTAAAAAACCGGATGTGGTTGCACCGGGTTCCGATATTATGTCCTGTGCTTCTGACACAAAATATATTCCGGAGGATGGGCAGGACCCAGCGAATTCATTGACAACTTATTATGTAAAAAAAAGTGGAACCTCTATGGCAACCCCCATGGTGTCAGGAGCTCTGGCACTTTTTCTGGAAAGATATCCTTACGTAACTCCCAATGATCTCAAACTTCGTTTAAAAAGCTGTACGAATGATCTAAAATTTCCCCAGGAACAGCAGGGATGGGGGCTCATAGATATTCAAAAACTTTTTGGAGGAGAGATAGGTTACGGAATAAGGTATTAGAAGCCGAAAAACATCTAATGAAACACAAAAACCAGAGATTTTTCTCTGGTTTTTGCTTTTCATGTATTCTTAGTATCCAAATCCGTATCCACCAAATAAAATTAAGAATATTAACAAGAAGAAGAAAAGAGAATTGTCAAATTTAGAACCGTATCCTTCGTTGAATAATAATAAGAAGAAGAATAAAAAGATGATGTTGTAAGAACCAATGCTTTTAGCGTTTGACATTATTGCACCTCCTTTCGCAATAAATTTGGTATAAGCCAGAGGGATTATCTTTCGTATGTTATATAATATGACCTAGTAAAATTAAGTGTTACACAGCAAAAAAACCCTTGAGGGGCTTTTTTGAAAGAAATTATTTATAATCGGTTATGAGTAAAAACAGGAGTAAAATTAAGAGAAAATCTTCCAAAGCAAATCTGCCGGTGCCTTTTACAGCTGTTGTCTTAGGTTCAGATGGATTCATAGGAGTATTGCCAAAGCTATTATTTTGTCCTCTGAAAGGTTCAGGAATATCCTGAAGACCATAGGAATTCGGATTTAAATGATTCATAATGATCCTCCTTACAGTTTTAAATACCTTTTTCTATAAATTTATGAGAAACCATGGTGTTTTATAACAATGCAGAAGCAAAAATTATGTATACTAAGAAGACAATCTATCCACAATTGGATTATTATACACATAGACTCTGTGGACTATGTGGAAAAATGGTCCAAGTCCTGAAAATTAATGCTTGTAACTGTGCATAACTTTGTGGATAGTGTGGATAAATCAAAAAATTATCCACAATTCGTAAAAAATTTATGTTAAACAGTGGCGTAAAATTTTAATAATTACATATTTTTGAATAGATTTCTTGAAAAAGATGTCTCTTGTTCATATGAGTTTTTATTTAGAAAAATGGATTTTTTGAAGGGATAATGTAAAATCTATAATATACAGGATCAAAAAAGGAGGGAGACTATGAAAGCAAAACGTCATATAAAAGAAAAGGGTCCCTTTGACATCATTGGAGATATTCATGGATGTTATGAGGAACTTATTCAACTTCTTACTCAATTAGGCTATCGTGAAGCTGGAAGCGTATACATTCATCCACAAGGCAGAAAAATTGTATCCATAGGGGATTTGAATGACAGAGGACCTTATAATCTAAAAACCATCTGTTTTATTATGAACATGGTAGAAAAAGGTCTGGGACTATATGTCTATGGAAATCACTGCAATAAATTCTACAGATTTCTGTTGGGCAGAAAGGTTCAAATATCTCATGGTCTTGAAAATACGGTGGAAGAGTATGAAAAACTTAAAAAAGAAGAACAGGAGGCTTTTAAGAAGAAATACATTAAGTTTTATGAACAACAGTCTTACTATTGGGTTTTAGATGAAGGGAAGCTGGTAGTAGCTCATGCAGGCATTAAGGAATCTCTCATCGGAAGGGAAGATGTGAGGGTAGAAAAGTTTTGCTTATATGGAGATATAACAGGAGAAAGAGATGAAGAAGGGCATCCTGTAAGAAAAGATTGGGCAAAGGAATACAGAGGAAGCGCTGTGGTTGTTTATGGCCATACTCCTGTAAGCGAACCAGTCTGGATCAATAACACCATAGATATTGATTTAGGCTGTGTATTCGGAGGAAAGTTAGCGGCGCTTCGTTATCCGGAGAAGGAGATTGTAGCTGTGGATTCAAAACAGCCTAAAGATGAAGCACGATTAAAAAGAATGGAAAGAAAATTTGAGGAATTATTAGAAATTAGCAGGATGACACAATAAAGAAAGGAGTATTTTGATGGATTTGGTTTGTCCCCTGTGTAATGGTTTTAAAAATATTGAAGTTTCATGTATGGTATGTGGAGAAAATATGAAGGATGGAGGCCTTGTATCAGATTATTATGATGATTACAGTCCATATCTCCCCATATCCATTACCAGCAGAACAGATGGATACCCTTCGGATCAATGTGTTCATTTATTTTACTGCCCTGAATGCGGTAAAGACAAACGTATTGCTATCCAAAAGGAAAGAGTGTGAAAACTGTTAAAAAGATACCTTAATTTGAAGGAAAGAGATTCGAGTCATTCATTTTTGAAAGGCGTTATATATACTTCGAATTTTAAATCAAAAGATGATATGTTTCATTAAATCCTGATAAGTTCTGCTTCTCAGCAAATAAAAGAGACAACTTGAATTATTTTATAATGGGTTTGTTTGAAGATAATGGGGGACAATGCAATAAAAATTTTTTTAAATACAATTTTAAGAATATTCTATTGACAAAGCCGGTATGATTGTATACAATCATACACAAGATTGATTTTAAGCTGAGAAGTATAGGAATCATTAAGGGGGAAAAATATGTTAGAGTTTAATGAAAAGACGAACTTACTGGAAAGAACTGAGCTTGTTTATCCGCTTCAAGATGTTTCTGAACCCAATCTATACAGAAATCTATTCAGTTATGAGGAAATCCCTAAGATTGCATTTAACCATCGACATGTGCCAATCAACATGCCAAAAGAAATCTGGATTACCGATACCACATTCCGCGACGGCCAACAGTCAAGACAGCCTTATACAACAGAGCAGATTGTTCATTTATTCGACTTACTCCACAAATTATCCGGACCCAAAGGCATTATAAGACAAAGTGAATTTTTCTTATACAGTAAAAAAGATCGTGATGCAGTATACAAATGTTTGGAAAGAGGATATGAATTTCCCGAAGTAACCAGCTGGATTCGTGCCTCCAAAAAAGATTTCGAAATGGTAAAAGAAATCGGCTTAAAAGAGACAGGAATTCTGGTTAGCTGTTCTGACTATCATATTTTTTACAAAATGCATATGACTAGAAAACAAGCCATTGATCATTATTTAGCCATTGTCAAAGAATGTATGGAAACTGGCGTAAGGCCGAGATGCCACCTGGAGGACATTACCAGAGCAGATTTTTATGGCTTTGTTGTTCCTTTCGTATATGAATTGATGAAACTCAGTGAAGAAACAGGTATTCCAGTTAAAATCCGTGCTTGTGATACCATGGGCTATGGTGTTACTTTCCCTGGAGCAACTCTTCCCAGAAGCGTTCCAGGTATTATCTACGGATTATTACACCATGCCCGAGTGCCCTCTGAATTGATTGAATGGCACGGACACAATGATTTTTATCGTGCAGTGAATAATGCTTCCACAGCTTGGCTTTATGGTGCTTCAGGAGTTAACTGTTCACTCCTTGGAATAGGTGAAAGAACAGGAAATTGCCCACTTGAAGCAATGGTGATTGAATATGCGCAGTTCAGAGGTACCACTGATGGTATGGACACAACAGTTATTACAGAGATTGCGGAATACTTTGAAAAAGAAATAGGCTATCATATACCGCCTATGACACCATTCGTTGGGAAAAATTTCAACGTTACCAGAGCAGGGATTCATGCAGACGGACTCTTGAAAAATGAAGAGATTTATAATATCTTTGATACTGAGAAGCTTTTAAACCGTCCTTGCCGGGTAGCAATATCCAATACCTCCGGTCTTGCCGGAGTAGCCCATTGGATCAATGCTTACTTTGGTTTAAGAGGAGATAAAGCATTAGATAAAAGAGATGAAATCGTAGTGAAAGTTAAAGAATGGGTAGATGCACAATATGATGAAGGAAGAGTAACAGTAATTACGGATGAAGAATTAGAGGAAGTTACCTTAAAGGTAGCGAAAGATTTAAATAGAACATTAGAATAGAGGGGAAAAGGAAAATGGGATTAAATTTAACACAAAAAATTCTTAAAGCACACCTTGTTGAAGGCCAAATGATACCTGGCGAAGAAATCGGCATTCGCATTGACCAAACTCTCACACAAGATTCTACAGGAACCATGGCATACCTTCAATTCCAGGCTATGGGGATTGATCGGGTTAAAACCAAACGTTCCGTAGCTTATATTGATCACAACATGCTTCAGCAGGGATTTGAAAATGCTGACGACCACAAATACATCCAAACTGTAGCCCATAAACATGGTATTTATTTTTCAAGACCCGGTAATGGGATTTGTCATCAGGTACATTTAGAACGATTTGGTGTACCCGGAGAAACTCTTCTTGGTTCAGACAGTCATACCCCAACCGGTGGCGGAATTGGTATGATTGCCATAGGAGCTGGTGGCTTGGATGTTGCTGTTGCCATGGGTGGAGGAACCTATTATATTACGATGCCAAAAGTCGTTAACGTAAAGCTGACAGGTTCCCTTAAGCCTTTTGTAACTGCTAAGGACATTATTTTGGAAGTATTAAGAAGACTGACTGTAAAAGGCGGTGTAGGAAAAGTATTAGAATACACTGGAGATGGTATCAAAAATCTTTCAGTTCCTGAAAGAGCAACCATTACCAACATGGGAGCGGAGCTGGGAGCGACTACTTCCATATTCCCCAGTGATGAAGTCACAAGAGCTTTCTTGAAAGCACAAAAAAGGGAAGATGTATGGGTTGAATTAAAGCCGGATGAAGATGCAGAATACGATGAAGTGATTGAAATCAATCTGTCAGAGATCGAGCCTTTAACTGCTGCACCTCACAGCCCTGATAATGTTAAAGATGTTAAAGAACTTGAAGGTATTAAAGTAGATCAGGTAGCCATCGGAAGCTGTACCAACAGTTCTTATATGGATTTAATGAAGGTTGCTAAAATATTAAAAGGAAGAACTGTTCATCCAGATGTAAGCTTGGTGATCGCACCGGGTTCTAAGCAAGTATTAACCATGCTTGCTGCTAATGGGGCATTGGCAGATTTAATTGCTGCAGGGGCGAGAATATTAGAATCAGGCTGCGGTCCTTGTATCGGTATGGGACAGGCGCCGGCAACTAATGCAGTATCTCTTCGTACCTTTAACAGAAACTTTAAGGGACGTTGTGGTACCGTATCTGCAGGCGTATATCTGGTAAGCCCTGAAACAGCGGCAGTCAGTGCAATTACAGGGAAACTTACAGATCCAAGAACTTTTGAAGGCAATATTGCTGTAGAAATGCCTGAAGAATTTATGATCGATGACAATATGATCATACCTCCGGCAGAAGATCCATCCACTGTAGAAGTGATTCAAGGACCAAATATTAAACCTTTCCCAATCAATACTGAACTTAAAGATGAAGTACCAGGAAAAGTATTGATAAAGGTTGAAGACAATATTACAACAGATCACATTATGCCTTCCAATGCGAAGCTTTTGCCATTCAGATCCAATATTCCTTATTTATCAGAATATTGTTTAACACCATGTAATCCAGACTTCCCCAAAAGGGCAAAAGAAAACAATGGCGGATTTATTGTAGGAGGAGAAAACTACGGTCAAGGATCTTCAAGAGAACATGCAGCTTTAGCACCATTATACCTGGGCGTTAAAGCGGTGCTTGTAAAGAGCTTTGCGCGTATTCATAAGGCAAACTTAATCAACTCAGGAATTTTAACTTTAACCTTTAAGAATCCTGAAGATTATGATAAAATACAAGAGTTTGACGAACTTGTTATAGAAAATGCGGTAGAACAAGTTAAAAGTGGCAATACGGTAGTCGTAAAGAATAAAACGCAAAACACCGAGTATGAAATGTCCTTGGATGTTTCAGACAGAGAAAGACAAATGCTTCTTTTAGGAGGAAAAATTAACCTTATTAAGCATCAAAATGCTGCAGAGGGTAAGTAAAAGGGGAGTGTCATGAATGAATAACATGATTCAAGAAGCGAAAGAGAAATTTGGAAAACTGGTAGAAGAACAACTTAAAAGAGTAGAAATGATGAAAAGCCAGGGAGACTTTATCAATTATAAAGAACTGGATCAAATTATTATCGGAATTGTTGGAGGAGATGGCATCGGACCTGCGATTACAGCCCAGGCTCAGAGAATCCTGGAGTTTCTTTTAAAAGATGAAGTAGAAAAAGGAAAAGTTCGCTTTAAAGTAATAGACGGTTTGACCATTGAAAACAGAGCAAAAGTAAATAAAGCAATTCCTGATGATGTTTTAGAAGAACTTAAAGAATGTCATGTGATTTTAAAAGGACCTACGACTACTCCAAGAGCCGGAGACCCATGGCCAAATATTGAAAGTGCCAATGTGGCAATGCGAAAAGAATTAGACCTTTTTGCCAATGTGCGTCCCGTAAGAGTACCAGAACAGGGTATTGACTGGACTTTCTTCAGAGAAAATACAGAAGGGGCTTATGTTCTTGGCTCTAAAGGTTTCCACATTAATGAGGATATTGCCTTTGACTTTAAAGTAATGACAACCCAGGGAATTGAAAGAATTGCAAGAGCAGCTTTTGATTATGCAAGAGCCAATGGGAAGAAAAGAGTAACCATCGTAACAAAGGCTAACGTTGTAAAAACGACGGACGGTAAATTCCTTAATATCTGCAAAGAAGTGGCTAAAGATTATCCGGAAATAGAAGTGGATGACTGGTATATCGATATCATGACCGCTAAACTAGTGGATGAAAAGAGAAGAACCCAGTTCCAGGTTATTGTGCTTCCAAACCTTTACGGAGATATTTTGACCGATGAAGCTGCAGAGTTCCAGGGAGGAGTTGGAACAGCAGGAAGTGCCAATATTGGAAAGAGATATGCTATGTTTGAAGCAATCCATGGTTCAGCCCCCAGAATGGTGGAAGAAGGAAGAGCAAAGTATGCAGACCCAAGCAGCATTATCCGTGCAGCGTCCATGCTTCTTTCCCATATCGGATATGTGGAAGAATCTCAAAAATTAGACAAGGCAATGGATATTTGCACCCGTACTGAGAAAAAACTTGTGATTACAGGAAGAGATACGGGCGCTACCAACGAAGAGTTTGCAGATTATGTTATGGAAACCATTAAATCTTTATAATGCATTCCTCCTTTGACAAAGTTATCCATTAAAAAGATATCCTAAATTTTAAAGTATGCAGTTGTAAACGGATAAAGGAGGATTACCGTGACTTTTGATCTTCAAAAAGAAGTGAGCGATCACTCACTGAGAGGTCGAGTCTTTCACAAAATAAGAGAAGACATATTAGAAGGCAAATATGCGGCAGGGGAACCATTAACAGAAGTGGCGATTTCACAAAATTTGGGTGTTAGTCGCACTCCTGTCAGGGAAGCTCTTAAGCAATTAGAGTTAGAGGGGCTTGTCACTTCTATTCCCAATAAAGGGACGGTGGTCTCGGGGATTAGTAAGCAGGATATTATAGACATCTATGAAATACGTTCCTTAATTGAAGGCTTGGCGGCCAGATGGGCGGCGACGAAAATAACAGATGAACAATTAAAGCAGTTGGAAGAAATTATAGAATTGACAGAATTTTATACAGAAAAAAACAATATGGAGCATTTGCATGAACTCGATACACAGTTCCATGAAGTCATTTATGAAGCTTCCAACAGCAAACCTTTAAAACATATATTATCTGATTTTCATCACTACGCACAAAGAGTAAGGATGCAGTCTATCGCAACCCCTGGCCGTGCAAAAAAGTCCACAGAGGAACATAAAGCCATTTTAGAAGCAATCAAAAACAGAAATCCCGAGGAAGCAGAAAGACTTACCAATCTTCATGTTAAAAATGTTAAAGAAAATATGATGAAGTATTTAAAAGGCTGACGATCGTCAGCCTATTTTTATTGTAATAGGAAATCCCTTTGAATTGCCTGTGTAATAAGAAGTCCTCCAGGCAGTAAATGCACTTGCAAATAAATCTTTTTTGCAGATTTATTTTGCAAGTGCATTTACTATGTAAAAATAAATTATGACGATAGACGTATGAAGCAAAATTTCCCAATGTAAATAATACAAGTAACGGGTTGTAATAAAACTTTAATTATTTTTGGACATACTATAACTGCAATACATTAAATGAAGAAAGGAGAGGATCCATTGAGCAAATTAATTACGCTGACGGTTACAGGAGGTTTACTTCTTTCTTCAGTTTTTAATGTATTTGCAGTTGAAACCAATAATATCAGTCCAGTTACTTTATCTGTAAAAACAGAAGCAGAATCTGTAAAGAAACCTCATAGGAAGTTTTACAGATGCGATGTAGAGCAGTGGGTAGAGCAGGGAATCATTACAAAAGAGCAAGCCGAGAAATGGAAAGAATTCAATAAGAAATATGAAGAGCAAAGGAAAAAAGAGTTGGAGAAAATCAGGAAGATGACCAAAGAAGAACGCAGAGTTTATTTTGAGAAAAAGAAACAACAGAAGAAGGATTATTTCGATGAGCTGGTAAAGGAAAAAATTATTACTCAAGAACAGGCCGACAAGATCAAAGAGCAGATTTTGCAAAATCATCAAAACAAAGAAAAAGAAAACAGATAATGTCTTATTTTTAGAAATCCTTTTAGATAAGAAGTATAATCTTCGATTCTAAAAGGATTTTTTTGTAAGAATTATACTAAAAGGATAGATTGTGGATAGGATTTATAACCAATTTCTGATAAAATATTATAGGTTCTAGGTAAAAATATTACATATCCAAGTAAAAAAAATCCGTTCGAATGTGCATTATTGACGGGTATAATCAAATTGTAAATCAATTCATAGGGGGAAAGTGATTATGAAAAAGAGATTTTTAAGTTTCTTATTGTGCATTATGATGGTTGCATCCCTTGCTGTCGGATGCGGATCAAAATCAGACAACACTCAAACCAATGAAGCGAATACTTCAACGAACAATGAGACGAATACTGAGACATCAGGGGATTCATCAGGTGAAGTTACATTAACACTTTGGAGTATTGCTACAGAGAGTGATGCATTCAGTCCTGCTTATGCTAAAGCTATTGCAGATTTTGAAGCAGCAAATCCAGGTGTAAAAATCGTGCATGAAACTTTTGAAAACCAATCTTATAAGACAAAGATCAAATCAGCAGTTGCTGCTAATGAACTTCCTGATATTTTCTATACTTGGGGCGGTGGATTTTCTAAGCCTTTTGTAGACTCAGGCAAGGTGTTACCACTAGATGATTATTTTGCAGAATATAAAGATGAATTACCAGAAGTAGCTCTCACAAATGTAAGATTCGACGGAAAATTATATGGTGTTACTTTTACAACGCCATTATCTGCAGTTTTTTATAATAAAAAGATGTTTGAAGAAAACGGTGTAAAAGTTCCAACTAACTGGGATGAATTCATTGAAGTTTGTAAGATATTTAAATCTAAAGGGATTACTCCGATTGGTATCAGTGCTAAAGATACATGGGTAATTGCTATGACTCATGACAATTTGGTATTAAAATCTGCAGGGCCTGAAAAAGTAGCTGCAGCACTTACAAAATCTGGACAGACTTATAACGACCCTGACTTTATAGAGGCTTCCAAAAAATTGAGAGAACTGATAGATTTAGGTGCATATCCGGAAGGTGCTCCTGGTTTATCTAACGACGAAGCAAGTGCGATGTTTTATAATGGTGATGTTGCTATGTTCATTACAGGAAGCTGGATGGCAGGCTCTATTCAGACAGACCCAGAAAATCCAGAAGATTTTGACGTATTCCCATTCCCTGCGGTAGGCGGCAAAGGTAAAGAAACTGACTTTATGGGTGGAGCAACCGATTCCTTAATGGTTAATGCATCTGGTCCTCATAAAGATATAGCTGCAAAAGCAGCATTTGAACTTGCAAAAAGTATTTCAAAATATGCTTATCTTGACGGTGCAGGAGTAGCTGCATGGAAAGTAGATTATGATGACAGCTCAGTAAACCCAATTACTAAGAAAATCGCAGATATGGCATCTAAAGCAACTTCCTTTACAATTTGGTATGATACATTAATGGAAGCTGAAGATGCAGGAGAATACCTGGCATTGTTACAAGAACTTTTCATGGGAAATATTTCTCCTGAAGAATTAGCTGAGGCAATGGCAAACCAACTTGAGCAATAATAGGGAAAAGAAAACCTTTCTAGCAAATGCATAGCTCTTCAGTATTTGTTTAGAAAGGTTTTCGCTCTTTTTATATAAAGCATCTTATAAGGAGGCAGACGATGGATTCGGTAAGAAAGAATAAATTAGCTATTTTTGTATTCATTTTTCCTGCGGCACTCTTGTTTACAGCTATCATCATATTACCAATCTTTATGTCATCATATTATAGTTTATTAAAATGGGACGGAATTAATAAGGGAGTATTTATAGGGCTTAAAAATTATATTGAGTTATTTACAAGTAAGTCAGCAGGATTTCCAAAAACTATAGGGAATGCTTTAGTACTTGCATTTTTATCCGTTTTTATACAGCTGCCCATCTCATTGGGATTGGCTTTACTTTTGTCTAAAGGTGTAAAAGGTGAAAGATTTTTTGTTTCTGTGTTTTTTCTCCCAGTGCTAATTTCAACCGTTGTTATTGGACAATTATGGATGAAAATTTATAATCCTGACTATGGAATTTTAAATGTTGGATTAAGAACCATAGGATTGGGGCACTTAGCCAAGCCTTGGCTGGGAGATCAAAAGACAGCATTATTGGCTGTATTTGTTCCGATTTTATGGCAGTATGTAGGTTATCATATGCTTTTGATGTATGCAGGCATTAAATCCATTTCTCCGGAGTTCAGAGAAGCTGCAAAGATAGACGGCGCCACAGAATGGCAGATCTCAAAGCACGTTATTATTCCGATGCTTAAGCCAGTTATAAAAGTAAGTGTCATTTTTGCAGTTACGGGTTCTTTAAAGGCTTTTGATTTAATATATGTCTTGACCAATGGCGGCCCTGCCCATGCCAGTGAAGTACCAAGTACTCTGATGGTATCGATGATCTTTGAACGCAACAGATATGGATTTGGCAGCGCCATAGCGTTATTTATCATCTTCCTGTGCTTTTTCTTTGCCATCGTGATTCAGAAATTCTTCAAAACGGAGGTGGACTAGATGGAGAGCAGTGTAAAAGCAAAGTCAAAGGATATTATAATCTATACTATTTTAGGCATATGGGCAGCAATCAATCTTTTCCCTTTATATTGGATGTTTACATTTTCTCTTAAGGACAATAGAGAAATTTTCGGTGAAAATGTGGTGGGCCTTCCCCGAAAGTGGCTCTGGTCCAATTATGAAGCGGCTTTAACCACAGGGAATATGGGCTTATATTTTATTAACAGTATTATTGTTACTTGTGCTACAATTATATTGACAACGATATTTTCTCTCATGGCGAGTTATGCCTTAAACAGGCTTGTATGGAAGGGAAGAAATTTAGTCAACAGTATTTTTATGCTGGGTCTGACTGTTCCGATTCATGCAGCACTTTTACCGATTTTTATTATTTTAAGGAATTTAAAAATGACGAATTCCTATCAGGCATTAATTATACCTTATACAGCTTTTGCTTTGGCTATGGCTATTATGATTTGCGGAGGATTTATTGAAAATATACCGAGAGAGCTGGAGGAAGCAGCGTGTATTGACGGAGCCGGTATTTTTGGAATCTTTTTTAGAGTCATATTACCACTTATGAAGCCTGCTCTTTCTACCATTGCAATTTTTACTTTTTTACAGGCGTGGAATGAGCTTATGTTTGCAGTCATCTTCATTAGCGACTCGAAGTATAGAACATTATCAGTAGGAATCCAAACACTGTCCGGTTCTTATACGACTGATTGGGGCCCCATTGGTGCGGCGCTGGTTATTGCAACATTCCCGACACTGGTTGCCTACAGCTTTATGAGCAAAAAAATACAGCAAAGTCTGATGGCAGGAGCAATCAAAGGTTAAAGGAGGAAAACAATGAACTCACATGAATTATGCAAAAAGAAAGCAAAAGAACTTGTAGCACAGATGACTCTGGAAGAAAAAGCAAGTCAATTGACTTACAATTCTCCGGCAATAAAAAGGCTGGGGATTCCAGCATATAATTGGTGGAACGAAGCCCTTCATGGAGTAGCCCGGGCTGGCACCGCTACCAGCTTTCCGCAGGCAATTGGCCTTGCAGCTATTTTTGATGAAGAATTTTTAAGAGAGGTAGCTGACACTATAGCAGAAGAAGGCAGGGCAAAGTATAATGAAAGTTCCAAACATGAAGACAGAGACATCTATAAAGGTTTAACTTTTTGGTCTCCAAATGTCAATATTTTCCGAGATCCTCGTTGGGGCAGAGGACATGAAACTTATGGAGAAGATCCATTTTTATCTGCAAGATTAGGGGTTGCTTTTATAAAAGGACTTCAGGGGGAAGGGGAAGTTTTAAAAGCTGCGGCCTGCGCAAAGCATTTTGCAGTACACAGTGGTCCTGAAGATTTACGTCACGAATTTAATGCAGAAGTGAGTTTGAAAGATTTATGGGAAACTTACCTTCCGGCCTTTGAAGCCTGTGTCAAAGAAGGAAAAGTAGAATCTGTTATGGGGGCTTACAACAGAACCAATGGAGAACCTTGCTGCGGCAGCTATTTCCTTCTTAGAGATATCTTAAGAAACAAATGGGGATTTGATGGCCATGTGGTATCAGACTGCTGGGCAATTAAAGATTTTCATATGCATCATATGGTAACCAGTACACCTCAGGAATCTGCAGCTCTGGCAATCGATGCAGGATGTGATTTAAATTGCGGTAACACATATCTGCTTCTTCTTCAGGCTTTGCAGGAAGGACTTATAACAGAAGAGCATATTACAAGAGCAGCTGAAAGACTGTTTACTACCAGATTCAAATTAGGATTATTTGAGGGCAGCGAATATGATCAAATTCCTTATGAAGTGGTAGAATGTAAAGAACATATTGAACTGGCCATCGAAGCGGCAAGAAAGAGTGCAGTACTTTTAAAAAATGACGGCATTTTGCCTATTGATAAAACGAAGGTTAAAACCATCGGCGTCATCGGACCCAATGCTAACAGCAGGCGTGCCCTGAAAGGAAACTACTATGGAACATCTTCCAGATACATTACCGTGTTAGAAGGCATTCAGGATGAAGCAGGAGACGAAGTAAGGATTCTTTATTCAAAGGGTTGTGAACTGGTAAAAGACAGAACAGAACCTTTGGCATACGCCCATGACAGGCTTATGGAAGCAGTAACTGTGGCAGAACACAGCGATATAGTGGTTTTATGTCTTGGACTGGATGAAACCATAGAAGGAGAAGAGATGGACGAAGGCAATAATGTTGGTTCGGGGGATAAGAAGGATCTGGAATTGCCGGAAGTACAAAGAAAACTTTTAGAGAAGATTGTAGCAGTAGGAAAACCCACAATACTTTGTCTTCTAGCCGGAAGTGCTATCAATTTAAGTTATGCCCAGGAGCATTGTAATGGTATTTTAATGGCCTGGTATCCGGGAGCAAGGGGAGGAAAGGCGATAGCAGATATTTTATTTGGAAAAACTTCACCATCTGGAAAACTTCCCATAACCTTTTATGCTTCTCTTGACAATCTGCCGCCTTTTACAGATTACTCCATGAAAAATAGAACTTATCGTTATATTGAAGAAAAACCTTTATATCCATTTGGTTATGGTTTAACATATGGAGATGTGATTTGTACCGGTGCGGTTTTGGAAGAACCTATAAAACTTAATCAGGATATAAAAATAAAAGTATCTGTAAAGAACAGGGGTAAAGTTGCTACAGAAGATGTTGTGCAAGTCTATATTAAAGACGAAGAATCCAGATATGCTGTGAGAAATACCAGTTTATGCGGTTTTAAAAGAATTCACCTTAATGCTGGAGAAGAAAAAGAATTTCATATGATGATTCCTTTTGAATCATTAAAAGTTGTAAACGACGAAGGAGAAAGAATTTTAGACAGCAATAAGTTCACCCTGTATATTGGCGTTTCTGGTGCGGATGAAAGAAGTGTAGAATTAACAAAAAAAGAACCTGTCATTCTCCCTCTTATACTTAATTGTGCGAAGTAAAAGGTTTTCATGAAGCGTCAGATGTTTTATAATAATTTTATAATCTGTGGATGTGGCATCTTTTGACCTGAAATAAGAATGTATAAAAAATTTTTTAGAAAGGTCTCCAATAGAAATTATGAAGCATTTAAAAGAAAAAATAAAAACTTGGTTCTATTCCAAAACCCTGAAGCAAAAATTAAGATTTTTATTTATAACTTTAGCTGTTTCATATATTACTATATTTTTTCTGATCTATTCTTTTTTTATAAAAAGAAATATGATTGATTATGTGAAGGACAATAATTATCATTCTATGATTTCTATTGGAAACAATCTGAATACTGAATTTGGAGCTGTCAGCACAATGAGCCAGCTTATAATGACTGATCCTGCGGTGGTTGATTATTTAAAAAGTGATCGTAGTAATTCTCCAAGATTATTGCAAAATGCAATGATGACAATGTATGATATTGGTAATACTTTTAATTATGTATCTTCTATCTATGTATTCAGAATGGATAAGAATTACGTTAATGTTGGGAGAGAAGTTACTTATATCAATAGGAACATTATATACGATCCAAAATGGCAGGAGGAAATTATAGAGAAAGCTGGCTTATATGCTATAAGAGTGAACGGAGATGGAGCCTTCAAAGCAAAATCTGGAAAACCTGTAATATCCTTTATTCGTCTGATTAATGATCTGGATACACAAAAACCCATTGGTCTTATAGTGATCAATTTAACGACAGATATTCTCAGAAACTCTTTTAAAGACATGACAAGTCAGGACAGGCATTTTTGCTATTATGATGATCAGGGCAATATCTTGTTAGGAGATGAAAGAGTAAAAGAATTTCAGGAAATGGAAATTGGCCAGAACGAATTTGAACAAGTTTCCGAAGAAGGCTTTTTTTATACTAAAATATTGTCTCGTTTTCATATACCGGATACGCCATTCACTATAGCCAAAATTGAGCATTTGTCTTTTAAAAAATATTTTTCTTCACAGGCGATTATGGTGATTACGATTATTATTGCACTAACCATTGTATGTTTAATCATCATCGGAATATTTATATCCGTATATGTGGCAAATCCACTGGAAAAATTGGTCCAATACATGGACAGTTTAAAATTAGGATGGCAAAGAAAGGAAAGTCTGCGCTTGTCCAATAATGATGCGGTATATTTAAAAAATGTTCATAATTATAAACTGATTGAGATCAATCGTTTAATAGATGAATTGCTGGAAAAAGAAAAAGCCATGCAAAAAGCGGAGCTGGAAGTGCTAAGAGAGCAAATCAATCCCCACTTTTTATATAATACTTTAGGCACCATAGCAGATCTCGCTCTGCAAAATTCAGCGGATGAAGTTTACGATGCCATTGAGACGCTGGGAAACTTCTATAGAAGATTCTTAAGCAAAGGTAGCAAAGAGATTACAATCAGAGAAGAAGTGGCAATTGTAAGGGACTATCTGAAGCTTCAAAAACTAAGGTATGAAGATGTATTTGAGGATGAATATGATTTACAGGAAGATTTGCTGGATATCAAAATACCGAAATTAATTTTACAGCCTTTAGTAGAGAACAGTTTGTACCATGGAGTAAGGTTAAAAGGAGAGAAAGGCATTATCAGAGTGTCTGTCTATGAAAAAGATCAACGGCTGCATATCGTTGTCTACGACAGTGGCGTTGGAATGAATCCAGAGCAAATCCAATCTCTCATGAATGAGAATAATAATAAAAGCTTTGGATTAAAAGGCACGATCGAACGCATCCGTTATTATTATGACATGGATGACGTTTTTGAGATCAGGAGTAAAGAAGGGGAATACTGTGAAGTGGATATAAAAATCCCATTATAGGGGGGCTGTAGATGTATAAGGTAATGATTATCGATGATGAAAAATCCCTTAGAAATCTATTGAAGAATGCTATCCAATGGGGAGAGTTAGGGCTTGAAATAGCTGGCGAAGCAGCCAGTGGCATTGAAGCCATTAATATTATTGATGAAATTAAGCCGGATATTGCATTTGTAGATATTAAGATGCCCTTTATGGACGGAATAGAATTTTCAAGAGTAGCCATTCAGCGGTATCCGGATTTAAAAATAGTCATTCTGACTGCATTCAGTGATTTTGAGTATGCAAGAGAGTGCATAGGCATTGGTGTGTGTGAATATTTGTTAAAACCCATAGTACGGGCAGATATTAAAGCAGCTCTGGAAAAAATCATTAAAAAACTGGATGAAGAACGTCCAAAGAAAGAAGAAAAAGAAGTTACAGTGGTTCCCGGGAATGACACGATCCGTAAAATTGAAGAATATATTCGAAAAAATTATACTCAGGCGGATTTGAACTTAACATCCATTGCTCAGACTTTCGGATTTAATGCAAGTTATTTAAGCCGGTTGTTTAAAACAGAAACTGGGAAAAACTTAATAGATTACCTTACAGAATGCAGAATGGAACAAGCAATAGCTTATGCCAAACAAGGGATGCTCATGTATATGACGGCCAAAATGGTTGGTATTCCTGATCCCAATTATTTTGGGAAGTGCTTTAAAAAATACACGAATCAAACGTACTCTGATTTTATGAAGCAATGCAAAAATGCAACATAAAACGAGCCAAAGCATATTGGCTCGTTTAATTTTTATATGAGAAAACAGTTATATTCCAAGCATAGACTGCAGCTCATCCCATTGCTCATAAAGACGCTCCAGTTCTTCTTCTAACTGACTCTTCTTATCCAGCATTTCCGCAGATTTTTTGGGATTTGTATACACTTCTTCCAAGCAGAGCTGTTCATTGATTGCTTCTATTTCATTTTCTGTCTCATGAATTTGCTTTTCTATTTTCTCAATACTTCCCTGAAGTTTCCTCTGTTGTGCCTGTTCTTCTTTTCTTTTCAGCCATTCTTCTTTTGAAGAAGATTTTTCCGCAGGAACAGTTTCTTTTTCTGTATGTTCGAATTTGATTTGATTTCTTTTTTCAATATAATAATCATAATTACCGAGATACTCTTTTATGCCATGAGGGGTAAGTTCCAGGACCTTATCAGCTGTTCGATTGATAAAATAGCGGTCATGGGAAATATATAGTACCGTTCCCTCATAATGATTTAATGCATCTTCCAGTACTTCCTTGGATAAAAGGTCCAGATGGTTCGTCGGCTCGTCCAGGAGCAGAAAATTACCTTCTGAAAGCATAATTTTTGCAAGAGATACCCTTCCTTTTTCTCCGCCGCTTAAGCTGGAGATTTCCTTAAATACATCATCTCCGGTAAATAAGAATGCTGCCAGGATATTTCGTATTTCTCCAAGGGTTAAAGTTGGATAAGCGTCCGATATTTCGTCAATAATAGTTTTGTTATAAGATATATTTTGATGTTCCTGATCATAGTAACCGATTTTTACATTCGTACCAAGTCGAAAGAATCCACTGTCAGGATCAATTTGGTCCAATAATATACGAAAAAGAGTTGTTTTACCGACTCCATTGGGACCGATCAGAGCAACTTTTTCGCCTCGTTTTAAATCAAAGGAAACATTTTCAAAGAGTTTACGATTGCCAAAAGCTTTTGATAAATTCTCCACATGAAGAACATCATTGCCGCTTTGGATTTTTGGCTCTAATGTAAGCTTCATGGAAGAAGGGAGGGCTTCAGGGCGTTCAATTCTTTCTATCTTTTCCAAAGCTTTTTCGCGGCTTCTGGCTCTTTTTATAGACTTTTCACGATTAAAGGAGCGAAGAGTTTGAATGACTTCTTCCTGGCGCTTGATTTCTTTTTGCTGAGCGAGATACTGGTTCATTTGTATTTCACGGTTGATTTGCTTGTATTTTGCATAGAATGAATAGTTTCCATTATATACAGATGATTTAGTGTTTTCGATTTCAATGACTTTCGTAGCAATACGGTCCAGAAAATATCTGTCATGGGATATAATCATAACTGTACCGGAATAACTTTTTAAGAAATCCTCCAGCCATTCGATCGCACTGATGTCCAGATGATTGGTTGGCTCATCCAGCAGTAGAACAGAAGGACTGGATAAAAGAAGTTTTGCCAGGGCAACCCGGGTTTTCTGTCCTCCGGAGAGTATATTAATGGGTTTGCTTATTTCACTTTCATCAAAACCTAATCCTTTTAATACTCCTTTGATTTGGCTTTTGAAGCCATATCCGTTCTTTTCTTCAAACTCATGCTGGAGCAGGGAATACTGACGCATAAGATTTGAGAGATCTTCCCCTTTATGAGCACTCATTTTTTCTTCAAGAAGACGGATGGAAGACTCTATTTCAAGAAGTTCGGAAAAAACAGTCATCATTTCATCCAAAATCGTATTATTTGTATTAATTTCCATGTTTTGAGAAAGATAACCTATAGAGGTATCCTTAGCTTTAAAAATTTCACCGCTGTCATAAGATAGTTCTCCGGCCAGAATTTTAAATAAAGTGGATTTACCTGCACCGTTTACACCAACAATAGCTACTTTCTCTTTTTCTTCTATTTGAAAGGTAATATTTTTAAGTATGATATCCGTTCCAAAGGTTTTGGTGATATCTTTACACGCCAAAATCATATTGCCACCTCTTACATTTGATCATAAGCATACTATAAACTATGATATCAAAAAGCCGACCAAAAAGAAAGGCGTGATTGACATTATTTTTGTATCAATGTTATACTTTAAACATACTTTATGTTACATTAGGCGAAAGGAGCTAGAATCAATTGGATACAGATAGAAGAATTTCAATTGCCGTAGTAAAGCGGTTGCCTAGGTATTATCGATACTTGGGAGAGCTTCTAGAGAACGATATCACTCGTATTTCATCCAAGGAACTCAGTGAACGAATGGGAGTAACAGCTTCCCAAATTCGTCAAGACTTAAACAATTTTGGAGGATTTGGACAGCAGGGATACGGGTATAATGTAGAATATTTATATAACGAGATTGGAAAAATATTAGGGCTGAACAATACATATAAGTTTATTATTGTTGGTGTGGGGAATTTAGGACAAGCCTTAGCAAACTATACTAAATTCGAAAAAAGAGGATTTATTCTTAAAGGTTTGTTTGATGTGAATCCGAGATTGATAGGTATGACGATCAGAGGGATAGAAGTCAGAGATATTGATGAAATGGAGTCTTTCGTAAAAGAAAACAAGATTGACGTTGCATTTCTTACTTTACCTAAGTCTAAAGTCAGAAAGGTTGCAGAAGACTTGGCAAAGTGGGGAATCAAAGGCTTATGGAATTTTTCTGCTGTGGACTTGGATCTTTCACCTGATGTGGTGATTGAGGATGTCCATTTATCCGATAGTTTAATGATCATGTCTTATAACATTAACCGAAAAAAGCTTAAAAAAGAAGCAGAGATGAAAAAACAAAACAAATGATAGGAAGTGCGTGAAGACAACATGAACATATCCGAATTTCTTATTAGCCCTATTGCAGGAAGTGTAATAGGGTATTTTACCAATTGGCTTGCGATTAAAATGCTTTTTCGCCCTCATGAAGAAAAAAGGATTTTTGGGATGAAAGTACCTTTTACTCCCGGGTTAATTCCCAAAGAAAAAAATAGAATAGCCAAAAAGGTGGGCGAAACTGTAGGAAAACATCTTCTTTCTGAAGAGGCTTTGGTAAAGGCATTGGTGGATGAAAAAGTTCTTGAAAGTTTAAGAAGTATAACAGCCAATGCTTTTTATAGTCTAAGAAATAATGAAGAAAGCCTGGATACCATTCTCACTGAAATTTTAGGAGATCATAAGAACAGTACCATAGACTCCATAGAAAATACTTTAAGTCAGTTTATCTTCAGTAAAATTAGCGATCAGCAAGTATTGGACGAAATAACTTCATTAATTATGCATCCTATTAAAAGTATTTTAACCAGAAAAGTGGAAGACATACCTGTAGAAAATATAATTCAGTCTGACTTTTTGCAGGGTGATACCTTTAGACAATGGATTATAGGCGAAATTATAGAACTAAAAGACAGAATTCAAAATGAAGAGCGTACCATGTCAGAAATCATCCCGGATTCATGGATGATCTATGTGAAAGAAGTTATAAGAGACTATTTTCCCGGTTTGGTTACTCTTCTCATAGACTATATGAATAAACCCTTTATACAGCAGAAATTAAAGCAGATTCTTTTGGAACTGATACAGGCGAATTTAGGGAAACTGGCACTTATGTTCGTAGATGCAGACAAAATATATGACAAGACGCTTCGATATATAGAAGAAAGCGCACAAAACGAAGAAAAACGAGAAGAAATTCTAAAGCAAATTAACAGTTTTATAGATTATGTCGTAGAAAAACCTGTAAAGGAATGGGCAGACAAAATTCAGCTGGCCCATCATACAAGCGAAATAGAGGATATACTCAATAAAGTAATCTTATATTTTACAAAAGAAGAAACACTGGAAAAACTTAAGGCAATGATTAAAGAATACATGAGTAAGCAGGATCTTACTGTACTTACTTTAATCACTGCAATTAAGCCTAATATAGTTCAGGATATGCATCAATGGATCAGAGAATATCTGGAAAACCTTATTCAAAAAAATGAGATTTTCAAAAAAATAAATCTTTTTATTTCAAAAGAAATAAAAAGATCCTTAGAGGTCCCTGTTTCTCGTTGGGTGAAAAGAATTGGAAAATCACTGGAGGAAAAGATACAAGATGCCGTTATAAAATATTACAAGCTAATCATTACGAGTAAATCCTCTGAAATCGCTGCCCTGCTGGACATTCCTCATATAGTTGAAGAAAGGATCATGGACTTCGAAACGGATTATACTGAACAGATCATTTTATCCGTTGTGGACAGAGAACTAAAAGCCATAACCTGGTTAGGAGGCCTTTTAGGCTTTATCATAGGATTTTTTCCGGTGTTGTTTTAATAGTTTTGAAACATTTTTTCAATCGTATTATTTCGTTTATTTTTTTCAGGACTTACCGTTATATCCAGCAAAAGGTTTGAGACATATACTCTCTCAATCCATTCTTCGGATGAACGGGCATTAAGTCCTTTTTTTATACTTTCTGTAAAATAATCCGTTCCGCCCATTTTAGTGAGTTGCTCATAATCAAGAGTTGGAATGATTTCTAATATAGCGATTCGAAGAGAATTAAGCTCAGCCTGAGTTAAATTCTTTTTAGAGGAAGTAATATAAAAGTCGGCGGCTATACTGTGAGATTTTCCGTCGGAAGAGAAAATAGACGAACGAATTTCTTGTATTGAAAAGCCGTATTCTTCCTTAGAATTAAAAGATGGCAACGGGGAAGATATAAAATAAATGATAATAAATATGGATATTGCAAGCAATACTGCTGAAATCAGAAAAATACCATAAAGTAGCCATCGGATATAATTAACCGAGAAATTATTCTGGGTCATAAAATCTTCATCTCCCTGGCTTATAATTTTTTAAATAATAACTTTGATTGCTCAGATCTTTATACCACTGCAATCAAATCTTAAAGATATTTAATGTCCCTGTAACAGTAATTCAATAATTCTTCTATATAATGTAATTAAAGATTCTGCATGGACAGAAAGTACGAGGAGGGACAAAATGAAAAAAAGTATTTATACAGCTGGTTTTATTATTTTTCTGTTTATTATGTTCAGCAGCAGCGTTGAAGCACAGGCAAGAAAAGAATATGGAGCCCCTCTTGGTACATATGAAGGAGACCAAGGTGTTAAAATCGTTAGTTTTTCAAAAAACTGGACCTCTCAGGAAAAGTTAAAAAGCATTTATGATGAGCTTTTAAAAAATTTCCACGGAGAAGAGTTGAATTTTCTATCTACTATATATATATATCCTGATTCTCCGGATGGTGTTGCAGGAAATTATTTTGAAGATTATGATATTAACAGCGAAGGCAAATATGTATACAAGAAAGGCCGTTACATAGAAATATTTAATGGGGACCAATATAAAGATGTATCCCAATTGGCGTGGGTATTATCCCATGAATACGGACATCACTTCACACTGTATTATCTGCTGACCAAAGAAAATAAACATTTTAATCAATGGGAGCAAACAAAGTATGCTAAAATCAGAGGCCTGACCAATTACAAAGAGGTGGAATATTATTCGGTGAATGATACAGGATATATTCACAAATGGGATGTAGCAGAAATTGCAGCAGAAGACTACGTCCAGCTTTTTGGTTCTCCAACGGCTAAAAAGTCCGTAGATTATAAAGATGTTAAGGAAAGAGTTGAGCAGAATATAAAAGATTATTATTATTCCACTGACAGTTTTAATCTTCTGCCACAAGAGAATTTATCCATACCTCTGGCGGCAGATGTACCTGGTCTTTACTTATACTGGCTGAGGATGGCTGGTTATACCACTGTAGAGCCAACCCTCCCCACAAAGCCTACATTAACGATTAAAAAAGTGGGAGAAATTATGCCGGGATATCCACAATATGAAATATCCTGGGAGCCTATATCTGATGGAAAAAATTACGAATATACATTGATTTCTTATCCTGTAGATGACAATCATTTTCCAAGGCCTGTTAAAACTGTTGTGACAGGAGAACCGATGAGAGCTTATATTGGCAGCGCCGTAAGCCGTAATAAAGATACGAACAATTTAATCCTGGATGATCAATATAAGGGAGAATATTATTTCAGGCTCTTCATAAAAGATCCAAAAGGATTTATGTTTTCTACGGAACCGATAAAATTCAAATTCGAAGAAATCTCGAAAAAACCTTTGTATCTGATGACCGATGTTCCGGATCATCATTGGGCAAAAGAAGCAATTACAACAGTAGTGGATCATGATATTGCCAAAGGATATGAAGATGGATCTTTTAAACCGGAGAATAAGGTTACAAAGGCGGAATTCATGACTATGCTGATCAGGAGTACAGACCATAAGCTCACGAAGAAAAATAATGAAGACCATTGGTTTGTAAAACAGGGCTATTTTGACGCAGCGAAGAAAATGAAATTAGTTTCCGAAGCAGATTATGGCACGAATTTTTCAAAATTGAAATATGATGATACCCTCACAAGGGATGAAATGGCTGCTATGGTAGGCAATTTCCTTAAATATTTGGGATATACCAATTCTGTTGGTCAGAATTTCAACTTTTCGGATGCAAAAAACATCCAGCATAAAAAAGAATTAGGTATTGCTTTTTATTATTCCATACTAAGTGGTTATCCGGACCGTACCTTTAGACCTTCCGGGAAGGTTACCAGGGCGGAGGCAGCAGCAATAATTACTAAATTATTGAAATTAACAGGCGGATAAGTCAAATAGCTTATGTTTATAAAAACTCCGATTTATATCGGGGTTTTTATTTTAATTATTTTAGTTCAGTGATACAATAAAATAAAATGAAATGACTAGAAATAGAGGCTTGATATGATTAACATAAGAAAAGCGCATAAAAAGGACATAGAGATCTTAAGTATTTTATGGAATGAATTGATATTGTTTCATAAGAGCAAAAATATTATTTTCCCAATAACTCAAGACTGGAAGAAACTCAAAGAAGAAGAATTGGAATGGATTATTGAAAGCAGGCAAGTCTTGATCTACGTAGCAGAAGCAGATGCAAAAGTTATAGGCTACATCAGAGGAAGTATACGGAAAATCCCTCCATTATACGATATAAAAAATGAGGGAAGTATTGAGGAAATATATATTATGCCAGAATATAGAAGAAGAGGATTGGCAACTCAGCTCGTCCGTTGTATTATGGAAGATTTTAAGGAGAAGGAAGTGGATTATATCGATATACATGTTGATCAAGATAATGATATTGGGCAGAAATTTTGGGACGGTTTAGGCTTTAGCACAGTTTCAACTCATAAAAGATATCAAATGGGGAGGGAGAAGAAGAATGAATTTTCCGTGGAACAAGAATAAAAAGAAGGCTGATCTGGATATGGAAATGCTTCGGCATAGTCGGGTTCCGATTTTAATTTTAGACAAAGTGTGGCATAATATTTTTCCTCCCGAAAAGAAAACAAAAACCATCCGTGACTTGGAAGAAAGACTTGGTAATTTGCTTAAGCAGCAAGGGCAGCTGAATAATGACCTGAAAGATTATTTAAAGTTAAAGAAAAAATTAATGGATGGAATACTTGAGCTTACTACAGAAGCTTTTAACAATGAAAATGAAGCGGCTAAAAAAGAGATGGAAAAGAATCAAAAGTATATTTTAGAGATTAATGAAAAAATAGAAGAAATACAGAACCGGCTGGCTACGATTCCGGAAGAAATCCAGGAAGTCAACGGAAAGTTGCTCGAAGAAAGTGTTAAAATTTGTTACGGAGAAATGAAAGAACATCAAAAAGCTTTAGAGGAATTAAATGAGTGGATTGAAAAAACCAGAGAACTTTTAAAAGCAAAATTGGAAGAAAAGACGATTCATGAAGAAAAAGCATCTCAAATTTATTCTTATTTACATGATTTGGTAGGTGCAGATTTTATCGATTATTTGGATAAGAATTATTGGCGGTGAGAAAGTGATTCTGGGGATCGGAACAGATATCATTGAAATTAGAAGAATTGAGGAAGCCGTTAGAAGAAATGAGCGATTTCTAAAAAAGTGTTTTACCGAGCAGGAGCAAAAGCTCTTCCAAGAAAGAAAAAATAGTTTTAACACTATAGCTGCCACTTTTGCGGCTAAAGAAGCTGTTGCCAAGGCATTCGGTACGGGATTTAGAAACTTTGGACTGCGTGATATAGAAGTACTTAGGGATGATATGGGCAAGCCTTATGTACTTACATACGGAAATGCGAAAAAACTGGCAGAAGAACTTAAAGTTTCGAAAATTTTTATTACTCTATCCCATTGCAGGGAATATGCTGTAGCATATGCCATTGTACAAAAGGAGGAGAATTGATGAAGGTATGTAGTGGAAAAGAAATGAAGCAAATTGATGAAACTGCTATTCATAAAATAGGCATCCCGGGAATTGTGCTGATGGAAAATGCAGTATTGGCTGTCGTTAATGAAATCAAAAAGGATTTGCAAAATATCCCCAAAGCCAATGTTGTAATCTTTTGTGGCCAGGGCAACAACGGCGGAGATGGGTTAGGCGTAGCAAGACATCTTCATAATTGCGGCATGGATGTAACTATAATCTTCATAGGGGACCCTCTTTTGTTAAAAGATGATGCAAGAACCAATTATAATATTGCAGAGAAATTGCAGATTCCGAAAATCATTTTAAATAAGGATGCTTTGATTGATGACCAGATCGCTACGCTTATTGAAAAAAGCGATTTGATTGTGGATGCAATTTTTGGAACGGGGCTATCGAAGCCTGTCAGCGGTATTTTCAATGATCTAATTGATTTAATCAATTTTTATGGGAAATATATCCTTGCTATTGATATTCCTTCCGGTATTGACTCAGAAACAGGGGCCATTATGGGGAATGCAGTTAAGGCTCATAAAACCGTTACTTTAGCCTTGCCTAAGATTGGACTTTATGTCTATCCTGGGACAGAATATGTGGGAGAACTGGTCATTGCGGACATAGGTATTCCCAAAGAAGTGATTGACCATGCTCAATTGAAAATGAATGTTTTAAGGGAAGAAGAAGTAAATAGTTTTATCCCCCCCAGATTTCCAAGAAGCAATAAAGGGACTTATGGCAGAGTTCAGGTGATGGCCGGTTCTAAAGGGATGACAGGAGCAGCGGCTTTGACCTGTCAGGGGGCATTCAGATCAGGAGCAGGATTGGTAAGTTTAGGTGTTCCTGAAAGTATTACAGATATTCTTCAAGAAAAATTAACGGAGGTGATCACGGTCGCTGTTCATGACGAAGATGGGAAATTCTGCAGAGAAAGCTTTGATGATATTAAGCCGTATCTGAAGAAAGCGACAGTGATTGCAGCAGGTCCAGGTATTGGTCAAGGACCTCAAGTTACAGAATTTATGAGACGGCTGATTAAACATGCGAGAATTCCTTTAGTAATCGATGCAGATGGCATTAATGCCATTGCCAAGAATATCGATATGTTAAGAAACTTAAAAGTACCTGTGGTATTGACCCCTCATCCAGGAGAAATGGGAAGATTGATTAACAAGAGTACAGAAGAAGTTTTAGCCAATCCAATTGATACTGTAAGGGAATTCTGCCATAAATGGCACGTTATACTGGTATTAAAGGATGCAAAGACCATCATAGGCGATCCGGACGGGCAAATCTACATCAATCTTACCGGAAATCCCGGTATGTCCACAGCGGGGGCAGGAGATGTATTAACAGGGATTATAGCAGGACTTATTGGGCAAGGGTTAAATCCTTATAAAGCAGCGATACTCGGCACATTCATCCATGGAAAAGCAGGGGATTTGGCAGCTGCTGATCTGGGACAGCATGGAATGCTGGCCGGAGATATCTGCAATTATGTACCGAAAGCAATGAAACTTTATTACCCATCCAGTTAAAGATGAGAAGCTTTTTTCTGGCAGTCATATATCGAAATTTTAGGGAGTATAATATTCCTAGAAGGTGTAAAACGTTACAATGAGGGACTAAAAAGGTACAGGGCATAATATGCAAAGATCGCCTTGCAGTCCATCAAGGGGGGATTGAGTGAAGAAATCGGGGATTTTATTTATTATACCCATCCTTACTATGATTTGCACCGTTTTGGCTGCTTGTTCTACTGGAGGAACCCCAAAATCACCTATGGAAAAAATTCAGGAAAAACTAACGACAATGGAAAGTTATGCATGTATTGCGGATGTAACGTATATTTCAAATAAAGGCAAAAATACATACAAGACAAAGCAATATTATAAAATGAGTGGAGAATACAGAATAGAAATCACTGATCCAGAACAGGTGAAAGGGCTGGTCACAGTATTCGATGGAAAAAAAGTCATGCAGTATAACCCCCGAATTCTTGGAGAAGCAGTGAATGAAATACCCCAATCAAAGAATACCTATGAAATATTTCTGGGAACATTTGTGAAAAATTATCTTCAATCAGAAGAAGTTACTTTAGAAGTTTTCAATAACAATAATGATGAATATACTGTTTTAGAAGCAATGATCCCTGAAGGTGGCAAATATCTTGCTACAGAGAAACTATGGATATCCAACAAGACTTTGAACCCGGCACAGTTGGTAATATATGACACCGAAGGAAAAGAAAGAATTATTGTTAAATATGGAGAATTTAAGTATAATGTTGATTTAGATGCTAGTATGTTTCAATTGAAGCCATCAGCAGAGAAAGACTGAAGAGCATTTAGGGAGGCACACAAATGACGCAAGAATTCTACCGTGTGATTGCAGAGATTAATTTGGATGCAATCGCACATAATATACATCAGATTAAAAATCAAGTTTCAGAAGATACAGAAATCATGGCCATTGTAAAAGCAGATGCTTATGGCCACGGAGCAGTTGAAGTAAGCAGAGTACTTATAGAGAATGGCGTACACAGACTGGCGGTTGCCATTTTGGATGAGGGCGAACAATTAAGAAAAAATAATATTAGCGTGCCGATACTTATTTTGGGCTATACTGCACTAGAGCAGGCAGAAGAAATCGTCTACTATGATTTTATTCAGACCGTATTTTCCTATGATATGGCAAAAGCTATTTCTGATGCGGCCGTAAGACAAAGTAAAACCGCTGCGATTCATATAAAAATTGATACTGGAATGGGCAGAATCGGATTACAGCCTAATCAGGATTCAGTGAATTTAATTAAAGAAATAAGCAAATTGCCTAATCTTCAGATTGAGGGCATTTTTACCCATTTTTCTTCTGCAGATGAAAAAGATCCTTCCTTTACAGAATTACAGTTTAGCCGTTTTACTTCTTTTATTAGTCAGTTGGAAAAAGAAGGTGTTTACATTCCAATTAAACATTGTTCCAACAGCGCTGGTTTTATTGGCTATAAAAATATGCATATGAATTTAATTCGTCCGGGAATTATTTTATATGGATTGTATCCTTCAGATGAAGTAAAGAAAGACACCATCCATTTAAAGCCTGCGATGACTTTAAAGTCTCAGGTAGTTTTTATAAAAGAAGTAGATGAAGATGTCCCCATAAGTTATAGCCGAAAATTTGTCACCAGGAGAAAAACTAAGGTTGCTACCATTCCAGTCGGATATGCAGATGGATATTCAAGGCGATTGTCAAATAAAGGAAGAGTGCTAATCAAAGGAAAATATGCACCCATAATAGGGAATATTTGCATGGATCAGTTTATGGTAGATGTATCGGATATCCCTGATGTAGGGGTAGGGGATGAAGTGGTTCTGATGGGTACGCAGGGCGAAATGACGATAGGGGCAGAGGAAATTGCAAATCATATAGATACAATCAATTATGAAGTCATTTGTATGGTAGGGAAAAGAATCCCAAGAGTTTATAAACAGCATGAAGCCATCATCAAAAAGATCAATTATGTGAATGAGTTGGATGAAACTCTAAATACACAAAATGTCTTTGGTAAAGATGAAAAATTTGCATAAAAACTATTTCATTGGCAAAAATATGAGAAGGATATAGACAATAGTGTATTGTCTTCATATGCAAATAAATACCTTCCGATTTGAGTGAAAATAGAAACTCTGGATTAGGGAGTGATTTGCAATGGCTAGGAAACATAAAGTTTTAAACATCAAAAATGCCTCTAATATGGATGAATGGATGGAAAAAACATCTCGCAACCCTAAGAAGCAGATTCGTGACAATATGATCAGAGGATATCAGGAAATGGCCGAGATTAATTTGAAGTTGTCGGAATTTTGCTTTGAAGCTGAAAGAGAGGTTGAGCAGTTTTTTGAAAAAATAGCGGAGTGTGAGTAATGTGGTTGTGAAACGAGGAGATGTATTTTATGCTGACTTAAGCCCTGTTATCGGATCTGAACAAGGAGGTGTACGCCCGGTACTCATTGTGCAAAACGATATAGGCAATAAATATAGCCCTACTGTTATATGTGCTGCCATTACATCACAAATCAATAAGGCTAAATTACCAACTCATATTGAGGTGGATGCAGCCTCTTATGAGTTGGTAAAAGATTCGGTTGTTTTGTTAGAGCAAATACGAACGATTGATAAAAAAAGACTGAAAGAAAAAATATGTCACCTGGATAAAGAACTTATGAAAAAAGTGGATAAAGGTTTAGCCATAAGTTTTGGATTGTAATACATAGAACAATCAAAAGCCCTCCCTTGCGGAGGGTTTTTGATTAAGAAAAAGTAAAATCGTTGTATCTGTATTGCTTGACTTAAAAGCATTGAATGTCATAGTATTAGTAATATATAGATAAGAACATACACTTATAAATTCAAGTTGGCGGGGAGATATAACATATGATTATCGATGTACATACCCATTGTTTTGATAATGTCATTGCTAAGAAAGCAATTAGTGTTTTGTCGAAAAAGTCGGGGATTCCAGCCCATACGGATGGGACAGTTTCTGATTTGATAAGGTCCATGGATGAAAGTCATATAGACATCAGTGTCATTCAGCCTATTGCCACCAAGCCGAAACAGACCGAAGTGATTAACCGCTGGGGCACTTCTATTAATAACGAAAGGATTATATCCTTTGGAACAATTCATCCGGAATATCCCAACTGGAAAAGTGAAATACGGTATCTGGCTTCCTGCAAAGTTAAGGGGATAAAATTTCACCCGGATTATCAGGAATTTTTCGTGGATGATCCCAAACTTTTTCCAATATATGAGGAAGTCTTTAGCCATAATATGATTGCTTTGTTTCATGCAGGAATAGATATTGGACTTCCCGAACCCTGTCATTGCACTCCTAAGGGGTTAAGAAATATAGTCAGAACTTTTAAGGGAGCCAGGATTATTGCCGCCCATATGGGGGGATGCGGTTTATGGAATGAAGTAGAGAAGTATCTTGTAGGAGAAGATATTTATTTTGATACATCCTATACTTCCCATGCTTTAGATTTAGATTTTATGACAAGAATCATTAAAAACCATGGAGTAGATCAGATCCTTTTTGGGACGGATTCTCCCTGGGGAAATCAGGACAGTGAGGTGGAGTTTATCAGATCTCTTCCTCTAAATGATGAAGATAAAGATAAAATCTTAGGGAAAAATGCAATAAAAGTTTTAGGATTGCAGTTATAAGGCCTTTTGAAAAGGAGTTGATCTGTATGCTTTCTGGCATATGGAGCAACTCTTTTTTTTGATTTCCAAAATTTGTCACTTTTCATCGTTTCTTTTAATATATTAATTATTGAAACGGCATAAAACAAGGAGGTTGACCGGATGTCACCAATTGTTGAACTTAAATCAGTTGTCAAAAACTATCATACACCTTCGGGCGAAACCAAAGCATTGGATCAATTGAATCTTTCTATTGGCGAAGGGGAATTTATAAGTATTATAGGGCCCAGTGGATGCGGCAAATCCACTATTCTTTCTCTTATCGCAGGTTTGATTGAACCTTCTTCAGGAGAAGTGCTGGTTTTTGGGAAAAAAGTAAAAGGGACTACTTCAAAAGTTGGATATATGCTTCAAAAGGATCATCTTTTTGAATGGCGCACCATTCTCAGGAATGTATATTTAGGACTTGAAATTCAAAATAAGCTAACGGACGAAAATATAGCTTATGCCAATCATCTCCTGGATATTTACGACTTAGCAGAATTCAAAAATCATTTTCCTTCAGAATTATCCGGCGGAATGAGGCAGAGGGCAGCTTTAATCAGAACCCTGGCAGTAAAACCCGATATTCTTCTTCTGGATGAGCCTTTTTCAGCTTTGGATTATCAAACCAGATTGTCTGTAGCAGATGAAATAGGAAGCATTATAAAGAAAGAGAATAAAACGGCAATACTTGTCACTCATGATATTGCGGAAGCTATTAGCATGGCCGATAAGGTAGTCGTGTTAACCCAAAGGCCAGCTAAGATTAAAGCAATCCATGAAATTCATTTATCTGTTGAGGACAGAACACCTCTTAAATCCAGGGAAGCTCCTGAATTTAGAGAATACTTTAACCTCTTGTGGAAGGAGTTGAAGTCCGATGAAGAGTAATAATCAATATGTTTCTGAAGAGCATAAAAAATATCTCTGTAAATTGAAAAAAACAGAGATTTTTGTTAAAGTTACACAAATTATTGTTTTGCTTAGTCTTATTTTCTTTTGGGAAATAGCGGCAAGGCTTAAATGGATTGATCCGTTTATTTTTAGTCAGCCAACCAGAATCCTTGCCGCTGCATGGGAAATGATATTGGATGGCAGTTTGTTTATTCATACGGGAATCAGTTTATTTGAGACGGCGCTGGGATTTCTTTTAAGTACCATGCTTGGTACTGCTATTGCGATTTTACTATGGTGGAACAATTTTATATTAAAAGTGGCCGATCCTTATCTTGTTGTTATTAACAGCCTTCCCAAAACCGCTTTGGCGCCTATTCTTATTGTATGGATAGGAAACAATATGAAATCTATCCTGTTCACAGCTATATTAATGTCTATTGTAGTAACCACATTGACGGTTTTAAATGGTTTTCTGGAAGTGGATCAGGATAAAATAAAATTGATAGAAACCTTTGGAGGAAGCAAAAAAGACATATTAAAAAAGGTAATGCTTCCTGCCAATGTTCCTACGATGATTAACGCATTAAAGGTGAATGTCGGGTTATCCCTTGTTGGTGTTATGGTAGGTGAATTTTTAGTAGCCAAAGCAGGCTTAGGATATCTGATCATTTATGGAAGCCAAATTTTTAAACTGGACTGGGTAATGCTTAGCATTGTGATCCTGGGAGTGCTTGCAGCCTTATTGTATAAATGCGTTATGATTCTGGAAAAACGCTTCTTAAAATGGAGAGAATAAAGTTTATTCCATCTGATTCACTAAATTGTGAATCCATTTTTTTGAGAACAATCTATACAGACCAAAGATGACTTTGAAGATTTCTTCAGAGCATACCAGAGCAAATACCCAGTAAATTGGCAGTTTCCATATCAAACCTGCAATAAAGGCAAAGGGAACTCCTATAAACCATACCCCTCCTGCATCGATCAGGAATCCAAAGGTTGTATCTCCGCCGCTGCGAAGGATCCCAACCACCATAAACAGATTAAAAATCTTAAAAGGAAGATAACAGGCAAATATGGTTATGATTCTGGTAGAAGCCAAATACACTTCTTGCGACACATTAAATATGGATAAAATAAGTGGCGCCCCAAGGATCACAAGAATTCCCGTGAAAATCCCTAAGACAGGCCCTATTACAGCAAATTTTTTTGCATACTTAAAGGCTCTTTCGTCATTTTCAGAACCTATTTCGTTTCCAATCATTACGGCACAGGCGCTGCTTAATCCATAGAAAATAACCATAGCGATTTGCTCTACATTACTGGAGATGCTGATGGATACGACGGCTTCTTTACCCATCCTGCCATAAGCTACGGAATACATGGTTGTACCCAGTGCCCAGATAAATTCATTCAAAATAACAAAGATAGTTGTTTTGTAAAATCTTTGAATAAACTGCAAAGAAACGTCGAGCATTTCTTTAATCGTTGCAGCAAGAGGAGACTGCTTTTTATAGATTAGCCATATAAATAAACTTAATTCCACTAATCTGGCAATAACTGTAGCAATCGCTGCCCCTTGTACACCCATGGAAGGTATACCAAGATGGCCAAAAATTAAGATCCAGTTTAAAACAGTATTGGTCCCAAGGGAGATAATACTAATGATCATAGGGATAAATGCTTCCCCTGTACTTCTAAGCAAAATAGAATAGGAATAGGTTGCGGCTGTTGCGAGATAACTGATGGCAACAATTCGCAGATACTGGCTTCCCAAGGTAATGACTTCAGGATCTTTTGCAAAAATATACATCAATTGCTTTGGAAATAATATGGCGCCTATAGAAAACACTATGGCAGCGATTCCACCGGATAGAAGACATATACCTAAAACTTTCCTGATGCCCTTAACATCCTTTTTGCTCCAAAATTGTGCTGTAAAGCTGGAACCTCCGCTATTGATTCCAAACAGTATCAAGGTATACAAGAAAAAGATTTTGTTGGCCTGAGCAACTGCTGCAATAGGAGCCTCTCCCAATTTTCCAATCATCAGGGTATCAACCATATTTAATGATGATGATATGAAGTTTTGTAATGCGATAGGCAAGGCCAATGAAAATAAAGTTTTATAGAACTTTTTGTCAATTGTCATCTGCATCATATCCATTTCTCTTTCTTAATAGTAGTATTTAGAAATATATTATATCAAAAAAATATAAATAATAAAAAGTAAAGACATAAAAATATCTTGCAGAAGTAAACTTATTTTTGTCTTTAACGTATATTTAGATAAAATGAATCAGTTCAATATCAAAAAATATCAAATGGGAGTGTTTAATATGCAAAAGAAACTTTATAAATCAAGAAAAGATAGAAAACTTAGCGGAGTATGCGGAGGTCTGGGTCAATACTTTAACGTGGATTCAACACTCATACGTCTTATATGGATTTTATTTGTTTTTTTTGGTGGAACGGGAATTTTAGCATATCTTGTTTGTGCTTTGATTATACCCGATGAACCATATGACGATTATTATTATAATGGAAATCAAAATTAATTTCTAAAATAATTAATTCAGTATAAAAAGACTAATGAAAAAGAGGATCATATGTGAGCATATATCCTCTTTTTTTATGCCTATTAGTTTATTAACAAAATATTAAAAAGCCAGTATAATATGTATAAAATAAAAGGAAATATATATTTTAATGAGGGATAGATTTGATTTAATAAACACATTAGTCTGTATGATCCTTATTTTTATTATAAATATATAATACCATACAGGTGAATAACCAGGCAAACCAAACTTAGAAAGGACAGCCACCGCATGAAAATTATTAGATTAGAAGATCATAACAATTTAATATTCGAAAAAATATGTGAATGGAATTATAATTGGTGGGGAATTAGGGATGGAAAAAGTTATGAAGAAGTGAGATGTAATTTAGAACATTCATTAAATAAAGACCGATTACCACAAACGTATGTTGCTTTAATAGATGAAGAACCTGCAGGAATGTATCAATTCGCCATGTTTGATGACTTAGATACCAGACCTGATATTTATCCTTGGCTTATTAATGTGTATGTAGATGAAAAATATCGAGGTAAAAATGTTTGCCGAAAACTAATGAATACAGTTAATGAAAATGCTAAAAAAGCAAATTTACAAGAACTATATTTGTATACAAAGCATGTAGGGCTATATGAAAAATTTGGATGGAAGTTTGTAGAGGAAGTAAAGACATTTAAAAAAGATTCTCCAATAGAAAGATTGTATAGATTAGAAATAAAGTAATTAGCGACAGGTCCAATGGACAGGTGACATTGATTTTAAAATGTGTAAAATACATGGGTTCTACCTATTAGATGTAATTCAACTAATAAGTAGAACCCTTTAATTTATTATTTTTTTAAAATTAAGCCTTACGAGGATCTTTCTCCTATGATTTATATATTTTCTGCAATATAGTAAATCAGCTGTTCTGAATCTTCCCATCCAAGACAGGGGTCTGTTATAGATTTGCCGTAAACCTTTTCGTCCGGTCTTTGATTTCCCTCGACGATATAGCTTTCGATCATCAGGCCCCGAACCATATCTTTTAAAGTTGAAGAATGCTTTCGGCTGTATAAGATTTCTTTTACAATACGGGGCTGTTCCTTATACTTTTTCATAGAATTGGCATGGTTGGTATCTACTATAATAGTCGGATTAAGCAGACCACGTTCTTCATATTCCCTTGCTAAGTTCATCATATCTTCATAGTGATAGTTAGGAATATTCGTACCGTAATGATTGACAGCACCTCTTAAAATAGCATGGGCCAGAGGATTCCCGCTGGTTTTTACTTCCCATCCCTGATAGAGAAATGTATGGCCATGCTGAGCAGCCTGAATTGAATTAAGCATTACAGAAATATCTCCACTGGTTGGATTTTTCATTCCTACAGGAACATCCATGCCGCTGACGGTCAAACGATGCTGCTGATCTTCTACGGAACGTGCGCCTATGGCAACATAACTTAATACATCTTCAAGGTAAGTATAATTCTCAGGATATAGCATTTCATCTGCAGGTGTAAGATGAGATTCGCTGATGGCACGAATATGCATCTTTCTAATGGCTTTTAAACCTTCCAGAATATTTGGTTTTTCTGTGGGATCAGGCTGATGGAGCATTCCTTTATAGCCTTCTCCTGTTGTTCTGGGTTTATTGGTGTATATTCTGGGGATGATAATAATTTTCTCCTTTACCTTTTCCTGTACTTTGGCAAGTCTGTTGATATAATCGCAGACAGCTTCTTCGTCATGAGCGGAACAAGGGCCAATGATGAGTAGAAACTGGTCCGATTTTTTCTCTATTACAGCTTTGATTTGCTCATCCCTTTTTTGCTTAATCAAAGCCAATTCATTGGAGAAAGGAATTTCATTGATAATCTCTTCTGGAGAGGGAATTTTTCTAATATACTTAAAGCTCATAGGTTAAGCTCCTTTCTACAATAATAATAAAAATATCAAATTTCAAACATTGTATACTTTTTTAGCATTCATTGTCAATCAACAAAGTCAATAAACAAATCTGTATAGGAATTCAAATTTTCAGTCATAATAAAATAAAAAGTTTTAAAAGGAGTGTCATAATGAAACCGGAACGTGCAGCTCAAATACTGAATTCTCAGGAACAAGTGGAAGTATTGTATCAAAATGAACCTGTATGGATTGAAGATATTAATGACAGAAATCAGACAGCAGTGGTTAGATTTATAGGTTCTCATCATTCACGAACCGTAGACTTAAACGATTTAACAGAAACAGGCAATGTAGTTCACCAGCATTAAAAGATAAGAACAGCACAATACAAAGGATAGTATGACCAATACTGTCCTTTTGTATTTTGGCACTATTATACAATGAATAAGAAAAAGAAGGACAGGAAATATTCATAATATAATGACCGATAGGAGTGATTTTATGTTTTTTAGAATTACAGACAGTGTCACATGGGTAGGAAAACGGGATTGGGAATTGCGTACTTTTCATGGCGAAGAATATTCAACCCACAGGGGCTCTACATATAACTCATATCTTGTAAGGGACGAGAAGGTGGCCCTTATTGATACGGTCTGGAGTCCGTATGATGAGGAATTTGTAGAGAATTTAAAAAAGGAAATTGATTTAAACCAAATTGATTACATTATCATTAACCATGGAGAAGTAGACCACAGTGGAGCTTTATTACAACTAATGGAGGAGATTCCTGACAAACCTATTTACTGTACCAAGGCAGCAGTAAGTTCCCTTAAAGGCCAGTACCACAAGGATTGGAATTTTAATGTTGTAAAAACTGGGGACAAGTTAAGTCTGGGCAGTAAAGAACTTATATTTATCGAAGCAAGAATGCTTCATTGGCCGGATTCCATGTTTTGCTATCTTACAGGAGATAATATTCTCTTTAGCAATGATGCTTTTGGTCAGCATTTTGCTACAGAACAGGTATACAATGACTTGGTAGACCAATGCGAGCTGTATCAGGAAGCAATCAAATATTACGCCAATATATTAACGCCCTTTAGTTCGCTTGTAAAAGATAAGATCAAAGAAGTGCTAAGTTTTAATTTGCTTCTCAATATGATTTGTACAAGTCATGGAGTTATATGGCGGGACAATCCTGCTCAAATTATTGAACAGTATTTAAAATGGGCAGAGGATTATCAGGAGAATCAGATAACCATTTTATATGATACTATGTGGAACAATACAAGAAAAATGGCAGAAGCTATAAAGGAGGGAATCCTTTCTCAGGATAAAGAAGTTGTCGTAAAGTTATTTAATGTTGCCCGTACGGATAAAAATGATGTCATCACTGAAGTATTTAAATCAAAAGGCATACTTGTGGGATCTTCCACCATCAACAATGGGATTCTATCTTCTGTTGCTGCGATATTGGAAGAAATACGAGGATTAGCTTTTAAGAACAAAAAGGCAGCAGCTTTTGGAAGTTATGGATGGGGAGGTCAGTCTGTCAAAATCATTTCAGAAGGTTTAAAAGGCGGAGGTTTTGAACTTGTTAATGATGGCCTGAAAATAATGTGGACACCGGATGAAGAAGGCCTTAAAAAATGTGAGGAATTTGGAAGGCAGTTTGCAGCAGCTTTTAGATAAAAATAGCGCTTTTAGAGGCGCTATTTATTTTTATCGAACAGAAAATCTTTAAGGATTTCCTGTTCGATAAAAAAACTTCTGTAGGATGCAAACCTGCTCGGATTGTATTTTGCAGGTTTTGCCGATCGTGCTCAGCGCGAGCAAAACTCTTTCTTGTTATGAAGGATTTATTCTTGAAAAATATTGATTAAAGAGCTATTATCAAAACTAAATAAACTAATCTGGGAGTGGTAGTATGGCACTGATTCATTGTAATTTTTTTTCAGAAGTCCTGAAGCTTTCTACATCAATGTATGTTATTCTTCCTCAGCACACCCAAAATCAAATAGGAATGCAGGGAACTGTGAAAAAAGATAAGCATCCCACTTTATATTTACTTCATGGCTTATCTGATGATCATACCATATGGCTAAGAAGAACATCTATTGAAAGATATGTTGCCAATTTAGGCCTGGCTGTAGTGATGCCGGAAGTTCATAGAAGCTTTTATACAGATATGGTGAATGGATACAATTACTGGACATTTATCAGTGAAGAACTGCCTGAAATTGCCCGTTCATTTTTCCCTCTATCGGATAAAAGAGAAGACAATTTTGTTGCAGGCTTATCTATGGGTGGATATGGAGCCTTTAAATTAGCTTTGAGCAAACCGTATAAATTCAGTGCGGCTGCGAGTTTATCAGGGGCATTGGATATGAATGTTGAGCGCCTTTTAGATGGACCTCTTTCCCTTAGAGAATTTAATAATATTTTTGGAGGCATTGAGTCCCTCCGGGGAAGTGAAAATGACTTGTTTAAATTAGTTGAAGATGTAAGTAAACTGGATGAAAGACCTAAGTTGTACCAATGTTGCGGAACCGAAGACTCTTTATACCAGGAAAATCAGAACTTCTTAAAGAAAGCAAAAGAATATGGATTGGATATTACCTATGAAGAAGGACCGGGAGCCCATGAATGGAGCTATTGGGATCAGCAAATTCAAAGGGTACTGGAATGGTTGCCATTAGAAAAAAGCATGGAATAAATTTTCCATGCTTTTTTCATGGGTATATAGGCTAACCTTTTATTGTTTTATTGTTGTTGAACAGCTTTTTCTGCAAATTCATTATTTACAATTGCTTCAAAAGGAACTCTTTTATCCAGCTCGCCGGCACTTTCTAAAATATCTTGCAGGAGCGTGAGGGATTCTTCTTTCATCATTGGCGTTTCACACCATGTATCCTGTTCTTTATAACGTTTGATGATTTTGGTCAAAAGTTTTATATCTGTTTCTTTAAATTGAGGATGGATTGCCTCGGCAATTTCTTCAGGAGTATGTTCTTTTACCCACACCTGACCTTTATAAAATGCATTTGTAAACTTTTGAATGGTTTCTGGATTTTTTTCTATAAATTCTTTAGAAGCTATGAAAACCGTATAAGGCACCATTCCGCTGGCTGTTCCCAAAGAAGCCACCACATGGCCATTGTTTTGTTCTTCAATCGTAGAGGCGGTAGGTTCAAATTCGATTGTATAATCTCCCGTGCCGCCTACAAATGCACCTGCGGTTGCAGTGAATTGAAGATTCGTTATGATATCAACGTCTTCAAAGGGTTTTAGTCCATTTTTCTTTAAAATATACTCAAATACCATCTGAGGCATTCCTCCGGGACGGCCGCCGATGACAGTTTTGCCCTTTAAATCTGTCCATTTAAAGTCGGGTTCTTCTTTTCTGCTTATAAGGAAATTCCCGGCTCTTTGGGTTTGCTGAGCGAAAACAACCCCGTAATTTTCTTTACCCTGGTTATAAACATAAATTGCTGCTTCTGTACCCATCATTCCAATATCGGCATCTCCTGAAATCAGAGCTGCCATAGATTTGTCTGCGCCCCATCCAGAAGTCAGTTCAATTTTAAGGCCTTCTTCCTCAAAGAATCCTTTCTCGATTGCTACATATTGAGGAGCATAAAATGCGGAATGTACTACTTCATTAAGCCTTATGGTTTGTAATTTCTTTTCACTGCAACCAGAAAGGCAAGTTCCAATCAGCACCAATGCCAGTGTCAGAACAATACCTGTTCTTAATCTGCGCATACTAAGCCCTCCTTTTGACATTTATACTGTATAGTATTCAAAAGGAGCTTGTATTTGTGAATATTTGGAAAGTGTTTTTTCCTTAAGGAGATCGCTTTTTATTACATAATATTAAGTAATATGGACAAAATATATCAGGACAATCAAATAATCGGAGGTGTTAATTTGTCAGTTCAATTTGCTCAAAAAGTCCAATTAACTCAAAAAGAAAGGATGCTTCTGGAAGATCAAAAAAGCCATGAAGAAGTTTGCATAAAAGAATATCAGGACTATGCAAGTCGTGTTCATTGCACAGAATTAAAACAACTGTTTAACAACCTTGCATCCAAAGAACAGGAGCATCTTAACACGATTAATCAACTCCTAAATGGAGAAATACCCCAGATGTCCTCAAGCCAAAGCGGGCAGTCAGGTCAAAGCGGACAACAGTGGAGCCAAAGCGGACAGCAATTTAGTCAGCAAAGTACTTCTCAGTCCCAAAGTTATAATCAGGAAGACGCTACTCTTTGCACCCATATGCTTATGACTGAAAAATATGTATCTGGTGCTTATAATACAGCCATCTTTGAATTCAAAGATCCGAACATCCGTCAGATTTTAAACCATATCCAGAAAGAAGAACAAGAGCACGGTGAGCAAATTTTCAACTATATGTATCAGCACGGCATGTATAATCCTCAATAGAATCATACTTTATGTTTCAAAAACCGTATTACTGTTATAGTGGTACGGTTTTTGCATTTTTCATTATAAATAGTATAATAGAATTAAATGATTACTCTAAAAGCATTTAGCAGATTATTGCATTATTACGATATAAGGCATATAATAAATAATAATAGGTATCAACTGTGAAGCATGTAACCGCCACTTATTTACCAGTATTTTTTCAGGATGGGAAAATAAGAATAAGAGGTGAAGAGTATGCCCTTCGATGATTGGAGAAGCAAGTTAGCGAAAGCAGTACGGACTGTAAAAGACAGTACAGGAGAATTTTATACTACCGCAAAAGTCAATGTGGAGCTTGGGAAAGAACAGGATCGTTTGAAGAATCTTTATTACGAAATAGGAAAAAAAGTCCATGAAATATATCAATATGGCGGTTCTTTAGGTAAATTTTTTGATGAAAAGTATTTAGAAATTAAAGAGGTGGAAGAAAAAATAGAAGAACTCCAGAAGAAAATGGAGGAATTAAAGAAAGTAAGAATTTGTCCGGGATGCGGGAAAGAGGTAGAGAAGGGAGCGAAATTTTGCCCTAAATGCGGTACCTCTATGAGCAATGTTCCTGTTAAAGAAGAAGTAATGCAATCAAAAGATCAAACTCAGGAGAGTTCCCAAGAAGTTGAAAATAATGATATTTCCAAAGTACAAACTGAAACCAGAACAGAAGAAAAAACAGAAACCAAGATTTGCCCTACCTGCAAATCGGAAAACGGAATAGATGATAAATTCTGTTTGTCCTGTGGAAGAGCACTTTTTTAAAAAGGAGAAATTAAAATGAGCCGTTTTCAAGGAATTTTAGAAAAAGTAGAACTCACAACAGCTTTTATTGGCAAAAAGGCAAAAGATGGGCTGGATCTCTTAAAACTCAGCAGGGATTATTCCAAAGAAAAAAATAAACTCAGTTTGTTATATGAAGAACTGGGAAAGCTGGCCTATCAGATTCATAATAATGAATCAGATAATGTCAATAAAATAGAAACTTTATGCAGCCAGATAAAAGATCAGATTAAAACAGTAGATCAACTGGAACAAGAAATAAACATTCTGAAAGATGAAACCCACACAGTTCAGGAAGATTATGAAACTGAAGAAATACATAGATCAGAGGATATTCCAAAGCCAGAGGCAGGAAATGACGGACTTTTGCTATTAAAATTTTGTCCGGAGTGCCAGATAGGAAACAACCCGGAAGCAAAGCAATGTATTTCCTGCGGTCATATATTTTAACAAAGGCCTTTATAAAAGGTCTTTGTTTTATCAATTTTTTGTATAAATGAACATCGTTTGTGGGATGTTTAAAACAAGTATTTATAAAAGGGGGATCATTATGCTGTGTGAACGTTGCGGAAATAATCCAGCATCAGTACATGTTACCCATATTAATAACGGTGAGAAAACCGAAATGTATTTATGTGAGCAATGTGCAAAAGAAACTGAATCTATACACTTTCAGACACCAATATCCTTTCAGGATTTTTTGACTGGATTACTGGATATGCCCTTTGGCAATACAGAAAAATATAAAAATTATATAGATCAAAAAGAAGTTCTTCAATGCCAGAACTGTAAAATGACCTATGATGAATTCAGAAAAACAGGACGATTTGGATGTGCAGAGTGTTATTCTGCTTTTTATAAACAATTAACCCCTATTATTAAAAAGCTTCATGGGAATAATATCCATACAGGTAAATTGCCTAACAGAGCAGCCGGAGAGTTAAAAGTTAAAAGAGAACTGGAAATGCTGCGAAAAGAACTTAAGAAAGCAATTGAAATGGAAGAGTATGAAAAAGCAGCATCCCTTCGAGACAGAATTCGTGCATTAGAGGGGGGAGAAAACAGATGAAAAAATGGTATGAAGAAAATATAGATACCGATATTATCGTTTCCAGTCGAATCAGATTGGCGAGAAATTATAAAAAATATCCATTTTCTATCCGTCTGTCTGCTTCCGCTGCTGAAAAAATGATTGAAGAAACCAAGAGGATTCTTTTAGAAGGTAATACGATTTTATCCAAAGAATTTGAATATATACCCGTGTTTGGAATAAATCCTATAGATAAAAGGGCGCTGATGGAAAGTCATGTCATTAGTCCTGAATTGGTTAAAAAAGCGGCTCCCTGTGGAGTACTCTTGAAAAACGATGAGTCAATCAGTATCATGGTCAATGAAGAAGACCATCTCAGAATTCAATCGGTTGCTTTAGGCATGAATATGGAAAAGGCATGGGATTTAGCGGATAAAATTGACAATGTACTGGAGGAGTCCATAGAATATGCTTTTAATGAAAAGCTGGGATATTTGACTTCATGCCCAACCAATGTAGGAACAGGAATGAGAGCATCCTATATGATGCATCTGCCTGCCCTTGAATGGTCAGGACAGCTTCAGAATATTTTTTACGCCATAGGAAAGCTGGGCATTACCGTAAGAGGGCTATATGGGGAAGGTACCCAGGCAGAAGGAAACCTTTATCAGATATCTAATCAAATTACATTGGGGCAATCTGAGAAAGAAATGATAGAAAATTTGAACAATATAGCCCTTCAGGTTGCCGAGCAGGAAAAACAGATGAGAGAGAAAATCTTTAAGGAAAATAGTGAAGCTCTTAAAGATAAAATTTACAGATCCTACGGTACCTTAAGGTATGCCAGAATGTTAACCACTAAAGAAACTATGACACTTTTATCAGATATGAAAATGGGATTTGATATGGGTATATTAAATGAAGCAAGACCAGTAATCAGTTTTTATGAATTGATCATGTATGTGCAGCCGGCTATTTTACAAAAAAGAGTTGGAACGGATTTAAACAGTCAGGAAAGAGACATGCAAAGAGCTGCATTTGTAAGAAGCCAATTCGAGAGATAATATAGATTATATATACGTATTGAAAAAAGGAGGAATGCTTTTATGATGGGGAAATTTACAAAACGTGCACAGGAAGCTCTTCAATCTTCTCAGCAAGCTGCAGCAGAACTAGGCCATGGATATGTAGGAACAGAGCATTTGCTTCTGGGACTTATAAGAGGTGGCGACAGCGTTGCAGCAAGAGCACTGAAAAATCAGGGAGTTACAGAAGGTGAAATCATAGATAAATTAAGAGCTATTATTGGAACCGGCGAAGCAATGATCTCAGAACCGCAGGATTTTACTCCCAGAGCCAAAAGAGTTATAGAAAACAGCCTTAGAGAAGCATTAAAAATGGGAACAGGCTACATTGGAACAGAGCACTTGCTTCTTGCACTTCTTAGAGAAACGGATTCCATTGCAGTGAAATTATTGCTCAGTATGGAGGTTAATCCTCAAAAGATATATGAAGATATTATGGCTATGTTGGGTGAAGGAGATAAAGGCCAGGATGGAATGCCTATGGGCAAGCAGAACAGAAAGCCCGGCAAAACCAACACTCCGACTCTGGATCAATTTAGCCGGGATTTAACAGTAATGGCCAGTGAGCAAAAGTTTGACCCCATTATTGGCAGAGATAAGGAAATCGAAAGAGTAATTCAGGTACTCAGCAGAAGAACCAAGAATAATCCTTGTTTGGTTGGAGAGCCTGGAGTAGGTAAAACAGCCATAGCAGAAGGGTTAGCGCAGAAAATTGTTGAAGGAAATATTCCGGAGATTTTAAAAGACAAACGTGTGGTTTCTTTGGATTTGTCTGCTATGGTGGCGGGTTCTAAATACAGGGGAGAATTTGAAGAAAGAATTAAAAAAGCATTGGATGAAATTCGTGCTGCTGGGAATGTAATATTATTTATCGATGAGCTCCATACTATAATTGGGGCAGGAGCTGCTGAAGGCGCGATAGATGCTTCCAATATTCTGAAGCCTTCTCTGGCGCGGGGTGAAATTCAGGTAATCGGTGCTACAACTTTGGATGAATATAGAAAGCATATAGAGAAAGATGCAGCCTTAGAGCGCCGTTTCCAACCGATTAAGGTTGAACAGCCGACAGAGGAAGAAGCGATTGAAATTTTAAAAGGGTTAAGGGATAAATACGAAGCGCATCATCAGGTTCATATTACAGATGAATCTATTGTTGCAGCTGTAAAATTATCCAATAGATATATTACGGACAGATTTTTGCCGGATAAAGCAATTGATTTAATCGATGAGGCGGCTTCAAGAGTGAGGCTTCGTACCTTTACAGCTCCGCCCAATGTAAAAGAATTGGAAAAGAAACTTGAAGAACTGGAAAAAGAAAAGGAATCTGCTATCAAAACTGAAGAATTTGAAAAGGCTGGAGAAATCAAGAAAAAGCAAAATGAAATCAGACAGCTGTTGGAACAAGAAAAGGATGAATGGCAAACAAGGCATACTAAATCTTCACAGGTGGTTACTGAAGAAGAAATTGCAGACATTGTATCCAGCTGGACAGGAATTCCGGTTAAAAAATTAGCAGAAGAAGAGAGCGAAAGATTGAAGAATATGGAGGAAATCCTTCATAAAAGAGTTGTTGGCCAAAAACAAGCTGTAGAAGCAGTATCAAGGGCAATCAGAAGAGGAAGAGTGGGTTTAAAAGATCCGAAACGTCCTATTGGTTCCTTCCTGTTCTTAGGACCAACCGGTGTGGGTAAAACAGAGCTTACAAAAGCTTTGGCAGAAGCACTTTTTGGAGATGAGAATGCTATGATACGCATCGATATGTCTGAATACATGGAAAAGCACAGCGTATCAAAGCTGATTGGTTCACCTCCGGGATATGTAGGATATGATGAAGGTGGACAATTAAGTGAAAAAGTAAGAAGAAAACCTTATTCTGTTATTCTTTTTGATGAAATTGAAAAAGCGCATCCAGATGTATTTAACATACTTCTGCAAGTACTGGATGACGGGCATATTACAGATTCTCAGGGAAGAAGAGTAGATTTCAAAAATACCGTTGTCATTATGACATCCAATATTGGAGCAAGAAACATTATTAATCCAAAACGACTAGGCTTTACTTCAACAGATGACCAGGCAAAAAATTATGAAGATATGAAGAAAAATGTAATGGATGAAGTGAAACGGTTGTTTAGACCTGAATTTATCAACCGAATTGATGAAATGATTGTATTCCATCCGCTTGCCGAGGAGGATATCAAAGAAATTGTATCCATTATGGTGAACCAACTGGCAAAACGCATTAAAGAAAACATGGGCATAACGATTGAAATTTCAGATGCTGCCAAAGAATATCTTGCCAAAGAAGGATTTGATCAGGCATATGGCGCAAGACCTCTTAGAAGAGCGATTCAATCCAAAATAGAAGACAGACTGGCAGAAGAGATCCTGGAAGGTAAAATCAAAGAAGGAGACCATGTCAGAATCGAATTTGAAAGTGATCATTTGACTTTTAATAAGTAGTAAGATATTTATCAAAAAATGATTTTTTTAATGGAATTCACGAGCAAAATAGAGTATAATTAGAATGATTAAAATAAGTCTAGGGGGTTAATGCTGTGGCAGCCATTGAAGAATTGATTCGCGTAGAAGAAAATGGGACAATAAGTTTTGGGAATCACTTGATGGAGACAAAAAAGAAAGTCCTTGACTTTGAAGTGGATGGTAATTTATACAAAGTTAAGACTTACAATGAAATTACTAAGTTAGAGAAAAATGGTATACTGCTTTATGAATCAGTTCCCGGAACGACTGTTCATAATTTCGATATGGATGAGAAAAATATTTCTTTTTCCGTAGAAGGAGAACACGACGCGCAAATCACTATGGAACTAGAGCCTGAAAAGGATTATAAAATATTTATCGATCATGTTCATGTTGGGAAAGTTAGATCAAGCTTGGCAGGTAAAGTAACCTTTAGCGTAGATTTCAGTAATGGAGCACAGAAAGTTAAAATTGAAAAGATAGGATAATTTTAAAGCACATCTTTTATAGATGTGCTTTACTTTAATAAAAAAGGAAGATCATATGGCAAAGGCAAAAAATATTTATGTATGTCAAGAATGTGGATACGAGTCGCCCAAATGGATGGGCAAATGTCCTGGCTGCAATGGCTGGAGCACATTTGTTGAAGAGATTGCTGTACCGAAAAGGCAAACTGCGGTTTCTGCCTCAGATAAGAAATATGCACCGCTTTCTTTAGAAAACATAGGAACGGATGAAGAAGAAAGAATCCGAACAGGATCCAATGAGTTAGACAGGGTTTTGGGTGGAGGAATCGTAAAAGGCAGTTTGGTACTGGTAGGAGGGGACCCCGGAATCGGAAAGTCTACGCTTCTTTTACAAATGTGTGAGCACATAGGCAATAATGGGGCCAAAATACTCTATGCTTCTGGAGAAGAATCCGTAAGACAGATAAAGATGAGAGCCGACAGATTAGGTGTCAAAACGAGCAATTTACTTCTGATCTCAGAAACGAATATGGATGTGATAGAAGGCGCGATCAAAAATGCTTCTCCTGACTTAGTCATTGTTGATTCTATTCAAACGGTTTTTAAAGAGGAAATTACATCTGCACCAGGCAGTGTGAGTCAAGTCCGGGAAGCAACTTCAAGTATGATGAGGATTTCCAAGGGCCAGAATATTCCTATTATAATTGTAGGGCATGTAACAAAGGAAGGCTCCCTTGCAGGACCAAGAGTTTTAGAGCATATGGTTGACACAGTTCTTTATTTTGAAGGAGAAAGACATGCAACCTATCGTGTCTTAAGAGCAGTTAAAAATCGTTTTGGTTCTACCAATGAAATAGGGGTATTTGAAATGCAGGATAAAGGGCTTATGGAAGTGCAGAATCCTTCAGAACTAATGCTGGCAGGAAGGCCCCTTAATGTTCCTGGTTCTATTGTAACTTGCTGTATGGAAGGGACAAGACCGATGTTGGTAGAAGTACAGGCGTTGGTTTGTTTCACAAACTTTGGAATGCCCAGAAGAACGGCAACGGGGATAGATTATAACAGGGTAGTGCTATTGATGGCAGTATTGGAAAAAAGAGTAGGAATGCAGCTTATAAGTTACGACAGCTATGTCAATCTGGCAGGGGGGATAAAGGTTACCGAACCTGCTCTTGATCTCGGAATTATTGCAGCGATTGCCTCCAGCTTTAAAGACCAGGTAATAGATCCTCATATGGCTGTTTTCGGAGAAGTAGGACTAACGGGAGAAGTCAGAGGAATCAGTATGGCAGAAAAAAGAATTATGGAATGTGCAAAAATGGGGTTTAAGGCCTGTGTGATTCCTAAAGCCAATTTAAAAGGTCTGAAACCTGTTGATGGCATTAAGATTTACGGAGTGGAGAATGTTAACGAAGCTTTGCAGATTATCTTAAAATAAAAAAACGGGCGAACAGTGTTCGCCCTTTAATTATGTGAAAGTAGATATAGATAGGCTTAATGGATTATCGAATTCTAAGAATCTGCTTTATCTTAAAGTAAATTTACCTAACATCTGCACACGATCCAGTTCCTTAAGAAGAATATCATATAAGTTCAAATCCAGGGTATTGCATAAAGATGCCAGATAAAAGAGGTTTCGTCCCATTTCTTTTTCTATAAAGTCACGGCAGTTGTCACATAATTTTCCTTCCAAATGATCATTCATTATAAGCTTTAAATCTTCTAAAGACATATCAGAATCATCTTCCGGATATTTTTGCTTTTGACTGTTGATCTGAATACAGCCGCAATGGGTAACAGCTTTGGCAATCGTTCGATTGACACGAGCACAGGAATCCTGGTACTTTGTGAGTTGATCCAGTATACTTTTATTCCTTACTAAAAGATTATCCACTGTATATTGGAATTCATCTGTTATAGCATTACGAAGATCAGACATATAAGCCACTCCTTTTAAACATGTTTTCACTGACTCTATTATAACATAAGTTGATTTGAATAAGAAACACAAATTGAATATAATCATTAGAAAGAATTGGATAATTCAAAATATTGTCGAAACACGTATAAAATCATCAGATAAAAAATTGTTGACATATTTAAAGATTTTATATATAATAAATTCCTGTCACCGGTTGTAGGAAAAGTAACGCACAGATGGTGAAAAAAGTAATCAATAAATCGGTTGACAAGCTTAGAGAAATATGATAAGATACATTTTGTCGTTAAAACGCAACGGTTTTGCGGCAATTATCGATCTTTGAAAACTAAACAGCACACTAAATTAAACCCAATCAATTCCATTGATTGAAGGATAGAAAAAGCTAGCAAAAACTAGCAAGGATTATAACATGAGAGTTTGATCCTGGCTCAGGA
>Ga0134101_1000094_pt1 | contig 114414 bp, 88 predicted proteins | sample 12_3_2metaG_FD_94446 | JGI IMG/M metagenome (GOLD analysis project Ga0134101, IMG submission 94446) | Switchgrass degrading microbial communities from high solid loading bioreactors in New Hampshire, USA - 12_48_3.3_201_A2 metaG | ecosystem: Engineered > Bioreactor > Semi-continuous > Anaerobic...
ACTCCGTACAATACGCCAAAAGCGCCTACGACTTCTTCTTTTGCGACTAAACCCATTATAGTGGCAACAGCTGACTGCCAGTTTCCAAAGCCAATGGGGGCGAAAATCGGAGCGATCAATCCACCTAATACTGCCAATATGCTAAAGTCCATGTCATCAACAAGGCCGAAAGATCCATCGACTATACCAAAGTTACTTAAGAACCAAATAAGCACACTTGCTGCCAAAATGACCGTACCGGCGCGCTTGATAAACGACCAGCTGCGTTCTGCGGTTGTTCTGAATACGTTCTTGGCAGAAGGAACATGGTATGCCGGAAGCTCCATAATGAAAGGAGAGGGGTCTCCGGCAAAAGCCCTGGTTTTCTTCAAGATAATTCCCGAAATCAAAACAGCTGCTACACCAATAAAGTATGCAGTGGGGGCAACCCACCAGGCTCCTCCGAATAACGCACCTGCAATGAAGGCTACTATAGGCATTTTGGCCCCGCATGGGATGAAGGATGTAGTCATGATGGTCATTCTGCGTTCTTTTTCATTTTCGATGGTACGAGAGGCCATAATTCCGGGAACAGAACAACCCGAACCAATCAGCATGGAGATATAGGACTTACCTGAAAGACCGAATCTTCTGAATATTCTGTCCATAATAAACGCAACACGGGCCATATAACCGCAATCTTCCAGCATCGAAAGCAGAAGGAACAAGATAACCATCTGAGGAATAAAGCCAAGGACAGCTCCTACACCGCTTATGATACCGTCTACTATAAGCCCGGACAGCCAACCTACAACACCTATGTTTTCAAGCCAGGCCGAAAGCGGGCCAATAACCCATTCCCCAAAAAGTACATCATTAGTGAAATCGGTTACGATAGTGCCTACCGTTGTAACCGAAATATAATAGACAATAAACATGACTAACGCGAAAATAGGCAGTGCCAGCCACTTGTTGGTTATAACAAGATCAATTCTATCGGAAGTGGTAAGTCTCGATTTATTCTTTTTTTCTATAAACTGATCTATAAGTTTGTTTATGTATTCATATCGCTGATTTGTAATGATGCTCTCCGCATCATCGTTAAGTTCCTGCTCACATTCGGATATATGAAACTCAATATGCTCCATTGTTTCAGGATCAAGGTTCAGCTCTTCCGCTACTTTTTTGTCCCGTTCAAATAACTTGACAGAATACCAGCGACGTTGTTCATTATTTATTTTTCCTTCAATTGCCTCTTCAATATGGGCAAGAGCATGCTCAACAACACCCTCAAATGTGTGTTTCGGCTCCATTGCCTTTTTGGCTCTGGCAAGTTCGGCTGCTTTTTCGGCAACTTCTTTTGAACCGATGCCTTTCAATGCTGATACTTCAACGACTTCACATCCCAAAGCTTTGGATATCTTATCGGCATGGATTATATCCCCGTTTTTCCTTACAAGATCTATCATGTTAAGAGCAATAACCATAGGAATTCCAAGCTCAGCCAACTGGGTCGTCAAATAAAGATTTCTCTCCAAATTTGTGCTGTCTACGATGTTAATAATAGCATCAGGTTTTTCGTTTATAAGATAATTACGGGCAATGACCTCTTCCATGGTATAAGGAGACAGAGAGTAGATGCCGGGAAGATCCTGAATAATTATATCAGGATTTCCTTTTAGTCTGCCTTCCTTTTTTTCAACCGTAACACCGGGCCAGTTGCCTACATACTGGTTGCTTCCTGTTAAATCGTTAAACATTGTTGTTTTTCCGGAATTGGGATTACCGGCTAATGCTATTCTAATCTCCATATTTATCTTATTTACCTCCGAAGAACTGAGTTAGTTGTATCTAACTGATCTATAAAAAAATATGTAATAAAAAGTTATTGATCTTTAGCGTCTACTTCTTCAACTTCTATTAATTCAGCATCGCTTTTTCTTATCGCAAGTTCATAACCAAGAACGTTGATTTCCATAGGATCGCCTAAGGGCGCCACTTTTCTGAAATAAACCTTTGTTCCCCTGGTTATGCCCATATCCATGAATCTTCTTTTTAAAGCACCGGTTCCATGAATCTTTTTGATAGTGGCAGTTTTGCCTACTTCAATGTCTCGCAGTGTTTTCATGTATGTTTCCCCCCTGCTATACCATAATCCGGCTTGCCATGCTGTTATCAATAGCAATTCGGCTGTTTTTTACTGAGAGTATCATATTGCCGTTTAATTTGCTTATAACAGTGACTGGTTCACCTGTAACAAAGCCTAAATTTTCCAGGTATCTGCGAACTTCTTCCTTACCCAGTATTTTTCGAATATAATTAGTTTCGCCTGTACCTGCCATACTAAGCGGCATATGCATCCCTCCCTTTTGAGTTAGTTGCTTCTAACTATCTATTCAATTATAGTTTAGTGCGTCTAACTCTGAATGTCAATATATTTTTATCCAATAAAATGAACAAAAATATTTAAATCATTCCAAAAAAAGTTATTAGCCTTGATAAAAATGTTCATGGATGTTACCATTTAAATAAATAACCCGAATACCTCATGTGTCAAAGGGGAATTTCGGACTCATAGCAAATAGTATAAAGGAGCTGTAACAATGCAGGTTAACGAATCTCTTGAGAATTATCTGGAGATGATACTTATATTACAAAACAAGAAAGGATATGCCCGTTCAATAGACATAGCTACTGAACTCGGTGTGACAAAACCGAGCGTGAGCCATGCAATGAAATTGCTCCGGGAAAATAATTATATCGTAATGAAGCCTGATGGAGCCATAACGCTGACCGAAATTGGTTTCGAAATTGCTGAGAGGATGTATGAAAGGCATAAAACTCTGGCACAGTTTCTTATGTCTCTGGGAGTTGATGAGGAAACCGCGTTTGATGATGCATGCAAAATTGAGCATGACTTAAGCGACCAAAGTTTTGAGGCTATATGCAGACATATAAAACAGCATCTTTAGTCTGATTTTCTTTTACCTTGTGGTTTCCAGCCGCATATTTCCGCGCGCTGGATAGCGCCAAACAGGTTTGATTTCAAATAATGATTCTCTCTGGACATTTCTCTGACAAGTTCCTTTATATCCTGACGCTTGGTTACTCCGTCGGCAGGACACCCGCTGCTTATAGGATTAAGTTCCAAATTTTTAACGACACCCCGGATGAATTTCTCTTCGATGTAAATCATGGGACGTATCAATGTAATGTTTCTGCGATCCAGATGTGTGACCGGAGAAAAAGTGTGGATACGGCCTTCATAAAACTGGGACATAAGGAATGTCTCAATAACATCATCCATGTGATGAGCGAAAGCCGCTTTGTTGCAGCCCAGTTTAACTGCTGTCCCATAAAGAGCGCCTCTTTTCATATTGGCGCATAATGAACAGGGATTCTGCTCATTCCTGACATCAAAAACTATTTGAGATATGTATGTTTTTTCAATATGATAATCTACACCTATACGATCATAAAAGCTTAAAAGGGATTCCCTGTCGAATTTTTCAAAACCTAAGTCTATTGTGATTGCAACAAGATCAAATTTTCTGGGCAAAAATCTCTGTAATTCCTTTAGACCAATCAAAAGAAGCTGACTGTCCTTACCGCCTGAAACACCAACAGCTATCTTATCACCGTCATTTATCATGTTGTAGTCTTCTATGACCTTGCGCATCCGTGATAATACTTTTTGAAGCATTAAATCTTCCTGCCTTTCATCTTGCCTGATGTACTTAAATAAAACATATCAAGAATTAAGATAGTTCTCCAAAACAAAATTATTATATGCCAAAAGTGTGCCGATACGCAATAAAATGGCATATATTGCTGCCATTAGGGATTCATACCGTCATCAGAGAAAACAGGTGTTTACATTAACGCAAGCCGTACAGATACTTCTATCCCTTATTTTTAAATTTAAACTTACAGAATATATTCACAATATATAAGTAAGTCGCAGGATTGTTCAGGAGAAGTGCAGGCACAGCAAACAGTAAGAAAATTAAGGCTTGAAATACCTTTCTAAACAATGTATAATAAACAATGCTGCGAAAAAAGCAGAGTAAATTTTATACGTCGAGGTGTAGCGCAGTTGGTAGCGCGCTTGGTTTGGGACCAAGATGTCGGGAGTTCGAGTCTCTTCACCTCGACCAAATAAGGCAGTAGATTTTGATAAGAAGTCTGCTGCTTTTTTTATGCCCAAACTCCTTGATTTTAAGGGGTTTTCAGCATTCTGGCATAAAGCAATATGTACCGAAGCATTTTCAGGACGGTTTTCTAGTGTTTTTAAAAACCATAGCAGACCATTTCAAAAGTAAAGTACAATATTCCCATTAAAAAATCGCAGTCCCGATAAATAAGGATACCATTTTCATTCATATAGATAATTGAGAGGTTTACAAATTACCAGACGCAGGTCGATTATTACACATAAGTAAATAATTGCAATATTATAGAAGGCCATGATACAATAAATTCAAGGTTTACAAACTTTTTCAACAAATTAAAAAAGACGGAGGATTACTGATATGCTTCATTCTTTTACACGCAACTACAACGACCTTTCCACTGATGCGGGTTTCCAGTTTGAATTTTTCTGCGATTGCTGCGGTAATGGATTCAAGAGTACGTTTAAGCAATCCTCTACATATGGAAAACGCCAGAAATCCGAGCGTTTCGGTCAGTTGGCCTCATCTTTAGGCAGTCTTTTGGGTGGCAAGGCACATGATTTAGGCTGGGCACTTGAACGCGGCAGCAATGTTTTAGGAAATCGTTTCGCCGGTCAGTCACCGGAGTGGCGCAGGGAACATGAAGATGCGTTTGACACAGCACAGGACGAAGTTAAGCCTCACTTCATCAAATGCCCCTCCTGCAACAAATGGGTATGTCCCGATTGCTGGAATGAGGATGAAGGGCTTTGTATAGAATGTGCGCCCAGAGAAGCCAGCTATGTGGCACAAGCCCGCAACCGCGCTATGCGTCGCAATATTGACGAAGTGGCAGAAAAAGCCACGGTATGGCAGGGTAAGCTGGAAACCAGAACCACTCGTTGCCCCAAATGCGGAAAACCTGCCGGAAACGGCAAGTTTTGCAACAATTGCGGTGCACCTATAGGCACTAACCGCTGTCCAAACTGTGGTGCGGAGGTGGCCCTCGGCTTGAAATTCTGCGGCGAATGCGGTTCTCCAATGGTAAAAAGCGGAAAATGCTCCAACTGCGGATTTAATAATGAGCCTGGAATGAAATTTTGCGGCGAGTGTGGTGCAAAACTCTGATGAAATACAACGGACGGGTTTTCGGACAGGATTCAATACTACTTATTGAGAAAGAAGGCTTGCAGTTAGGATCTCGATTCCTTGATTTTGCAGATGTGAAAGCTTTGCGGCAAATTAACCACCGAATATTTATTGATACTCTGTCCGGTGAAGAAATTGAAATATCTATGTTGGGTTTTTCCTACGATGGTTTTTGGGAAGAACTGACAGACTACTTCGGGAAACGTAGCATGGAGGCTCTTTTTGTTGAAGAGCAGCCTATCATGCGTTGCGAGGACGGAGAATATCAGATCCCCGGCGAGCGTGGCAGGGGTGTTATTGTTTTGCTGCCAGATGCAATATGTATCCTTCCTCCCACATGTCATGCGATTCGAATCCCCTTATGTTTCACACAGGAACTTCGTCTTGACGGCTATTTACTGTATATTACCATGCTTTCCGGCGTATGTTACGTTGTGGGACGTATGGGTTACAATACAATTCCATTTGCCGAAAGAGCGCAGAAAGCGGCAATCGACACAAAAAATAAACGGACACAAGCACTGGCAAAGATTGAGCCTAAATTACCCTTTACCCACAGGGGCCTTTTCAGAACGGAGCGACCAGATCAATACTGGATGGCGGCGTTTGGAGAAGGATGCTGTGCTGTAGAGCTGTTTACAGAAGAAAACACAGCCACATATCTCTACCGTTTTACGGAATCGAAGGAACAATTTCTTCTGAATTTAGATGAAGCGATGGAGGCTGTAGGGATAAACCGGGAAATAATTTATTTATCGCAAGAACAGTTGAATGAAAGACCTCTTTACAGAATGGCAGTTGAACGGAGTGCCGCTGTGAGTTTTCTGCGAAGCAAAGCTATTGGAAGGTTGATCCACAACGAATCTCACGAACAGCGTTTGTCTGAATTTCTCGGATAACACAGTCTGCAAACAGTGTTTGCAGCAGACTGAAATAATTGTACCCATGGACTATTGTTCTATCAATATATGATTTTAATTCCAGGACGATACAAGTTCCGGAGATTCAGAATTTGTTTGTTTTTTATTCAATATTCCGGACACGTATTCCAATCCCTTCGCCGCGATTATGAAGACGGCAACCATTGTGAAATCCCTGTACCGCGGCTGTATTTCGATAAGCGAGTATATCCCGATGTTGAACATGACGACCATGGTCAAAAGAAGGATGGTCTCGTTGTACATGCCGCTTCGAAGCAATGAAAAGACACCCACCGATGCGAACAGGAAGACCAAAAGATAGATTTGCTTTTCCGATTTTTTCAGTATATCCCCAAATATCGAGTATGATATGTTTTTGTTGAAAAGATTTATGCCCTCCTTTTCGAGATAGCCAAAACCCCAGGTAAATGACTGGTCAAAATCTCCCCACATTATTTTTTGCTTGCTGAAAAGCAATCTGATAAGCCTTTTAGGATGGGATAATCTCTCCCTTATCATTTCGAAGGCTTTTTCATTCCTTTTCTCCATGTCTGCGACTGACATCAGTGCCGTGACATCATTGCCCGAATACTGCCCTGAGGTTTCATGGTTCAGACCTACTACCAACTTATAGGATGGGAACATGTTCTTAAGGCCGTTTTCATTGATGCCTGCCGCCTTCACAGATAGGGAAAAAGCCTGACCAAACAGAAAATACGAGGCAACCAGGATAATTATGTACAGAAACAGTGGCTTTTTGGGTTGCCCCAGGATACCAAAAAGGATAATGGCCGCTATCACCACGATTCCGTGAGGTCTAAGAGCGTTGCCCAGCGCAAGCAGGAACGCGGAAAGCAAAGCTGTGGATACAGTATTCCGGTTTTTTTTGATAAATATGTACAGGCCAGAATACAGAAAGAAATTTGAAGCATGCTGATTTGTCAGCACCGAAGCAAGGAAGTACGGCGCCGGGTATATCATATATACCAATGATATGAAACGGGCTGTCTTATCATCGCAGACTTTTTCGGAGATCAGGTATACAATGAGATTGGTGCCGGCCATGAAAAGGCAATTTATCAATTTGATCGATATAAGGCCAGGCCCTAATATTTTTATTACCAGGGCATAAAGTAAAACTATGCCGGTCTGGTATCCCCAAATATTGAAATATCCACTTTCTGAAAAGGAAAAGTCGCCTTGGGATGCCATGACAGCAGCATCGTAGAATAATTTGAAATCCGAGTTGAGGGGTGTATCGAAGAAGAATGATGCTATTGCCTTTGATAAGAAAGACAGCAGAAACAGCATTAATGAAAAATTTACTTTACTGATGTCCAGTTTCCTGCCGACAAGGAATAGGGCAGGCAGTACGACAAGATAAGGGATTATATACAGGAATGCCAGGTTTCTGACATAAATATAGAGATTCATTATCACTAGCAGGATGAAGCATGATAATGATACAATAATAAAAATTTTTCGCAATGCTTTCCCCATAAAATCCCCGGTTTCGCTATCAAATACTTATCAAAACATCTTTCTGGCTCGCATGTTGGATCAATTCAATTAAAGATTTTACTGTTTATTTGCCCTCATTACAGTCCCCGACGCGCGTACAGAGGCTATAACAGAGGTTTGCAGCAAACCTGATATATACATACATTATACATGATTATACCTATAGATACCATATTGAACTAAAAATACCGCCTTGAAGCAAATATGCACCTCAATGCATAAACCCGGCATACTCATGACATTTATGCAATACATTACATAAACTCTTACGTTAACCCTTGTTTTGTCAATCCTGCCTGTTCCCAATTCTACGTTAGCGCAAACAGACAGCCCTCAGCTTGTAGTATCAAGCATACAGAAGCTTATGAATTTGGGGATATTTTCAAAAACCAATGCTGATAAGATGAACCTGTAACAGACATTATCCTTGAAAGAATTTGTTACTATACTGGTTAAAATTAACGATTATGAAAGATGATTATGTATATTATTGTGTTAGAAAGCCTGCAGGGATAAGTCCGGCAGGCTTTCAAATATCTGAAGTATTTTTTTAGCAAATAGAATATTACAGGTTATGTGAAAGATTCTCAAGCTTTGAGGTGTCAATTCGCTTCCCGTCAAGAGTGATATAGATATCCTGCCCATTGTGGTCTTCCTTGAGGCGGATAGTATTGACCTCAACGAAAGTATCCATCTTGAGCTTTTTCACTTGCTCGAGCGTGGAAGCATAAAGTTCTTTGGAACCCTTGGCCGAACATGCGTCACAGGTGCAGAAGGTAAGCTGACGGGTCACAAATGCAGAATCAGACTTCTTGCGAACAGTACTGCAGCGGATGTCGCCATTGACAGCTTGGTAGTGGGTATGCAGCAGTTTATGGGCCAGAGGTGAATTGGCTTCCCCATAGAAATCTTCGTATAAATGCAGAATATCGGGGTTTTCCTGAGACTTACGGTAGGTGGAAGTCTTATCGATATCGACCAATACCTTCTGGCGCTGTTCAAGCGTACCTATCTTTTCCGGGACAGGATGGCCGGCACCGCAAATACAGCCTCCAGGGCAAGCCATAACTTCAATCAAATCATAGCCTACACCTACACCTTGAATGATCTTCTCCACAATAGGTTCAACATTATGCAGGCCACTGACAACTGCTACCCGAATAGTTGTACCATTGGCTTCAACGGTTGATTCCTTCAAACCGGCAAAACCACGTACTTCTTTGAAATCCAACTGGTCGGGCATGAGTTTGCCTGTCAGCTTCTCAACAGCCATACGTAAAGCAGCTTCAGCCACACCGCCTGATGCTCCGAAGAGAATACCTGCTCCGGTGACCTGCCTGTATGGTTCATCAAATTCCTGGGGTTCGATTGATGAGATATCAATACGTTTTAACTCAGCCATACTCATCATATCGATAGAGGTAAGAACTGCATCTACATCACGGATTCCATCGGGTGCAAATTCAGGACGAGCAGCTTCATATTTTTTGGCGATACAAGGAACGATTGAGACAACGTACAAATCTTCCTTATTTAGCCCTGCCAGCCTGGCGTAATGGTTTTTTACGGTAGCTCCCATCATCTGTTGAGGAGATTTGCAGGTAGAGAGATGGGGAATTAGTTCCGGATAACGCCGTTCAACGAAATTGATCCAACCGGGACAGCAGGAAGTAAACTGAGGCATAACGCCATTATTTGCTATACGATTCAGGAATTCGGTGGTTTCTTCAATAATGGTCAAGTCGGCAGCAAATGAAAAGTCGAATACCTTATCAAATCCGAGCTTTTTAAGTAAGCCCGCCATGAATCCGGAAGCCTTATCAAATGGAACACCGTAATGGGAAGACACAACGCTACGAACTGCGGGTGCGACAAAAGCGACCACAGTCTTGGAGGGATCATTAATAGCTCTGAATACCTTTCCTTTTTCACTCTTTACTTCCAATGCGCCGCATGGGCAAGCATTAACACATTGTCCGCAGCTGACGCAATCAGTTTCACTAAGAGGAAGGCCGCTTCTTGTCCCTACCAACTGACGACCATGTTTCATGTAAAAGGCCAGAACATCCGGGCCCTCAACCTCAGCGCAGGCTGCAATACAACGACCGCAGGAGATACATTTATTATGGTCTCTGACAATGAAGGGGTGATCATCTACAATGGGAATGTAAGGCCTTTCATGGACGGGTTTTTCAAATTTAATATCGTGATCAGAAGCCTCTTTCCGCAAATCACAATTATAGCGCCTGTTACATCCGCATCTTAAACAGCGGCGAGCTTCCTCACGAGCAGCTTCTTCAGAAAGTCCCAATTCCACTTCCTTAAAATTGCCTTCTCGCTCTTTAAGGTCAATGGAAGGCATTTTTGCGCGTTCGAGCCTGGGGAAATGCTCAAAATCCCATTTTGGGAGATCTTCCAATGAGCCTCTGCTGCAACTGTAGTCTACATGACTCTCAGGAACATATCCTTTCATGAGAAAACTGTCAATAGCTTCAGCAGCTCGGCGACCGGCAGCAACAGCCTGAATGACAGTTGCCGGGCCTGTAACACAGTCCCCACCGGCGAAAATGTTGAGCTCAGAAGTTTGGGATGTCTTTCCGTTGATCTCTATATCGCCCCATTTGTTCAGCCTGACAGGAAGGTCGTTATAGAGGAATTGTGTATTGGTACTCTGACCGATCGCACCAATAATGGTATCAGCCTCGATTTCAAAGTTGCTGCCTTCAATGGGTACGGGCCGACGGCGGCCTGAACGGTCAGGCTCTCCCAGTTTCATCCGGATACATTGCAGCTTTTTCTTGCCATTCTCCAGAACGATACTTGTGGGAGCCATCAGGAAAAGCATTTCAACCCCTTCATGAAGAGCTTCTTCAACTTCATAAGGTTCTGCAGGCATTTCGTCCCGCGTTCTGCGGTAGATCAGTTTAACTGACTTTGCGCCTTTCCTTAAGGCGACGCGGGCACAGTCAATTGCTGTGTTACCTCCGCCGATGACTATAACATTGTCTCCTAACTGAATATCAGCCTGCTTGGTAACCTGTTCAAGAAATTGGATTCCAAGCCATACACCCGGTAGATTTTCCCCTTCAATATGCAGGGGAGTGGCGCGCCAGGAGCCGATTGCTAAATAGACGGCATCAAAATCCTTCTGAAGGTCTTCAAGGCGAATATGAGTACCCAGGGCTTTTTTTGTCATGATTTTAACCCCAAGGTTCCTGATGATATCAATTTCCTTTTCAAGAGTTTCCTTTGGCAGACGATATTCTGGTATCCCATAACGCATCATGCCTCCCGCATAGCGCTGACGCTCAAAAACTGTTACGTCATGCCCATTGATAGCACTGTAATAAGCACAGGTAAGTCCCGATGGTCCGGCGCCCACAATGGCGATGCGCTTTCCGGTGGGATCTTTCTTTTTAGGCATCCATGGCTCTTCCTGAGCCATATCCCAGTCAGAAATATAGCGCTTAACGTGATTTATGGCAACGGGAGAGTCGACCAAATTACGGCGGCACTGAGCCTCACAGGGATGCGGACACACCCGGCCACAGGCAACAGGGAAGGGATTACGTTCCTTGATGACCTGGAGGGCTGCGCTGAAATTACCGTTTGCAGCATGATGCAAATAAGACTGGATGTCGATATTGGCCGGACAGGTCATAACACAGGGAGCAACACAGTCTGCGTTATGATCAGACAATATTTGCTCCAGACGAACCTTACGATAACTTTTCAGCTTGGGGCTGTTGGTGGTGATGACCATACCCTCCCGGATAGGCGTCTGACATGCTTTCACATCTCTTTTTTCATCTCCTTCGCCTACCTCTACCACGCACAATCCACAGTTTCCGTTGGAACGCTCAAGACGGATATCATAGCAAAGATGGGGGATATGTATATCTTCCTGAAGCAAGGCCTGAAGGATAGTCAGATTATCATAGACTTCAGTTTCCCGGCCGTTGACAATGACTTTTATCCGTTTGTTTTTTGTAATAGCCTTCATTGCGAACTCCTTCTGTCGAAATGTAATGAATATTAGAATATTTTATTGAACTTTATCAATTATATCAGAATTTTGATTTTCAAGCATTTAGATTGAGAATAAATGAGAATAAATAAGTAATATTGTTATAATTCAAAATCATCTGTGTCAGATAACATATTGCTGCACTTAAGATAGTTCGCTGCAAACACTATGTAAAGCAAATATGGAATATCACGGAAAATTAAAGTCTGCAAAACTATATATTGAGACCAGAATGGAAATAAAAATTTTGATCCGTGATTAGTGAATTAAAATTGTATAATGTCAAATTTCTTGATTTATCGTCCTTTTTCTTTAAAAGTCGCTGTCAATCTGTTTTTATTTCCGCTGTACATGGGTAATATTATAATACGTTATGAATAAAGACGAGAAGCCACTGACAGGGGGATAGTTATGAAAGATTATACACTGATTTATCATGTGCAGAAGGTTAATAAGGTTTTGAACTTAGTGTTCCTGATCCTGGCAATTGCCATGCTGATTGTCGTCATTGTTGCAGGCACTGTTACTGCCGGAATCATTCCTCTTGTGATAATTTTTATATCAGTATTGGTTGAGTTTGTTTTAAGGTATATTAAGAAAGACAACGCGGCCACTTATGTATTGGTTGTATCGGCGCTGTTGTTTGCATTGTCATTATTGTTAATATCAAAGGATTTAGTGTCCAACAATACAGCCGGATTTTTAGCTATGCTTCCCATCGGTATTGCTGCATTGTATTTTAATAAATGGCTTTATGTAGTTGTTGCAATAATAATTAATTTAGCTATGTTCATTGTACAATTCACTACACCAAATGTTGTTTTTACAGCTTATTTATTTTCTGATATTTTACAAATCCTTGTAACTGTTATACTATTTTTTGTAGCAAAAGAAGGCCGAAAACTTATTGAGAACGTGTACAGTAAAGAAGCCCAAACAGAGGATATTTTAAATGAACTTAAGAAAACAATTGATACAATAAAAACAACTACAACATCGTTAAACGATGATATCCACAAAAGCTATGAAAATCTTGAAAAGATTCGGGAGATAAGCGATTCAGTAACATCAGCCGCCCAGGAAATCACTACCGGTGTTGTTGGTCAGAGCAGAAGCGTTAATCAGATTAATGAAGCCATGAAGGAAGTTGACGGGAAAATATTCGAACTTACAAAGTTCTCAGAACAACTGGGCGCTGTTTCGTCGAATGCCATGGATGTTGTAAATAAAGGCATGGAAGATATAAATACAATGGATAATCAAATGGCGATTATAAACCAGGCTGTTACACGATCCTTTGAAACCGTTGAGGAACTGAATAAAAATATGGACGAAATAAACGACTTTCTTTCAGGTATTACACAAATTGCGGAACAGACAAATATGCTTGCCTTAAATGCAGCTATCGAAGCTGCCAGAGCCGGAGAATCAGGCAGAGGATTCGCTATTGTGGCAGATGAGGTTAGAAACCTGGCAGAGCAGAGCGCAAATACAGTAGCCCAAATCAATCAAATAATTCATCAAATAAAGGATAAAACCAAAGATGTTCTCAATGAAGTCAGCAGAGGCAAAGCGGCGACTCAGGATGGAGAAAAGGTTGTTAAGACCGTTAATGATAGCTTTGGAATGATCCAAACATCATTTCAAGATATCAGCAAATACATAACTGATGAAAATAACAGAATTGAAAATATCGCCGATCTGTTTTCAAATATTCGAAGAGAGGTGGAGAGCATTGCATGCATATCTGAGACGCAGGCTTCCTCAACAGAAGAGTTGCTGGCTATATTACAGGAATACAATGCAAATATTGAAAACATGTACAATCTGATGCAGACCATCAAGAGTTCCAGCGATAATTTAAACCATGTTGTAAAAGATCATGAATAAAAATGATTCACTATAAGCATGATGAATATTTTCCTCAAGGGAAATGTTCATCATGCTTTTTTTATTTAAGAATAATTTAAAATAAGGCTATGAACATTGTATAAATATTATGATGATTTATGTCGAATTGCACAGTATAATTAGGTTACTGTATAATTAGGTTTATGATGATATAAAAGGAGTCGGTATATGAATATATTAAAATTCGACAGATTTGATATGCTGAAAAAACCTATCAGGCAGCGGCATTTTTTAAGACCTATTACATGGTTATTGAGCTATCCTGCTGTCTGGGCTCACCGTGTTAAAATAATCAAAGTAGGGATGAAAGGGCTCAAACCCCCATACTTGTTATTGTGCAACCATAATTCCTTTATTGATTTTAAAGTGACAACTGCGGCAATTTTTCCTCACCGTGCAAATTATATAGTGGCAATAGATGGCTTTATCAGACGGGAGTGGCTCCTAAGAAACGTTGGATGTATCTGTAAGCGTAAGTTTACAAATGATACAATACTGGTTCGGCATATGAAAAAGGTTGCCGATAATGGAGATGTGATTGTGCTTTATCCGGAAGCCAGGTATTCGTTATGCGGTACTAACGCAGTGCTGCCGGAATCACTTGGAAAACTGGTTAAACTGCTTAAGATTCCTGTTGTAACTTTAATAATGCATGGACATCATGTTAATTCACCTTTTTGGAATATCAAAAACAGAAAGGTAAAACCAATGGAGGCTGTATTAACTCATTTAATAACAAAGGAAGAAACTGAGACACTGGACTATACAGAAATTAATGAAAAAATCAACACTGCCTTTCAATATGACGATTTTGCCTGGCAAAAGGATCGTCAAATCCGGATAAGTTATCCGGACAGAGCAAAGGGATTGCATAAGGTACTTTACCAATGCCCCAACTGCTATACCGAGTATCATATGATGTCTGACGGAAACAAGCTTTGGTGCGACAGCTGCAAAAAGGAATGGGTGATGTCAGAGTACGGGGAATTATCGGCGGTAGACGGGAAGACAGAATTCACACATATCCCTGACTGGTATGAGTGGGAAAGGGAACAAGTACGCAGAGAAATTGAGAGGGGAGCTTACAGGTTTGAATCAGAGGTCAATGTTGACGCTCTTCCGAATTCCAAAGGCTTTATTAACTTAGGAAAAGGTAAACTTATCCATGATATTAACGGATTTATATTAGAGGGAGAATACGAAGGCAATCCATATTCTGTTTCAATCAGCGGCAAGTCACTGTATTCGTGTCATATTGAATACAATTATCTTGGTAAATATGGCGATTGTATAGATCTTAATACATTAACCGACACATTCTATATTTACCCTCAGTGCAGCCATTTTTCGGTAACAAAAATTGCCCTTGCAACTGAAGAAATATATAAATTATGGAGAGCTGACGCCATAAATGTAGTTCCATCACCACAGAGTGTTTAATACGATATTTATTTGGCGTTAACAAACCAGCATTTTTGCCTACATATTCTGATATAATGCGCTTAGTATGCTAATTACGAATACTTGCCACAGAATACTTCATTATACCGTTCAATCTCTCTTTGAATGGTTGATATGGCTTTTTCGCGCCCTTCGACCTCAGTTACCTCTGTTTCCACTTTCTCCAGTTCCTTATATACGCTGAAAAAGTGGGTCATCTCAAGAAAAATATGTTTGGGGAGTTCCGAAACATCCGTATATCCGTTGTAGCTGGGGTCAGTAAAGGGTATGGCAATAATCTTGGAATCTTTTCTGCCGTTATCGATCATGGTGAATACTCCGATGGGATAGCACCGAACCAGCGTCATAGGTACAATGGGCTCTGAACAGAGGATCAGTACATCCAGAGGATCATTATCGTCCCCGTATGTGCGGGGAATGAATCCATAGTTGGCGGGATAATGCGTAGAGGTTGATAGAATACGGTCAAGTATCAGCATACCCGTTTCTTTATCCAGTTCATATTTTGTTTTTGAGCCCTTCTGTATCTCGACTACCGCGAAAAAATCCTCCGGATTGATTCTCTTTGGGCTTATATCATGCCAAATATTCATAATCTACTCCTTTCTTCTTTTTTATGGATTATACCATAGCAGCAAAAAAATCGCTTTATTCAGAATGAACTTAGTATTTCGTTTCCCATAATCAAGTATTATACATGATTTTGTTCAAAATAAGTATAATCCGATTCATGTAAACACGGTCGAATCTGTGATTCGGGTATATAAAACCCGGACTTAATGAATTTAACGACAATTTGAAATATAATAGGAAATGGAAAGACGCACTTGGGGGTGGAATAAATGAACAAAAGGAACCTGGCTTTATTGACGGATTTTTATGAGCTAACCATGGCGCATGGATATTTTGAGCATGGACTGAAAGATAAGATAGCATATTTTGACATGTTTTTCAGGAGTATACCTGACAATGGCGGCTTTGCGATTATGGCAGGTCTGGAGCAGCTTATAGAATATCTTAAAAACCTTAGATTCGATGATGAAGATATCGAATTTTTGAGAAGTAAAAAGATGTTCTGTGAGGAGTTTTTAGAGTATCTTAAAAACTTTAAGTTTAGCTGTGATATCTGGGCAATTCCTGAAGGAACGCCGATATTCCCTAATGAGCCTATAATAACGGTTGCAGGACCTATCATCGAAGCCCAGTTTATTGAAACGATGCTTCTTTTAACGATTAATCACCAAAGCCTCATTGCAACGAAGGCAAACCGTATTGTCAGAGCGGCGCAGGGCAGGAGTGTCATGGAATTTGGCTCACGACGGGCTCAAGGTTATGACGGAGCTATTTATGGAGCGAGAGCCGCATATATCGGCGGATGCGTCGGAACAGCGTGTACCATCTCAGATAAAGAGTTAGGTGTTCCGGCTATCGGTACTATGGCTCACAGTTGGGTTCAAATGTTTCCGACTGAACTTGATGCTTTCCGCGCTTACGCAAGAACATACCCCGATAATTGTGTTTTACTTGTAGATACCTACAACACGCTGAAATCTGGTGTTCCCAATGCAATAAAAACATTCAGTGAAGAAATTGTTCCGAGAGGTTTCAGACCTAAGGGGATCAGAATTGACAGCGGCGATATTGCTTATCTTTCCAAAGAAGCCCGAAAAATGCTTGATGAGGCAGGATTCCATGATTGCAAAATAGTTGCCTCAAATGCTCTTGATGAATACATTATCAGAGATATGCTGATTGAAGGGGCACAGGTGGATTTATTCGGTGTGGGCGAACGTTTGATTACATCCAAATCTGAACCTGTTTTTGGCGGTGTTTACAAACTGGCAGCGGTAGAAGAGAACGGGAGAATAGTTCCAAAGATAAAGGTCAGCGATAATGCGGGGAAGATCACAAACCCCGGATATAAACAAGTATGGAGACTTTTTGATAAAAAAAGCGGAAAAGCCATTGCGGATTTGATTACCCTTGATGATGAGGTTATTGATGAAAGCAAGCCATACGAACTTTTTGATCCGGAGCATACATGGAAAAGAAAGACGGTAAAAAATTTTACCGCCAAAAAGCTTCAGGTGAAGATTTTTGACAAAGGCAGATGTATATATAAAAGCCCTGATATTGATCAGATCAGAGATTATTGCAGAGAGCAAACAGATACATTGTGGGATGAGGTGAAAAGATTTGAAAATCCACATAAATACTATGTGGATTTGTCATTGCCATTATGGGAACTAAAAGAAAAACTGGTGAGGGAACATTCTATAGAGTAGAAAAAGCCTCAACATTAATAACCCCATTCATCATCCCAATCGTCATCATCCCAATTATCGGGATCATTAAGCTGTTCTCTATAACCCATGGTATTATTCCAGGCTTCATGGAAAGCTGAAATAGTAAGCGAGTTTTCTTCCTCTTCTTCATCTGAGGGGAATATAATACTTATGGTGCCTCCCCCTTCCAATGTCTGGGTAATCTTATTGCCTTCCTGCGTTATTCCTTCCAAATCACCAAGGGGATTTTCCGCCTTCGGAGGCAAATTATCCGGTTTGCCAGGGGCATAGGTCTTTGAGGGATCAGAAGCCTGACCGGGATCAGCAGGCGAGCTTTTTTCCATACCCAAAAACCTGCCCTTAAGTTCAACAGGACCTAACAATAGATTGACAAAGCGAACAGTAGCCTGTGCACCCTTTATTCTTACGGTTATAGGAACTTCCCATAAATCCCAGCCGCCTTCCACAACGGCTGCTCCCAATGCCGCATCTTCCTGTACGGACAATTTAGCATTTCCCCAACCGATGTATCCATCGAATACGGGTGGTTCAAATTCGGTAAGAGAAACAATATTTATGCCGTCCTTTCGAGCAACGACCTTAGGCGCACCTTTTATGAATTTTGGGATTATTGTGAGTGTCAGGTTATTATCAGCAGTTTTCAGTAAAAACGCCAAAGGTACTTCCTCATCGCCAAACTCGGCTTTTTCTTTAGCAATCATGAACTGATTTATATGCATGCCACCGCGATAGAATCTTGGGACGTTATATATATTTGACAGCTTCTCTCTTGTCCGTTTAGAATCGGCATAAATATAATAGGATTCATCCAGACTTTCGAGATCCATGACATTGTTGGCCCGTATCTCATGGCCTTCTGCTTCAACCCGCCAAATGAAACTTTGCTTTGTATAACGATCATATTCAATTTCTTCAATGTCTTCCCGTCGATTGAAAGGATTATAAAAGACGCCGTATGCTGAAAAGCTGTCTACCTGCGTCATCAGTCCATATAATCCATCTGAGGTTTCAAGGCGTAAACATGGGAGAGGCCAGATTTCTTTCAAATCATCTGAATAGCCGACAATATAGGAGTTTTCGGGCAAAGGCTCCTTCTGCCAGTATGTAATGACTGCAGGTGCAGAGAGCATCAAATGTTCACCTGGTTTGGCTTTATCCTCACACAGAAATCCAGGGCAAAGGTTTCCTTCGCCAGAACCTGTCAGGGCAGTTACATTCAATTGGGATACACCAGAAAGCGCCCCTTGCGGTATACTTACACTCATCATTCCCTTTCCTGAGATAACAGCAAACTCTGTACTTGCTTCGGTTTCGACGGAAACTTCTTCAGTCAGTACATCGCTTCCACGGGCTATTATTTCACCAGTTCCCGGTAAAGTAATATTGGCGTTTTTATCGGAAGTACCTGATACATTTGCGGGGGCATTTGGGTCTTTTGGAGCGGCTCTTGAACAGCCTGAGAAGAGCATGAATAGAATAGAGGAAATCAATAAAAACTTTTTCATATTATATCAACTCCGAGCCGTTGCATTGACAGTAAAATTATCCCATATTTTTTAATACTTTGCAAGAAATTGTTTCCAACCATATAACTATCTCGTTTTGGTTGTAAACCGATATTTTCCCGGTATTTTGGAAAACTACTTAACAGGGGTGCTGAAAATGGTTATACGCTTCGATAAAGTATATTATGAGCCTGATGTGCTTAACTATGAACTGGGGAAAATGCTTCAGAACAAATACAGGGATTTGCCGTGGGTGGAAATAGAGAGTCATAATCGTATACCGGAGCTGACTGCATCTCATAATCGGGACTTTCCCAGGTTAAAAAGACTGCTCATCATAGGTATAAGAAAAACGCACAGATATGTAGAAAACCATAAGGTTTCTGACTGGCTCGTTCCATATACATCCTCAGGATGCCGAGCTATGTGTTTGTATTGTTATTTGGTCTGCAATTATAATAAATGCTCCTATCTTCGACTGTTTGTCAACCGGGAAGAAATGCTGGACAAGTTGCTGAAAAAGTCTTATTCTGCAAAGCCCCAGACCTTTGAAATAGGCAGCAACAGCGATTTGATTCTGGAGAATGTCATAACCGGAAATCTTAACTATACAATTGAGCGGTTTGCCAGAGAAGGCCGAGGGCATCTGACGTTTCCGACCAAATTTGATATGGTGGAACCTTTACTTAACCTTGATCACAAAGGTAAGACCATATTTCGCATGAGTTTCAATCCACAGGAGATAATCCGCCGGATAGAACTCGGCACATCGCCTCTTTCCTCACGAATACAAGCGCTGAACGATATGGCAGAAGCCGGGTATCCTGTGGGTTTTCTTATTGCGCCGGTTATACTTATTCCGGACTGGAAAAGGCTGTATAGCGAATTAATTGAACAACTGGCCGGTGAATTAAGCGACAAGGTAAAACAGAAAGGCTTTATAGAAATCATTCTGATGACTTACAGTTTTGTTCACAATGCTATTAATACCGAAGCATTTCCGAATGCTGTGCAGCTTTTAGACAGAGAAACCATGACAGGCCGGGGGCGTGGCAAATATAGCTATCGAAATGAAGTAAGGGCTGAGGCTGAAACTTTTTTGAGGGAAAAGTTAGCGCAATATTTAGGGACAATGCCGATTTGGTATATTTCATGAGTGTTTAAATAAAAACAGCCGAAGAATTTAATCTTCGGCTGTTTTGTTTGATTTTTATGCCATCGACAGCTATTTAATCAATGTGAATGATGGTGTTCAGCTGCCTCTGCGTCCGCCTTCGTAATATGTACTGTTCCATGGGGATGCTGCTGTGGCGCATAAATAGAGTACAGCTTAAGGGGTATATTGCCGGTATTTATTATATTGTGCCATTTTCCTGCAGGGATTATGATGATATATTCATCCTCTACATTAGCTTGATAATCCATTCTGTCCGGACTATCACCCATTAATACCCGTGCCTGGCCTTGCTCGATACGTATAAACTGATCAACATTGGGATGATTTTCCAGCCCAATGTCCTCTCCTACATTAATACTCATTAAGGTTAGCTGCAGATGGTTTCCGGTCCATAAAGCAGTCCGGAAATTAGTGTTTTGTTTCGTTGCCTGTTCAATGTTGACTGAAAAAGGAGCGGGTCCGTAATCAGTCAATTGAATTTGATGGCCGTATTGATTGGAAACGGTCATAGGGTTATAATTCTGCATATTGAAACCGTAAGGATATTGATAATAATTGTACGGATCATATGTGTTGTAACCGGGCCCATAAATGGGTGCATTGTAATAAGGCGATGAAAAAGAATTATAATAATTGTTCAAAGAAATCAGTTCCCTTCCTGAGCTTATCCAATTCATATTATGTTTTTAAGCAAGCTAGTGTTCTTCCCGGGAACCGAATTGTTTATGATTCTTGTCCGGTGTCTATGCAGATAGATACGTATATGGAGTTTCAATATATTCTTTAATGTCTTCAACAGTATTAAAATTACCCATGGCAATCATTGTTTTGGCAACAAGGGTCTCGGTGTTGAAATCACCGGCTACGATTATTTTATCCCGGGGAAGCAGGCTTCCGACTTCGTATACGCCATACTCCACGCCTTCTTCCATACATTGTGTGGTAAGGACCACAATTATGCCGGCTTCTATAAGTTCGTTGATCTTCTTTGCTATACCCTTTTCAGTATCAGGTATTCCTCCCAGGCCGAAGCTTTCAATGATGACTCCTTCATAATGTTCTTTTACGAAATCAAATATATCTGTGTGCATACCGGGGATTAATTTAAGAACAATAATACGATCATTATACTTTGTACGGATGAAAAGGGGATCATTATTTTCTTTTTTCAGGAACTGTTCCTTCACGCGTGTGTCATACATAACCTTGTTATGCTTTATATTTGCCACAACCGGGAAATTTACGCTGACAAATGCGTCATACGACTTAGTCCTGATTTTTGTTGCCCTTGTTCCGGCAATAAGGTTTCCGTCAAAGCAAATAAATACTCCGGATATATTTTCCATGGCGAAATAAACAGCATCGGTAAGGTTTTGGATACCATCGGTATAGAATTCCGTAATAGGGTATTGGGAACCGGTTATTATAACAGGTTTATTTAAATTATGAAAAATATATGTTAAGGCTGCGGCCGTATATGCCATGGTATCGGTTCCATGGGTAATTACAAAGCCATCGAATCCCAGGTAGTTATCTTTTATTTGATTTGCGATAATAAACCATTTATCCGGAGTCATATTGGTGCTGTCAATGTTCATGACCGAAAAACCCTCAATACTGCATATACCCTCAGGAATATTGATGAGTTTTATAAGCTCGTCAATTTCCAGCTCCGGTCTGAGACCCAATGGGTGTTTTTTTGATGCTATTGTGCCTCCGGTTCCAAGAATTAAGACTCTTTTCATGTTACACCTCTGTTTAAATCTTGATGATAATATTTTAGCATAAAAACTATCATTTATATTTTAACAGCGCTCAGGCAATAATAAGAAACTACATATGTGATTCATCTAATAAAAATATCTTAACATTGGGGGGTGAACATAATAAAAGACACTATGAATAACGAAAGACTCAGGAATGAGAACATAAATTCACAAAAAGTACTTAATAAATCCCTTGAAGATAATGTTAATCTTTTTATGGAGTTTTTTCAAGACGATGATACTGTTTCGGTAAGATATTTTTCTAACCAGGAACAGGGAAGCATAAAGTTTTGCATAATTTACATTGATGGCATGGTTGATCCGGAAACGGCTAACAGAAATATTATCAAGCCCATAATTCAGAGTACCTTTCCAAAGAATTTTGAAGTGAATATGGATGTAGTTCTGGAACAAATAGTCTCTGCCAATCATGCAGAAAAGCTTTGCAATGTTGACGAACTCGTGGTGAGGATATTACGCGGTGAAAGCGTATTATTGATGGATAAAAGCGATGAAGCTATTACCGTATGTACTAAGGGCTGGAAATCAAGATCGGTATCAGAGCCTGAAAATGAAAAGGTACAAAGAGGTCCCAAGGAAGGCTTTGTTGAACCCGTTCTTGTAAATTTATCCATGATCCGAAGGAGGCTTCCAACCCCCAGTTTAAAGTTTAAGAAAATAGTTATAGGGGTGCAATCCAAAACGGATGTATACGTTTGCTATTTAGATAACATAGTAAACAAGCAAATTCTGAACGAACTCCTTAAAAGATTAGAAAATGTCAGTTACGATGGCATTTTCTCATCAGGTACCTTAGGTGAACTTATTGAGGATTCTCCTTATTCGATTTTTGATACACTCGGCAGTACTGAAAGGCCAGATACTGCAGCTTCATTACTGCTCACAGGACGTATAATTGTTTTGGCGGATGGAAGCCCTACGGCACTCACCTTGCCTTTTTTGTTTGAAGAATATTTCAGGGCTAATGAAGATTATTATATAAATTTCTATTTTTCTTCAATATCCAGACTGATAAGAATACTAAGCTTTATAATCACTGTTTTAGCGCCGGGTTTATATGTGGCTATACTTACGTTTCACCAAGAAATGGTACCAACTCCATTGTTATATAGTCTATCGGCGTCAAGAGAAGGAATACCTTTCCCAACTATTGTGGAAACTTTGGGGTTGCTTTTCGTATTTGAAATCTTAAGAGAAGCAGGATTAAGAATCACTCTTCAAATAGGTCAGTCCATTAGTATTTTAGGTGCTCTGGTCCTGGGCACGGCAGCAGTTGATGCCAGAATAGTCAGTGCGCCTGTAATAATTGTTGTTGCCATTTCAGGTTTAACAGGCATGATGACTTTAAAAATAAAAGGCGCTTCCATAATAATAAGACTAATGATGGTATTGCTGGCAGGATTTCTTGGTCTATACGGAATGGTTTTCGGAATCATAGCAATCGTGCTTCATCTCTGTTCATTAAGAAGTTTCGGCGTACCCTATTTATTGACCCTTACTTCATTAAAACCCGAAGAGATAAAGGATACAGCTATTAGAGCGCCTATTTGGTTTCTGGAAAAAAGAATTAACTTTATAGCCGGCGAAAACAAGGAATATATCGGTGAAAGAGAATGAATAGTTTAAAAAAATTATTAACATTATTATACGTTTTTTTATTTATTATGCTTTTTACAGCCTGCTGGGATTATAGGGAAGTAGACAGATTAACTATTGTGGCCGGCATAGCTATTGATAAAGCATATGATGATGATCTTTTACTTACATTTGAAGTAGCCGATTTGCTTGGAGTAAAATCGGAACAACCTATAAAATCGGTACTTATTGAATCACGAGGCGAAACCTTTATGAGCGCCATCCGAAATACGCTGAGCAAAGATAATCCGAGGCTATATTTCGGGCATACTATGGTTGCAATACTGAGCCGGGAGATAGCCGAAGAAGGAGCAATGAAAGTAATAGATTTATTGCTCCGGGACGGCGAGCCCAGATTAAACATTAATCTTTTCGTGTCGGAAGAGAAAACCGCAGGCGAATTATTTAAATATAAACCTTCCTTGACGGAATTGTCTTCAGTAGAGTTAACAAATATATTGGATGAACAAGAAAACCTGGCTAAAGCGTTACCTGTGCCCGCATACAAATTCGTAAATGCGGTAACGGCTGAAGGTATATCAGCGGTAATGCCATCTCTTTGTATTATTGAGAATGCTGAAGGAAAAACTGTAAAAGTTTGCGGAACGGCAATTTTTAAAGAAGACAGGCTGCAGGGGTTTATCAGCGGAGAAGATACATTTGCTTTAAGTTTCATTTTAGATGAAGTTAAAGGAGGAGTAATTGTCGCAAAAAAGGATTCGGATACTGGTGAAAAAAAAGTATCACTGGAGATAATAGAGAGTAAAACAGATATAAAGCCTGTATATTCAGATGACAAAATATCAATAGAGATAAATATCGATGTAAAGACATTTTTAAATGAAAATATGTCAGGCATAGATCTAAAAGGCGAAGATAAAAGAGCAGAATTAAAAAAATGTGCGGAAGAGCAAATGAATGAAAGAATTGAAGAATTGATAAAAAAAGTTCAAGAAGGTTACGGTGCAGATATATTCGGGTTTGGCAACTGTGTTTACAAAAATATTCCAGAGATATGGAAGGAAAAAAAAGAAGAATGGGATAAAATATTCAGAGATTTGGAAGTCACGGTTAAAACAAATATAGAAATAAAACACTTAGGTCTTTTATCAGAACCTATTAAGATTGGAGATTAAAAATTTATGCCTACTATTTTGACCGTGGTAATTGTCGAACTCATATTCATAATAATTGATCTCATACCACAATATAAAAATAAAGAATGGGGGAGCTTCTTTCTTTCAGTGGCACTTTTACTGGTAGCCTTAGTTTTTGCAGCTCTGTTTGAGTCAAAAGTTCAAATGCCTGCTCCAACTGATTATATAGAAAAAGTATATACTTTTATTTTCGGATTGGAGCAAAAATAATATTATTGGAGGAAACATTTTATTGAAAGAAGTTATAAGCGAGAAACAGGCCATCATCATAATGTCGACTTATATTATCGGCAGCTCTGCAATTCTGGGAGCAGGCTTGAAAGCTAAACAGGATATATGGATAGCCTATATTATAGCCATGGTAATGGCAAGTATAATAATTGCCGTCTATGGAAGGATATCCAGTATTTTCCCGGGCAAGAACATATATGAAATAATGGATTTAGTTTTTGGAAAAATAATTGGTAAACTATTTTTGCTGCCTTTCATGTTCTATTCTTTTACATTGGGTGCGCTTGTAATCAGAGATTTTGCCGAATTTGTAAAAATAGTTTCCCTGCCCACAACACCTCTATGCATATTTGCCTATTCCGCTATTATATTGATTATATGGGCGGTCAGGGAAAGCATAGAAGTTCTTGGCAGGTTCCTTTCTATTTTTTTTCCTATATATATTTTAATGATTAGTACAGTTACCCTTTTATCATCTTCGCTTTTTGAATTCGACAATTTAAAACCTGTTCTTTATGATGGATTTAAGCCTGTATTAGAAGCTTCTTACAGCATTTTTACATTTCCTTTCGCTGAGGTCGTGGTATTCTTATGTATAATGGGAAATCTCAGAAAAAACAGCAGTGTATATAAAGTATATTATTGCTCACTTTTAATTGGGGGCATCGTTTTATTGGTTATTGCAGTCAGATCGCTTCTGGTATTGGGCGTACCAATCAAATTATTGCAGTATTTTCCGTCTTATACTTCAACTCGGGTAATCAGGGTTGGAACCTTTCTTCAAAGAATAGAAGCTTCTATTGCAATAGTTTTCATGATAAGCGGATTTACAAAAACTACAGTCTGTCTGCATGCTGCAACGAAAGGGTTGGCTCATTTATTCAACATAAAAAACTATCATAGGCTTGCCGCTCCGGTAGGCATTTTAATGGCATTGTATTCGATTTATATGTACGGAGACGCAGCAAAAATGTTTGAGTGGACTGCAAATATTTATCAGTATTATGCCATTCCGCATCAAATCATTTATCCTTTAATAGTATGGATCGCTGCAGAGATCAAGTCCCGGATATTGAACAAGAATAATGCAGCCTCAACAAATGACGCCGAAAATGCTGCACCTGAATCAAATAGCTGATGAATGAGTGTTGTAAAGGATGGAATAAATGAACGGCTGCATTATCATTGAGATACCTGCAACCGCTTTTAAAACTGGAGGTCTGGTCATTATGGTTTATATCATACTATTTAACGATGAGTTCGATGGTAGCGGTAAGTTCGCTGTCATCAATCTTTTCGGTTTCGGATGAAGCCAAAATCTTAATTTCTGCCTTATAGTTGCCGGAAATGATCTTTTCACCGTCCTTATTTGTAAGATCCCATTCATCCTGCCATTTTAATGATTCGCCGGGATTAATGGTCTTATTCAGCAGAGCCAGGGTGAAGAATTTGCCGTCGGAATACCTGTAAACTTCATTTCCGGCCTCATCGGTCACAGTGATCTCGAATTGCTGGCCTGATGAAAACATTAACTCTACAGGTTTGGTATAATGACTCATCAACTCAAGGTTAAAAACAACTTTTCCGTCTTTGATTTCATGGGATGCTCTGGTTTCCAGTCTCCCTTTAATTATTGAAGGAGTTTCTCCCTCAAGGGATTGCTCAAGTGATTTGCTGATTGCCTTATCGGTAAAGTATATCAATGTCGCCAGTTCCCCATAGGTAGTATTGGTCTTGGGATCAAAAATACCATTCCCTCTGCCTCTGGCGATTTCATTCATATAAGCTACGGTTATGGCGTGATTGTACTTGGGGTCAATTTTATCGGTATCTTCGTAAATTAGCACTTGGATGGTCATGATTTCATCCAGGTTATTGCCGGTCCTTTCTGCCCATAACCGGGTAAATTCATATACAATTGCTTCCCTGGCAACAGAGTCGGGAGAACCTTCATAATTCTCGTCTATAAAGAGTTTGACTGCCTTTTTAAAATCCTCGACTGTAATAAAAGCATTTAAGTCTTTGCCGCTAAATACAGAGCTGATGTCATTTTTAAGGGCTAATTCATCAATATATTTCTGAGCCCAGTGGTTGGATACTCCCTGTGCAGCCGCAAAAACAGGGACGGTCAAAACAAGCGCCAATAATAAAGCAATTGATAAAGTAAATAATTTTCTTTTCATGTGTTATCACTCCTTAGTAAAAATGTTTTCAACTTAATAGACGAGGAATGCACATGAAGGTTCAAAACAAAGTGGAATATTTTGCACTTGAGACGATGAGCCTTTCTGAATATAAGATCCTTCGACTCCGCTTCGCTCCGCTCAGGATGACATGTTGGTGTCCTTCTGAGCGCCCTCCTATGTCATTCTGAGCGTATGCGAAGAATCTTACCCTATATGTCATCATACATCAACTCAACTCGAACATCCCGGTATAAAGCTGATAGTACTTTCCTTTAGCTGCAATCAAGTCGTCATGGTCTCCACGTTCGATAATTTCACCGTTTTCCAGTACCATGATGGCATTGGAGTTACGGACGGTGGAAAGTCTGTGGGCTATCACAAAGACAGTCCTTCCTTCCATAAGAGTATCCATGCCCTTCTCGATCAGGGCTTCGGTTCTGGTATCAATTGAACTGGTGGCTTCATCCAGTATCAAAACAGGGGGATCTGCCACAGCCGCTCTGGCAATGGCCAAAAGCTGCCGTTGTCCCTGGCTGAGGTTGGCTCCATCAGCAGTTATCACAGTATTATATCCTTCCGGCAAATGCTTAATGAATGAGTGGGCATTAGCCAATTTAGCCGCCCTGATAACTTCCTCATCAGTGGCGTCAAGCCTTCCGTAACGTATATTCTCCATAACCGTATCAGTAAAGAGATGCGTATCCTGAAGAACCATGGAAAGTGATTTTCTCAGATGGGCTTTCTTAATTTTATTAATATTTATGCCGTCAAAGGTTATTTTCCCGTCTGGCACATCATAAAACCGGTTTATCAAATTTGTTATTGTAGTTTTGCCTGCGCCGGTGGAACCTACGAAGGCTATCTTCTGCCCCGGCTTGGCGTACAGGGAGATGTTTTTCAGAACCGTTTTGTTCTCTTCATATCCAAAGGTTACATCCTCAAACCGCACATCGCCCCGAACAGGGATATAGGAAATGCTTCCGTCATTTTGAGGGTATTTCCATGCCCAAATTCCATCCTTGCTTTCTGTTGCAATAAGTTCACCGTCGCCATCGTATTGAACTTTAACAAGTTCAACGCAGCCATCATCTTTTTCCGGTTTCTCATCCAGCACTTCAAAAATCCTCTCGGCTCCCGCAAGGGCACTTAAAATGGAGTTCAGCTGTTGAGACATTTGTGTAATGGGTTGTGAGAAGGACCTGGTATATTGAAGGAAGGAAGCGATAGTTCCCAAGTCAATGCCGGCGCCGTTTACAGCCATGATAGCTCCAATTGCTGCCGTTATTGCATATTGCAGATACGAAAGGTTGCCCATGATGGGCATTAAAATATTTGCGATGGTATGAGCATTTGTGGAGGCAGCAGCCAGTTTATCATTTAGTTTATCAAATTCCTCCAGTACTTTTTGTTCACGGCTGAACACCTTAACGACCTTTTGTCCTTCTATCATTTCCTCAATATACCCGTTTAACCGCCCCAATTCTTTTTGCTGCTCCTGAAAATATTTTCCGCTTTTCTTTCCCAAAAGCTTAATAATATTCAACATCAGAACCAGCATCAAAATAACCAGAATGGTAAGTACAGGACTTAATATCAGCATCATTACAAAGACGCCGATTACGGTAAGAGCCGACGAGAACATATTGGGAAGGCTTTGGCTTATCATTTCCCTTAAGGTATCTATATCGTTGGTAAACCTGCTCATTAGCTCGCCATGAGTATGTGTATCAAAGTACTTGATAGGTAAAGATTCCATGTGGGAAAACAAATCGGTCCGCATTTTCTTCAGTGTTCCGGTAGAAATATTGACCATGATCCTGGCATAAAGATAGGAGGCCAATACTCCCGTCAGATAGATTGCACCCATCAGGGTCAGTATTGAAATAAAACCTGATAGATCAGGATCCTTATTTCCGATATAAGGCACAATATAATCATTTATAACAGGTTTCAGGAAGTAAGTTCCTGCCACTGCGGCAGATGAGCTTATGATAATCAGAACTCCAACAATAATGAGCTGGAATTTGTACATTGACATATATTTAATAAGTCTTTTTATGATTTTGCCTGCATTTTTTGGCTTAATTACAGGTTTGGTATTTGGGCCCGGTCTTGCCATACTCTATGCGACTCCCTTCTGTTGCGACTCGTAGACTTCCCTGTAGATGGCATTTGTGGCCAACAGTTCTTCATGAGTACCTATAGCGTCTATTTTGCCTTCGTCCATTACAATAATTCTGTCAGCATCGTATACCGAAGTAATACGCTGAGCGATAATTATAGTAGTAGTATTTGAAATTTTTTGAGCAAAAGCCTCTCTGATTTTGCTGTCAGTTGCGGTATCAACCGCGCTGGTACTGTCATCGAGTATGAGTATTTTCGGCTTTTTCAACAGAGCTCTTGCTATAGTCAGACGCTGCTTCTGGCCGCCTGACAGATTTACTCCTCCCTGGCCTAATTGCGTATCAAAGCCGTCAGGGAATGACATGATAAAATCATATGCCTGAGCGGTTTTACAAGCCTCTATAATTTCCTCGTCAGTGGCATTTTCATTGCCCCATTTTAAATTTTCCTTTATTGTGCCGGAAAAAAGGACATTCTTCTGAAGAACCATTGCCACGGCATTTCTAAGAGTATCAAGTTTGTATTCTCTAACATCATGGCCACCCACCAGGATCCTTCCGCTCAGCACATCATAAAGCCTTGGTATAAGCTGGACCAGTGTTGTCTTTGCGGAGCCTGTGCCACCGATTATACCTATGGTCTCGCCGGATTTGATATTCAGGTTTATATCGTGTAATGTTAAATTTTCCGGGTTTTTGCTGTAGCTGAAATTGACATTTTCAAACACAATTGCTCCATCTTCAACTTTAAGATCTTCTCCCGCAGGATTATCCTTTATATCTGTTTCTTCATCAATGACCTCAACGATCCTGGCCATAGAAGCTCTGGACATAACAATAATGACAAAAGCCATGGTAATCATCATAAGTGATATCAGGATCTGAGAGACATAACTGATAAAACTCATCAGTTCGCCGGTCTCCATGGTTCCACCGATTATCATTTTACCGCCGAACCATGAAATCGCGATCATACAGCCATACATTACAAACTGCATGATAGGCATGTTCAGAACCAATATTTTTTCAGCTTTAAGCTGTGCCATACGAAGTTCGTCGGCAGCTTTCCTGAATTTTTCGTTTTCATGGTCTTCACGCACAAAAGCCTTTACAACGCGAATCCCTATTAAGTTTTCCTGGATCATGGCATTCAGCCGGTCATATTTTTTGAGCATTGCCCTGAAAAGGGGGAAAGCTATTCTGCCTATGAGAATAAAAGCTGTACCCAATACGGGGATAGCGACTAAAAATATAATACAGAGCCTCGGGTTTATAGTATAGGCCATGAATGTAGCGCTTATCAGCATTATGGGGGCACGTACCAGCATCCTTATTGATATTTGAAAAGCCAGTTGAGTATGGTTAATATCGGTTGTCATCCTGGTAATCAGCGAAGCGGTACTAAACCTATCCACGTTTGCGAAAGAAAACATCTGTATCTTTTCAAACAAAGTCTTCCTAAGGCCTTTTGAAAAACCTACACTGGCTATGGCAGCGGTTTTTCCTGCCAGTGCGCCGAATAATAAGGAAAACAGGGCCATGATTATCATCAACACGCCTATTTTCAGTATATATTTGGTATCACTGTTCTTTATACCTACATCAATTATTTTTGACATAAGAAAAGGTATATTTATTTCAAGAATTACCTCCGCGATTACTAACAGAGGCGCAAGGATCGCATATTTTTTATACTCTCCCAGACTTGGAAGAAGTTTTTTTATCATTCACAGAGTCCTCCTTTTTACCATGAGCACATTTTATCCAAGCAAGTAAAGCAATTGGCCAACACCTATACCAAGATAGTTTCCAATCGCATAACCTAAAATTCCGCAGAGTATGCCCGGCAAAATTATCTCATCATTATGTAATGCATTGGCTACCGGAATAATAAAAGCGGGACCGAAAACTCCTGCGGTTGAAGTAATAATCATAGTGTGATAATCTATCTTCCAGATTTTTGCCATGATTATATGTAATAATACAGTTCCAAACTGGATTACCATCAGCATTCCCAGTAAAATCAATGAATTGCTTACTGCAGAAATATCAAAGCATAAACCCATACCTATAGAAAACATCAATAAAAAATATTGTCCGGAACTATAGGAGCCGGGGGCATATCGTATTTTTTTAACAAACGATAGAATTATGCCAAAACTGGTTACCAACAGCATTATAAGAGCTGTGTACTCTCCTAATTTGACTAATCCGGTATTGCCGTATTGGCTTGGAAGCAGCAGGCATATGCCCATTGAAATCAAGACACAAACGATGGAGACAGACACAAGACCTACACGGGACATAAAGGCTTTTAATGGCTTTACACTCTGTTTGCCGCCACTGAATGTTTCAGCATAGTATTTAGCCTCCTCAGGGTTATAACTGCCAACCGGTTGATACTCAGGCAGCACCTTTTTAAGTGCCCGCGGCATTATTGAAAGCAGCATGAAAAAGTAAATGCCGCCGCCAATCATATCTGCGGTTTGGAGAAGCATGATCCGTTCAGGTCCGGCATTAAGTCCATGGCCGATCGCAATCATATTGGGAGTGCCGCCGGTATATGTTCCTACCAGCATGCCGCTGATATTGTATGCATTAGGGAGCATGCTCTTAAATATTATATATGATCCGGTCGCTATAATTAAAACTGCGGCTGTATTCATGGTAAAGGATTTTATCATGGGTTTAGCCAGCTTTTTCAGTGCGGGCAGATCTGCTGAAAACAAAATCAAAGGCATTCCTATCAATACCAGGACAGAAGAAATATCTGAGGCAAGAGTCATATCAGCTCCGATATTTTTTAAAGGCGTACTTAATAAAAATCCAGTAATATAACAAATGAAAACAGGGCCAACGGTTTTCAGAAATGTGAATTTTTCGGATGCCAGCATAATGATGCGAGGGAAAAATAAAATAACCAGAATCATTATAAGAGTTGACATTATTAATCCGCCCCCCTCTTACGAAGTAATATTTCTAAGTATATCACAACAAATTATATATTAAATAAGAATTACTACACAATAATTTTGAAAAGGTTAAATTTAAAGTGCATAAAATCTATAGTTGACATAGTGCGTAGTCATTACGATTGCGGTTTGTTTTTATGACTGATTCTTTTAAAACTGCACCACTTGGTGTATTTTATTTAATATGTGATAGAATTAATCATAGATATTTGTATGGTGGTATAAAGAATGAATATCGGTTTTTTCGATTCGGGGATCGGCGGGTTATCGGTACTCAGAGAAGCGCTGATGCTCATGCCGAACGAAAATTATATATATTTTGCCGATTCTGACAATGCGCCTTATGGAACAAAAACCAAAGAGGAAGTCAAAAAACTTACTTTCGATGCGGTTAGATTTCTCAATGAAAAAAAAATAAAAGCGCTGGTCATAGCATGCAATACTGCTACAAGCGCTGCTGTAAGAGATTTGCGGGAAGTATACGACTTTCCTGTAATAGGAATGGAACCGGCTGTTAAACCGGCTGTTCAGAAAAATAATAACGGGGGTAAGCGTGTACTTGTTATAGCAACAGCTCTTACTCTTAAGGAAGAGAAATTCCAAAATCTTATTTCAAGATTTGACGCTGAACATATCGTTGATATGCTGCCGGCTCCAAAACTTGTGGAATTCGCGGAAAAATTTATGTTTTACGGGCCAGAAGTATCGGATTATATTAAAGAGATAATGCCTGAAAATATAGATCAGTACGGTACCCTGGTGCTTGGTTGCACCCATTTTCCGCTTTTCAGGCGAGCCTTGAAGGAAAATTTGCCAAAGAGCGTAAACATTATAGATGGCAACAGGGGTACCGTAAATCATCTGATGGACATTTTAAAGAATAATGACCTTTTAAGCCGATCCGACAAAAAAGGTAAAGTAACCTTCTATAAATCCGGCGTTGAGGTAAAAGATCAAACTCTATTGGAAAAGTATGAAAAAATAATATACGGCGGAGAACTGTGATTTATTATCATACTATAACTGAAGGACATATTTTTTAAACATATCTCCTCGTATTTCAAAATTCTTGTACTGATCCCATGAAGCGCAGGCAGGGCTCAAAAGAACGACATCGCCGTAATCAGCCGAATCGAATGCTGCTTTTGTCGCTTCTTCAAGGGTTTCAAAATCCTTGCAGGGTATATTGAATTTCTGGGTAAATTCGGCTATCCTTTTACGGGTTTCCCCGTAGGCCACAATAAGCTTCACGTTTTTCAAATAGTCCTTCAATTCATTAAAACTATGGCCTCTGTCTAAACCTCCCATCAGCAATATCGTAGGTTTATCAAAAGACGACAGGGCAATTTGCGTGGATGTAACATTGGTGGATTTTGAATCATTATAAAACTCAATTCCGTTGATTGTTGTTACATATTCCAGCCTGTGCTCGACACCGCCGAAAGTTTTTAATACCCTGATTATGCTTTCGTTGTCAACGTCGAATTCCTTAACGACTGTTATTGCTGCCATAATGTTTTCATAATTGTGGCGTCCTTTAAGCTTGATATCATTAAGGTCTATTATCCTTTCATTTTTATAATAAATTGCACCGTCTGCTATTGAACAGCCGTCCTCAATCCTTTGACGGGAGGAAAAATACTTTCTGAGTGATTTTATATCTTTTGCTACTTCAAGAGATTCCTTGTCATCATAATTCAGAACTGCTATGTCCTGCGGAGTATGATGATTGAATATTCTCTTTTTTATATTTTTGTATGTTTCATAGGAACCGTGGAAGTCCAGATGAGCTTCGGATATATTCGTCAAAACCGATATATTGGTTTTAAACTCCGCCACGTTGCACAGCTGATGGTCGGATACCTCCATAACCGCAATATCGCCGGACTTTAAAACAGGGATGAAGGAACATACCGGAAAACCTATATTACCCATTAAATAAGCACTCTTTGAAGCTTCCTTCAATAGTCGGTAAATTATTGTGGTGGTGGTGGTTTTTCCGTTAGTACCTGTTACACCGATAACTCTTACTCCTTCCGGAAAATATCTGAAGCCAAGCTCCAGTTCGTTTATTACGGGAATACCGAATTCGCCGGCTTTCTTAACATACAAATGATTATTGGGTATGCCGGGGTTCTTAACCAGCATCTCAAAAGTGTTGTCAAAAATACCTTCAGGATGACTTCCCAAAACGATTTTTACACCTAATGATTCCAAATCTTTTATATGTTCAGGCTTTTGTTCATTATTTAAATCATTTATTATAACATCGTAGCCTTTGCCGGCCAGGAACTTAGCCGCCTCATATCCGCTTCTTGCCATTCCCAGAACGAAGGCTTTCTTTTTATTTTCCATGATAAACCACCTCATACTCAGTTTATTATACATTGAATATACTTGACATGAAATATAACAGTGGTCAAAAATTAATAAATATCTTCATTAAGCGAAATACTGAGAAGAACTTGTCGTTGACAGGAATTTTCACCCTTAAAACAAAGAATGGCTTGGAATTGATATATTTTCCCGGCCATTCTTTATTTTGCGCAAGTATTATGCGTCGTGCCAAACAAGCTAAACAATCAGTATTAACGCTTATTGTTCTTATTTTCCTGGTTGTTTTTGTTGTTTTCCTGATTATTGTTACGATTTTCCTCGTTTCGGTTCTGTTTGTTGTTTTTTTCCATGATTTCACCTCCTATACCCTTTAATATTGGGAAATTTTCTTAGTATTATTCACGTACTTAACATGAAATAAAATTATTTTTTGAAAAAGATGAAGATTAATAGAAGCATAGTAGGTTTAAGTTGTGATAAAAATATGGAAATAAGAACTATTTTATTTTAAGGAGATTATATGCTGCTGATAAAAAACGGGAAAATCCTGACAATGGCCGGACCAATCTATGAAAACGGAAGCATCCTGATAGACAATAAGAAAATCATCAAAATAGAAGAAGAAATAGACGCTGATGAAAACGTTCTTTCCGAGGTAATCGACGCCAGCGGCTGCTGGGTGCTTCCGGGGCTAATCGAATCCCATTGTCATGTTGGCATAATTGAAGAAAGAAAAGGTTTTGAGGGTGATGACTGCAACGAAAGAAATGAGCCAATAACTCCTTACTTAAAGGCAATAGACGCGATAAACCCCATGGATTCGGCTTTTCATAACGCCTTAAGCGCAGGAATAACGGGCCTTATGGTGGGTCCGGGAAGCTCCAATGTTGTAGGAGGACAGTTCGCTTTTATAAAAACGTATGGCAGATCAATAGATAAAATGGTAGTCCTGGAGCCTGCTGCAATGAAGATTGCCTTTGGAGAAAATCCGAAGTCAAACTATGATAATAAGAACAAAATGCCTACCACCCGCATGGCTATTGGCGCAATGCTGCGTGAGGAACTTTTTGAAGCGAAAAAATATTACATTAAAAAGCAGAATGCCAAAAAAAACGGGGATAGCTTCGACGAGGATTTCAGAAAAGAATGCTGGATACCGGTACTGGAAAAGAAAATCCCCCTAAAGGCGCATGTTCATAGGGTGGATGATATCTTGACCGCTATAAGGATCGCCAGGGAATATGATCTTGATTTGACGCTGGACCATTGTACCGAAGGCCATCTGATTGCCGCAGAGATAAAAGAATCCGGTTTCCCTGCTATTATAGGGCCTTCATTGTCCACTAGAAACAAGGTGGAAACTAAAAACTCGGATTTCAAGACGCCTGGCATTTTAAATAAAGAAGGCATAACCGTAGCCATAATGACAGATCATCCTGTAACAAGGATTCAGGATTTGGTGATATGCGCAGCCTTTGCTGCCCGGGAAGGCCTTGGGGTGGAGGAAGGTCTTAAGGCTATAACCATCAACGCGGCCAAAATTTGCAGAGTGGATGACAGGGTAGGAAGCCTGGAAGTAGGGAAAGATGCGGATATTGCGATATTTGACGGACATCCCATGGACATTTTTACAAGAACTTTATATACGATAATTAACGGGGAGGTCGTCTACAGGGCAAAGGATATGAAGTCACAGAATCATCCTCAATGACCGCGTTTTTACTTGTTTATAAGGTACAGTCCCAACATGCAAATAAGTATACCCGCGATTTTTGTCAGGGTAATAACTTCGTGATAAACAACAGCGCCAATAAGCACAAGGCAAATAGACAGGATTATACTGTGGACAATATGGCCGCTGCTTATGTTCCATCCTGCTTTATACATATAAATCGAGCCGGCTTCAAGCCCTACGATCGCGATTCCCAGGACAAAACCGCTCCAGTTGATGCTTTTTAATTCATTCATTATGTTGCCGCTTTTGTTGAGGGTATAATACAAAACCAGGGATACTAAGGCTCCTACAATATATGTAACCGTTAACGAAGCAAACGGATCTATTGCAGCCGGAGTTTCCTTTGAACAAATATTATAAAAAATATTTGATATTACAATCAGCGCTATCGGCCAAATCATTTGAAATAACATAATTTTTTAAACACTCCTGAAAATAAAAATCCGGCAATCAGAACAGCCTGACTGACGGCAGGTGGATATCTTTTCTATATGATAATTCAGTTATTTTCAAAAAACAAGCGTGCTTTTCAAATTTAAGCGAAATAAAAACAGCCGCAGTTTTCATCAATCGATCCATGAAATAAATACTGCGGCATGTTGCTCAAGCGGCCGAATCAAAGTTTTCTAAATCGATACAAATCGTTCTACGCATTCCGACAAAGCGGTATCTATATTCTTTAGCGAAAACTTTCTTGCATTTAAGAGAATTTGCCGGCCTTCAACATTCCTCGTATAAACAACATCATAGGGTATCATTTTGGTTTGAAGTTGTTTTTTCAAATAATCAACGTACTCTCTCTTCTGAGCTATCAGCTCAGGGCAGGGAGTTGCAAGAGATATCAGTTTGATTCTGCTTTTTGATTTATATACAAGCAAATATTTTTGTCTTTTTATAGGAGCGGTCATTTCCCTTAAAGCGGCTGCGAATATTTCCTTTTCACGTGCCGTACCGCCTGCAAGGCTGATGGTTATCGAATCTTCACTTCCCTTAGTTTCAGTTTTTACCCTGACACCTTCAGATCTTATCAGACCCATATGTATATAGGTTTTCAGAATTGCTTCCGACTGTATCTTCAATCTTTTTTTAGGAGAAGTGATTCTGGAAATAAACATTTTACTCTTTATCAGGCTGATGAACAAGAAATTATATGCTATAAAGACTGGGAACAGAGCAAATGAATATTTTAAAATGCCGGGAGAAAAAGTCAGTCTGAACAATATCCAATATAAAGCTGCACCGATTGTAACAATAATAGAATAAAGATGATTAATAAAAACAACATCAGGTTTAGCATTTCTTTTGATCTCTGTTTGTTTTTGCATTTCATATGGTTTTACACCGTAATAATCTTCACCCAAAGCCCGCAGCCATTTTCTCTTCATGCCTTCCCTGTCGTTCGCCATATTTAGCATCATTTTGTTTATCCTGTCAATACCTGCCTTATTAAAGGGAGGAGCAATAATACTGATCCTTTTTATGCCGTTTTCTATAGTATCTTTTGTATAATGAGGACCTACAAAGGTTTTGAATCTCCTTTCCAATGTTAAAAAATCGGAAGAATTATAAACAGAATCACCCGATTGTTTTATTGATGTCTTCAAAAACTTATTCCTGAACAGATTAGCGGGCTCAACCGTTACCAAATGCCATATATTCGCTGTTTTGTCTTTATTCATTGGGTCTATGCGAATAGCCCGTCCTCGCATTTGATTTGACAGAACGTACGAGCCTACAAAGCTGGCAAGTATTAAACTGTTTATATTCGGGGAATCCCAGCCCTCTCCCAAAAGTGATTTTGTCCCTATCAGTATCTCGATCAGGCCCATTTGAAATGCGCCGGTAATAATTTTTACCATGACATTGCTTTTGGTGAAATTTTCTATGGCTACGTACCCTTCAACAAGCAGCCGGCAGTTAAAACTGACACGATGTTTCTCGGCAATGGATCTGATTTCACTGAGTGTGGCTTCGGGCAGAATAACCAGGCTGCCTGTCAGTACGCCTATCTTAGCCCTTGTGCCCAGGCTTCGCCGGACGGTCTCAAAAATAGGTACGATACCTATTTGGGTGAAAGCATTATTCGTACCGATATCCGATAAATAGTTCTTCCTTATGTAATCGCCCAGTATAAGCATTCTTAGCTCATTGCCCATATTATTGAATTCTGAGATGCATATTTGCTTAATACTTTCAAGTTTGCCGATGGATTGGATCATTACCTTGTTTATCTTTTTATCATATATATTTCTGACTTTGTTTTTTTCGACCAGCTTCGCATCATGGAGCCTGGCTGCTATGGCATCGTAAAGATCTTCGGGGAATAATTCCTTATGATTGAAAATAAACTGAAAACCGGCATCAACTACGATATTGTTTCTCTGGTTTAAAAACAAGGCTCTGATATCAGAAGGTATATACTCATTTGAATAGTCCAAAAGATTTAAAAAACCTATAAAATCCTCCTCATCGTCAAAACATATGTCTAAATATTTATCCGGATCTTTAAAAATCAGATTTTCATTTGCCAACCTGTAAAGAAGCCCCTGGTCGGCAAGGTCGGCTACAAAAGCGTCAATTTTTGAATCGAATTCATATATTGCATTTAATTCGTCTTCACCGGGATAATTAAAGTAAATATAATCCTGATGATAACAGAGGTTTTTTGCCTTAACCAATTCGGGCACAAAAATTTCATCATCAATTTCTCCACAGACAGAAATATACTTGTCCCATTCTGCCTTGTTTGAATCATAGGGCGGTGTGGCAGTCAATGCAATTATTTTGTAACCCTTGCCAAGTTTTTTTAAGAAAATTTCCAATGTTCGTTGCCATTCGGCGCGCAAATGGTGAGCCTCATCCAGACATATGGTCTTTATGCCTGCCTGTTTTATTTCGTTAAGTAAATCAAAACTATCGTAGTCTTCGTTTTCACTTATATTTTCCCATGATTCGGTTGAATCCTGGTCCGTTTCGTCATTTGAATTTGCAGAAAAATCTTCTTCGGTATTGTTTTTGCTGACTGGACTACTGTTTTTCAGCCGGTTAAAAGCCGCATAAAGAGTCTGATATGTAATAGAAGTGATAAATTTGATATTTTTCAGGGAAGTGGATACATAATCGTCGAGATTGTGTTCCCCTATAAATGATTCGGCAAAACGCTGCTTCCACTGATCTCTTATGGACAGCGTGGGAGAAAGAACAAGGGCAGGCTCGCCAAGACGGCAGATTAATTCCAGCCCTAATATTGTTTTGCCAGAACCGGGTGCGGCCACAATATGTATCCGATTATCCTCCAAATGAATTAACGCATTTTGGAGAACTCTCATTTGGTAGTCTCTGAATGTTTTGTTAAAACGAAATTTTTGTTTTGTATTACCGCTTACATATTTCATAACAATGCTACCGTCCAAATGTTATTCAACTGTACTTGTTTACAAATATACCATAAAAAAGAATTTAAATAAACTAAACCGGGACAACCGAAAACCGGCATCATAGCCTATGGGCCGGTTGTTTAATTTAGCTGGATCATTGACTTAAATAAAATCACTATTATATAATTAATGAAATAAATGAAATTGGCATTATAATTTGCGCCTGGAGGTCTCATGTTTAACGGCCTGTTTTTCTGCTTTCTATCACTTATACTTGGTCTGGCAACCGGAACATTCAGAAAATCAACACATCAGCGTAAATTCAAAGATACCATCGTTTCACAGGAACAAAATCATAAAAGACACAATAGGATGATTGTCTCTTTTCAATTCTCACATTTCCAATCAGGTAAAAATCCTGTGGTTTGCTGTGATGCTGAAAATCCTGATAATAGCATTGTCAGAGCAAGAATAATTAATTATATTCTTTTATCGGTTTATTTCATTGCAGGTTTTGTGTACATGATTAAAGATATTATAAATTTGAGCATTATTGGCAAGATAAACTTCTCATGCGCAAATTGCCGATAATACTTTTATGAATGGTCGTTTTTTATGGGATAAAAAAAGAAATTACTTACCATGATAACGACTGGTGGAACCGGTCACCATGATGTTTCATGTATAATGAGATATTATCTGCTCATGGCTGATTCAGATAATATCAACGATTACTAAGAAAGGTTATTGGGGGTTAGGTGAAATGCGAAAGCAAATAATTTGTTCAAACTGCAATGCAACCTTGAAATCCGACGCGAAGTTCTGTACGCAATGCGGTACCGAGGTACAAACGCAAACACAAACAGAAAATATCGATGATATTGTATTCTGTACAGAATGCGGCGCGAAGACTACCACGGAGTTTACTTCTTGCCCCGAATGCGGTAAACCGCTGCGCAAAGAAGAACAAAAAATATCTCAAACAGAAGGTGAAGGTACTTCGGAGAAAAAGAAAATAAAATTGCCGAACTTTAAGTGGTTATGTATCGGTTTAGCAGCGGTTGTGATCCTTATCGTATTTGCTGTTATTATAGGAAATAGCGGTCCAAAACAAGGAGATCACCTGATTTATGTGAAAGATAAGGAATTGCAGTATACTAAACTTTCGAAGTTGGATCCATTTGAGATGACTTCCAAATTGAATGCAGGATCAAAGGATCTTGATATAAACACATTGAATTGGTTGTCTCTTTATATCCTTACGAGCGAAGATGGCAGGTATATTTATTATCCGGATCGTATGGATTCTACATATTCATATTACTGGCGAGACCTTAAAGCCGATAATAAGAAGACTGATGCAGCTGTCAAAATTGACAGTGAAATTTCGAGTATTCCGTTTTTAACAAAGGACGGGAACAGATTTTTCTATATAAAAGGAAACGATGCTCGTCTTTACATGTATGACAGAAAAGCAGATGAAAAAGTCAAACTGGATAGCGAAATTAAAAGCTTCTATGTCAATGAGGCCGGTGATTATCTTATATATGATAAATACCAGGACGGAGAATATTCCATATATGAAATGCATATTAAAAACATGACCGGTGAAAAAAATAAGTTAGACTCAAATGCGAGGATACATACAGCAAATGCAAAAGACAAAAAACTATATTATTTGAAAGAAGATACGCTTTACTTCAAAGAATATAAAAAGGAAAAAGTAAAAATTGCTTCAAAAGTGGCTCAGGTTATATCTGTTATAAATGATACATCAATATATTATCTAAAAACAGAAGAAGTAAAGACTAAGTTATCAGACTTCATTTCCGATGACATGGCTGATGGCGACAGGTCTATAACTGCAATCCCACCTGCTCCTTTATATCCGAATGAAAACGATTATAAGCGTAAGGTATGGTATGCATGGAGTTGGGGAAGTGAATATAATCCTGAAACAGGAGAGTATGGCTATTGGAGTGAGCAAATAGACTGGGACGCATACGACAGAGCCTATGAAAAATATAAGGAAGAATTTGCTGAATGGGAAAAGATCGAGGCTTCATATTACAGGAAACAATTAAGGGATGAACTGAGAGAAGCCTTAAATGATGAAAACAATTCCGTAAAATATGATAAGTATTCCCTCTACTACTGGAATAAAGGAACGGAGACCCTTGTAGCTTCCGATTTGGCAGCAGGGGACTATAGCAGATACTATTTAGCGGCATCTTCTGAGACTCCGGTGGTAGTGTATCAAAAATATAATACTTCTGACAGCGGAAAACAAAAGATGTCCGAACTTCTTTCGTATTGGGGCGATTACTATTATGTCGAAGATGTAATATCGGATATGCAATGGAGGCTTCTTACTTTACGGGATGTCTCTGACGAGAAGTATGTTGCTGTGGCAGAAAAAGAAAACATACTTGATTGCGATGATGCTATAAGTTGGTCCATCGATAAAAACGGGACTATTTATTTCCTTGATGAATTTAATTTTGAAAAAGACTATGGCACATTAATGTCTGTTTCGGTTTCAAAAGAGGATCTTGCTAAACCTGTAAATATCGATGAAGACGTATCAAGATACTATTTTGGAAATCAAACAGGAAAAGTATATTATTTTAAAGATGTAAAAAATAACTCAGGAGATCTTTATCTTGCAGGAAAAGCCATAAGTACCGATGTGTATATTCCGAGCCTGTATAACTACGAAGATACGGATATACTTTTATACTACATTGATTATAGCGAGAGTAATACTAATGGAACACTTTGTATGTTCAAAGACGGCAAACAAACAAAGATTTCGGATGATGTAAGTTTCTTCACTCCGGTAGATGAGAAGAATGTTGCATTTCTGACTGATTATAGCCGTGAAAGAAAAAGAGGAGATCTCATGCTCTATAATGGGAAAAAAGAGCCGACTTTAATTGATTCGGATGTAACTTTCCTGATTTGGAACAGGAATATGTTATGGGGCGATTTTATATTCTCAACATATATATTTGATGAGTACTTTTGATGTAAAACGCCTATTCTATCCGACAGTTTAAGAAACATCATAGGGAGAATGAATAAACTATGAGAAAAATTAAAGCTATTTCTATTTTACTTGTATGTGCATTTTTACTTGGGGCTTGCGGCAGCAATAATAAGCAGAGCAGCAGTATTGCAGATAAAAATACAGCTCAACCTACTACACAGCCAACAACTCAACCATCGGACAAAAATCCACCTAAAGGTTGGGAGCCGAATCCTATATCTGATTTCGATTATGAATATAACGATAGCCTTAATGGTATAGAAGTGTGTTATAAAGGCGAATCCGAGAGAGTGTGGTTTCCTTCGGAGATCAATGGTGACCCTGTCGTAGCTATTGGATCGACGGTAAGAAATCGAAAAAATATAACTGAGGTTTATATTCCTGAAGGTATTAAGAAAATAGGAGACTATGCGTTTGAGAATTGTGTGAACCTAAAGAGTATTATCATTCCTGAGGGTGTAACTACAATCGGATATAGTGCGTTTTATAAATGTGAAAATATAAGCAGCATCGTGGTACCTGATAGCGTAACTAAAATAGATAATAAAGCCTTTTATGCGTGCGATTCACTTACGGACTTCAAATTTCCATCAAATTTAAAATTGATAGGCGACCAAGCTTTTTGCTCTGTACCTCTTACTGACATCATTTTACCTGATGGTATTGAGACTATCCGCTCTATGGCTTTTACAGGTTGTGATGAAGTGAAGTCTGTCGTTATTCCCAGCAGTGTTAAAACAATTGGAGATGGAGCCTTTTCGTTATGTGATAAGCTTGCTGAAATCACATTGGCTGACCCGGAAGCTTTAATAGATATAAGCTATGACGCATTTGATGGTACCTACTGGTATAAAAAGCAGCCTGAAGGTTTTATCTTTTTAGGTGCTAACCTGGTTGCATATAAGGGAGAAATAACAGAAACAAAATTGGTTATTCCTGACGGAACTAAAACAATAGCTTCATTAATAGGTTCACCGTCTATTGAAAACGTTACTGAGATCGTATTGCCGGATGGGTTAAAACATATAAGTATCGGTGCTTTCGCACAGGCATACTCGCTTAAAGCTGTAAATATTCCAGACAGTGTGGAATATATCGGTGATAATGCTTTTAAAAAGGGTTTACTGGACGAGGCCACGATAGAACGTATAACAAAGATCAATCCCCTTGGTGCACGGGACTAAACCTCATATTACCATTATTTTGGGAAAAAACTTATTTAACATTTCAAAAAGCGGCTATGGCATAAACCATAACCGCTTTTTGTCTTCAGTCTGAGATGAGGGGTTTACCTTTTCTTATCTTTTTTTAATACTCGTAAATTTCAGATATATTTTAAATCTGCGACAATCCTCTTAAGAACAAACAGAGTTTTAGCTCTGAGCTCGGCAGCCTTTGGAAAATCTAAAATAGTGTCCTTGTGAAAATATCCGTTTCGGATTTCATCCGCAAAATATCTAAGATAGTTGAATACAGGATGAATGCTGAAGGTATTGCCGCCGTGGGCATTCATAAAATCACGTATTTTTATCTTCAAAGTGTCGTTCAGAAGTTCCGGATTATCTTTGATGCAGTAGTAAAGATTGCCGATGGCGACCTTCTCTTCCCAATTCGGTGAGCCTACATGTATTTTCCCCAATTGTCTGTTTACCTGTTCGATTTCTATAATTCTCCCGGTTTTGTTTACATACTCGTTTAGACGGAAAACGATATATAATTCTATCGCTTTTAAATAATTTGCGATCAAATATGTGAATTCATGCCCATGGTATTCACTTGCCGGATTTTCATATGATTTATACTCATTATGCCATAACCACTCGGCTGTAATTAAAAGACGTCTGGTTTCGGGATGGCAAAACACCTGCTCATACATATCACCTGCTTTTTTATAACTGTCATCCAAATGTTTCAAGAGTTCTCTTTTACAATGTTCAACTCTGGCATCGTAATACCTGGGTTTTAGAAAACAATTCCTTAGATTGCCGGGGATATAATCCAAAATCTCATCATTTTTGAATGATTCTATAAACAGCTTCTCTGCCTGGTGTTCATCCCATTTTTCAGCCAGGTAAATTTTATATTTCTCCGGCCTTTCACTTAACACGTTTTCTAATATTCCGGACATATTCTCAAGATATAAGCGGGTCTGCTTTTCAAGGAGAGCGTAATACATAAGGTTATATGTACTTCTGTATTTAAAATTATTAAACCCTGTATGGTTTATTACTGAATTATTGAGAATCTCTGTGCCCCGCCCTATATCTTGACTGTCAAAGAAATAAGTCTCAATATAATGTTCTTCATCCTTAGTAGCATTGATGTCGATTGTGCCGGAAATGAAAAAAATACGTTCTCCGGTGTCAGTTGCCGTAAGAGAACCATTCTTGCATATACATTTAACAGCTTCTGAAAACTTATTTGCCAAAAAGGTAAGTTCTGTATCAGACAAATCAGATATATTTTTTGCTTTTTCGCAAAGGTCAAGGATTCCGCATTGAACAAAAAATTTATCCCTGAATATGTCGATTGTTTTTTTATTATATTGCTCTCTTATATTTTGCCACTTTTCATCTACGTCTGATTCCTCATAACGTGCCATCATCCCATGATAATAACTGTCATCATTATCATGTATACAGCGATTATATACACCGGTGAGATAGTCAACGCATTTCTTAATGAAGGATGTAATAGTTATACGAAGGTTATCAATAGATGTTTTTTCAGTTAGGAAAATACCATATATCATATTTAAGATATCAAAATTATCTGTTCTGAGTGCGATGGAAACTATCAACAACATTTTATCTAAGCCGGTGAAATGAATGTAATCCTTGTTATTATATATAAAAGAGGATGCTTCATTATACATGCCGACAAATACCATGACACCTAAAAGAAGGCTGCAGAAATATTCTGAAAGTTTCCTGGATATAAGCTCATTATCTTTAATAGCATGATAAAACAGTTTTGTTAAGCTCTCGACCAATTTATCGTTCAATTTTAATTCATTATTATCAATATCCTTGAAAAAAAGTTCTTTCACTGCAATATCAAAAGTTTCGGTATCGCCGTCTTTTGAAGCATTCAACATTTTTTCCAAAGAATCTTTTTTTGAATAAAAGAGGTCTATCTCTCCGTTTATATAAGAAATTTTCCGAAGTACACCGCTTAGTTCACCAAGCAGTAAAGACAGAGAACGGGCTGTTTCATTATTGGTTCTGCAGTTTTTACTGCAAAATGAAGGAATTATGTACCGGTTCAACATGTACCATAATTGCTCGTATTGCTCTAGTTCTGTCAAATATTGAAGCATCGGCCTGAAAAGATAGTGAGAATGTTCTCCTGCAACTTCCTGTATTTTATCAATATCATGATTTGTAATATCATCTATATCAAATTCATAAAATTCCGGATCAATGCCTAAAACATCGCTTGAATAAACGACAGATGCCCAGTCTTTGTAACTATAATCAAATTTCTTTTTATTTTCGGCTATTTCTGCATAATCCCTGGATATTTTGATTACCTTCCTCATATGGGGGATTTCATATAATGCGTCATCAAGCTTATCAATATCAATTAGATTTGTTCCCCTCGCACAGATCAAAAACTCAAGCATTTCTCTGTAACGTTTACTTCTCCATAAACAACTTAAATATTCTGCCAGATTTGCGAATACTTCTTTTTGATCATCCGGGCCGGGATCTTTGCCCGGAGCGATAGCTGATAATATTATATTTACGGCATAGTTGTCATGATTTGTATGGCTGCCGGCAAAACCATTCAGTACTTCTTTGTACCAATCAACGTCGCATAAAAACATGCTGTTCCCCCTGTCCCCGCACATAGGCAGCTGTGTAGATTAATAAGGCCAAAAGCTGACTATGATTAAGTTATCATAATTTAGTAGGTTGAATCAAGCTTACTACCTTTATGGGAAAATAGTTTTGACAGGAGAAAGTGCAGAGTGTCATTTATAGTTTGATGCGTTACATATAATGATTACTTTGGTATTATTAAATTGGACATCAAATGAAAGGGTTGATAATGTGGCAATACAAGATATAATTATCGAAGCATTTGAAGACTCGAAAACCGGAGAAAAATATTCAAGGGTTGAAATAATTGAAAAAGTAAAGGCGTTTAAGGATATACCTGAAGGTAGTATAATACCCAGTGATTATTGCTACAATCGAACTAATCTAGGTATCTTTTTTGAAAAGCAACCACATATTTTTATATTACATAGCGATGGTATTTATGAATATGTTGGACAAAACTATAATTACACTGGTGACATTATTCATAGAAATAGTGAAACAAACGAAGAAAAGTTAGTTGGTAAATGGGTTAATGGAAAACCCGAATTTTTTATCCCTACTGTTGCATCAATATGGGTTGCAGCAGCGGTGTTGGCATATAATAAATTTTATAATTCTGAAAATATTTCTGATAAAGATATGTACTTCAAACAAAGTGACATTATTAAACAAGCAGAGATAATCCATGGATGCAAAGTTCCAGCTGCTTTAGCATCCTCCCATTGTGTTTCAAATTCAAATGATTCTCAATATAATTATTTAGTCGGTGGAACAGGAGATAATGCCAAATACAGAAGACTTTCATTTAAAAACGAATATAATGGTGAAAAAGAACGCCCCGAATTATCTTCCGATATTATTGTAAAAACATATTTAGGTGAAAAAACTATGCAAGAAATTTATGAATTTGTTGATAATGAGTATACAAAAATCTTTTCAACTTCTGAGAGAGATGAGTTATTAACAACATGTAAATGCAAATCTATTCTGGAATATTTAAAAAACTATGCCGGAAAACCATATACCAGCCCGGAAAAGGCAAAGCCAGAAGAACTTGAGGAGTTGAATCTGATCAAAGAGGCAGGAGGAGCTGCTATTAAAGAGCTGGATAAAATGGCCAGACTTTGTGAAATAGATTTTGGTTTAAAAAAGTATGGAAATTCCAGATGGTTAGACGGTTCCAATACAAGAGCAAGAGAATATTTATGGCGTCAAATGAAATTACCGGGCTATGAAGAATCACCGGTAAGTATTTCGCTTTTTGCAGAAATTGCAGAAAACAAACAGACGAGATTCCGTTTTAGCGTAGAAATAAATGAACAACTGAGTACCCCGGAAAATTATAAACAATATCATCGAATACTCAATCGTGATATCTCCATGGACCCTGGCTTAGTGTATTATGTTTTGGACCAGAATAATTCATTTTTTGTTATTCAGCCATCATCTGAGGGAAATGAGGAAGTGAAGAAAAAGGTACTTAATGGAACCTATAAAAGGGCACAAGTATCAAGTATCCTTACCTATGATGAGATTGAGAAACGAATGCTGTATGATAAAGATATTATGGGAGAGATGGTTTCAGCCATAAAGAAACTGCTGCCATATTACAAGCTCGCTATTGAAGGGAAAAACAGCTCCAATACTATTTTTGAAAGGGATTATCATAATAAAATGCTCAGAAGAAATAATAGTTATCCAAGTAAGAATATAATACTATATGGGCCTCCCGGGACAGGCAAGACTTACTCAACTGTCTTATATGCAGTATCATTGTGTGATGGGATACCGGTTGAGGAATTACAAAACAAACCATATGAAACGGTTTTGGCTCGATATAATGAATTGAAAAATAATGAACATCGTATTGCATTTACTACATTCCATCAATCGTATGGTTATGAGGAATTTATTGAAGGAATTCGCCCTGTTTTGTGCAAAGAGAATGTTGTTAATGAAACATCTGATATACAATATGAGTTTTCTGATGGAATCTTTAAGTATTTTTGTGAAAAAGCCAAGGCCGTTACTGTTCAATCATCAAATATAGAAATAAGAAAAAACCCTACGGTTTGGCATGTATTACTGGATGGCAGCGGTGAATCAGATTTAAAGAAAAAGTGTTTTGAAAACAATTATATAAAGATTGGTTGGAGTAAATATGACGAGATAGTAACTGAGCAAACTCCTGGTATTTCCGATCTGTCAAGGAAGATAGTACTTAATTTTCAAGATGAGATGGAAATCGGAGATATTGTATTCGTTCAAAAAAATAAAAGAACGATAGACGGGATAGGAATAATCACAGGCGAGTATAAATTCATCAAAGAAGACGGGCGATTTCCAAGAACGAGAAGTGTCCGCTGGGTTGCAAAAGGTATAAATGAAGATGTATATGAACTTAACAAAAATACTTATTTAGATCGAAAAAGTGTATATCCTCTTAAAAATATGGATATTAGAGAGGTCATAAAGCTTATTGAAAAGTATACGGGGCCGTACACAATATCTGTAAAAGAGAATACTAAACCGTATGTATTTATAATTGATGAAATTAATCGTGGGAACATCTCAAAAATTTTTGGTGAGCTAATTACTTTGATTGAGGAAACTAAGAGAATTGGTGAGAAAGAAGCCGTTATGGCAACTTTGCCGTATACCAAGAAGCCCTTTGGCGTACCAAATAATGTATATATTTTGGGTACTATGAATACAGCAGATAGATCTATCGCACTATTAGATACGGCACTTAGAAGGCGGTTTAACTTTATAGAAATGATGCCTGATACAAGCGTTTTTACAAAACTGGGTATTCATAAGATAAACGATATTGATATTCCACTGCTATTAGATACAATTAATAAGCGGATTGAACTTCTATATGATCGCGAACACACCATAGGGCATGCATATTTTACTTCGTTGAAAAAAGATCCCTCACTAAAGAATTTGGCGGAAATTTTCTTAAACAAAATAATTCCTTTGCTTCAGGAATACTTTTTTGAGGATTATAGTAAAATCCAACTAATTCTTGGTGATAATGCGAAAACCGATAATGCATTTAAATTCATTCTGGATGAAGAAGTAAAGGTAAGTTCAGTTTTCAAGGGTACTCCTGATATTGATTTGCCCGAAAAACGCTATCGTATTCAGACTGAAGCTTTTTTTAGAGAAGAAAGCTATAAGCAAGTGTATTAAAGTAGGATGAGATATGAGTAAGTTACTTGAAATTTGCGAGTATGAATCGATAACCTGTAATAAAGATTATTCGAAAGATAATAAATACCACTATTTAAGAGAAGACTTTTTTCAGGAATTAGAGAGTCTGATTTTAACATTTAATAAATCTAATGATGACTCAATAGTAATGGATTTCTTCAAGATTGGAGTCCACAGAAATATCGGTAAGATTATACAGGCCAGAAATTATGTTGGCCTGATACAAATGAAAAGTGGTTTTCAAATTCAAATTCTCCCGAAAATATCGTACAGCAATAGAGAGGAAACCAAAAAAACCTTTTTAAGAATGTTGCGGAGTATGAAAGATTTCCCGAGTAAAGTATTCAGCGACACAAATCTCAACCTAGAACGAATGGATTTATATGAGATTTTTATAAGCATGTATCTGCAAGAAGTCAGAGCATTAATCAAAAAGGGATTACGGTCTGAATACCTTCAACATGAGGCTAATTTGCAATGTTTTAAAGGAAAACTGCATGTTACAGAACATATTAAGAGAAATTTAGTACACAAGGAGAATTTTTATGTCATTTATGATGAATATGATGTAAATCGTCCCGAAAATCGATTAATAAAATCAACTCTTTTAAAACTCCTTAAGATTTCAAACAATGCAACGAATATTAAGGAAATAAGACAATTACTTGTAAGTTTTGAAACAGTTAAGCCATCAGATAATTATGCAAGAGATTTTTCTAAAATTTCTATTGACCGTAATATGAAGACATATGAGATGTTAATGCGTTGGTCTAAGGTATTTCTCATGAACCGGAGTTTTACTACATTTTCTGGGGAAACAAGCGCAAGAGCCCTATTGTTTCCAATGGAGAAGGTTTTTGAGGCATATGTGACGCAAAATCTTAAAAAGATACTTAAGGATCTTAATTGGGATGTATCTGTTCAAGATAAAGGATACTACCTATTTGATGATCCTAAACAATTTGCTTTGCGTCCGGATATTGTCATTACCAGAACTGATGGAAGCAGAATTGTGCTTGATACTAAGTGGAAAGCGCTAATTCCGAATCCACGACTAAACTATGGAATATCACAGTCAGATATGTATCAAATGTATGCATACTCAAAGAAGTATAAAACTCCTGAGATATGGTTACTTTATCCTGTCAACGAAGATATAAAAAATTGTGATGATATAAAATTTAGAAGTTTTGAAAATGGAGATAACGTTATAGTGAAGTTGTTTTTTGTTGATGTTTCCAACATTATAGAAAGTTTGACCGTTTTGAGAGATAAACTTTGTTGGTATATTCAATCATAAAATCGAGATCGATGCTTTGCGGCACATGGCATAGGTAACCGTTGACAAGCGCATGATATTGAAGTAATATAAAGCCACAAATGAATATAGCGTGTGTAATTGCACGAAAGTGCCGGTGCGGTAACGCGCCGAGGGAATTCGGATGAGATTTCCGGGCTATCCCAATAACCGTGAAGCTGACGAAAGAGCAAATAGCCACTGCAATATGCGGGAAGGCGCTCTGTAGGTTGAAGCCAAGCCGGGAGACCTGGTTACACATTTTCCACTTGGGGGCGGGGCAAGCTATTTCTTCAATAGTGCATTCTATTTGCTTCCTATTTCCAGGGAGCTTTTTTATTTGCCCTTCGGTGTATTCATTTGAAAATCTTAAGAAAGAGGTTTTCAAACATGAAAAACACAAAAATTCTCATCTTATTGCTTTGTTCGGCCATTGCAGTATCAGCGATAATTTCTGTTGGTTGTACAAAAACGAATAAAATCGTACCAGAGAATTCATCCGGTCAAACACCGACAGCAAAGTCAGAACAGAACGATTCATCCATCATAATAACAGATATGACAGGTCGTGAAATCATATTGGAAGAACCGGTCACACGGGTAGTTGCCCTTACTCCTTCTGATTGTGAAATTCTATATGCTGTCGGCGCAGGAGAAGCACTGGTAGGCCGGGGCGAGTTTTGTGATTATCCGCAGGAAGTTTTGAATGTACCGGTGGTACAATCGGGAGTCAATACAAACCTGGAACAAATCATCAGCCTTAAACCGCAGGTATTGATCATGAATACCATGGCACAGACAGAAGAACAGGTGAAAGCCCTTGAAGCTGCCGGAATCAAGGTGGTGGTTTCAGAAGCGCATAACATCGAGGCAGTGTATGAATCCATCTCCATGATAGGGACGCTTATGAACAGAGAAGTCGAGGCAAAAGCCGTAATTGCCTCCATGAAAGAGACGTTTGCCGAGGTTTCCTCAAAGGCTTCCGATTTTGGTGGAAAAACAATCTATTTTGAAGTCTCCCCCCTTGAGTACGGACTGTGGACGGCAGGCAGCGGCACCTTTATGAATGAAATAGCTGAAATGATAGGTCTGAAAAACTGCTTTGCCGAAATAACCGGCTGGGGAGAGGTTTCGGAAGAACAGGTATTGGAGCGGAATCCCGACTATGTATTGACGGTTGCTATGTATTTTGGCGAAGGGTCAAAACCGGAAGAAGAGATAATGAGCCGTAAAGGTTGGGAAAATGTGACTGCTGTAAAAAACAGAGCCATTCTCAATCTATATAATAACGAGCTATCCCGTCCGTCTCCGCGGCTGGCCGACGGAGCAAGAATGCTTTTTGATTTCATTAATGGCAAAGCTGCTAAGAATTAAATCGGTAAGTAAATTAAGACTTTGACTTTAAGGGATGCTTCCATCCCATACATTTAACTGGGGGATTTAAGTGATAAAAGAACAGGAAGGTTTCCGCATATACGAATATGTATTGTTTGCAGGGGCAACATTTTTGGTTTTTATCTTTTGTGTTTCTGTAGGTAGTGTCAGTGTTCCGCTGAAAGATACTTTCACCATTATATGGAACTCTGTTTGGGGGATCCCGATTCCTGAAACAATCGCATCGCCGTCAATAATACTGTCGGTGCGGTTACCTCGTGTCATTTGCGTTGCCCTTACCGGCGCATCACTTTCCCTTTGCGGCGGAGCCATGCAGGGACTACTGAGAAATCCTTTGGCCGACGGTTCCACGCTGGGAGTATCATCCGGCGCCGCGTTGGGCGCTGCCTTTGCCATAGCATTTGGCATAACCATGCCATCGCTTCCTTTTGCAGGGACCATGATTATGGCAATAGTATTCGCCTTTGTTTCTCTTATCGTGATACTTACCCTTGCATATAAAATGGATTTTTCGTTATCTACAAATACGATCATCTTGATAGGCGTAATATATTCCATGTTTGTTTCCAGTTTATTGTCCCTTATAATCACATTTGCACCTGAAAAAGTAAAACATATTACCTTCTGGACGATGGGAAGCCTGTCCGGCAGTAGTTTTGAAAATGTGCTGATGCTTCTGTCAGCATTGGTCATATTCGGCGGCGGGATAATGCTTCATGCCCGTGAATTGAACGCCTTTGCCATCGGTGAAGAAAATGCCCTGCATATTGGAGTGAATGTGAAGAAAGTTAAATTCTTAATTATGATTTTTGTTTCCGGACTCATAGGCGTATGCGTATCCATCGGAGGGTCCATAGGTTTTATCGGATTGGTTACACCTCATATCGTGAGGATGATTACAGGTCCAAACCATAAAAGACTTCTTCCAGCTTCACTCTTCGGAGGAGCGATCTTCCTTATGCTGGCCGATTTGATTGCAAGAATCCTGCTAAATCCGCTGGAACTGCCAATCGGTGTCGTTACGTCCTTTGTCGGGGCGATTTTGTTCGTCTATATATTTTATACTTCAAGGAGGAAAACCCATGCTTGAAGTAAAGAACCTGAAAGTACAATACGGAAACCTCACAATCGTTGACGATGTAAGTTTTTCTGTCGATGAGGGACAATGGCTGATGATCGTAGGTCCCAACGGAGCGGGGAAAAGCACCATAATAAAGGCGGTTTCACAATGCGCGCCATATACCGGAGAAGTTTCTTTATACAATAGAAACATCGTAAATTACAAACCCTATGAGCGTGCAAAAATAATCGGAGTTCTGGCCCAAAGCAATTATGTCAACTATCCTTTTACAGTGAATGAAGTCATCCGGTTGGGGCGTTATGCTTACGCTCCCGGCATAATCTCCCGTCAGAATGAAGAGGATGAAAGATATATTAAAGAAGCCATTGAAATGACAGGGCTTGGATCTTTGCTGAATAAATCGGTCCTGACCCTGTCAGGGGGGGAGCTGCAGAGGGTCTTCCTGGCCCAGCTTTTTGCGCAGAACCCCAGAATACTTCTTTTGGACGAACCGACCAATCACCTTGACCTTTTGTATCAGAAACAGATATTCACACTTATACAAGATTGGCTGAAAACTCCGGGCAGGGCGGTCGTATCAGTGGTACATGACTTAAGCCTTGCCAGGGCATACGGACGGCAGGCGATGCTTCTTGACAGGGGAAAAGTAAAAGCATTGGGGGATATTGATGAAGTACTGAAACCGAAAAATCTGGATGCGGTATATTCAATGGACGTATACGCATGGATGCGAAATACGCTGGAACAATGGAGATAGGGAAGAAAGGGGTTTAAATAATGGATTATTTAGAACAAATCAAAAACATAAAGAATCTTAACAAAGAGTCAATGGAAAAAGCAAAAGCAAGATGGGACAATATCGCAAAACCGATAGGCAGCTTAGGGGAATTTGAGGAGATAGTGGTGAAACTGGCGGGTATAGCCGGAAGCGCAGATGTAAACCTGGATAAAAGGGCAGTTATCGTTATGTGCGCCGACAATGGCGTGCTGGCTCAGGGGGTTGCCCAGACGCCGGGGGAGATTACTGCAGTAATGGCAGGTTTCATTGCCGATAAACGTTCTTCAGTATGTATAATGGCAAAAAGAGCGGATGCGGATATTATCGCAGTAGATATGGGCATGTTTACCCGAATAAGCAATGAAAATATTCTGGATCGCCATATAGCAGATGGAACCAAAGATTTTACCCAAGGCCCTGCCATGACGAAGGAACAGGCTCAGAAAGCTATACAGATTGGCATTGAACTAGTGAAGGATTGCAAAGAAAAAGGATATAAAATAATAGCCACCGGTGAAATGGGCATCGGCAACACTACAACTTCAAGCGCTGTAGCATCTGTGCTTCTAGGGTCAAGTGTCGAAAAGGTGACCGGCCGTGGTGCAGGACTTTCGGATGAGGGACTGGCCAGGAAAATCAGTGCCATAAAACGAGGAATTGAGATAAACAAACCGGATGAAACCGATGCTTTCGACGTGTTGTACAAACTGGGAGGATTTGATATCGCCGGACTTTGCGGTGTCTTCCTTGGCGGAGCCATCTACGGCATCCCTGTGGTGATTGACGGATTTATAAGCTCGGTGTCTGCTCTTGTCGCGGCAAGAATATGTCCCGGAGCCAGGGATTATATGATACCCAGCCATGTTTCTGCAGAACCGGCATGCAAAGCCGTACTGGAAGAGCTGGGGCTGCATCCGGTAATCCATGCCGGAATGCGACTTGGTGAAGGTACCGGAGCGGTTGCAGTACTACCTCTTATTGATATGGCTCTGGCAGTTTATCATGAACTAATGACTTTTAAGGATATCGGAATGTAGGTGAGTTTAATGCAGATATTGCTGACGGGGGGATCGGCCTGCGGGAAAAGCACATATGCGGAAATGCTAGCAATGCGTTTTCCTTTGCCCCGTTATTATATTGCCACAATGAGAATTTATGATGAGGAAAGCCGGGAAAAAGTTGCCCGGCATCGGCAAATGCGCAAGACAAAAAATTTTATAACCATCGAACGCGATACTGATATTCATTTGATTGAATTACCCCGACGCGGTACCGTATTGCTGGAGTGCATGTGTAATCTGACCGCAAATGAGATGTTTGACTTATATGGCAATATTACGGATGTGTATGACAAGATTATCTCCGGCATAAAATCCCTTGCTTCTCAATGTGATAACCTTATTGTCGTGACCAATGATGTGGGCAGCGACGGCGGGAAATACGATGAAAGTACGCAAGAGTATATAAGAACTCTTGGGAGGCTCAATATTTCACTGGCTGAGCACTTCGATTGCGTTTATGAGATGGTATGCGGAATACCTGTTGTCCTGAAAGGAAGATCATTATGAGTTTTTTGCGGTCCATTGCCCTCGGCTTTGCCTTGTTTTCCAAAATTCCCATGCCCCGCGTAGAATGGACGAAAGAGAATATGCGGTATATGATCTGCGCATTTCCTTTTGTAGGCATGGTAATCGGCCTGCTTTTATGGATTTGGTTATGGCTGAGCAATTTACTTGCATTCGGAACCATTATCTTTGCAGCAGGGCTTACATGTATACCCATAGCAATAACGGGAGGTATCCATCTTGACGGTTTCTGTGATACGGTGGATGCCCTTGCCAGCCATGCCGAGCTGGAAAGAAAACGTGAGATATTAAAAGATCCGCATACCGGTGCATTTGCAGTTATATTCGTCTGTGTCTATTTGCTGGCTTATTTTGCCCTTTGTACCGAAGCTCCCCGTGAAGTTGAGACAGTATGGGTGCTGGGAATGATACATATAATGATACGTTCAACGGTGGGATTCGGTGTCCTGTATTATCCCCCAATAAACTGCCAGGGATTGTTTTATACTATAGGCAGCTCTTGCCGCAGGAAAAGTTCGGCCATTGTACTATGCGTTATATTTGCCTTGTGTGCGGCATTACTGACGTTAATCGGCGGATTAATCATGGGTATAGTAATAACAATGGTTATAATTATTTGCACCACGTATATTTATTTCATGGCAAAAAACCAATTTGGCGGAATGAACGGAGATATTTCAGGATACTGGCTGCAAATTGCCGAAATTACGGCGCTGGCTGCATTTATTATCGTAAGAAAGGCGGAAGGTATATGATATTGGTAGTTGGCGCGATTGCGTCCGGGAAAAAAGAATATGTTAAATCCCTCGGTTATTCGGATTCAGATATTGCCGATGCAATATTGGACGAGCGCCCTGTATTGTACAACCTGCAGGACATGGTTTTTTCCGACCCGGAAGGAAGCGGGAACCTATATGATGCGCTTATAAAAAAAGAAGTTGTAGTTTGCAACGAGGTGGGAAGCGGCATTATTCCGGTTGATGATACTGAACGAAAAGCTCGGGAAGCTACCGGCAGGCTTTGCAACCGTCTTGCACAGGCAGCGGAGCGGGTGGTGCGCCTTGTTTTCGGTATTCCTGTCGTAATAAAGGGGTAAGGATATGAGGATTTTACTCATACGGCACGGCATGACTGAGGGGAATATACATAGACGGTATAATGGCAGGACTGATGATCCGCTGTGTGAGCAGGGGATTTTGCAGGCACAGGACGCAGGTGTTTTAGTTAATATGGAACATGTCTATGTAAGCCCAATGAAGCGGGCAATGCAAACGGCAAGAATTTGCTTCCCAAACGCTCAAATGCACATCATTGAGGATTTGCGGGAAATGGATTTCGGCGACTTTGAGGGGCGTACCGCTGATGAAATGGCATGTGATGTTGCCTACCTGGAATGGATCAGGGGTAACTGTGAAGGGCAATGTCCCAACGGGGAGAGTATCTCTTCTTTTCAGAAACGAGTACAGACCGCTTTTGAAATCGTGATCCGTGATGCTTTTGAACACCAGTTGAAGGAGTTAGCCATAGTTGCGCATGGCGGCAGCATAATGGCCATTATGTCCATGTTTGCTGATCCGGATCGTAATTATTATGATTGGTATGTGCCAAACTGCTGTGGGTATGAAATAATTTTAGACCAGAAAACATGGAGAGTTATACCGCGTTTTTCAGAATATAAGTATTTGGATAGGTTGAAAATTTAATTAACCCTTGCCAACTGTTCTTTTTTAATTACAAAAGAAATTACATTTTACCATCTATTATGCTTTTTTTCCTGTTTCCACGAGATGAAACCCGGGGAGGTAGCCCCGTAATATGCAGTCTAGTATTATGTATTTCAATAATGTTTCATTTGTTATGGTATTCCATAGTTTTTTTCTTTTTTCCTGTTTCCACGATAATAAACCAAAAACAGCTCCAAATATTATGCCAAGTAATACTGCGACAATTACTAAATTGACCAATATTTTGATGTCAAATTTTGCGCTCTCAAATAATTCTATCAAATACGATAAAAGCATTGCGATTAGTGCTGAGGGGAGATAATTCCGTAAAATACAGTCTTTTATTATGTAATTCAATAAAGTTTTTCTTTCTTTAATATTCCTTAGTTTTTCCTTTTTCTTCATTAAGGGTCACCCCAAGAATTACATCATAATAGTTCTTTTCTGGTAACTTAGAAATACTAGTAATATGCTGCTGAAATAGAAGTGTGAACCATCATTCTGTCAACCTTGAGATAACTCATGTGAAGCTTCTCATATAAAGATAATCTATTTATATGTGTATACTACCATTTTTTTATGCATATGAATTAGGAAGCTATTTTTATTTCCCTAATAACCTAAATAAAAACAAATCGTTGTCTGCACGGATTTCTTACAAACAAAGGAGTTTTGCAAGTAAGAATCAATGGAAAATTATTGCCATTGACTTATATTACTATAAAAATTTACAATAAGGACATATATTAACATTTGTAGACATGAATACTAATTAGGGTAATAAAGGAGTCTGTTAGTCATGAAGAGTGGAAGAAGATTTGTAGCATTGATTCTTGTATTTATGCTAACTATGAGTATGGTGGTACCGCAAGCTTCTGCGGATTATGTCGGTTTTGAAGATGTGCCATCTACGCACTGGGCATGTAAAGTAATCACAAAATGGGCGAGCGGTGGCTACAACGTTCTTATGGGAGACGGCAAGGGGAAGTTTTATCCTGATAGGGGAATAACACTTGGTGAATTAGCGACAATTTTGTCTAAGATCTTTGGATATAACGAGCGAACTGAAATAGAAGTTACCCCCAATTGGGCAGACGAATTCGTCGAGAAAGCTGTGGCGGCTGGTGTAATTGATAAAGCAGATAAGATTGACGCAAGTATTGTTCTTTCTCGTGAACAGGCAATAAAGTACATAGCGATTGCTTATAATGTGGAACCCATTGAGGGAAATACTACGTTTTTAGACGATGCTGACATAAAGACCGAATATAAGCCATATGTTAACGCATTTCAAAAATTAGGATATGTCGTGGGAAATAATTCAGATCCCACAAAGTCAATGTTCAATCCACAAGGAATTTATACCCGTGCTGCTGCCATGCAGGTTATTGATAATATGACCAGTGAAATCATCGACAATTCCGTGGATGGTCAAATCTATGACAAATCCGTTATTGTCCGTAAATCAGGAGTTGAAATAAGCAACACGACTGTGAAAGGCAATTTGATCATCGGCCAGGGTGTGGGTGATGGTGCTGTAACACTCAACGATGTATTAATCGAGGGTATATTAATAGCTTACGGTGGCGGTTCAAATTCAATTGTGGTAAAAGGCGATAATGCTATAAAGTCGACCATAGTAAATAAACCGTTTGGTGAGGCTGTTCATCTGGATGGCGTATTTGAAACAATAACTGTCGCAAATGGCACAAAAGTTATTATTACAGGGAAAGTAAATAAACTAGTGATCCTTGGTAATGCTGAAGTTACGCTTGATAATGCTGTTATAGGTTCTGTTGAGATTATCGGCGACAATGTGCAACTTGTTTTAAATAGCGGCAGCATGGTTGAAGATGTTGCTGTCCTTTCAAACAAGGTAGTTATTAGTGGGAACGGTAAAGTTAATAATGTCAAAGCTACTGAAAAAGCTAAAGAAGGTGTTGAAGTTCTTACCGTGCCTACCAAGATTACGGTAGATGCTAAGGCGGGTGCCGTAAAGACCAAGTATAACGGATTAGTCCAACCAGGCACAATTTTAATTACATCTTTTGGTTCGTCGAGTGGTGGCGATGGAAATAATACGCCAAGCACACCAAAATACTCGCTTGTGCTTGTAGCTGGTGAAGGCGGTAAAGTAACGCCGACCTCAGGACAGCATGATGCCGGCGATTTGATCAATATTCAGGCTATTGCTGATACGGATTATCTATTCTCCCATTGGTCAAGTTCCAATGGTGGGATATTTGCTGATGAATATGCTTCCATTACCGAGTTTATGATGCCTGAAAATAATGTTGTATTAACTGCCAATTTTGTTTCTATAGAAGCAGATAGCGATGGTGATGGTATCTCTGATTATTATGAAAAGTTAATAGGTACAGATCCTGAAAATCCCGATACAGACGGAGATGGGTTACCTGATGATTATGAGCTTGCAACGACTAAGACAGATCCAAATAACATGGATACTGACAACAATGGAATATATGATTCAGACGAAGATTTTGATGGCGACGGATTGACGAATATTGAGGAATATAGACTGGGAACTCGGCCTAATACTGCTGACACTGATGGCGATGGTCTGCTTGATGGTGATGAGGTTAACACTTATGGAACAAATCCTTTATCGGTAGATACTGATGAAGATGGACTGACAGATTGGGAAGAAATTCAGCTTGGTCTTGATCCGACAAAAGCAAAAAGTGACGATGCAACACCCGATTCCTTGAGGACTTTTTCACAGACTCTTGATAGCGACTCTATAGATGATGAACTTTTAAACGAAGAAAATTGGCTTATACCATCTGTTTCAGGCAATGTAACAGGCTTAATATCGGAACATTTGATGATAAATAAGTCAAGCCTTGATATATTCGATGACAACCGTGCTCTTGTCAGTGCTGTCATAGATGTAGCTACAGATTATACCACGCCGTTAACACTTACCTTTACTTATTCGTCTTCATCATACGGTGGTAACATTGAAGATTTGGCTGTGTTCTCATATGACGGAGATGATTTAGTCATGCTTGACACAACAGTCGATGAAAGCGCATCAACTATTTCTGCCGAAATAATGGGCCCCGGTACATATTTTGTTATGGACCTGAACGAATTTTTGAAAAGTATTGGTATAGATGTATTCAAAAATATTTCTTCATCAGATTCATTGGTGTTTGCAAAAGCATTTGGAGTTGGTTTTGGAGATTCTGAGCTTGCCGATGAGCCGGAATTTATAAGTATATATGATAATTACGGCAACGTAGTGAGAGAGATACTCAATCCAAAGTATACTATTGATGATACTGATACAAATTATGATGCCCTGGTTGCTGCAGAGCCGCAATTTGCACCGTTTATCCAGGCATCAGAAGGCGCAATGGGCAAAGCAGATATTGTGTTTGTCATTGATAAAACAGGATCTATGGGTAGTGCGATTAACAACGTACAAAGTAATATAAACATATTTGCTGATAAACTTGTTAACGAGTACAATATCGACGCAAATTTCGCGTTGATAGAATTTCAGGATATCACTTATGATGGTTTAGACAGTACGATAATCCATAAGTCGGGTTTGTCTAACTGGTTCACAGATGTCAATAAATTTAAGTCAGAGATTAATTCGCTTCGTCCTGATGATGGCGGAGATATACCGGAGACTCCAATTGACGGGCTTGAAATGGCTCGCTTGATTGATTGGCGCAGCAACGCAAACAAATTCGTGGTGCTGGTAACAGATGCACCTTACAAAAACGATAATCGCTACGATATTCCCAATCTGACGGTTTTAACAGATAGATTTGTTGCAGATGGTATCGTTGTTTCAGTTATTAGTTATTATGGAGATGATTACGTTGAGTTATATTCACGCACAGGTGGCTTGTTCGGCTATATCTATGGCAACTTCAGTGAAACTTTGATTGGTCTTGCTGACAAGGTGGGCGAAGTTACAAATGATGGGGATTGGATCTTACTTAGTGGTTATCAAGCTGTTAAGCTAACCGGAGGAAAAACTGGCAACGACACTGATGATGATGGACTAGAAGATTATCGTGAATTAACGACAAAAGAGACGAAAGATTTGACCTCGTTGATAGAGGCTTTGCTTGCCATTCATGACGTACCAATGGAATTATATACTGGCAAGACATCAGTAGAGGTATGGTCGTATAGATCCAGACCTGATTTGCCCGATACGGATTTTGACGGTATAGATGACAAAGATGATTTGTACCCGAAGGATAACAGATTTGAAGGAAAGATTACTCGTTTGACCAAAAAAGGCAAGGCTGAGTATGCTGAAGACAAAGGTAGAATATCCTTTGATGTTGATTATCGATGGTTCTTTAATGACAACAGATCCTATAATTCCGGTATCAGCGTACTTTCATCTTTGTATGCTGCCGATATTTATGAGCCTCATGGTGATAACAAAGGTGATGTCTATATTGAACTTACAAAAGGTGCTAACTTGACAGGTCAAAATCCGCCTACTAAACTTTTGTCTACGTTTGGTCTTAAAGATCCAAAAGTAATAAAAATTGGTTACAGTGATAATGACCGTACTGAAATAGCTATAGGTCACCACTATGTTGAATATAAAGGACAGAAAAAAGAAATAATTCTTGTTGCTATACGCGGAACTAACGGTACATTTGAGGAATGGTCCAGCAATTTTGATGTTGGAGCTGACACAATTGAATATTGGGACAGGAACAATCCTTACTGGTTAACAAAGACTAACCATAAAGGTTTCGATGTTACCGCGAATCGTGTAATTGAGGCAGTGGATGATTATGTAAACACAACAAGCTCTATAAACTCTGTAGCCAATAAGGTGTATTGGGTAACCGGACATTCGCGCGGCGCAGGAATAGCCAATATAGTTGGTGCATACCTGGAGAAACGCGGAGAAACTTCATTTACATACACATTTGCAGCTCCAAGAACAACTACGGCTTCAAGTGTTAGTAATTATAAGTCGATATTTAATATAGTCAATACAGATGACTTAATAACAGAATTGCCCTTGGAAAAATGGGGGTTTAAGCGTTATGGCGTTGACAGGAAGATAAGTGTTGCAGAATTTTCCGAAGGCAAAACAATTTTCGGAACATATAAAGGTGGGGCGTTCAAGGAAATGATCGGTATGAATTATGACAATAACGGTAAAGTAGATTGGCTGTTAGGAATATTTGAGGACATTGCAGACAAGAGAGAAGATTTATATCATTATACATATGCTGATGATACCATTCAGCTAAGCAGTATCAATCGTCTCAATAAAAGTAATGCCGAAAAGGACAGTGATAATCAAAAAGCTAAGACGCCACCTACTTTACAACGGTATTGCAAGTTTGTGGTATTTGAAGGCACAAATCTTTTTGGGATAAAAGTATATCGCGCTGGTATGTATCAGACTCCTGCATATTTTATGCAGACACTTGCTGACTTAGCGGCAACTCAGGCAATCCACGCTGTCGCGGATAAATACGAGGAAGCCCGAAATGCTTTCGTGATAACGTTCCTGAGCGGAATGGAACATCCCCACTGGCCAGAAACTTACTATCTTATTGCGAAAGGTAAGTTTAGCAACGCTTGGTAGTAGAAAGGAGAATACGTCAAGGGGTAATAAAGTTTTACCCCTTGACGGTTTAAAGACCATGAAGAAGTTATTAGCTTCATTGATTTCGCAGTTGACGATCTACGTTGTTCAATTTTTATTGCTTCCTGCTGTTGTACATATTTATCCTTCTGATTCGCACAGAAATTTTATGGCAATAAGTATAACGACAGCCGTTATTTCAATAGTTGGGATGCTGCTGTTTTCTGACCAGTTGAGATTTTGGCTTGGTACGATTGTCATATATGCAATCTTAGTATTGATATACCATCCTGATAACCTGTATGGAATAGGTTATGGCATGTTTGCTAATGATATTATTTCTATAGTGGTGCTGACATTTAATGTTATGGCTGTTCAAATAGTATGTTGGATTGTGGTTAAGACAGTTAAAAGGGTTTTTTGGAAAGATTAAATTATTATTGCCGCATTCTTCGATTTAGTTAATTTATAAATTCGTAACTGCTTCCAAGTAGAACAAAACCGCCTGTTCTTTCTGAACAAGCGGTGTGAAACATTAGCGGGGTTTATTTTTTCAGCTTCTATTTGGCACTGTATGCCTGGGCATTGGCATCATCCATCAGCCATCCGAATCGCTGGAGAAACTCAAGTTTCTCGTCATCGGTCGTCCACTTCCGAAGTATGAAGGCCGATTTCAAGAATCCGAATATACTGTTCTTCAGTCTGTTACTGAATGAACCGCATAAGAATAATCATCACATTGTAAGTATGCGGACATAGTTGTAGTTTGGCCATCGTTCTGCGTCCGATAATTGCCTAATCCTGTATTCAGCATGCTGTAATAATAGTATTTACCCGCACCATCAAAGATGAAGGTCGCTGGGAATATAGAACAAGACTCAACCGCCAAGGCCTTATTGTTGTCAACCACTTTGTAAATCGTGTTGTCATGCTCTCCATTTAGATACCTTGAGAAAAGGATATCTCTGTTTTTGATGCTTATATTGTATATGTATTCATTTTTATTTCCCTGATATTCTAATATGCAGTCATCTTTAAAATTATCTCCAGTTGCAGCATTGTAAGAGTAGATACAATTATTTTTCAAGAAATAGATAACACCCTGACTAAAAACAAACCTATCAACAGTTGCAATTTCTTTTGTTGTCATAGCTATTAAGTCATAAGCAAAAACTGTTTGATTTGATACATTTTCTTTTGAATAATACAAAGTATCGTTAAATATTGACATCCCATAATATGAAAGTCCTAAAGAGTCGTTGTACAATAATTTCAAAAAAGCTAAATCTCCGGTATTTTTATTGATACCAACAAGTATGGTTTGCTGAGTATCAGGATTCCAGTATTCAAGATAAACGTGTTCCCCGTATAATGCAAAATCTTTTATGGTATGGTAGCGTTCAGTCCGGAATAATGAAGTTGCCTCAAGCTTGTTTAGATCAAGAGAGACTAAATAACTGTATGCATACCGCGAAATACCACCATGATTTGTAGAAGTTGTTTCAATAAAATATAATTTATTGTTTTCAATCTTTAAGTTGCTTATTATACCATTTCCCAAATAAACCACTGCCTTTTCACCAGTGATATTATTCCGTCTAACAATATCGGCTACATTAACAATATAGCCATTTGAACTGTCAGAAGATGCAATTACATAGTACGAATATGTCTTATCAAACGCACAGTGTCCATACAGCATATAGTAATTTCCTTCTTGCCCCGCCATTGAGTTGTTGTATTTTTCATCATATGGAATTCGCTCGTTCTCGTTTAATATTCTTGATATGATTACCGCGATTTGGGCTCGGGTAATATTTTGATCGCCGTGGAACAGTCCGTCTGTCATTCCTGCGAAAATTCCATAAGAATATAATTGTTTTACTGCCTCTTGATATTCACTTTGTATGTTTTGTAAATCCGGAATACTGGAATTGTTAATTACTTTTCTGCTAATAGGCGAGTTTTTAATTACTTCGTATAATAAAAATGATGTTTCTGCGCGAGTTGCTTTCACAGTATCAGGCAATTCAATCGTCAGCATACTCTTTGAAAGGAGTCCATTGTTAATTGCATAGTTCCAATAAGGCAGATACCATGTTCCTCCATTTGTCTGAATTTTTTTGTTGAAAATCATTGCATGAAACCTTGTAGCTATAGTAACCGCCTGTGCTAATGTTAAATCTGAGTTTGGAGAAAAGCGTTTATTTCCTACTCCCAGCATTAAACCGCTGAGATACGTATTTTTAACTCCCTTGTAATACCAGTCATTAACAGAAACATCAGTGAAAACATTATCAAAGTTTTCTTCGTTAGCAAGAGCGATTGCAGGAAGACTAGTAATAATCAAGACACAAGCAAGCAAAATGATCAATGCTTTTTTCTTCATTTTATCCTCCTCTACACGGTTGGACAATCCGTAACTTCTTGCCATCTATTACCTGGAATATTATAACATAACATATCGAAAAACAAGAAAATATTGCCTTTCACCGTAAAGATCGCGCGTGTGTCATGCGCACAATAACAAAACCCTGATAGCAAAATGCTATCAGGGTTTTAGTGGTTGCGGAGGCGGGATTTGAACCACACGACCTTCGGGTTATGAGCCCGACGAGCTACCAGACTGCTCCACTCCGCGTCGTCATCTTTTTGCGCTCAACTAGTATAACAAATTTTTTTTTTATTTGCAAGTCCTTTTTTATTATATCAAAAAGTTTATAAATTGCAAATTTAATAATTTCCAGAACAAGCCTTGTCATTTTTCAAAAACTGGAACAGTATACTAATAGAAAAAATAGAGCAATGAATATTTCGTTATTGCCCGATTGCATACTTCAAAGCAGGCTTTATAAGCAGTCTTAAATACTTAATCTTCTTTCAAAAAGTCTGGTAAGTTGTGCCAAAGCTTGCTATGCCTTGATAAAATTGATATAATAATCGAGACACATGGTACAAATATACATATACTTTTAATATAGTTGTAATAATGGCTTAGTTATTCAAAAGAATAAACGGAGGAACCAAGTTATTGGGGTTAATCCATATTTTATATGGTAGGGGTGCCTCTTTACCCGAACCCGTCAGCTAACTCCGGAAGCCAAAATAGGAGGAACACCATGGAAAGACCACGAAAAATAAACTTTCCCCTGCTAATGTTAACGTCGCTTTTTTTACTCACGCAGACGGTATTAGCTTTATCGATGACTATATCTTATGATAAAACCGATTTAAATGTGCAAGGAGATCAACAGACAGAAGAAAAAACTTATTTAACTATAGAAAATGAAGAAACAAATGCTCGTATTTCTGAAGAAAACGCATCCGCTGCAACATTATCAGCCCTTCAGGATTTGGATTCATCAACTCAAAATATTACTTCTTCGGCAGATGATTCAAGTATTTCTCAAATAAATATAAATTCCGATCAGACAGAAATGACTGTTGCTTCAGCTCCCGCTGTTGATGTTCCCAAACCAGTAGAGTCTGCTCCGGCACCAACACCGACTCCAAAACCGCAAATCAAATCGGTTGTTAAACATGTTAATGCAGACAAGTTGAATGTCAGAGAAGAACCTACAAAAGACAGCAAGTTGATAACTTCCATAAAAAGAGGGGACAAGGTTACCTATTTCGAAACTGTCGGCGAATGGGCGAGAATAATAACCTGGACCGATAAAAAAGGTTATGTTTTGGCTAAATACCTGGTAGACAGTGCCGACAAAGTTGAAAAGCCTGTCGCACAGACGCCTAAGACATCTTCAGCACCTAAGCAGACCGAAAATGTAGTGGCATCCAGAGGTACCGAAGAAAAGACACAAACAGTTTCTCCCGAAGCTGAAAAACTTGCTGATGAAATTATTGCTTATGCAAAGACATTACTTGGGGTACCATACAGATGGGGTGGCTATTCCACCAAAGGGTTCGACTGCTCCGGATTTACCAAATATGTTTTTGCGAAATTCGGAATTGATTTACCTCGTTCGTCCTATGCTTATTCCGGAATCGGAACCAAGGTATCACGGTCAGAGCTCAGGAAGGGCGATATACTGATGTGGGATACCGAGAAAAACGGTACCATAGGTCATGTAGGGATTTATATGGGAGACGGAATGTTTATACATGCTTCCACTTCAAAGGGGAAGGTAGTTACAAGATCCTTGTCATCCTATAGCGAAAAATATATGGGTGCAAGGCGTGTTATTAAATAGTATAATTTTTTAATAAAAATGGCCCTGAGCGAAATAATAGCTCAGGGCTGTTATTTTATATCGCCATTTCTTCATTCTGATATCTTAATATTTATTATTTTTACTATAATTTTAAGTTTTATATTTATTAATGTGGCTTTAATTTGTCAAATATAATAGAATTATTTCTAAGGAGGGAAGCATGATGGACAGAAGAACCCCGTTATATCAGGTTCAAAAAATCTTAGGGGCTAAGTTTACTTCTTTCGGAGGATGGGAACTTCCTGTTTCCTATACCGATATAATAGCCGAGCATCAATTGGTAAGAACAAAAGCAGGTCTGTTCGATGTTTCTCATATGGGTGAGATAAAAATTACCGGAAAGGATGCCGTCAAAGCGGTAAACAGGCTTATAACCAATGATTTGGCGCCGGTACCAGTTGGTAAGATCCTTTATTCTCCCATGTGTTATGAAAACGGAACAGTTGTAGATGATATCTTGATTTATAAGTTTTCAGATGAAGAGCTTCTTTTGGTTGTTAACGCAGGAAATACACAAAAGGACGATGAGTGGATAAGGTCCCAAATAACCGGGGACGTTATGGTAGAGAACCTTTCAGATAACTATGTGCAGCTTGCACTGCAGGGGCCGGAAGCTGAAAATATTATTAAGATCATATTGGATATTGATACGGTACTTCCTGGTTTTTACCGTTTTATAGAAACGTCTCTGCTGGGTATGAAGGTATTGCTTTCAAGGACAGGTTATACTGGTGAAGACGGATTTGAGATATATTTATGGCTTTTAGATTCCGGCTCGGATCCGGAGAAACTTTGGAATGGGATATTGGAAGCAGGAAAGGATTATGGTATTGCCCCCGTCGGTTTAGGAGCAAGAGATACATTGAGGCTTGAAGCTGCTTTGCCGCTTTACGGGCATGAACTTTCAGAGGATATAACTCCGTTGGAGGCCGGCTTGAAAACCTTTGTAAAAATAAATAAGGATGACTATATCGGCAAGGCTGCGCTGGCTCAACAGTTGGAACACGGCCTTAAGCGGAAACTGTACGGCTTTGAAATGGTAGACAGAGGCATACCAAGAGACGGCTATGATGTAGTAAAAGACGGAAACAAAATCGGTTATGTAACCAGCGGAGGGATCATGCCGACGTTGAACAAAAACGGAGGTATTGCCTTACTTAATGATCCTGATTTACAGGATGGTGAAACAATAAAAATCGTGATACGTGAAAGATTGTGCGAGGCGGTACTTGTTCAGCTTCCTTTTTATAAAAAGAAATATAAGCGGTAAGCTAAGTATTTTTTAATAAGCAAAACATAAACAGGAGGTTTTTTTATGGAAATCAGGGAAGGCTTATATTACTCAAAAGATCATGAATGGGTGCGTGTTGAAGGAAACCGCGCATATGTGGGAATCACAGATTATGCCCAGGATTCCCTCGGAAGCATAGTGTATGTTGAGCTTCCGACAGAAGGAAAAGAACTGCCAAAGGGTGAAGTTTTAGGTGTCGTGGAATCGGTAAAAGCTGCATCTGATATTTTCTCACCAATATCGGGAACCGTCGTTGAAGTGAATCAGGCTCTGGCAGATAACCCCGAGCTTATCAATGAAAGCCCATATGAGAACTATATAGCTGTTTTGAGTTTCGAAAAAACAGATGAGCTTAATGAGCTTTTAAGTCCTGCACAATATAAGGAGCTGACAGAGGGAGAGTGACAAAATTGAAATCATCCTACATCCCAATGACCAGGCAGCAGCAGGAAGCCATGCTTTCAGCTGTGGGCGTTGAGTCATTAGATGAGCTTTTTTCGGCAATCCCGGAAGATCTCAGACTTAAAACAGACTTAAATCTGCCAAAGCCATTATCGGAACATGAGCTTAAAAAACACATGAATATGCTGGCTCAAAGGAATTCCGATGCCTGTGAGAATAGTTGCTTTTTAGGAGCGGGAGTATATGACCATATTATCCCTTCAGCAGTAAAACATATCATATCCAGGCAGGAATTCTATACGGCTTATACGCCGTATCAGCCTGAAATCAGCCAGGGAGTGCTTCAGTCAATATTTGAATATCAGACTATGATCTCAGAACTTACAGGAATGGATGCCGCCAATGCTTCTCTCTATGATGGAGCAACGGCGTTGTATGAAGCAGTTCTTTTGGCAAGCAGATTCAATGGTCGAAAAGAAGTATTAGTGGCCAGGAGCGTAAATCCGGAATATCGGAAAGTATTGCATTCTGGCCTTAAATATTCTGGAATAACAATAAAAGAAGTAGATTTTATCAGAGAAGAAAACAATTCTGACGGAAAAAACGGCACGATCGATTTGGAACAATTACAGGGTGAATTAAGTAAAGACACTGCGGCCATTGCCATACAATCTCCAAATTTCTTCGGTATTCTGGAAGATATTAAAGCTTTATCCCAAAAAGTCAAAGAGGTCGGAGCTCTTTTAATTGCAGTATGCGATCCTATTTCATTAGGTGTATTTGAATCCCCCGGTGAGTTGGGTGCGGATATAGCAGTTGGCGAGGCTCAACCTCTGGGGAATCCTATGAATTTCGGAGGACCGCTGTTGGGTTATTTTGCTGTTAAAAGCCCGTTATTAAGGCGTATGCCCGGCAGAATTGCAGGTGAAACAACAGATTCTCAGGGAAGACGAGGATTTGTCCTCACCCTTCAGGCGAGAGAACAGCATATAAGAAGGGAAAAAGCCACCTCCAATATTTGCACCAATCAGGCTTTGTGTGCTCTTGCTGCAGTAAGTTATCTTTCACTTATGGGTAAGGAAGGCCTTAAAGAGGTTGCTACCCAATGTATAAATAAATCGGTTTACACATATCGTTCACTTCTTGAAACCGGTAAGGTTTCCCAGGTTTTCAACGCTCCCTTCTTCAGAGAGTTTGTAGTAAAGCCCAAAATAAAACCAAATGTTTTAAATAAGGCGTTGTTGGCTGAAAAAATCATAGGAGGATATGATTTGACGGTTGAATACCCGGAACTTGAAGGCTGCTGGCTGGTTGCCGTAACAGAAAAAAGATCAGTGGACGAGATTGATGATTTTGTGGACAAGGTAAATTCTATTTGTCAGGGAGGGGGTTATAAATGATGAGGGACGAAAAACTGATATTTGAAAAATCAGTGGAAGGCCGAATCGGATATTCTCTTCCCGAAAACGATGTTCCAAAAGTTGATTTGGAAGCGTTTTATCCCGTTGAGATGCTTCGAAAAACAGCTCCTGAACTTCCGGAGGTATCGGAAGTGGATGTGATCCGCCATTATACCAACCTTTCAAAAAGAAATTACGGGGTTGATTCGGGCTTTTATCCTCTTGGTTCCTGTACCATGAAATACAATCCAAAGATAAATGAAGATATAGCCTCAATGGAAGGCCTGGCTCAAATGCATCCTTTTCAGGATCCTCAAAGTGCCCAGGGGAATTTGGAGATTCTTCATAATATGGACAAGTATTTGTCCGAGATACTGGGGATGGAGAGGGTTACGCTGCAGCCGGCGGCAGGAGCTCACGGCGAGATGACAGGCCTTATGATAATCAAGGCTTATCATATGCACAGAAATGACAGTAAACGCGTAAAGATAATCGTTCCCGATTCGTCCCACGGAACAAATCCTGCATCGGCAGCTCTTGCGGGTTTTGAGGTGGTACACATCCCTTCGGATGAAAGAGGCTGTGTAGATATCAATGCGCTTGAAAATATCCTGGATGATACCGTAGCAGGGCTTATGCTGACCAACCCCAACACACTGGGGCTTTTTGAGGAGGATATCCTAAAAATCTCAGAGATGGTTCATGGCTGCGGCGGCCTCCTTTATTATGACGGAGCCAATATGAACGCAATAATGGGTATTGCACGCCCAGGCGACATGGGCTTTGACATCGCCCATGTGAATCTTCATAAGACTTTTTCTACCCCGCATGGAGGAGGCGGACCAGGTTCCGGTCCCATCGGAGTGGTAAAGGAGCTTGTTCCGTTTTTGCCGGTACCGGTTATTGAAAAAGTAAATGACAGTTTTGTTCTCGATTATGACAGACCCCTTTCAATAGGCAAGGTAAAATCATTTTACGGGAATTTCGGGGTAATATTAAGGGCCTACTCATATATTCGTACCATGGGCGCCCAGAGACTAAAAGAAGCATCACAGACAGCTGTTCTTAATGCCAACTATATCAGGAAAAAACTTGAGGACTTTTATGAGATTCCATATAACAGAATCTGTATGCATGAATTTGTGCTGTCAGCGCAAAAACAGGCACAAAACGGCGTTACTGCGCTGGATATTGCAAAGAATCTGCTTGATGCAGGTATTCATCCGCCGACGATTTATTTTCCGTTGATCGTACACGAGGCAATGATGATTGAGCCTACCGAGACTGAGAGCCCCGAAACCCTGGATAATTTTATTGGGATCATGCAAGGGTTGGCCGTAAAGGCCCAAGATGACCCGGAAAGTCTGAAAAATGCACCAAAGACAACCTATGTTTCCAGGCTGGATGAAGTCAAGGCTGCCAGAACCCCGGTATTAAGATGGAAAAAATAATTTTAGAAAAATTTGCTTAAAACATGAACCAAAACTTTGGAGCTACGTCTATAAATTAGAGGTAGCTCTTTTTAAGGTACAGCAACATAAAAAGAATACATCAGTTTTTCACCCGGGACAGCAAGGCAAAGTCTTTTAATGATAAGTGACAGTTTTGTAATTGCTAATTAATTAACAATATGGTATAAATGAGAAAAACATACTAATGCTGAACAGGAGCGTAAGATGAGCGGGCAAGTAAAGATTATTACCACAGATATCAAGAATCCCTGGATTAATCTGGCTCTGGAAGAATACTTTTTTCTAAATCTTGAAAAAAACGAAGTTATACTGTTTCTCTGGCAGAATAAAGACACGGTAGTTATCGGAAGGAATCAGAATCCCTGGTCAGAGTGCAATCTTACTTTAATGGAAGAGGACAACATACGTCTTGCACGCAGAATTACCGGGGGCGGAGCAGTTTTCCACGATATAGGGAATCTAAATTTCTCATTTATATTAAACCGGAATATTTATGATGTAAGCCGTCAATGCAATGTTATTATTGACAGTCTTAAGAAATTGGGTATAAATGCCGAGAAAAGCGGGCGAAATGATATGACTGTTGACGGTAAAAAGTTCTCAGGCAATGCTTTTGGCTTCAGAGGCAATAATGCGCTGCACCATGGAACCATCCTTGTTAATGCTGATATGGAAAAGATGACCAAATACCTTACAGTATCCAATGACAAGATTAAAGCTAAAGGAGTTGCTTCGATAAAAAGCCGTGTTGTTAATTTAAGAGATATTATGCCGGATATAACGGTGGAGACAGTTAAAGAAGCAGTGATTCAATCCTTTACCGATGAGTATGGTTCAGCTTGTGAGACAGTGGACCTGAAGGCAAATGACAAAGATATGTGGCCCAATGATGCTGCTTTCAGAAATATAATGGCCCGAAACAGTTCATGGGAATGGCGCTACGGCGAAACCCCAGATTTTGATATTCATTTTAAGAACAGGTTTTCATGGGGCGGAATAGAGCTCTACTTTAAGCTGGACGAAGGAATTATCAGAAAAGCAGAGGTCTATTCTGACGCATTATGTGAAGAGATAATCACAAGGTTGCCGGAGCTTTTTACAGGCACTCGTTTAGACGGCGATGAGCTGTCGCAAAAGCTTAGTAATTGCAAGGGAACACTTGGACTTTTGAAAGACCGCGAAAGTGAAGACACGGTTTTGAATGACCTGGCTGAATGGCTCTCAAAAGAGCTTTAAAATATTTTAATAAGTTAACACATATATTTTTGTGGATTGTCTCATAGAGTGCATTATTCTGAGCGCCGGCGAAGAATCTTGCCCTCCCTTTTCATTCTGAGCGTCAGCAAAGAATCTTAAAGATCCTTCGATTCGGCTGCGCTCCGCTCAGAATGATAAAAAAGGACCTCGCGGTCCTCATTATGATATAAAGGGCAACACGGTGTTTGGGACAGTCTTATGAAAACGGAGGATACATATGTCCGCTTTAATTACCTTAAACGATGTATATAAGGTGTATCGCATGGGGCAGGAGAAGATATATGCAGTGAACGGTGTAAGCCTTGAGATAGAAGAGGGCGAGATTTGCTGTATGAAGGGGCCTTCGGGTTCAGGAAAATCAACGCTGCTGCATCTTATGGCGGGGCTGGATAAACCATCTAAAGGCACCATAACAATAGGTAAGACCAGAATTGATAAATTAAATGAGAATCAGCTGGCTCTTTTCAGACAACGCTATGTCGGATTTATTTTTCAAAGCTATTATCTTATTCCCACGCTTACAGCCCTTGAAAATGTTGCAATGCCTCTTACCTTCTGCGGTATACCCAAAAGTAAACGGATAAAAAAGGCAAAAGAGCTTCTTGAGGCAGTAGGTTTAAAGGACAGGATGAAACATAAACCTTCGGAGATGAGCGGCGGGCAGCAGCAGCGTGTGAGCATCGCCAGGGCCTTTGCCAATAACCCCAAGGTTATCTTTGCCGATGAACCAACGGGAAACCTTGATACGGCCACTACCTTTGAAATGATGACATTAATGACTGAAATGGCTAAAGCCTGGAATCAGACCATGGTAATAGTTACACACGATAATGAAATATCCGGTTACGCTTCGCGCATTATCAATATTCGCGATGGAAAGATAGAAAAGATTGAGAATGGAAGGGATTTGCATGATGAAAAAACTAATGCTTAAAAGAATTGGAACGGGTTTTGTTTTAATGATTTTTTTGTTGACAGCCGTCTTGTCAGTGACGGGAACGAAGCTGGAAGCGTATGCTGAAGAAGCATCTGATTTTGTTCTGACACATGATTGTGATGATGAACTCGAACAGGGTGATAGTTTTGAACTGCCATTGATAATGAAAAACTTATCAACAACTCAGGAAATTACCAATATTGAGTTGGATTTTTCAGGCGCTGGTATAGCTAGCCTCAAAAATGGAGGAACCATTTATGTCGCAACAGGAGTAACGGTTCCTGCAAATGGGGAAGAAGAGATAGCCCGTATAGATATGCGATTTATTGGTGACGGTACAAGTAATATTATGCCCGTTACGGTCAAATATTCCATAGGTGGTTCCCCATTAAAAACAAGAACTGTGAATTTGTTTTTTGATGTTAAAAAGCCATCTGCATCAGAACCTACTCCTTCTGATCCTTCTGAAGTCAAGCCCAACATAATAGCCACAGTACCGGACAACATATCTTTAAGCGCAGGGAAAACCAGTAATGTAACTGTTACCTTAAAGAATATAAGCACTGCTTCATCGGCAAGAGATATTCTCTTTACTCCGATTTACAGCAGCGAATCCCCGTTTATCTCAGTGACACCTACAACAGAAATGCCTATAAAACAGCTTAATATAAATTCTTCTGTGGAATTAAAGCTTATGATAGAAACCGACAAGTTTGCAAATGAAGGGCTTAAGCCTCTGAAATTCAAACTTACATATAAAAATTCCCGGAATTATGAAATTACAACAGAATACACCGTCTACATAAAAGTAGTTAATTATCAGACCAATTGCAAGCTGGTTTTAACACCTTCAGGCAGCATTTCAGCAAGCGTCGGAAGCACATTCCAGCTGCCGTTGACACTGAAGAATGACGGGAATCTTTCTGCCAGGGATGTTAAAATAACGCTAAAGGGTCTTTCTCAAAACACATTTACCCTTGTATCAGGCACGGGACGTGTTGATTTTGAGAGGTTATACGGGAATGAGACCAGAAGTCTGAACTTTACTCTAAGGGCATCCTCATCATTGAAAGGCGGAAGCCATCCTGTTACATTTTCCCTTGTCTATACCGATGAAAAAGGAACAGTGATAAGTGAGGACCAGGAGATTTGGATCCCAATATCCGGAAGCGGCGGAGCGGTTCTGGAGATTCTTGAAATAAAACCTTCCATGACAACTGTAAAGCCGGGCGATACTTTTAATGTTGCCGTAAAGATTAAAAACAGCGGAGAGTATGATTCCGGCCAGGTAAAAATAATGGCAGACGGAACTTCGGCTTTGCTTCCCGTATCTCAGAACTTACATATCGTTCAGAACATTAAGAAGGGCGAAGAAAAAAATATAATCTTCAATTTCCAGCCAAAGCCTGATGCCACAAGAGGCGGTGTTCCCATAACTATAAGTGTTGAGCCGGTGGATAACCAGGACGGATTTTCAATTTCCCAGGCAATATCGGTATTTATTGATTCAGATTCTACCGGGGACTCTAAAGAAGGCAAAAATGTTCCAAAAATCATCATAAAAAGTTATTCCTCCGATCCAACCCTTGTAAAAGCGGGAGAAAACTTTAATCTCAGCATGGAGTTTTTAAATACTCACAGTACAAGACTGGTTCGTAATATTAAAGGCAGCTTCTCGGTTACTGAAAGCTCCAGTGAAACAGGGAATGTCTTTACGCCGGTAGGCAGCAGCAATACCTTCTACGTTGACAAAATCGATCCCCAGGAAACTGCGACATGGAATGTGACCCTCTATACCATTCCTGATGCCAAATCAAAAACATATACAATGAGTATAGCTTTTGAATATGAGGATGATTTGGGAACCCAGCATACAGCTACCGAGGTTATCGGAATACCCGTTTATCAGCCCTCCAGGTTCGAAGTTTCCGAAATCTCAGTGCCGCCTGAAACATTTGTAGGCCAGCCGGTTTATATCGGATTTGAAATGTACAATTTGGGAAAAACCGATATTTACAATGTGAAGCTTAATGTTGAAGGAGATTTTGAGGCTCAGCCCAAGAGCAATTACTTCGGTAATTTTGAGTCCGGCAGAGTCGAGTATTTTGAGCTTAACCTTATCCCTATGATGCCTGGTCAGGCCAACGGCAGAATAATATTCCAATATGAGAATGCCAGCGGTGAAGTACAGGAAGTTGTAAAAGAAATATCCATGAATGTCATGGAAATGATGATGCCGCCTGATGGAGGCTTTCCTGTGGATGGCCCCGGAATGCCCGGTATGGAAGAGCCAACAGGAAAGAGCTTTTTCAAAAGCGTTTGGTTCTACGTTATAGCCGGAGTTGTGGTTGCAGCTGTTGTTGTAACTATAATACTGGTAAGGCGTAAACGCAAGAAAGACAAGGAGTTTGAGTTTTAATGAAGCTGACCGATACGCTCTCTTTAAGTATTAAAAATCTATGGCGACGCAAGCTTCGTACCTTTCTGACCGTAATGGGAGTTATGATTGGTTGTTGTGCCATTGTGATAATGCTCTCTTTAGGTATTGCCATGGAAAGAAACTTCCTTACGCAGGTAAGTCAAATGGGCAATATCATGCAGATACAGGTCTATAATTACAACCAGGGAGGCAAGACCCCGGACGGAAAGGATATCCCTCCCCTGGATGACAAAATGATAGCCCAGTTCGAAACGATAAAGGGAGTTCAGGGAGCTACCCCTGTAATCTATCTCTATGTCAAGATGATGGCCGACAAATATGTCAGCTATGCCAGTATCCTGGGTATCAGAGAGGATATGTTCAAACTTCTGGATATCCCCGTCATTAAAGGCCGTCCTTTACAGGAAGGGGATACCAATCAAATGGTGGTTGGCCAATATGTCGCCCAGAGTTTTTATAATCCCAAAGCGTCCCGATACCGCTGGGAGCCGGCGCCCGAAGGTTTTGATCTCATGGAGGAAAAAGTTACCATAAGCTGGGATATGAATTATGGTGAAAAACCGCAGCCCGGAATGCCGCAGCCGAAGGTAAAGGCAAAACCGGTCAAAGTTGAGGCAGTAGGCGTGATAGGGCAAAGCGGCTCGGAGTATGACTGGTCAATAATTATGCCTTTTGATACGGTAAAAGAGTATCAGGTGGAAATGGAAAAATGGAACAAGCAAAACGGGAATTCATCCGGCGGTGGCGGCGGAAGAATATACGGCAGGGGAGCTATCTCGGTATCGGTTATAGGAGGATCCGGCAGCAATAATGACAAGGGATATGAGCGTGTAATTGTCAAGTGCGATGATATAGATGAAGTTGTTAACGTCATGGACAAAATCAAAGAATTTGGATATGAATGCTACAGTCCCATACAGATACTTGATGATATGAAACAGCAGTCAGCAGGGCTTCGTCAGATACTCCTGGGAATAGGCATAATGTCATTTGTAATTGCCGCCATAGGGATTGCTAATACCATGTATATGTCCATTTATGAACGCACCCGCGAGATTGGGATAATTAAGGTAATAGGAGCCAGACTTAAGGATATTAAGAAATTATTCATGCTGGAAGCCTGGTGGATAGGTGTCTTCGGCGGAATCCTGGGAGTGGCGCTTAGTTATCTTTTGTCCTACTTACTGAACAAGTTCAATGTAAATCTGGGCAATTCGGTTATATGGACACCAGAAGGTGAGGTAAGACTGAAATCTTCTTACATACCTATATGGCTGACGGCAGCAGCATTAACTTTCGCTCCCATAGCTAGCTTGGTGGCAGGGATCCTGCCTTCCAGAAGAGCTATGAAGCTGAGTGTCATTAAAGCGCTTAGACAGGATTGATTGTTGTCTTTTTCTGTTTTTCTTCAAACAGTTTCTTTTCAGCTTCAAGGTATGCATCATCAATATTGCTTTCGATAGTTGCTGGTGCATACCCCCAGCTGAAGCTTATTCTATAAGGTTTGTTGCTGGACTGATTCAATTCATCAAGAGCTTTGGTAAACCTGTTGGCGAAGATTTGAATGTTAGTTATTCGGACATTCTTTACCAACACAATGAACCTTTCAAAACATTGATGCGATAAGTAGTCATCATCTCTGATTGAACCTGCAAGGATATTAGACACGCATTGAATAACATACTCACCCTCAGAGAAGCCATAGCGTTCATTAATCTCATAATAGTTATCAATGTCAACTATGATCAAAATATATTCTCCTGTGTTTGCCAGACGTTTCTGGAGCATATTCGAAGCAAGATGGCGCAGTTGAACAAGCTTATCCAGGTTATCTCTTACAGTCAATTCATTAAGGCGCTTATTGGAGAGCATGAGAGTTTCACGAGTCACAGCCATTTCCTTTTTTAATCTTTTATACTCCTGACGAAAATAAAAGCCGGAGAAATAACAACATAATTCATTACATAAATTATTGACCAGAGGGATAGTATCCCGTGATAAAGAGATAAACAAGAAACCGAATTTTATGCCATCAGTAAATATCGGTTTGATCAGCATAGGCCCCTTTATTTTGTTTAACAGGTGATTCGGAATAATATCAGTGGCTAAAAAAGATTTATCGAAATCCACGGCTTTACCTTCAGAAAAACCGTAATACAAAAATGCTTTATGTTTTTCAAATTCATTTATCGTGTTCTCAAATTTAACAGGTTTATAGTATTTAACAACATAACACTGGGAAACATTGTTTTTTGTAAGGTTTTCAGTAAGTCTAAGAATAGTGCCGCTGATTTCCGTCGGCTTCGATACGATACCTGATCCAATCGTTTCGGACCGGAGAATATTATCAGACAAAGCATCGTTTTCAAAATCGAAAGGTTTACCCGTCATAAATTCCGGTTCCAAACCATATGTAAACTCTTGTTTATTCCCGAGAATCTGTTCAAATAAAATATATATAGCTTTTTTTAAGGATCGTTCATACCGAATGCCTTTTATAGGTGTACCTACCGATACAATCGGCTTTGGCATTTTCTCATATACTTCATGTATCATTTCTTCGATATACGGGAATATAAAAGAGTCTGAGTCTATTATTATTCCATCCAGATAATCACATTGGGCAATCATGAAAAGCTTGTTATATACATAGCCGGAAGGAGTATCATAATCAAAATCGTTGCACTCAATAACAACTAAACTGGTATTTAACAAGGGATACTCCTGTGATAAGAACCCACTGATTCTTTTGCAGAGTTCTTCATTGAAACTTCCTGTAACAAGACCGATTCTCATACAAAACACCCGATTGTAATATGTAAAGCATATCCATTTATTCATATAATACCACCTTTAACCAAAACAATAAAGCAAGAAATCAAATAACATTAGGGAAATCAGGACTTTGGAATATCGCCCCAAAATGGAGCAATATTTTAGTTGACGTTCCCTGTAATAATGTCTATAATTTAGATGATTACAGGTAAATATGTTCTCTGTTAGGTGAGGCTCCTATACGGAAAAACGCTGCTGCCCGGAAAAGTCGAGAGACTCCAATGGGTAAACAGACATTGCCGAATTAAGGTTTTGTTTAATGTAGCTGGTTGATACCTAAGCCGTATAGTGCCAAAGCTCGATGATGGGAGTGTGATCATTATGGGAAATGATGATTTAGTCCGCTCCGGCGGACTTTTTGAATATTGTGGAATAATATTCAGACATCTTGGCAATTTAGTTTTTTAGATCAGTAAATTAAAGATTAAGTGCGAATTTTTCAGGGGTGATTATTATAGAAAGAAGGTGAATCCTATGCTGGAGATTTATAAGACACAGGCAGAAGGGCAGAACTTATTGAGCCTGGATGCTGTGGAAAAGGGCTGCTGGATTAATCTTGTGGCTCCCACAGAGGAAGAAATAGAATTCGTTGTTAAAAATGTTGATGTAGAGCAGAACTTTCTTAGAGATGCTCTTGACGATGAGGAAAAACCGCGTATTGACGTTGATGAAGACCAGACCCTTATAATCATTGACATACCATATGTTTATGAGGATGATCAGTCCATTAAGTTTGAAACAGTACCAATGGGCCTTCTTTTGGTAAGGGACGATTATATCATAACTATATGCAGCAGACAATCCACGGTACTGGAACGTTTTAGAAACGGGCAAATTAGAGATTTCTATACCTACAAGAAAACACGGTTTATTCTGCAAATACTCTATTATGTTTCCACAGATTACTTAAAATATTTGAAACACATAGACAGAAAGAGCGAGTTTATTGAAAAAGCGCTGCATAAATCAATGCGGAATAAAGAGCTGTATAAGCTGTTGGACTTAAGTAAGAGCTTGGTATACTTTAATACTTCTCTGAAGTCCAATGAAACAGTGTTGGAAAGACTGTTGACCGGAAAATTCATTAAAATGTATGAGGAAGACGCGGATATTCTTGATGACACGATCATAGAAAACAAACAGGCTATTGAAATGGCCAATATATACAGCTCAATCTTAAGCGGTACCATGGATGCCTTTGCTTCCATTATTTCCAATAACCAGAATGAGGTTATGAAATTCCTGGCTGCCATGACAATTGTAATGGCTATTCCGAATATGATATACAGCTTTTTTGGGCAAAACGTTGGCTTGCCTCTGCAAAATAATCCGTTTATGTGGTTGTATGTGCTGGCAGGTTCCATTGTATTATCTCTGGCTATTGCATTTATACTGTGGAAACGGGATATGTTTTAATACATATGTATTTTTCAACGGCAGCAGCTATAATGTTTGATGAAATTGGTATTGATTTTTACTGGTGTTTGTATTATTATATTTAATGCACTTTTAAAGTGAATAAACCACAAAAGTGCGATATATGCGCCCATAGCTCAACTGGATAGAGCGTCTGGCTACGGACCAGAAGGTTGTGGATTCGATCTCTGCTGGGCGCGCCAATTATAAATGAGACCATGAAAGCGTTTCAAGCTTCTGTGGTCTCATTTTTTAGTATCAAATTATACTTCTCTATAATTTTCATTTGTATTGATATGAATTGAGTTTGCTGCACCATCCCAAACAACCTCGAAATTAAAAAGACGGCCAAGATCACGGAGTTTGAAGTAAGTATACCCGTTTATTCCATAAGCTTTAATATCTATTTCCTTACCATCACAAAACAACTTGAATGTATTTAATAATGCTTTTCTTGTATTAGTATCACGTTTTGACATTTCACCGCCCACCACCGTATAAGGTTTGTTGGACGAAAGGACAATTCCTTTTTCTATATCCCAGGTCACATCAAACTGTTTTGCGCTTCCGCTTAATACATAAGCCAAATCTCTTATCTTAAAGTAGTTATATCCATCGATGCAATATGCGTCAAAATCTATTTTCTTTCCATCAACAAATATACTTGATACTGTGGGTTCAGCCATTGTCGGTTTGGCGGATATAATATTGCTCGGCATTTTTACGTTACTTATTTTAACTTTGGTTGGCAAAGGCTTAATATCATTGTCTCCCACTCCTAATTTTCCATCGGAGTTATTTCCCCAGCTCCATACACTTCCGTCTTTTTTAATAACAACACAGCTGCAATTCTCATGATGTGCATAAAATACATTATCCATAATCTTTTGAGGAGTATTGCTGCTTGTAAACGTCCCATTACCCAGCTGTCCCATATAGTTATCGCCCCAGGACCATAAAGTACCGTCATTTTTTAACGCCAGTATGCTGCCCTCTCCAATTGAGAAGCTGGATACATCATCCATAACTTTCTTTGGGATTTTACTGTCTATATTTGTTCCATCCCCAAGCTGGCCATAATTGTTACTTCCCCATGTCCAAAGTGTGCCATCGGTTTTCAATACGCCATAAACCGGGTATTTTATCCAGTCATTTGAATCTATCAGTACAACATCGTCCATCAGTTTTTTAGGTGCTGTTTGTACATTAATCCAAAGTGATTTATCACTTTTTATTGCACATACACCATAATCTGATGCCACAGTTGCATATATAACATCTGTAAATATTTTTCGTGGAGTCATATTTGTTTTATAATTACCATCCTCAGTACGAATAGGTTCTCCCCAAAACCAAAGACTTTTATCTTTCTTGACGGCAACAGTTTCTTCGGATTCAGAATTGACTAACATAACATCATCCAGGATTTTTATGAACCCATTACGATCACCAAACCAAAGGGAACCATCCTTCTTTATCGCATAAGTATTATAAAAACTCATGTCTACAGAAACAACATCCTCCAGCACTTTTTCCGGTACCATTATTCTAAAATCCAGTGCAAATTTAAATGGTCTGCTAACTCCAATATTATAGCCGTCTCCACTAACCCAAAGAGTCCCGTCATTCTTTATAAAGCCTAATCCTTTGGTACCTGCTGCTATTGTATAATCGTAGGGAAGTATTTCTGAAGAAAATACAGTAACAAATTGATAGCTTAAAACTGCCGTCATATAAGCCAGAAATAATAAAACACTTACAATTCTTTTATATTTCGTCATGGCTTTTCTCCTGTAATATAGTAAAAATATAATTAGAATATTTTATGGCCCAACTGAAAAATTAGTTTGATGTTGTAAAAATATGGAGATTATTAAATTATTATAGCTATCATTTTTATACATTGCAATATATCATAATTTCAAGGAACTGTTTGAAAAAAATAAAAATCTTTAAAATAAATGAAGTTGATACATGGCCTAAATCGTATGACAAAATAGTCCTTTCCTATGATCTGGTGAAATAAGAAATATAGAAAATCTAAAAACAAAATGGCAAATTTTTTAATGAAATAATATTAATAAAAGTTCCCGCGCAAACCAACAGGCTTCACAGGAAGGTTTTCGGCATAAAGGTGGGATACGTCGCCAAATCCAATGCAGCGCGGAACAGCCCAGGTGGATGATCTTTCTTCAAACAGTATTGTTGTTACCGAACTTGTGGGCATCCAGAAACTTGACCACATTAGATTGGTAGGGATGGCAAGCAGATAGGAAAGCCATGCTAAACCAAATGCCACATGTGCAAATACGGCGATTTTTTTGTTGTTCTGTTTCATAATACGGTAAAGATTGCCTTCTTTTTTGTACCCGTGACCAGCAAAGAAAATATCAGATTGCTCGTTAATTTTTTTCAGCAGTTCTAATAGTCCGGGGTCGTTATATGGAGGCCTTTGGAACCAGGTATCATGGTACTCTCCTTTTTTGGCAGAGCGCACTACTTCACCCGGTACATGAAAAACGTGGGTTCTGCCCCAGTTTTCTACTTCTAAGTAATAGTATATTTCCTCTGTCCATTCCAACATTTCAGGTTTTATGCCTGTGAGTTCGGCGGTATAACTCATTGTTTCCCGGGCTCTTCCCAGCGGTGAATAATAAATCTCGTCTATACCCTCTTTTTTAAGCCTCTTTGCCAGAGCTTTGGCCTCAAGGATCCCGGCAGGGGTAAGGACATCCTTTTCATAGTCGGGTTCTCCGTGACGAATAAAATATAACCGCATTAAATGGTCCCTCCTGTTGAAATATAATGCCTCGTCTTAACCTGTATGACATTAATTTTATTATACATGATTAAAATCAAATATATCAAAACGCATGAGTGGTTCACACTAAATATTTTTTAAATATAATGAACTTATCAATGGCTGCGGTGTCAAATTATATAGAATATATAGAAGTAATAAGGAGGAACCCGGCATGAATAACCCTAAAAAAATTAGATCAGGATTATTAATAAAAAAAATCATAACCATATCATTGCTCCTTGTTGTTGCACTCATCTATACATCCTGCGGATCCAGCGGAAAATCCGCATCCGTCGCGCCCGCGGCGAGTTACTCAGCAAATCAGATTAAGAGTGATGACAATTCATATGCAGAGGCTCCAAAGGCGGCGCCTTATCCCGATTCCGGATATGACGGAAGCGGTCTCGGAGAAAGTATTGCTTTCCAGGAACAAGTTGCAGCAGAAAACATAATGAACCAGCGAAAGATAATTATGAGCGGCAATGTCAGTATTGAAACATTGAACTTCGATGAGTCTGTCAATGCCATGGATCAGCTGATAAAAGATTTCGGAGGTTTTGCCGAGACAAGAAATATAAAAGGTAAGAGCCTGGGATCAAAAGCCTTAAGATATGCCTATTACATAATACGAGTTCCGGCCGAAAGCTTTGAGACTGTGCTTAAAAGCATGGGAAACATCGGAACGGTTATAGAATCATCCTCCGAAGGAACAGATATCACTGATCAGTACTATGACACAGAAACAAGAATAAAGGCTCTAAAAGTTCAGGAAGAAACTCTCCTTGACATTCTGGCCAAGTCAACAAAGCTGGAGGACGTTATTACGCTTGAACAAAGAATTGCCGAAGTTCGATACGAGATTGAAAGTCTTGAAAATAAAATAAAAAATTACGACAGATTGATAGCGTTCAGCAGAATTACCGTACATATTAATGAAGTAACCGACAGAACTGAGACAAAACCTGAACCGGTTACATTAAGTGAAAGAGCATCCAGATCTTTTGCCCAGTCCCTCGAAAACTTCAGGATAGGCTTTGAGAATTTTATTGTTTGGTTGCTCTACTCATGGATCAATATAATTATATTCTTAACTGTAGTATGGATTGTGATAATTATAATCAAGAAAAGAAAAAAACGACCAGCAAAAAATATTTCTCAGCCAAAAGAAGAAATCGAAAAAGCAGAAGATAAAACCAAAGAAAAATAAACGCTGATAATATCCCCTAACGACATATTTCCGCTTATACCGACGTAAAATATTGCGAAATATGTTTTAAAACTGTCAATTTGGGTAATAATAATCACTTGTATTTTACTCAACCAGGAGATATGATAGTTGGGGGATAACATGAAAATACTTGGTGAATCTGACAGAGACATAAAAAACTATTTTATTGCGATAATAATATCACTTATTCTTGGCGGCCTGGTTATTGTAAATACAAATATCTATCTTAACAATATGGTTCGACAATCATTGGTCGAGATAGCTAAGATGGGTGCAAAAAACATTGAAAATAATATTGAATGGCATTTTGACAGACTGGAACTTCTTTCGGAGTCTGAGATTATATACAGTGACAAGTACTCCATTGAAGATAAATTGGAATATTTAAACCAATCTAATAAGTCAAACACGCATGATGAACTTGCATATATCACAACAGATGGGGTGATGTATGTAGCATCAGGAATGAAATTCGATGTAAGCAGGGAGAAATTCTTTTTAGAAGCCAAAGAAGGCAAAAGGGCCGTCGAGATGATGGAACTTATGTTCTATCCCGATTACCCTGCAATAGCCTTCACTTATCCGGTTTTTCATAATAACAGCATAAAAAGTTTTGTATCTTTAATTTATTCAACAGAAGGTCTATGTGAAATAGTAGAAAATATTAAATTCGGCAAACAGGGTTACGGGTATATCATCGACTCTGATGGCTTTATTATTGCACACATTGACAGAAGCATCGTAAAAAACAAAGAAAGGTCCATTGATGACGCCAATCATGATCCCAGCCTGAAAAAGCTTGCAGATCTTGAAATGAGGATGTTGAAGGGGGAGACAGGCTCAGGATCATATATATATAATGGTCAGAAAAAAATAATGGGATTTTCTAGGATTGAAAATGCATCCTGGAGTTTTGCGGCTACTTCCCTGGAGAAAGATGCTTTTGATAATGCCAGCACTGTTGTAACAATAGTTACATTGGTAGTAGGCACCTTCTGCCTTAGCCTGATTTTAATACAAATATATTTTTTGGCTCTGAGCAAGAAATCAAAAAGAGAGGAAAAAACCCTCAGGAATGCTGTCGAAACAGCCAATATCATAATCATATCCTTCCTGGATGACGGAATAATCCTGGAATTCAATATTAATGCGGCTAATATTCTGGGATACGATCCCAAAAAGATAATCAAAATTTTTAGCATATATGATTTGCTTACTCCAAATGATCAACAAAAGCTAAAACGTGAACTGGAAGAACATAGAAAAGGTCTTACTAAAAAGAATTTTGAGCTGAGCATGATAACAGCTGAAGGTAAAACCGAATATGTATTATTCAATCTTAATATTATAAATAAAGACAGTGCTGCGCCCACATATGAATTAATGGGTATTTGCATAACAGACCGTGTAATGTCGGAAAGACAGTTGATAGAGAAACATGAGGAACTCACTGCGGTATATGAACAGCTGGCAGCTTCGGAAGAGGAATTGAAAGATCAACTGGATGAGTTGATCAGGCAAAAGATGCTGCTGCAGGAGAAAGACGACAGGCACAATCTTGTAGTCGAAGCTTCCAATATAGGTATATGGGACTGGGATGTAAAAAGAGATACATATTTCTATTCACAGAAATGGTATGATATTTTAGAAGTCGAAAAGGGAAAAATATCTGGGAATGAGAGGACATACAGATTAAATGCGATTTTGAGAGAGGACCGGGAAATAGCCGAAAAAGCATATGTTGATTGCATGAACAGGATAACTCCATACTTTGAATGTGAGTATCGCATAATGACACCAACCGGCAAAATCAAATGGATTTATGAAGTGGGAAAGACTCAGTTCGACAGTTTAGGAAATCTCATAAGAATGGCCGGGGCCCTCTCCGACATCACTGTGAAAAAAGAATCCGAAGAAAGAATACATAAACTTGCCTATTATGATACTCTAACCGGATTGCCCAATCGCAGCAGGCTTACCGAGAAATTCTATGAAATAGCCAAAGTCCCTGAACGTAAGATTGCCATTATAATCATTGATATTGACAGTTTTAAACTGATAAATGATTCGTATGGTCATGAAATAGGGGACAAGCTGCTGGTAGAAGTCTCAGAAAGGCTTCACAGCATGAACATAGACAACTCCTATATAGCCAGGATGGCCGGAGACGACTTTGCCGTGATGGTCTGGGACTATGAGGATGAAAGCAGGATAATCGAAATAGTTACAGGACTGTTGAATTGTATTGATGGCATGGCATATATTGGGGATTACAGCATCGTAATTGAAACAAATATCGGAGTAGCCCTCTACCCGAAGGACGGCAGCAGTTTTGATATTATTTATAAAAATGCTGATACCGCAAAATTACAAGCTGATGAAAAACGAATGAAATATGCCTTTTATAATCAGGGTATGAATGACGCCATTTTAGAAAGGCTCAACCTGCAAAACAGCCTGAGGACGGCACTGAACAAGAAAGAATTTGTTCTGTTTTATCAACCTCAATATCGTGCGGCAGATAAAAAAATAATGGGATTTGAAGCTTTAGTGCGATGGAACAGTGAACATATGGGTATGGTACCTCCAACAAAGTTTATTCCCATAGCTGAGGAGACGCATTTTATAATACCGTTGGGTGCATGGATACTGGAAGAAGCCGTTAAATTTATTAAAAGGCTGCATAACCTTGGTCATACTGATTTGATAATGTCTGTGAATATATCAAGTATCCAGTTTAATCAAAAGGATTTTTCTGAATTTGTTATAGATCTTATCAATAGATATGATTTACCCCCAAAAACCCTCGAACTTGAAATTACCGAAACGGTAATGATGGGGTCAATGGATAATGTAATAAATAATATGAACAGAATAAGGGAAATTGGAATTCGGATAGCTTTGGATGATTTCGGTACAGGATATTCATCATTGAACTATCTTACCAAGATTCCCATCAACACTTTAAAGATCGATAAAGTTTTTATTGATGATGTTGGATTGAAAAGAGAAAGAAGCCTCCTGGTGGAAACTATCGTAAATATAGCTCACGCACTGGGATTAAGTATCGTGGCAGAAGGGGTGGAAACAGAAGAGCAGTACATGTACCTCCTTGAGCATAAATGTGAACGCATTCAGGGTTATTATTTCAGCAAGCCATTGCCTGAAGATAAAGTGATGGATTTAATTACAGATCATTGACATTGTCCTTTTATTTATGATATAGTTATTGAGCTAATAATATAGTATGACGAATATTCAGAGATAGAAAAAATGCGTGTAAGCCCCAAAAATGAAGTCTTGGAAGGAGGCATTCTTCGAAATGTCTGATGCAAAAAAGGAGAAAAGCTCAAAAAAGAGTGGCAGCGGTGAAGCAAAAACGGCTAACCGCAACAGCATGAGAAGAGCTAAGCGTAAAATATGCCAGTTCTGTGTCGATAAAGTTGCTGAAATTGATTATAAGGATTTGACAAAGACCAGGAAGTACCTGTCAGAGAAAGGGAAGATTCTTCCCAGAAGAATTTCCGGTTGCTGTGCGAAGCACCAGCGCCAGCTGACAGTGGCAATCAAGAGAGCCAGACACATTGCTTTGCTGCCTTATACAACTGACTAATTAAAAACTAACAGCCTATAGATATTAATCTATAGGCTGTATTTCAATTAGGATCCAGTCGTCCTGAGAATCGTATTACGGAGTCATTGGATCTTTTGCGTTAACATAACAAGATTATTTGCTAACGCTCAGCATACATTGGTGTCTTCTGAAGAGTCGCGTAGCGAAATCGAAAGATCATATGTATTAACATACAAGATTCATAATAAGGACAGGCATGGGAAATTAGGACTTCTGCCCCCTGTAATGCTATAATTGTTTCGGAAAGTAGGGGTGGAAGTGATAAAATGAATAACAGAGGAATTGATATCACCAGAAATTTAAGGATTATTGAAAGCCTTAAAAGCGATTTACTCCTTTCGGTTTCTCAGCTGTATAACGAGATGGCGTCAGAAACCGGGGAAAATATCAGAGAAGTAGCTCTTGACACATTATCAGACACAATAATTATCAGCTACCTGCTTTCGAGAAGACTGGGAATTGATTATCCCACACTGGAGAGACAAATATCTGCGAAAATACGTCTTGGTCTTTTGCAGGAGCATGAAACGGAAAAATATTTTGGTGATTTGTCAGCTTTGTCCCGTATTCGAAACCATATCCCGCAAGCGGGTGATGCATCATAAGACAATATGGGGCAGCCGACAATTCACTATTATCAATATTATGGAGGTTGCGCCATGAAGGTTATTTTGAAGCAGGACGTTAAGACCCTGGGGAAAAAAGATCAAATTGTTGAGGTTAACGACGGATATGCCAGGAACTTCCTAATACCGAAGGGTCTTGCAGTCGAGGCAACACCCGCCGCTCTTAATGAAGCGAAGGCTAAAAACGCTGCAGAAAAACACAGGAAAGAAAACGAGCTTGCCAATGCCCAAAAACTGGCCGCTAAAATGTCCGGCATTAAGGTCATTGTAAAATCCAAGGCAGGAGCTAACGGTAAACTGTTCGGTTCCGTAACAAGCAAAGATATTGCGGATCAATTAAAAGCTCAGCACAAAATAAATATAGATAAAAAAATGATCAATCTTCCGGATGCTATAAAATCCCTGGGAGAGACTGAGGTTGAGATCAAACTGTATGCCGGAGTGGCAACTAAGATTAAGGTTATAGTTGAGGATTATCAAGGCGCTTAATTGACCGGGGGGAACGAAATGGAGGAATTATCGAGGATTCCGCCTCATAATGTGGAAGCGGAACAAGCGATATTAGGGGCGCTGCTGATTGACAGGAATGCATTATTCGAAGTAAGCGGCAGACTGAGAGCCGATTTCTTTTATTTGGAGAAACACAAGGAAATATATGAGGCAATCATTTCTCTTTATGAAGAGGGTATGCCGGTTGATATAGTTACGGTATCGGATGTTCTTTCTCGACGCGGAAGCCTTGAGAAAGTAGGAGATGTTGATTATATTGCCAATCTGGCAAATTCAGTGGTGACAACCGCAAATGTATCCCATTATGTATCAATTATTGAAGATAAGGCATTGTTAAGGCAGCTTATCGAAGCTTCGGGAAAGATTATTGATATGGGATACAAAGGTACCATGGAAGGCGTAGAAGTTCTTAATGAAGCCGAAAAGCAAATTTTTGACTTGGCTCAGGGGCTAAACAGGACAGGGCTTGAACCGATCAATACATTATTGGACAAAACCTTTACCCAACTTGAGGAGTTGTGTCTGAAAAAAGGGGAAATAACCGGTGTCCCCAGCGGTTTTATAGATTTGGACAGAAAAACGTCAGGTTTTCAAAACTCAGACCTTATTCTTGTTGCAGCCCGTCCGGCAATGGGCAAAACCTCCTTTGTCTTAAACATTGCCGTGAATGCTGCTTTGCGTAATTATCCCGTTGCGATTTTCAGCCTTGAAATGTCCAGGACTCAGCTGGTAAACAGGATCCTGGCGTTGGAATCCATGGTGGAATTAGAAAAGATGAGGACCGGAAAGCTGGATACAGAGGACTGGAAAAAGATCGGTTATACTCTTGGTCCTTTAGGAAAGGCCCCCATATACATAGACGATAACGCCAGTACAAACACAATGGAAATGTTGTCCAAACTGAGAAAGCTGAAACTGGAAAAAGGTCTGGGACTGGTGATTATTGACTATTTGCAGCTTATGGAGGGCAGAAAAAAGAGCGATAATCGTCAGCAGGAAATTTCTGAAATTTCACGGTCATTGAAAATTATGGCAAAGGAGCTCAATGTGCCTGTTATAGCCTTATCTCAGTTAAGCAGGGCACCGGAACAGCGAGCTGATCACCGTCCTATTCTAAGTGATATGAGGGAGTCGGGAGCTATCGAACAGGATGCTGATATGGTAATTTTCCTGTACAGGGATGATTATTACAATGAAGACACCGAAAAACGGAACATAGTCGAAGTAATTATTGCTAAACACAGAAACGGTTCTACCGGAATGGTTGAATTAGCTTGGATACCCGAATATACCAAGTTCGGGAATCGCTTATATGATAATCAATCCCATAGCGCTGCCAGGTAATGACAATGGATAATAAGAGTTTGGTGGAACGGGTAAAAAATAATATTCTCAATAAAAGTCTGCTGGAACATGGAAATAGAATCATTGTCGGCATATCCGGGGGAGCGGATTCTGTCTGTCTGCTGAAAATTCTTCGTGAAATAAAAGATGAATTTAACTTAACTATCATTGCCGTTCATGTTAATCATGGCCTCAGAGGACCGGAGGCTGATCATGATCAATCCTATGTAGAAGAGCTTTGTAAAGAATGGGACATACCTGTAAAAACATACTTTGCAGACATAAAAGCCCTCAGCAAAAAGATGGGGGTTTCCGAGGAAGAAGCCGGCCGGGAGGCCCGGTACAGGATATTTAAAAAGGTGTTAAAAAACACTGGTTCTGACTATATTGCTGTAGCCCACAACCGGGATGATCAGGCTGAAACTGTTATGCTTAATATTTTAAGAGGTACGGGGCTGGACGGGCTATGCGGAATGACTATGAAACAGGGGGAAATAATTCGTCCTTTATTGAATATATCCCGCAGACAAATTATAGAATATCTTGAAAGCAACAAAATCCGTTACTGTACTGACAGCAGCAATAAATCTTCCGAATATACCCGCAACCGTGTTAGAAATGAACTTTTCCCTGTAATCAAGAAATTGTTTGATATTGATGCTGTTAATCAGCTATACAGGCTCTCAATGCTGGTCAGCGAAGACAGAGATCTTCTTGAGCAGGTGGCAAGAAATTCTTTTGATGCGGTAGTTTTGGAAGACAAGGATGACGTGGTTCTTTCAGCAACCGGATTAAGAACTTTATCAAATGCCGTTGTAAAGAGGATAATCAGAATGGCATGGGAAAGAATAAACAAAAGCAGAAAGAACCTTGAGTCGGTGCATGTTGACCAAATAATAACCTTATGCCAAAATAATCGTACAGGTAAAAAAGTGAAATTAAAAAACGGAATAGAGGTTCTTTTATCATATGATAGATTAATTTTTACAAAAGCGGGTAAAAAATATGTTAAGCCCTATTCATATTCCGTTAACACGGAAGGTTTTACCGAAGTGAAAGAGCTGAATGCAGTTTTGGAAGCCAGGATATTAAATGAGAGCGAAATATCGCAATTAGACGACTTTACATCGGTTAATGAAACCTCCCTGATTCAGTTTTTTGATTTAGACAGGCTGAATGGGGAAATAGTTATAAGAAGCCGCTTAGACGGAGACAGAATAAGGCCGTATAATTCAAACGGCGAAAAGAAGCTTAAAAAGTTTTTTATTGACCAGAAGGTTCCCGGGGAAAAGAGAGATACTATTCCTCTGGTAGCCCAAGGCAACAAAATAGTATGGATCGTGGGGATGCGAACCTCAGAAGACTATCGGGCACGAAAGGGTTCAAGAAAAATATTGATGCTTTCGTGGAGTAATCTAAAAGACGGAGGAGAAGAAAATGCCTAAAATAAGCGTATTGATACCAAGAGAAGAAATCCAGGCAAAGACGGAGGAATTAGCTAAAAGAATTTCCGAAGATTATGCAGGTAAAGATCTATTACTTGTAGGAGTTTTAAAAGGCGGATTTATGTTTTTGGCAGATCTTTGCAGAGCCATAACAATAGATGTAAGTATAGATTTTATTTCTGTGTCCAGCTATGGGAACACGACTGTATCATCAGGGGTCGTAAGGATCCTTAAAGATATTGATTATGATATTACGGGAAAACATGTTTTAATAGTGGAAGATATTGTAGACACAGGCTTAACGCTTACATATCTGAAGGATTTGTTCGCGGCGAAACACTGTGCCAGCGTTAAGGTATGTACTATGCTGGATAAACCGTCAAGAAGAAGAGTTCCCCTTGAAGTTGATTATCAGGGTATTGTTATTCCGGATAAATTTGTCATCGGGTACGGTCTTGACTATGCTGAGAAATATCGTAATTTGCCTGATGTATGTGTGATAGAGGAATTGTAACTTTATTACTGTTAAAACTCTTTTTATTGTGTTTTTATAGTTGGTGTGATACCATTAAATGAGTTTGAAACCGGGGTATTATACCAATCAATATACAGAAATCACAGGAGGTTGAATATATTTGAAGAAAGTAAGGGGCTTTAGTTTTTACGTTATCATATTTGTGATTACGGCCCTAATCATAATGTTATATAGTAATATCAGTAATCCTACTGTTATGAAGTATTCCGATTTTCGCAGGGAATTAAACAATGGGAATGTAAAGAACGTATTAGTGCAGACTCTCCAGGCTGAAGTAATTCTCGAGCGTCCGTCGGGGAATTTTTCGCCTGATTTCAGGTATACAATAAGTTTCCTTTCGCAGGATTCTTTTATGCAGCTTTTGGATAGGGCTTTTGACGAAGGAAAGCTGCAGAGCTATGATATTGAGAAGAAGGCAAGCCCGCCATGGTGGCTGGAAATGCTTCCGATGTTCGCCATGGTTATTCTGGTTGTTTTCTTCTGGGTTTTCTTTATCCAACAGTCGCAGGGCGGGGGCAACCGTGTAATGTCATTTGGCAAGAGCAAGGCCCGTATGGCAAATGACGACAGTAAACTCAAGGTAAGGTTCAGCGACGTTGCCGGAGCCGATGAAGAAAAAGAAGAACTGGAAGAAATAGTACAATTTTTAAAAGAGCCTAAAAAGTATGTGGAGTTAGGAGCCCGTATACCAAAAGGAGTGCTTTTGGTGGGACCTCCCGGAACGGGTAAAACCCTCCTTGCCAAGGCTGTGGCAGGGGAAGCCGGGACACCTTTCTTCTCCATAAGCGGTTCTGATTTTGTGGAAATGTTTGTGGGCGTAGGCGCATCCCGTGTTCGGGATTTGTTTGAGCAGGCAAAGAAGAATGCGCCATGTATAGTTTTTATCGATGAAATTGACGCTGTCGGACGGCACAGAGGCGCAGGTCTCGGCGGCGGACACGACGAACGCGAGCAGACCCTGAATCAGCTTTTGGTTGAGATGGACGGTTTTGGCGTTAATGAAGGAGTTATTGTTCTTGCAGCCACCAACAGACCGGACATTCTGGACCCGGCTTTAATGCGTCCAGGCCGCTTTGACAGACAGGTAGTGGTAAACTATCCCGACATAAGAGGACGTGAAGAAATTTTACGGGTTCATTCCAAGAATAAACCTTTGGCTGATGACGTAGATCTTAAGGATATTGCCAAGACAACACCCGGGTTTACCGGAGCCGATTTGGAAAATCTCCTCAATGAAGCGGCTCTTCTTGCAGCCCGCAAGAATCTTAAAGTCATCACCATGGCAGAGATAAAAGAGGCTAATTATAAGGTTATGATGGGTCCTGAAAAGAAGAGCAGAGTAATAAGCGATAAAGAAAAGAGGCTTACTGCTTATCATGAAGCCGGTCACGCGATTGCCGTACGCCTTGTCTCAACCACCATGAAGGTTGACCGCGTAACCATTATTCCTTCCGGTCGTGCCGGAGGCTTTACATCTTACAAACCGGACGAAGACAGGCAATATACCACGAAAGCTCAGCTTATTGAGCAGATTATCGTAAGCCTGGGAGGCAGAGCGGCAGAGGAATTGATGCTGGGCGAAATCAGCACCGGAGCGGCGAGTGATCTGAAGCATGCCAACAATATCGCCAGAAATATGATAACCAAATATGGAATGAGCGATGAGCTCTCCAACCTGGTATTCGGCGATGAAAATGATGAAGTTTTCTTAGGCAAGAGTTATGCTCATACGCGTAATTACAGTGAGGAGATATCAGCCAAGATCGATATGGAAATCAAGAAGATCATTGATGATGCTTATAACAAGGTTAAGCAAATCCTCATTGATAACAAACAGAGGCTGGAAGATATCACTGCAGCGCTTTTGGATAAAGAGCGCTTAGAGGCCGATGAATTCGAAGAGATTTTCAAGAACGGATATAATCCGCCGGCAGTTGATGCATAAAACAACAAATAACAAGCGCCTGTTGGGAATGACCCGATGGGCGCTTTCATTATGGTTATAAATATTCCATATAAGTGTTTATAAGACGGCTGATGATTCCCGAGTGTGAATCAAAAACGGGCGCTGACTTTTTCAATTTCATAAACTTCATATTAATAAAAAATATGAGATTTTTCCTCAACGTTTTTCGTTCCTCAATCGTATTATTTATGAAAGGGGGAAGACAATTGAAAGGTTCTTTGTTGCGTACGAATGAAGAGCTGACCCAAATTTATAATCGCCATATTAAAACGGTATACCGTGTTTGTTTCATGTATATGAAAAACCAGTCTGATACAGAGGATATGGTACAGAACACTTTCCTTAAGCTTATGCGGGATAAAACCGTTTTCCAGAGCGAAGAACATGAGAAAGCCTGGCTTATCAGAACTGCCTCCAACCTGTGTAAAGATTATTTTAAACACTGGTGGTCTAAAACCGTGGGTATGGATCAGATAAATGATACAGCAGTGGATCAGAAATTTGCGGTAGACAGTAATTTGGAGATGGTTCTTGCTCTTCCTCCAAAATATAAAACCCCGATTTATCTCTATTACTATGAGGGATACTCCACAGTGGAAATAGCACGGATATTGAAAAAGAAAGAATCCACCGTAAGAAGCTGGCTGCATAAAGGCAGAAATTTATTAAGAATGGAAATGGAAGGTGATTTGGAGTGAAAAGGGAAGAATTGAAGAGTTCTTTTGATAAAGTGGAACCAGACCAAGCCGCCCAAATGCGGATGTTGAACAATATTCTGAGTCACTCCGGAAAGGAGAAAAAAGCGATGTTTAATATGTTTAATTATAGAAAAGCTCTCCCTGCGCTGGGACTGGCTATAATTATAGCCGGCAGCATTCTGACCTATGACATTATAGGCGGGAAAAATAATTCATCCCCGCCGGAATATGCAAACCCGGGTGCCGCCGATGCGAGAGAAGATATGGTTGCCCCACTGATAAATCAATTTCAGCTGGGTGAAAGGCATTATATACTTTTATCCGATGATTTTAGGACTGAATACGGATTTCCGCAGCAAATAGATGAAAATGATATTGGAGAAAAACTTGCCACCATCACAAAGAGCGTTGATCCCAGCTTGATCGGCGGAGAAGTGTACTACTACAAACCCGCGGGCTCAGAAGCTGTGGTGGCTGTGAAAAAGAATGATTCGTACATGCTTTTCAAATTCTTTACGTTTGAAAGCTATAATAACAATAAGGATGAGGATGCTGTCGAGTATCTGAAACTTTTCGGTATAAACAGTGCTGAAGATATTGCCAAGATTCAGTTTATTGAATATTCGATGGAAAGCAGGATAAAAGGCGGATTCGATCTTATAGGCGAATTGACCGATCTTGATGAGATAGCTCGATTTTACGGATATTTTTCGCCGCTTAAAGATTCCAGCGATAAATATTTTGATAAGTTGTTCAACTATAATACGGGCGGAAACAGAGGAACAGATGTTGAGATCGATGTTGCTCCCCGTCAGGTTGACCCTGTAGCCCCCGATGCAGGGCAAAATATAGCCTATCCTGGGAAAGACGCCCCGGTAAATCCGGAACCTGACAGCATAGAATATGCCGAAGATATGCCTATGGTCAAAAGCGATGAAGTACAGAAGGGGACCACAGAAGGCAGATCCGTATTGACCGATGAACCAGGGGCTATTATGGATATGGGTAGTACCGAGCCTGTGACTGGAGGTACCACACCTTCTCAAGCGGGAGCGGTAGGAAATGCTCTTGCAAACCCGGTATATATACGGATATACAATAAAAGCGGCATATACTTTGAGACCGTTTATTACAGAAATATAGGCTTTATCTCAAGGTATGAAATAAATAAAGAATTCGTGGATTTTCTGGAAGGCTGTATCAAATAAATTTAAATGCATCCTGAACGAAATACCATTAATATCATTCTGAACGAGCGCAGAATCCCTTATTGTCATCCTGAGCGGAACGAAGTGGAGTCGAAGGATCTTTCAAGTTAACATAAAAAGCAGCGGAGAATCTATCAGGATTATTCGCTGCTTTCTTTATTGATAAAATGAATTGATTCATCAGTAATATTTTATTATTATTTTATAAAATATAGCTATTGTTTATCTGCGATAGAGAGTATTTATTTCTTTAACTGTTGAAGCTGTTGGATTATCTTTGTACCTGACGATGTTCCGATTCGGTCTGCGCCGGCTTTGATCATTGACAGCGCTGTATCAAGCTCACGAATACCGCCGGATGCTTTAACGCCCATCTTTGAACCTACCGTTTTACGCATCAGCGCTACATCATGTTCAACCGCTCCACCTGTAGAAAAACCTGTAGATGTTTTTACGAAGTGTGCGCCGGCTTCCAGGGAAAGGTTGCAAGCCTCTATTTTCTCATCATCATTCAAAAGGCAGGCCTCAATAATGACCTTAACCAGAGCGCTCTTTCCGGCTGCATCTACAACAGATGCGATATCATCTTTCACTAAACTGAGATTTCCAGACTTGAGAGCCCCTATGTTGATCACCATGTCGATTTCTTCTGCGCCCATTTCTACCGCTGTTTTGGTTTCAAAAGCTTTTGACTTGCTACTCATCGCACCTAACGGAAAACCTACCACGCAGCAAGTTTTGACATCGCTTCCCCTCAGCATGTCAGCGACAACATCAACATAACAGGAATTGACGCATACCGAAGCAAAATTGTACTCAAGAGCCTCTTTGCATAAAATCTTAATCTGTTCTTCAGTTGCATCAGCTTTAAGTAAAGTGTGGTCAATGTATTTAGACAAGGGTTTTTGAAGAATTTCATCGAGATTTAAGTAATTGTATGAATTGATACTGCTCATTTTACAAATCCTTTCATTATTATTTTATAGTCTTTGGTTAAATTCTACCTTTTCATTGTTTACACCTAAAATAGTAAAGTATTTAACGCCGTGTTCAAAAAAAGGAAGATATTTTATCTCACCTTCAATTGCAGTATAACCGAGACTAGACACATATTCATATACCTTTTCGATATCTGACACGTCTATGGCAATATGATCTACAGCACCATTTGTCATAGAAGGTTGTTTTGAGAAATAAGTTTCAATGACACAACTTCCTTTACTGAGAAATGCCACATCATCTTCAGCACTTTCGGTTTTCCTCCAATCAACCTTGAACCCAAATTGTTCAAAAAAGCTTATTGTTTTATCAACATCTGCTGTGGGAATACCAATATGCTGTAATCCAATAAATAATTCTTCAGGTTTTTTCATGTTTCCTTTCCCCCTCTTATTCTACTAAAAATAAATTTTTACCAGTACCTTTATAAAAATCAACGTAATCTGACGGTATTTTATTAGTTGTAATAATATTTTTTATCTGATTTATATCAAACACCGGAACAAAAGCATGACGATTGAATTTGTAACTGTCTGCAAAAACATAAAAGTCACGCGAAGCATTTATAAGGTGTGTATACAGCGGGATTTGCTTGCGGTTCTTAATCGTGTATCCGCAATCTAATTCAATACCGTCGACGGTAATAAACACTTTGTCAAAATAAAACGATCCCAAATATTTTTCGATTTCGTTATCCAGGGAAATCGTTTCGATAAAATCGGTTCCTGCGCGAACATCACCGCCAAGAAGTATAAGTGATATATTTGGGCAAAAAACCAATTCAGGGATAATTGAAATGTTTGTTGTAACGACAGTAAGATGTTCAATGTTCTTAATAAAACCGGCAAAAAAATTACATGTCTTTCCTGAACCAATAAAAATACAATCTCCTTTTTTAACAAAAGTAGAAGCAAATTTTGCAATAATTAATTTTTCTTCGTCTATTTCATTTAAAACGCCGATGTTTTTAGAACTAAGACTTGGTTTGGATTTTAGTTGTATACTTCCTTTTGATCTTACGATAAGACCTTTATCGGACATTGATGTAAAATCGCGACGAACAGTTGCAGGCGAAACTTTAAGGAGTTCACATATTTCATCAGTTGTAGCCACTTTATGAGCTTTCAAATAATCAAGAATATACATTTCGCGTTCAGCATATTTTAGCTTCCTGTTTTTTATATTCATTATACGTGCTCTCCCTTATATATATTTGAAAATATTTATTCATTTGAAATTGTATAGTAAATATGAATCTTTTGTCAATACTTATTTGCATTATTAAGATTAAAAATAAGCGATTCTAGATCTTAAAATCATTATTATTAATATTAAATAATCAAAAACGATCAAATATAAAAATTTATTGTCGAATATTACAAAAACCTATTGACTAACCGACTGCTATTTGTTAAAGTGTTTATGTAAAATTTCAGTACAAAAGATCAGTAACAATCATTTTCAATCATTTTTATTGTCAAAAGGCGTGATTATTTAAGTGTATATTGCTTCAGATTGGTTAATACCAGGAATGGTTTAACAAATATTTCAAAACAATCTAGGAGGAAGAAAAATATGAAACGATTTCTCAGCGCATTACTTGCATGTATCATGTTGTTGACCCTATTAACTGCTTGCGGCGGAAATACAGGGACCGCCCCGACCGGCAATCCTGATTCGAACCCAAGTCCAACTTCAAGTTCAGCCCCAAATTCAGGCGGGAATACTTCTAAGACTTATTCAGTCGGTTTTGTTCTTCGAACCACAGGAAATGCCTATTATGCCAACATAGGCGAGGGCGTCAAGGCAGCTTGCGAAAAGCTTGGATGGCAGTGCACAGTGCTGGATTCAAATAACGATACATCCAAAGAGCTTGAAAATATGGAAACTCTCGTTGCAGCAGGAGTGGATCTGATTTTCCTCGATTGCGTTGATCCAAGTGCAGCAACAGCAAGTCAGAGAGTTGCGTATGAAGCAAATATACCAATCATCAACCTCGACTCCGGAGTTGAAGATATGTCCATGCAGGTTACCACTGTATACTCTGACAATGAGCAGAACGGTCTTGCAGTAGGGAAATATTATGCAGCCACCCTTGATAAAGATTACGAAATCAGTGCTATACTTTTAAGCGGAAATACTGGTTCAATTGCAGGACAACAAAGACGCGAAGGCCTTATGGCCGGAATAATCATGCAGCGCACAGGTTGTACCGAAGAAGAAGCCTGGAAAGCTGCGGATGAGATGGAGAAGTCTATTGTAAGCACTGGTAAAGCAAAAAATGAAGCAGCTAAATTTGAAATTACCGGACAGGGTTGGGGCAACTGGACAATTGACGAAGGCCTGGTTGCAGCAGAGGATTTGATAACAGCTAACCCCAATGTTAACCTTGTCCTTGCTGAAAATGACTCTATGCTGATTGGTGCAATTAAAGCTCTTGAAAATGCCGGTATTACTTACGGAAAAGACGGCAAAGTAAAACTTATTTCTGCTGCTGACGGCAGCAAGCAAGGTTATGATTATATTAAAGCCGGTAAAATCATGGCTATAGGTGAAAACAGTCCGTCCAAGATTGGTACTCTTGGTATGAAGATTGCTGAAGAAATTCTTGTTCAAGGCAAGGATCCGAGTAGTTATGATGATATAACCATGACAGAAGCAATAGCTGTTACCGCAGAGAATGTCGACGAGCATTACGATTATGGCTTCTAAACAAGGAACGATTATTATAATTTGCAAAGCTTGAAAAGCAAGATAATTTTATACTGGTTTAAGCGGAGTTAAGTTTATGTTTAAAATATTCTTAACTCCGCTATTAAAAGAATTATATTTTGGTTTATAAACAGCCAAAAAAATGCCAGAGGGATAATATGAAAGAAAAAGAGTATCAGTTAGAGATGCACCATATCAGCAAACAATTCAATGGTGTTTTTGTACTTCAGGACATTTCAATCCAGATTAAGCCGGGAGAAGTACATGCACTCGTTGGGGAAAACGGAGCAGGCAAGTCAACCCTGATTAAAATTCTTTCAGGGGCATATACCAAGGATGCCGGCGAGATTTACATTGATGGTCAAAAGGTAAATATTACATCTCCGCTGGATGCAAAAAAACTTGGTATAGCCGTAATTTATCAGGAGTTTATGTTAGCCCCGGACTTGAGTGTGGCCGAAAATATTTTTATCGATAAATTAGCCGGAAATAAAAGATTTATTAATTGGAAAAAGTTACAGAATGACGCAAAAAAACAGTTGGAAGACCTGGGTTTTACTGACATTCCCGTAATGGCAAAAGTCAGGGATTTAAGTGTGGCACATCAGCAGGTGGTTGAAATCTGCAAATGTCTGACACGGGACGCAAAAATACTTGTATTTGACGAGCCGACAGCTGTGCTGACTTTAACAGAGACGCAGAAGCTGTTTAATGTTATAAGATTGTTGAAAGAAAAAGGTGTAAGTATTATTTTCATATCTCATCATTTGGAAGAGATATTCGAATTATGTGACAGGGTAACCGTACTAAAAGACGGCAATTATATGGGAACATGTTCTGTCTGCGATATCAGCAAGAAAGATCTCATACAAAAGATGATAGGAAGAGAATTAACCCAGATGTTTCCGAAAAGGAATGCGACTATCGGTGATGTAGTTCTGAAGGTAGAAAACCTTAGTGTCGGCAAAAATATAAAAGACATCAATTTTGAGGTTCGTAGCGGAGAAATCCTCGGCTTCAGCGGCTTAGTCGGCTCAGGAAGAACTGAGGTCATGAGAGCAATTTTCGGTGCGGATAAAATGAAAACAGGGAAAGTAACATTTCTCGGCAAGAACGTAAAATTTACTGATCCCAAATGTGCAAATGCGTATGGATTAGGCTATTTATCGGAGAACAGAAAATCACTCGGATTACTTATTAATCAAAGTATACGTGTAAATACAACTATGGCTTCTCTATGTAGAGTCACTAAGAGAGGATTTCTGGAAAAAAAGAAAGAAAAGAGTTATATTGTTTCACTACTTGAAACAGTCAAAACAAAATATGGATGTATAGAAGATAATGTAAGCAGCCTGAGTGGTGGTAATCAACAGAAGGTTGCTTTGGCTAAGTGGATATCCGCGGATTGTAAATGTCTGATTTTGGATGAACCGACACGTGGTGTCGATGTCGGAGCAAAAATAGAAATATATAATATAATAAACAAGCTTGCGGAGCAGGGAGTTGCAATAATTATGGTTTCTTCAGAAATGACTGAGATTATAGGTATGTGTGATCGAGTTCTGGTTATGCATCAGGGTAGAATCACCGGTGAGTTGCAAAAAGAAAACCTCTCCGAAGAAAATATCATTAAATTAGCGCTTAAGGAGGTTGCACTCGTATGATAAAGACAGGCAGCCAAAACAAAATTGCTCAGTTTTTCATCAAAAACAATACATATATTATTTTTTTGATTCTGTTTCTGGCTTGTAGTATCGCATCCGATAAGTTTTTTTCTGTTTTGAATCTGCGTAATATTCTTTTACAGCAGTGTGCTCCGATCCTGGTGTCCATTGGAATGCTGATGGTTGTGCTTACCGGTGGAATAGATCTTTCAGTCGGTTCTGTAATGGCTGTTGGTTCTTCGCTTACTGCAGTGCTTATAGTAAGTTACGGATTGTCATGGCCGCTTGCAAGTGCTGTGTCAATAATAGTCGGCGCGATAATGGGAACAATCACCGGCCTGCTTGTTGCATATTTAAATTTTCAAGGTTTTGTTGCCTCCCTGGCCATGATGACAATTGCAAGGGGTATAGCATATACCATAACAAATGCCACTCCTATTAATCTTAGCAAAGCAACACTTCATGTTTTATCGTCGGGCCAATACAGCTATCCGATTATATGGATTACATTGCTTCTTATCATTGTGTTTACTGTTATTTGCAACTTTACATCATATGGAAGAATTGTGATAGCTACCGGCAGCAACTCGGAAGCTGTAAGACTCTCAGGAATTCGGGAGAAGCGTTATATTTTATCGGTATATATAATTAGCGCGATTTTAGCAAGTTGTGCCGGAATTTTCCTTGCAGCACGATCGGGTGTAGGAAATTCAACGGTAGCAGAAGGACAAGAGTTAGACGCAATAGCCGCATGTGTTATCGGCGGAGCAAGCCTGGCAGGCGGCAGCGGTTCTGTGCCAAGGACTGTCATTGGAGCGTTTATTTTAGCTTTAATCGGTAATATAATGAATCTTCTGTCTATACCTGCATATCCTCAGAAAATCATTAAGGGTATTATTATCGTCTTTGCTGTTATGATGCAGGTATTTACAGATAAAAGAAAAGAAAAGTAAATAAGAAGGGGTTTAGTAATGAAAGCAGCAAGGTTTTATGAAAAACACAAAATAATTGTTGAGGACATACCCTTAAAGGAACCAAATGAATATGAAGTATTGATACGTGTCCGTTATTGTGGTGTTTGCGGGACGGATGTACACATTTTTGAGGGTGATAAAGGCTCTGCTGAGGTGAATCCCCCCGTGATACTCGGTCATGAACTTTCAGGTGATGTTGTAAGAGTAGGCAGCAAAGTTAAGGGGTTTAAGCCAGGAGACCGTGTTGCAGTTGATCCGAATTCTTACTGTGGAAAATGTTATTTTTGTGCTAATGGGAAAAGACATCTTTGTGAAAACATGATAGGTTTAGGAACAGCAACAGACGGAGGCTTTGCTGAATTTATAACAGTTCCGGAAGACATAGTGTTTAAAATTGCTGATAACGTAAACTATGAAATGGCAGCATTGGCAGAACCAATTTCGTGTTGTCTTCATGGTATGGATTTAACCGATGTGCGTATTGGCGATGTTGTTATGATAGTGGGGACAGGTACAATAGGAATGATTATGCTGCAGCTTGCAAAAAATGCAGGGGCGGCTAAAATTATTGCTGTTGAGCCAAATCAAAAACGTTTAGAAAGAGCGAAAGAATTGGGGGCACATATCTGTATAAATCCATTGATTGACGACACTGATGAAATTTTGATCAGAAACGGAGTAAAAAATATTGAAAAAGTGATAGACTGTGCAGGTCTTGTAAGTACCGCTGAATATTCAGTGAAATATGCAGGAAGAGGAGCAACTGTAATGCTGTTTGGCCTTACAGGTCCTGATGATGTAATGAACCTGAAACCTTTTGAAGTCTTCTTAAAAGAGCTTACTATTAAAGGATCCTTTGTTAATCCCAATACGTTTGAAAGAGCTTGCCGCCTTCTTGAATCCGGCGCTGTAAAAACAGAACAAATCATTACAGATATTATTCCGTTGGATGATATACAATCTATATTTGATCAAAAGCTGTATGCAAAGGACGGCAAAGTTCTTATTAAGTGCTTTGAGGATTAGCAATCATTAAGAAAGCTCCAGAGGTGGCAATATGTTAAAGTATACAAGGCATTCCAGAGGATGGTGTTCTCCTGAACGGTATATCCAGGGTCCTAATGAACTGAATAATATAAAGGTATATACTGATAAAATCGGCAAGACAGTTGTAGCGTTTATAGATCAGTTTTTCTTTGATTCAATTTCAGAGAAATTAAAACTCATATACAACGATGGTGAGCATAAGCTTCATACAATTATATTTGACAGCGAAGTGACCATGGAGCTTATAGACCGCCATACAAAAGAAATCAGTTCTTTTTCGCCTGACGTTGTTATTGGAATAGGCGGCGGAAAGACTATTGATGTTGCAAAAGCAGTAAGTTACAAGCTTGGGACTCGTTTCGTTATTGTTCCGACAATTGCCGCTACTGATGCGCCTACAAGTTCACTGTCCGTGATCTATAATGAGGATGGATCGCATGCAGGGGAGTTTTTTTACGACAGAAGCCCAAGTATAGTAGTTGTAGACAGTCAAATAATCGCTGAGGCACCAACACGTTTTCTCGTAGCTGGGATGGGCGACGCGCTTGCGACATTAATTGAAGCAGAAGCTACCGGCAAATCCAATACACCAAATCTGGTTTATCATACTGATGGAGGTTTTAAACAGACTATTGCGGGAAGGGCAATAGCGCGTGCCTGCTACGAATCCCTGATGAAATACGGCGCTTTAGCTAAAATTGCATGTGACGCAAATGTTGTGACTGAAGCACTGGAGAATATTATAGAGACCAATATTTTATTAAGTGGTCTAGGTTTTGAAAATAACGCGACTGCCGGTGCACATTCGATAAATGACGGACTGACGTCCTTACCCGAGGGTAAAAAGTCCATGCATGGTGAAAAAGTTGCTTTTGGCTGCATTGTACAACTAATAATAGAGTGCGCGCCAGTCGAATTGCTTGAAGAAGTGGCGAACTTTTGTCTAAGCGTTGGACTTCCTGTCTGTCTTGAGGATCTCTTTATTGAAAGCAAGGATGAAAAAATTGAACGGATTGCCCAAGCTTCAATGCATAGCTGTTGGGGGAATATGCCATTCGATGTAAGCGTGGATATGGTAATAGCGGCGATAAAAACAGCTGATGCTTACGGCAAACAGTTAAAAATGAGACAAAAAACATGTTCTTAAAGTAAAATCATTCGCAATGATTACACGATGAAAGGAATAGTTGTAATATGCCGGTAATACTTGGAATAGATGTTGGAACGCAGAGCTTAAAAGCAATGCTGCTTGATACAGAAAAAGGTTGTCTTTTTTCGGGCGGTGCTGGATATGATATACTGATTCCTCAACTGGGATATTCTGAACAGGATCCAGATGAATGGTGGAATGCTTTAAAGAGAGTGCTTTCGGAAATGAGGCAGACAAGCCCCAAAGCCTTTGATGAAATAGAAGTTATTGGATTTTCAGGTCAGATGCACGGAATGGTTGCGTTGGATTCAGGTAATAAACCCGTTATGCCAGCTATTATTTGGGTGGACCAAAGATCAAAACAGCAAGTCGAGAGGATTAACTCATCGTTTGATGATGAAGAACTTGCTGAACTGCTTCATAACCGTGTATTTACCGGCTTTGGGTTTCCGTCTTTATTATGGGTAAAAGAAACAAGACCTGACTTGTATGCCAGGATAAAAAAGATCTGCTGCCCTAAGGATTACATTCGATTGAAACTTACAGGTGAAGAACCGGGGACAGATATGTCAGACGCTTCTTCCATGACAGGGTTCGACTTCAAGAATAGAAAATGGAACTATGATTTACTTGAGAAATTTGATCTTAGCCGGGATCTTTTTCCTGAATGCCATGAGGCTATTGAGACAGCAGGTTACATTTCCGAAACCGCTTCCCGCGAAACCGGTTTAAAAAAAGGAACAGCAGTAGTTTATGGCTCTGGAGACCTTGCTGCACTTTGCCTGGGTTGCGGTGTATACAAAGAAGGTATCGGTGCTCTCAATATTGGCACAGGGGCTAATTATACATGTTTTTCAAAAATAGATCGTTATGATAAAAAACTTCGCATCCAGGAGTTTTGTAGTGCAACAGATAAATCATATCTTCTTGCCGGCGCAATTTTATCAGGAGGGCTTTCTTTAAGCTGGCTGAGGAAAAATATTATCAATGTTCAAAGTTATTCAGAAATGGATAGCCTTGCTTCATCAGTTAAACCTGGCAGTGAAGGTGTCATTTTCCTACCATATCTGGGAGGTGAACGTTCGCCGCATATGGACTACAATGCAACCGGACTGTTTTTCGGCCTGCAGCATATGCACGATAAAAGGCATTTGTGCCGCGCAGTGATGGAAGGTGTAACTTTCGCCCTTAAAGATACTGAAAACCTTATTAAAGAAATTGGAATTATAAGCCAGACTGTTGTTGCATGTGGTGGTGGTGCCAGAAGTCCCTTATGGCTTCAAATGCAGGCTGATATATTTGAAAAGGAAGTCGTTGTAACAGAAACGAAGGAACAGGCCAGCTTAGGTGCCTGTATAATTGCCGGAATAGGAGCAGGTATTTATTCATCTGCAAAGGAAGCCTGCGAAGACCTCGTTAGATATAAGAGTGAACGTTATGAACCGAATCTAAAGAATATTGAAATATATCGACATCGCTACGAAATATACCGCTCTTTGTACCCCAAACTGAAGGACATTATGGAACTTAACTCGGAGAATTGAAGGTGATTTAGAATGAGCTTTGATAAAAACAAAATAGATTTGCTAGCAATTGATATAAGGGAAAATATTATACGCTGCATTGCTTCAAAAGGGACAGGCCATGTTGGAGGATCACTGTCAATTGCTGATGTTTTGGCAGTGCTTTATGGAGCAATAATGAATATAGATCCGAAAAATCCGCATAAAGAAGATCGGGACTATATTGTTCTTTCAAAAGGCCATGCAGGTCCGGCTCTTTATGCAGCTCTTGCCCTTAAAGGGTATTTTCCTATGGAAACGCTGTTAACATTAAATAAAAACGACACTATACTACCAAGCCATACTGACAGACTTAAAACACCCGGTGTAGATATAACAACAGGATCTTTGGGACAGGGAACATCACTTGCGGCCGGTGCCGCGTTTGCAGACAAATTAAATGGCAGAAACAACTATACATATCTTATAGTCGGAGACGGTGAACTAAACGAAGGACAGGTTTGGGAGTTTGCACTTTTTACAGCGCACCGGAATCTGAATAACCTTATTACATTTGTCGATGCTAATGGGAAACAGCTTGACGGCAAAACAGATGAGATATGCAATTTAGGCAGCATCGAGAAAAAATTTGAAGCATTTGGTTTCAATGTGATTTCTGTTTCCGACGGAAATGATACTGAACAGATATACAATGCGATTCTGGCTGCAAAAGCAACAAAAGACAAACCGTCAGCTATAATATTACATACCATCAAAGGGGCGGGTATAAGAAAGTATGCCGAAATGGCCAATTGCCATTCTATTCCTGTCAGCAAAGAAGATGTGGATCAGTGTCTGGCAGAGCTTGAGGAAAATCGTAAAAAAATAAAGGAGAGACTGGTATGTATAAAATAACTACTGAAAATAAGCAACTTCGCAAAGTTTTTTCTGAAACACTTTTGGAGCTTATGACCAGCAATCCTGATGTCATATATTTAGAAGCTGATCTTTCTCAAGCCATTGGCACATCAAACCTAATCAGGCAAAAGCCGGAGCAGGCAATTGATATCGGTATTATGGAAGCAAATATGATAGGTGTAGCCGCTGGCATGTCGCTAAAGGGAAAGATACCATTTGTTCATAGCTTTGGAACTTTTGCGACCAGACGATGCGCAGATCAGGTATTCATGTCAGGATGTTACAATCGTGCTAATGTAAAAATTATTGGTTCTGACCCCGGTGTTGCTGCTGAATCAAACGGCGGAACACATATGCCGCTTGAAGATATTGGAGTATTCCGTTCTTTTCCGGAAATAACAATATTCGATATAGCTGAACCTCATTTATTGCGCTTTGTACTGAAAGAAGTATCAAAAAGGTATGGCATGACATATATCAGATTTCCCAGGAAAACTGATAAATCATACTATGATAATAATCAAGACTTTGAGATAGGTAAAGGTATCGTCCTTAGAGAAGGCAGCGATGTTACCATAATTGCATCCGGTCTGGAAGTTTATGAAGCTCTCGAAGCTGCTGAGATGCTTGAAACAATGGGCATTAATGCAGAGGTAATTGATATGTTTACAATAAAGCCAATTGATGCTGAACTGATTTGTACCAGTGCGGAAAAGACAGGAGCTGTTGTAACTGCTGAAAATCATAATATTTTGGGGGGGCTAGGTTCAGCTGTTTCTGAAGTTCTTGCAGAATATTGTCCTGTTCCAATGAAAAGAATAGGTGTTCGCGACCATTTTGGAGAAGTTGGCGATCTTAATTTTTTAATGAATAAATATTCGATGACAAGCAATCATATTGTACTTGCTGCTAAAGAAGTAATAAACAGAAGATCTCGAAAAAATTGTTGTTCAAATTTAGCATAATCAGCATATAAATGGGGCAGAACCATTTTAATTAATATAATTCACAGCGAAGTATTTATAAATAAATCCTTCGCTTTTCTTTTTATAAGGGGATAAATTATTATTACAGGAATGTTTGTCCATCATTATTATATATGATAAAATATGAGAAAATCGTGGATAAACCTGGTAAGAGGCAATGCTGCAATGAATGATGTCAAGGTGATAAGATCAATTAAGCCTGTATATAACAGAGACCTTATTATGTCAAGGCTGGGTTATGACAAACACCGAACAACTATTTCAGCGGAAACCATGCGTGAAATGGATAGGCTTATTAAAAAAACTGAAAGCACTATGGATATCACGACAGCATACCGAATTTTAGGTATAACACAAATTGATCCCCCCAAAATTATACTGGAGGACGGAACAATACTTTCGGGGCAAAGGCTTTCAGAACTATTGGAAAACAGCAAGCAGGCATTGATAATGGCCGCTACGGGGGGAGCAAAGGTAATGGAACTTATCGCAAGGCTGCAACAAGAGGGTAAAATGAGCGAAGCAGTTGTAGTTGATGCAGCGGCATCTGAAATAACCGACTCGGCTCTTGATTTTGTTATGGCCATGGTGGAGCAGTATTTAAGACCAAAAGGGATGTTCCTGACCAAAATGCGCTTCAGCCCGGGGTACGGCGATTTTGACCTTTTACAGCAGAAAGAATTCTATAGATTACTAAATGCTCAGGATTTAGGGATAATGATAAATGAAGCCTGTTTACTAATACCGGAAAAGTCTGTTTTTGCGATAGCCGGTATTTGCCATGAGCAAGGATAGAGGTTGATAACCATGACAAAAAAGGAATTTAAAAAACTATTACAAAACAGATTGATACTTTTGGACGGAGGAATGGGAACTCTGCTTCAAAAGGCTGGTATGCCCGGCGGCGTATGTCCTGAAAAATGGGCAGCTATTAACAGTGAACTTTTAAAGGATACACAAAGAAAGTATGTTGAAGCAGGATCAGATATTATATACGCTTTTACATTTGGCGCAAACCCAATAAAACTTTCTGAGTACGGTATTGCGGACGAAACATATGCCCTTAACAAAACCCTTGCCGAAATCGCCAGAGATGCGGCAGGCAAAGACGCGCTTGTGGCAGGTGATATCTCGTCCTGTGGAAGCCTTCTTTACCCTTTTGGGAACGTTATGTTTGAAGAAGCGGTTGAAGGCTTTAAAAAGCAGGTAAGAGGTCTTCTGGACGGCGGCGTGGATTTGTTCGTGGTCGAGACCATGATGGATTTGCAGGAGGCCAGGGCGGCTCTTATTGCAATAAAGGAAAGCTGCGACTTGCCTGTTATGGTTACCATGACTTTTGAAGGCAAACGTACTCTGATGGGAAATGACCCGTTAAGTGTTCTAGTGACGCTGCAGTCATTAGGCGCCGATGCGGTAGGATGTAATTGTTCCAGCGGTCCTGCCGAAATGGTGGAAATTATAAGGAAGATGAAGCCTTACGCCAAAGTTCCGCTCATAGCTAAGCCGAATGCCGGCAAACCAAGGCTGGAAAACGGTGTGACCGTATATGATATGGATGCTGAAAGCTTTGCATCCTATACGGAGGAATTGGTGGCAGCCGGGGCCAATGCTTTAGGGGGCTGCTGCGGCACAACACCTGAGTATATCAGGAGAGTCGGAGAGATCGCAAAGAGCATAAAGCCTGTGCAGGTAGAACGAAAGCCCTACAGTTTGGCATGCTCTAACAGAAAAACCGTTGAAATTCATAGTACCCTGCCGTTTACCGTTATCGGTGAAAGGCTTAATCCCACGGGGAAAAAGTTTTTAAAGGAAGCATTGTTAAACGGCGATATGGATGTGGTTTCAGATCTTGCAAGAGAACAGGTCGAAGCAGGCGCAATGCTGCTTGACGTCAATGCCGGTGTTCCCGGGATAGACGAAAAAGAAACCTTAAAGGCCATGGTTATTGAGGTGTGCAACTCCGTACCGGCTCCGATTCTGATTGACACATCAAATCCTGAGGCGCTGGAAGCGGCACTGAGAATATATCCTGGAAGAGCCGTCATAAATTCAATATCAGGTGAAAGCGAAAAAATTGAAAAAATGCTTCCGGTAGCAAAGAAATATGGCGCAATGTTCGTTTTACTTCCCGTAGATGATAACGGTGTGCCGGAAACTGCAGAAAAGAGAATTGAAATTATTAAGAGAGTTTACTCCAGAGCCAGAGAAATGGGTTTCAGCAAAGAAGATATCTTGGTGGACGGGCTTGTAATGACTATAGCCTCCAATCCCACCGGAGCGTTAGAAACAATGAAGGTTATCTCTTGGTGCAAAAAAACCTTTAAAATAAATACAGTAATCGGGCTATCCAACGTTTCCTTCGGCCTTCCGGCAAGAGAGGGAATTAATTCTGCTTTTCTTGCAATGGCTGCGGCAAACGGCTTAACATCAGCAATCTTAAATCCCAACAATCAACAGATGATGCAATGTGTCAAGGCCTCAGATGCGCTTGTGTCAAGGGATAAAAGAGGTCTTTCCTATATTGATCATTATGCTGAAAAAGACAGTCAGCATGATAACATATCAGAAAAAGCCCAAAAGCCTCAAGATACTGTTTTAAAATCCCTTTATGATGCTATAATAAATGGGGACGGGGACGCGGCCGAGGAAATGGCAAAACAGGCGCTGATAAGCGGGAAAATGCCCAAAGAAATAATAGATAAAGAATTGATTCCCGCAATTCAGAAAGTAGGGGAACTCTACGAACATAAGAAGTATTTCCTGCCTCAGCTTATAAGAGGCGCCGAAGCCATGGAAAAGGCCATGGCGGTAATTGCTCCGGCGTTAGAGAGAGACAATGAGGCAAGGATTGAGAGTAAGGGTACTATCGTAATAGCAACTGTTAAGGGCGATGTTCATGATATAGGGAAGAATATCCTGGCCATGTTGCTTAGAAACTACGGATTCGATGTAATAGATTTGGGTAAGGACGTTGAATCTAAGCGGATAATTGATGCCGCAAAGGCAAATAATGCAGATATAATAGCTCTTTCAGCTCTTATGACTACCACGATGAACCAAATGCCGCTGGTTATGGCAGATATGAAGAAGGAAAATCTCAGTTGCCACATGATGGTAGGAGGAGCGGTCGTTGATCGAAACTTTGCCGAAAGCTTCGGCGCATACTACAGCAATGACGCGTATAAAGCTGTAAAGCTTGCTGACGAAATCATAAAACGGAATAAAAATGGGGGTTAAACCTATGGAAGGTTTTTTAAGACTCGGATTTTTTTCAATGGCTGAAAAAATTACGGAAACACTGAAAGGCTCTTTTGCGTATATTCTGACTGGCGCAATTATCGTGGCTATCTGGATCTACTTTTTATTTTTAGTCCCCAGAAAGCAAAGACGTTATGATAAATTGTCGGAATATTTGCAGGATGTTTTTAATTTTGAAATAATGCTTGGCAGCGGTTTGGCTAAGATTCTCTATATAGCTTTTGCAATTGTGCTAATAGTAGTAGGAATAGTGGCCATGTTTGTCACAAACTTTTTTATTGGGCTTTTGGGTACCCTCATTTTGGAGATTATTCTTAGAGTGCTGTTTGAGGTTTTTATGGTCATATTCTCTATCCAGTCAAATGTACTGACTATTAGAGAAAAAGTAGAAAAGCGCGACGAAGAATATTATTACGAGGATTAATAAAAATTTCTGCCGTAAATTTCAGACTGTACAGGAGTTGACATAATTGCTTAAATCAAAAGGGCTGCAGCGTAAAATATTGGCAGCAGCTATTGTATTACTATGGTTTTCAAATTACATCTACGTTCCTTTTCTCAGTACATACGCCGCATCATGTGGAGCCTCTTTGTCCATGGTAGGATTAATTATTGGCTCATACGGATTTATTCAGATGCTGTTACGTATACCCATCGGTATTTTATCAGATACAATTAAAAATCGACGGCTCTTTCTTTTTTCAGCCATGATAGCCTCATTTATCAGCAGTACAGGATTTTACTTTTTTTCATCGCCAATACTTCTGCTGTTATCCAGAGCATTAGCAGGATTGGCCGTGTCAAACTGGGCAATTTTTATAACAACATTTTCTGCACTTGGAGATGATCAGAACAGATCAAAAGCTATCGGAACTGTTAATGCACTCAACTCAGCAGGAAATATCGGCGCTTTCATTTTTGGAGGAATTGTTGCTGAGTATATTAATGTGAGAACAACTTTTTTAGTATCAATATTAACCAGTTTATTAGGACTGCTTCTACTGTTCTTTGTAAGCGAAACATATGAACAAAAAGAAAATACTAAAAAAATTACAATACATGACTTCAGTATAGTTTTTAAAGACACAAAGCTTTTATTCTACTCGGGGATAGCTGTATTATATCAGATAATTTCGACTTCTTCATTGAACGGTTTTGTGCCTACGCTTTTTAGTGAAGCCGGGGCCAGCGAACTTCAAAAAAGCTTAGGTACAACACTCGCATCCATTCCGGGGGTTTTTGCAGGTCCTCTGGCGGTTGGATTTTTTAGTAAAAAATTTGGCCAAAATTTAACCAATATTATTAGTTTTATTGTAATTTCAGTTCCCATGTTCTTCTTTGCATACGTAAAAAATATTACTATACTGTTGATACTGGAGTTTATAGCCGGGTTCGGGAAGGGTCTCTTAATGTCATTGCTTATGTCACGGTCAACCAGCCATTTGCCTGACGAAACCAGATCTACGGCCTTAAGTATGTACCAGGCTATATATAGCGTTGGAATGTTTGTGGGGCCTGCAATTACAGGTGTGATCAGCAACATTTTTTCTTTACAGGTGGCTTTTGTATGTTTAGGTTTAATAGGTTTTGTAGCAATTATTGCACTTTTGGTTTATAAGCCTTCTGTAAAAAATGTTTGTACTAGTGCGAAGTAAGTGTCAGCTTTTAAGTAAAATTTCGGTACTATTTTCTTGCGACTAAGTACTAGACAAAGGCCTCAGCTTGTGCTAGAATATACTTCGCTGCATGTCGATAGTACATGCGGGTGTAGTTCAATGGCAGAACATCAGCTTCCCAAGCTGATTGCGAGGGTTCGATTCCCTTCACCCGCTCCAGCGAAATAAATGGCCGATGCCATTGAAAAATAAAACGCCCTCATAGCTCAGTAGGCAGAGCGCATCCATGGTAAGGATGAGGTCACCAGTTCGATTCTGGTTGAGGGCTCCAAATGAGACAAGGAGTATTCGTAAGAACACTCCTTGTTTTTTATATGTTACTAAACATGATGATTGATCCTTGCCATGGATGCGCTCTGGGCAGAGCATGCAAAGTAAAAAGCGAGTAATGCAAGGAAAGCAAGCCTCGAGGAGCGGAGTTTATGAGATAAATGAGCACCGGAGATGGCGCGCATCGTAAATAGGTTAAAAAAATACATGACAAATGCCTGCACAAATTTTCCTCAGCGCCTAATTGTTAATGTCAATCAAAATTTAGGCCACTTACCGGAATAAAATCAGGCCACCAATTCATAAAAAATCAGGCATTATTTGCCTGCTTGGAAAGAGCCTGCTTAAACCTGTAGCTTTCACCA